>WNGJ01028659.1_pt1 | contig 11258 bp, 11 predicted proteins | sample 5400611 | NCBI WGS metagenome assembly WNGJ01 (sample SAMN13153375, study PRJNA577476) | soil metagenome | isolation source: 40 cm soil or saprolite under Garry oak tree replicate 1 | place: USA:California | collected 2016-06-15 | reverse complement strand
GTCTCGCCCGGCGGCTGGCCGGCCGGGCTCGATCCGCTCCGGGTGCTGCTGCTCTCGGATATCCATACCGGAATATTCCTCAGGCCGCAGACGCTGGCGGACACCGTCCGGTCGCTGATGGAGCTCGAGCCGGACCTGGTGGCGATTGCGGGAGACATCGTGACGGGCCATTCGAGTGAGGTGCGTCCCTATCTCGACGCTCTGGCGCCCCTGTCGCGCGCCCCGCTCGGCGCCTGGTACAGCCATGGCAACCACGACTATTTCGGTGGCGATGCGGAAGATATCCGGAAGGATCTGGGCTCCGTCGGCATCACGACGTTGAAGAATGCGTCAGTGGCGATCGCGCACGGCCAAGGACACTTCGTGCTCGGGGCCATCGACGATCTCATCTTCGGCCGGCCGGACTGGCCGGGAGTGCTGTCACCGCACGGGGCGCCCCACCTCCTCCTGGCCCACAATCCCGACCACTTCTACGAGGCCGAAGGCCACGGCGTGCCCCTCACCCTGTCGGGTCACACTCATGGCGGCCAGATCCGGTTCCCCGGCGGGCCGCCCATCATCCGCCACAGTCGCTTTTGCCTCGACGAGGGCGTCTTCGCGTTCCGGTCTTCGCTGCTCGTGGTCTCGCGCGGGCTGGGAAGCGTCGGCCTACCCTGGCGCTGGGGCGCCGATCCGGAAGCCATATTGCTTCAGGTCGTACCGCGGGGCGAGAGTCGACCGTTCCGCCGCCCGGAAGGTTAGAAAGAGCTTGACCAGCCCGTTTGAGGCCGCCTAGAGTTGGTCGTCCACTCGACGAATGGGCTCGCCGTGTCTCCGTTCGCAGAGGAGATAGGTGAGCATGCCATACCAGGAGGGAGACTCATGGCGTACGACCTCGTGATTCGTGGTGGCTTCATCGTCGACGGGACCGGCACGCCGGGGCGCACCGGCGACCTCGCCGTCTCCGGTGGCCGCATCGCCGAGGTCGGCGCCGTCTCCGGTCGCGGCGCGCGCGAGGTCGACGCGGACGGACTCGTGGTGGCGCCCGGCTTCATCGATCCGCACACGCACTACGACGCCCAGCTCACCTGGGACCCCAGCGCCTCCTGCACCTCGTGGCACGGGGTGACCACCATCGTGACCGGCAACTGCGGCTTCACGCTCGCGCCGTGCCGGCCCGAGGACCGTCTCACCCTGATGAAGATGCTCGAGTACGTCGAGGGCATGTCCCTCGACGCGATGCAGAAGGGCATCCGGTGGGAGTTCGAGACCTTCCGCGAGTATCTGGACGCTCTCGACCGCCTGCCCCTGTGGGTCAACGTGGCGCCCCTCATCGGCCACTCCGCCGTGCGCCAGTTCGTGATGGGAGAGGCGGCATGGACACGCGAGGCCACCGACGACGAGCTCGGGCGCATGGGGGCGGAGGTGCGGCGCGCGATGGCGGATGGCGCCATCGGCTTCTCGTCGACGACCAACCTGAACCACGTGGGCGACCGCGGCCGACCGGTGCCGAGCCGCCTCGGGAGCGATCACGAGCTCGAGTACCTGGCGGGGGCAATGGGCTCGACCGGACGCGGCATCGTCGAGCTCACCATCGGCGGGAGCCGGGCCGATCGCGTGGCCGAGGTCGACCGGTACGCCGAGCTGGCGCGGGCGGCGCGGCGGCCCGTCACCATGGTCTCCGTGCGCCACAATCCCGTGCGCCCGGAGGAGCACCGCCGGATCCTCGACAAGGTGGAAGCGGCGTGGCGGGAGGGGCTGCGCCTGCATCCGCAGGGCACGTGCTCGCCGCTGACCTCGACCTTCACGATCACGAACGGCTTCGTGTTCGGGCGCTACAAGGCGTGGCGCCGCGTCCTCGAGGCCAAGCCGTCGGAGTGGCGCGCCATCCTCGCTGATCCCGGCTTCCGCGCCGACTTCCGCGAGAGCGTCCGCCACACCGCGCTCTTCAACGGCGACATCGTCCCGCTACGGGTCAAGCGCGTGATCAAGCCCGAGCTGCAGCGCTTCGCCGGCAAGAGCGTGGTCGAGCTGGCCCGCGACACCGGCAAGGACGTCGTCGACGCCTTCCTCGACCTGACGCTCGCCGACGACTTCCGCACCGAGTTCATGTCGGCCACCATGAACACCGACGCCGGTGCGGTGGCGGAGATCTTCATGCACCCGACGGCGGTGCTGGGTCTGTCCGACGCGGGCGCCCACATCACCCAGTTCTCGGACGCCGTGCGCCTCGTCACGGGAGCTCCCGCGGAGATCTTCGGCATCCCCGACCGCGGGCGTCTCGCCCCCGGGCTCGCCGCCGACATCACCGTCTTCGACCCCCGCACCATCGCCTGCCACGAGGAGGAGATCGTCCACGACATGCCGGACGGCGGGCCGCGCTACGTCGCGCGCTCGAGCGGCATCCAGTGGTCGTTCGTCAACGGCCGGCCGATCATCCGCGATGGGCGCTTGCCCGAGCCCGACGCGGTCTCCGGCGCCGGACGGGTCATCCGCGCCGCGTGAGAGGTGGGGCTGTCCTTCCTTGATTCGATCCCCCCGGGAGTGAGCATGGCGGTGAAGCGAATCGGGATTCTCACGGGCGGCGGGGACGTGCCCGGCCTGAACTCCGTCATCAAGTCGGTGGTGTACCGTGGGACCGAGCTGGGGTATACCGTCGTCGGGCTGCGCCGCGGCTGGCAAGGGTTGACCGACGTCGATCTCCAGGACCCGGCCAGCCGCGCCCGCTACGTGCTCCCGTTGAACCGGGAGAATACCCGCACCATCGATCGCACCGGCGGCACCTACCTGCACACCTCGCGCACGAGACCATCGCGGATGAGCAAGCTGCCGCCGGTGCTCGCGGGCCAGCAGTTTCCCACGGCCACCTCGCCGAGCGGCACCGCGACCTACGACGTCACGCGGGCCGTCCAGAAGAACATCCAGGCCCTCGAGCTCGATTACCTGATCGCGATCGGCGGCGACGACACCCTCAGCTACGCAGCCGAGCTCGCCCGGCGGCACACGCCCGTGATCGCGGTGCCCAAGACCATGGACAACGACGTGCGTGACACCGAGTACTGCATCGGCTTCTCCACCGCCGTCACCCGCGCCATCGACGCCATCGAGCGGCAGCGGACGACGGTGGGATCGCACGAGCGCATCGGCATCTTCCGCGTGTTCGGCCGCGACGCCGGGCACACCGCGCTCTACACGGCCTACGTGACCTCGCTGCGCTGCTGCATCCCGGAGTACCACGTCAACCTGCAGAAGCTCATCGATCTCCTCATGGCCGACAAGCGCAACAACCCGAGCAACTACGCGCTGGTCATCCTCTCCGAGGGCGCAGAGTGGGAAGGCTACACCCTCAGGGAGTACGGCGAGCCGGACGCCTACGGGCATCGCAAGCGGATGAGCGTGGCGGAGGATCTGAGCGCCGAGATCAAGGCGGCCACCGGCGAGGAGACGGTGGTGAGCGATCTCACCTACGAGCTTCGGTCCGGCAGCCCGGATTTCGTGGACCGCATGGTCGCCATCACCTTCGCGGGGATGGCCATGGACGCCATCCAGGAGGGCAAGCAGGGGTTGATGACGGCGGTGAGTCACGGCCGATTCACGCTGAAGCCGATTCCCGACCCGGCGCTGGGACCGCGCCGCGTCGACGTCTCCACCATGTACAACGTCGAGCGCTACCGCCCCACCTACGTGGGCAAGCTGGGGCTACCCATCTTCCTCACGCAGGCGTGAGGGAAGACACTGCGAAGACGCGGGACGAGCCCTCGGTGACCCGGGAGATTCAGGGTCGGAGACCGGCGGCGCGCAGGCGCGGGAACACGACGTCGCGAAACGCGGCGATCTCGCGCCGGGGCAGCGCGAACGTCTCGAGCGCCATGACGTAGAGGTTCCGCACGCCGAGTTTCGTCGCCTCGGCGATCCGGCCGGCGCAGTCGTCCGGCGTCCCGATGAGACCGTAGGCGTCGCAGAGCTGGGCGACGACGTCGTCAGGAACGAACGACGTCGCCGCGATGGCCGCCTCCCAGTCGTGGGCGTGCGAAAGATCGGGATAGATCCGGTGGACGGCGTCGGGAATCTCGAGCTTCGGGAGCCGGATCCCGGCCGGCTCGACCCAGTAGCCGCCCCAGCGAAGAACGCCCCAGTGCACGACGGTGGGCCGCGCCATCCGGCGCGCCTCGGCGGTCGTCGCCGCCATTCCGGTCCGCACCGCCCAGATGATCTCGAGGTCGGCGAGCCGGCGGCCCGCCCGCTTCGCGCCGCGCTCGAGATAGCCGAGCGCCGTTTCGACGATGCCCCGGTTGAAGCCGACCAGCAACAGGACGCCGTCGGCAATTTCGCCGGCCAGCTCGATCGCCTTCGGACCCGAGGCGGCCATGATGATGGGGATCCGGCGTTTGGCCGCGTAGCCGAGCCGTCCCGGCGTGCCCGCGAAATCCACGCTCTCGCCGGCCAGCAGCGTCCGCACCGTCCGGATGCACTCACGCATCTCGGCGAGTGTCGCCGGCTTGCGGCCGATGGTGCTCGCCGAAGTGTAGCCGGTGCCCACTACGAACTTCACGCGCCCGGGCGCCAGCTCCTCCACCGTCTGGATCCCGCCCGCCAGTACGGAAGCGTGGCGCGTGAACGGATTGGTCACCGCCGGGAACAGCGTCAGCCGTGACGTGGTCGCCGCGGCCTGGCCGAGGACGACGAACGTGTCACGCGAGAGGAGCTGGCTGTCGAGAATACCCGCGCCGTCGAAGCCGGCCGCCTCGATGGCCTGGACCAGAGAGACGAGCTCCGGCATGGGAGCCGTGCCGGGAACTCGCAGGTGCACACGGACAGGCTCAGACTCGGTCATCGGTGGCCTCACGAGCGTCAGCTACATAGAGCCGTGACGGCGCGAACACAACCCCTGGCATTGTGCGGTGATCCTGCCAGAGCATGCCGAAGAGGTCAAACCGGAACGGTCGGATGGCGTGAGGCCCCATGGGCGCGAGCTGGCCCCTGACCTCCCCGAAACACGACGAGCGTCGAGAATTACTCAACGCTCGCCGGTGACCTCGCTGTATCGCTCCAGCAGATGCTGCGCCGCCGGCAGACCTAGCCGGGATCGTGCCTCGGGCGGCGAAAGAGAGGCCCAGCCGCCGCTGATTACGGCGCGGGACGTGGAGGCGAGCAACTGTGGTATATCGCATCCATGAGCAAGCCTCGGCCATTGTCGAATACGCCCTACGGTGCCTACTTTGCGCGCGAGGTGCCGCCGCCGGACGATGAGCTGGTGCGCGTGGGGCCGGGCACGCCGTGCGGCGAATATCTCCGGAGCTTCTGGCAGCCGGTGGCCTTTGCGCGCGATCTCCACGATGTGCCGCTGCGCATCCGCATCATGAGCGAAGACCTGGTGATCTTCCGCGACAAGGGCGGCCGCGTGGGCCTGCTCCAGCTTCACTGCGCGCACCGGGGTACCTCACTGGAATACGGTCTCATCAGCGAGCGCGGCATCCGGTGCTGCTATCACGGGTGGATGTACGACGTGGATGGGAGGATTCTCGCGACGCCCGGCGAGCCCGTGACGAGCACGCTCAAGGACAGGCTCTGCCAGGGCGCCTATCCCCTGCACGAATACTGCGGGCTCATCTTCGCCTACATGGGGCGACCCGAGAGGAAGCCGGTCTTCCCGCTCTACGACACCTTCGGCCTGCCGGGCCTGACCCTCATGCCCGCGGGCAAGTTCTCCCTCCCGTGCAACTGGCTCCAGATCAAGGACAACAGCATGGACCCGGTGCACACGTCATTTCTCCACGCAATCTCGAGCGGCTACCAGTTCACGGAGGCCTTCGGGGCGCTCGCGGAGCTGGACTGGGAGGAGACGCCGTACGGGATGACCTACATCGCCACGCGGCGCGTGGGCGATCTGGTCTGGGTGCGCGTGGCGGACTTCATGGCGCCCAATGTCCACCAGTTCACCCGCGAATTCGAGGACGCCACGAACGAAAAGCCGGCGAGCCGGCCCGTGGTGATCCGCTGGGCGGTGCCGATCGATGACACGCACACGTGGAACATGGAGCTGGCCCAGATCGATCCGGCCTGGCGGATGACGCCGGAGCAGATCGGCAGCCCCGGCTTCGGCCAGTCGGATGACCGCGCGTACGCGGAGCGCCAGCGGCACCCGGCCGACTATGACGCGCAGTCGGGGCAGCGCGAGATCGCCGTGCACGCGCTCGAGCATCTGGCCTCGACCGATCGCGGCGTCACCATGCTGCGCAAGATCGTGCGCGACGGCATCCGCGCCGTCGCCGCCGGCAGTGATCCGAAGGAGCTCCTCCGCGAGCCGCGCGGGCCCATTGCCACCGCCTGTCAGGACCGGGTGCTCCGCATGCCGCCGGAGAACGATGCCGAGGCCGACAAGCGCCTCCTCCGCGAGACGGGACGCAAGGTAGCGCGTGGCGGCTAGGTCAGTCACCTGGTGTTCAACTTCCGGGAGGCCTCTATGCCGAACACGCACATGCCGCGTGGCTGCAGGCTGTTGCTGTTCGCGGGCTTTGCCACAAGGCCAAGCTGGACGCTCCGGCAACGGTCTCCAAGGAGGCACGACCAAGGTGAGCACGGACATGGGGAGGAAGGTCGCCGACTACACCGTGCAGAACTACCTCCAACCCTTGAAGTAAGCGCGGGCTACCGCTTCGCCAGCGGGACGTACTCGCGGGGCGCCGACCCGGTGTAGACCTGCGCCGGGCGGAAGATGCGGTTGCCTGACTCCCACTGCTCCTTCATGTTCGCCATCCACCCAAGCGTGCGGGAGGCGGCGAAGATCGGCGTGAAGAAGTCCGTGGGAATCCCGATCGCGGCAAACACACAGCCGGAGAAGAGGTCGACGTTCGGGAACAGGCCCCGATCACCCAGGCGCGCGGTGGCAACCTCCTCGACGGTGAGCGCAATCTGGTACAGGTCAGCGACCCTCGAGCCGGGCGGGATCACCTCGGCGGCCAGCGTCTGGATCACCTTCGAGCGCGGGTCCTTCACGTGGTACACGCGGTGCCCGAAGCCCGGGATCTTGTAGCGGTCCGCGAGCATCTGCTCGACCTTCGGCTTCGCGCCTCCCGGGTCGCCCATGCTCTCGAAGAGGCGCAGCGACTGCTCGTTCGCGCCGCCGTGCGCCGGACCAGAGAGCGCGCCGATCGCGGACGACAGCACCGCCTCCGGCTCGGCCTTGGTAGAGGCGACCACGCGCGAGGTGAAGGTGGAGGCATTTCCCGCGGAGTGATCAGCCTGCAGAATCATCAGCGCGTTCATCACGCGCAGGTGCAGGGCCGAGGGCTTCTGCCCCGTGATCATGCGCAGCATCATCTCCGAGTGGGACTCGCCGGCCTTCGGGCCGTCGTACGGGCGCCCGGCCGCCGCCTGCGCGATCACGCCGACGAGGTGGCCGACCTTTGCGACGAGAGCGATGCCGCGCCCCTGGACGGCGCCGACCTTGCTCTCGAAGTCGTTGTCCATCGGGCCGAGGGCCGCCGCGGCTGCCTGCAACGCAAACATCGGGTGCGTGATGGCCGCGGTCGCGCGAGCGATCTCGATGAGCGCAGGGGTGAGCGCGCGGTCCGCCTCCATCTGCGTGCGGACCTGCGCAATGCGGGCCTTGTTGGGCAGCTGGCCGTCGTAGATGAGGGCGACGATCTCCTCGAACGTGTTCTCAGGGCCTGTGATGTCTTCGATGGAGTAGCCGCGATAGCTGAGGCGGCCGACCATGCCCTCAACGAGAGAGAGGGCGGATTCGGCAATGGGGACTCCCTCGAGCCCCGGACTGAAGGACGGCTTGCTTGTCGTCATGTCACCCTCACATGTCTCATAGCCTTGACACTGCCGCCAGCCTCGCTCCCCGGATTCATGCCAAAGTATACCCGGCAGAAAATTGAACGGGAGGGAAACATGGATCGCGATAACTTTATCCTGGCCTACCCGACGAGGCCGAAGTAGGCTGCTCCCATAGCAGCATGTTGGGACCGATGCTCGAGAGCGGCCGGAAGTTGCGAACCTTTTTGCCTCAGGAGGTCATCATGCGAAAGATCGTCGCGTCGCTCAGCGCAGTGCTCATGCTGGCCAGAAGGAGCTGCGCGCCGGCACCAATGGGTGGATGTGCATGCTCGATCTCGCCGGCGACTCGATGTGCCTCGACAAGGAGTGGCAGGCCTGGGGCGACGCCTGGATGAACAAAAAGGAGCCGCCGAAGCCGAAGACGGTCGGCGTGGCCTACATGCTCAAGGGCGACAAGGGTGCCAGCAACACCGATCCGTACGCGACGAAACGGGCGGCTGACAACCAGTGGGTGGTGAGCGGACCGCACATCATGATCCTTCCCACCGACGCCAGTCAGCTCGACGCGTATCCGACGGATTGGACCAAGGGTGGTCCGTGGGTGATGTGGAAGGGAACGCCGTACGCGCACATCATGGTCCCGACGACGTCGATGGCGAAATCGGCGTCCAAGGCTCCGGCCGAGAAGAAGGCCGCCGACAAGAAATAGCGGTGCGCGTGCCTACTGTTTCTGGACGAGGACGCGTCCCTGCGCATTCGTGAAGACGCGATAGCGATTTCCGTCCTGACACGACGCGAGATAGTCATTGTCCCCCTGCTTGGTCGCCCCCACGACCTGGCCGCACGGTAAGCCCTGCAGGGCAATCACCGCCGTCAGGTCCTTCAGGACGGCCGCGTTCGGCTGAGCCAGCGCGGGGTCGGACATGAGGGCTCCCACCACCCCCACCAGCGCCAAGACCTTCCCACGCATCCTCATCGTCATGCTCCTTCCTCGTCTATGTGAGGGTCGCGAACTTGACCGGATCGGCAAGAAGACTCCAAATCGCCTCCCGCGATGCCGCGATGTCTCGTGCCAGTGCCGCGTCGGCGTCCTGCAGTAGAGAGAGGACCTTCATGATGAGAAGGTCGTACGATTCTCGAAGCGTCGTCAGCGTGGCCCCGTTCTTCCCGTCGTGAAATGTCCGGAACTGGCTCAGCAAATCATCCACCTGGTTCTTGAGGGAGAGCTTGGTGAAGACACCGATCGCTTTCGTGTCACGGAGTCGTTTCTCCAGTGACTTCAGGTCCAGGGTGGGTGTCGCCGCTTGCTTTCCGGGGCCGGGAGTGACCGTGCTCTTCCCTCGAGGTGTCGCCGGTGGAGCGGGGGCGGCCGGAGCTTTGGGAGTTTTCACCTCGGGTGGCGTCGCTTCGCTCCGGCCCTGCACCGGGGCTCTGGCTGGCGCCGTCTCCTGCGTGACCGGGCCGCCGCCATCTTCCTTTCCTGACGGCGGTACCGCGGGTGCGTCGGGCATGGGCGCATCCGGGAATTTGGTGTCCGGCGAGTCTTTCGGACCCGGCGCGGCCGCTGAGACTTCGGGGGAAGGCGCCTCACCATGGAGCGGCGGAACCTCGACCGCCTGCCGCTTTGAGGCGCAGCCAAGTGGCACCAATGCGACCAACACCGCGAACACTCCCATCATCAAGGTCGTCAAAGCGGCAGGAGCGTGGCGGGAGCGGACAGCCGGCGGCCTGATCATCGTGGAACGGACCTCCCTTCAGGCTACACCCACACACAATTCGACGAACCGACCACGACATCATTCACACCGAGATCAAGCACGCGGGCGGGGTCGTGGAACCTCTTGGCTGCACCTGCTCACCAAGGGGCGACGGAGCGGCAAGCCGAGATGGCGCCCCGTCAGCCCGTGAGCTGCAGGAAGGCCTCCGCGATGCGTTCGGGAAGCGTGACGTCACCTCGTTTTTGGCTCCAGCCGAGATCGTGCCCGCCGTTCACCTTCAGCAGCGCCGTCTGCCCCGGAATCAGCGCTCGCGCTTTGTCGAGCTCCGCAAGCGAGCCGAACGGGTCAGTGGTCCCGTGGACGAAGAGCGTGGGCACAGAGAGGTCTGGAAGGTGGGCGGTGCGCAGGACCCGGGGACGGCCGGGCGGATGCAGCGGGTAGGACTGGAGCAGGAGAGCGGCCGCCAGTGCGGGCTCGGCCGCGAGGAGCATGGAGGCTTGGCGGCCGCCGTAGGAGTGGCCGCCGAGGAACAACCGGCCGCTCACACGATTGCGTAGCACGCGGAGAGACGCGCGGAGCCCTTCGCGATCGCGCTCGGCGCCTGCGGGCGAAGGGCCACCGCGCGGGCGGGCCTGGCGATACGGCAGATCACAACGCAGGACAGTGACGCCGCGCGCAGCGAATGCCTCGGCCACGGCCACCAAGAGCGGCGTGTCGGCACTACCGCCGGCGCCGTGGGTGAGGACAAGGCCGTCGCCTCCGGGCCCCGCGGCCGGCTGCAAGATGCCGCGAACGGGCGGGGCGCCCGCGACGTCAATGCGCTCGACATTCACGGCGGCACCACCCTTGAAGTCTAAATCGATCTGATTCCTTGGTCGTCTACGATCTGACGGGTTCGTGCGCCTTGAGGAAGCGCCGCGCGTGCTCCACGACCTCGTCGATGTGCTCCTGCGAATCCTTCCAGGGATAGATGGTCACCTCGGCGTTCGGGGCGAGGCTGGCCACCTCCATGGCGACCTTGTACGGGTGTGCGGGCACGTCGTCAGGCGCTATCAGCAGCGGCGTCCGGATAGAGCGCACGAAATCGCGCGACACGGTGAACACGAAGTCGGCGCGGTTGGTGTACATGCTGGTCAGGAAGTCATGAACCATGTCCATCGTGACGTCGGGGCGCTTCTCACACAGCGCCGGCCCCCAGCCCTTGATGTTGTTCTGGTAGAAGAGGTCCGGCATCTCAGGCCTCGAGCCACTGGGCTGCATCATCGCAGCCGCCACGACACGCTCCGGAGCCCGCCTGATGAGGTTGTGGATCATCGGCCCGCCGATGCAGAAGCCCATGACCAGGAACTCCCGGATGCCGAGGTGGTCCATCAGCCCGAGCTGGTCGTCGGTATAGGCGTCCCAGGGGCGGTCGATCTCCAGCGGGCCGCCGGACCGGCCGGGGTTGGCGTTGCGCAGGTCGGCGCAGATACAGCGGAAGTCGTCCTTGTACCTTTCCATCGGGTTGAAGGGCGAGGCTGTCTGCCAGGATGAGAGGGCTGAATTGAGCCCGCCGCCCGGGATGAGCAGTAGGGGGAAGCCGGAACCGACCTCTTCGTAGTGGATGCGGACGGGGCCTCTTTCGTAGAACGGCATGGCGATTCTCCTCTCTCAGCGGCCGGGCGCCACGATCGCGCCGCGGACGGCCGAAGTCAAGCGCGCCACCAACTTCGACGCCGGGTGCCACGCCCCGGTGCCACTCGAGACACAGATTTCTTCATTTCCACGATCTGCTCC
>WNGJ01008014.1_pt1 | contig 11258 bp, 10 predicted proteins | sample 5400611 | NCBI WGS metagenome assembly WNGJ01 (sample SAMN13153375, study PRJNA577476) | soil metagenome | isolation source: 40 cm soil or saprolite under Garry oak tree replicate 1 | place: USA:California | collected 2016-06-15 | reverse complement strand
CGTGTGGCCGCGGTCGGCTTCTCGCAAGGTGGTTGGGTCGCCCTCTTCGTGGCAGAAGCAAATTCGTTCGAACCGTTCGTCGGTCCAAGCAATTTACGGTTTCGTGCAGTGGTTGCGCTCTATCCCATATGCAAGTGGGCAATGGGGCGCCTGGTGATACCCACGCTCATTCTTATTGGAGCCCTCGACGATTGGACGCCGGCGGCAAACTGCTCAGAGAAAATTGACGCCTGGGGCACTGGCGGACCGCCTATAGAGCTAGTCGTCTATCCCGGCGTTCACCACAGTTTCTACTACCCGGAGCTCCAGCCGGGCAGGAAAATATTTGGTCACTGGCTGGAATACAACGAGGAGGCAGCCACCGATGCGACCCGCAGGATGCGGGAATTTCTTAAGCGCCACCTAAACTGAGGGTGTGCCAAGTTGACTTCTCCTCTGGGTCATTCGCTACCGGGCCGAGCCGACAGCAGGTCAAGCCATGTGCGCGGTGCGCCGAAAGCGGAAGTTTCCCGAGCACTACGGCTACTCGAGGCCCTAGACGCCCCAACAGAATTTCGAACCCTTCAGATTAGCTGAAGCGTGCGACTAGCATCGAACGCGATCCGCAGACGAATATGATGCGCAGATCGCCTACATCGTCGCGCCCAGCGCGGATGGGTGGAGCGAAAGCGATGCCCATCAACTTGAAATTTGCGAAGATGATGGGTTTCGCGAAGGGCTCAACCCATCCTCACTGACCACGAGTCGTCCCCGCGAAGGCGGGGGACCCATACCGCGTGATCTATCAATAGAGACGTTGTGGCAGTTGCCTGTCCGCCAAACTAATGCCTGTGGTTATGGGTTCCCGCCTTCGCGGGAACGACGACGGTGGGCTACATCGTCGCGCCCAGCACCCAGGGCGCGAACTCGGCGCCGCCGAAGTCGAAGCTCTCGCTCTTGGTCGGCTGGCCCGAGGCGGTCTTGAGCATGAGATCGAAGATGCGCTGGCCGCATTGCTGTACGGTTTCCTCGCCGTCGAGGATGGTGCCGCAATTGACGTCCATGTCGTCTTCCATGCGTTTGTACATCGCAGAGTTGGTCGCGAGCTTGATCGAGGGCGCGGGCTTGCAGCCGAACACGCTGCCGCGGCCGGTCGTGAAGCACACCATATTGGCGCCGCCCGCTACCTGGCCGGTCGCCGCCACCGGGTCGTAGCCCGGCGTATCCATGAAGACGAAGCCTTTCTTGGTGACGGGCTCGGCATAGTGCAGCACGTCCACGAGGTTGGTGCTGCCGGCTTTCGCCATCGCGCCGAGCGACTTCTCCAGGATCGTGGTGAGCCCGCCGGCCTTGTTGCCGGGGCTCGGATTGGCGTTCATCTCGGCGCCTTCCCGCGCGGTGTATTCCTCCCACCAGCGCATCAGCGCGACGAGCTTTTCGCCGACCTCGCGGCTGACTGCCCGGCGGGTCAACAGATGTTCGGCGCCATAGGTCTCAGGCGTTTCCGACAGGATCACGGTGCCACCATGCCGCACCAACAGATCGCTGGCCGCGCCGAGCGCGGGATTGGCGGAAACCCCGGAGTACCCGTCAGAGCCGCCGCATTGCAGCGCCACCGTCAATTCGCTTGCGGGCACGGGCTCGCGCTTGACCTTGTTGGCGTCGGCCAGCGCCTCCTTCACGAAGGCTATGCCGGCTTCGACCGTCTTGCGGGTGCCGCCGACCTCCTGGATGTCCATCGCACGCAGGCGGCCGGCGAGCTTCTGCTCCTGCATCAATCCGCCGATCTGGTTGACCTCGCAGCCCAGCCCCAGCACGACCACCGCGGAAAAATTCACGTGCCGCGCATAGCCGCCGAGCGTCCGGCGCAACAGCGCCAGCGGCTCATCCTGCGTCATGCCGCAGCCGGTCTTGTGCGTCAGCGCGACCACGCCGTCGACATTGGGGAAGTCCGCCAGCGGATTGTCGCCGGTGAAGGGATTTTTCTTGAAGACGTCCGCGACAAGGCCTGCGACGTGCGCGCTGCAATTCACCGAGGTGAGGATGCCGATATAGTTGCGGGTCGCGACGCGACCGTCCGAGCGGCGGATACCTTCGAACGTCGCCGGCAGGTCGAAATTCGGAACAGGTTTGACGTCGGCGCCATAGGCGTAATCCTTGGCGAAATCGCCCATGCCGCAGTTCTGGGTGTGCACGTGCTGGCCGGGCGCGATCGGCGCGGTGGCAAAGCCGATGATCTGGCCGTAGCGGCGGATCGGCTCGCCGACCGCAATCGGCCTGATCGCGACCTTGTGGCCGGCCGGAATCCGCTCGACCGTGGTGACGCCATCGGCCACGGCCAGCCCCGGCGGCAGGCTCGCCCGCGCGATCAGCACGCCATCGTCGGGATGCAGGCGGATGACGGGTGCTGGGGTCATGGGTCTCTCCTTGGAGTGGGCGAATGGAGAATTGGGATGGGCGAATAGAGAATGGCGAGTAGCGAATAGAAAGATTGGCTCAATCCACTATTCGCTACTCCCTATTCGCCATTCGCACGCTTCACGCTTTTCCGCCGGAATCTTTCCTCGTCTGCGCAACCTGCATCTTGGCGTAGGTCATCATCAGCCCGCTTTCGTTCGACAGCGTCACGAGCTTGAATCCCATGTTGATGGCGCGCACCGCGCCGTCGGCGCCTGAGCAATGGATCCCGGCATTGAGGCCGCGCTTGCCGCACTCCTTTACGATCTTCTCGTAGATCTTCAAGATCTCCGGCTCGTCGCGGTCGAGCTTTGGCACCAGGCCATAGGAGAAGCCGAGATCCGACGGGCCGATATAGACGCCGTTGATGCCTTCGACGTCGAGGATCTGCTCCATGTTCTCGACCGCCGTCTTGGTTTCCATCATCGGCAGCAGCACGATCTCGTCGTTGGCGGTCTGCTGGTAGGTGCCGGCCGAGCCGTACATGCCGGAGCGGATCGGGCCGTTGGAGCGCGTGCCCTTCGGCGGATACTTGGAATAGGCAACGAGGTTCCTCGCTTCCTCCGGAGTATTGATCATCGGGCAGATCACGCCATAGGCGCCGCCGTCGAGCACCTTGCCGATGATGCCGGGCTCGTTCCAGGGCACGCGGACCATCGGCGTGACGGGGTGGCCGTTCATCGCCTGGAAGCACTGCACCATGGACAGATAGTCCTGCACGCCGTGCTGCATGTCGACGGTGACGCTGTCGAAGCCGCATTGCGCGATCACCTCGGCGGAAAAGCCCGACGGGATCGCAAGCCAGGCGTTCACCACCGCTTTGCCCGATGCCCAGATTTGTTTGACCTTATTTGCCACTTTTCGTTCCTTCCCTTTTTTCCGAACCGGCCGTCATTGCGAGGACCTTGGCGAAGAAGCAATCCATCTTTCTTTCTCGCGGCTCCGGATTGCTTCGCTGAGCCTGTCATCGGACGCGCATTCGCGCGACCCGTTGGCTCGCAATGACGAAGAAATTTACGCCGTCGCCCGCTGGATGCTCACCTCGCTGACGCCGACGTCGCGCGCGGCGCTCACTATCGCCGCCCAGGTATCATCCGGCAAGGGGACGCCGTTCTTGGTGCGCTCGGCGCGCATTTTCCGCTCGGGATCGCCGGGGATCAGCACGGAATCCACGCCGGCGATCGGCTTGGTCTCCCGGATAAAGTCGACATACCGCGAGATTTCGCCGTCGAAGACATTGCTGGTGTCGACCACCTTGGGGTCGACATAGAACGCGAGCATCCCGTTGGCGAAACGGCGGTCCGGTGCGGTCGCGCCGGTTCCGGTCAGGGCGCCACCAAGGAGCTCACAAATGAAGGCAAGGCCCGAGCCCTTGTGCTCGCCGAAGGCACGAATTGCGCCCGTGCCCTGGGTGTGGTCGCGCGGCCCGTCCGGAGTGTACGGGCCGTACAGCACGGCGGGATCCTCGCTCAGCGTGCCATCGGCATCGACCAGAGCGCCCTTGGGCAGTTTCTTGCCGCCGCGGCTTGCCACCAGAACCTTGCCTTCGGCGACAATCGAGGTGGCGAAATCGAGCACGATCGGGTCCTGCCCTTGGCGCGGGATGCCGACGCAGTAAGGCGCAGTCGACAATCGCTTCTGGACGCCGCCGAACGGGGCGACCAGCAGCGAACCCGCGGCATTGACGAAATGGACGGACACCAGCCCCTCAGCGGCAGCCATCTCCGCCCAGTCGCCGACCCGGCCGAGGTGGCCGGAATTGCGCAGTGCGAGCGCCGCAAGCCCTGCCTTCTTGCATTTCTCGATGCCGATCCTGACCGCCTGCGGCGTCACGGTCTGGCCGTAGCCGAACTTGCCGTCAACCACCGCGAGCGACGGCGTGTCGACGATGACCTCGGCGGTCTGGTTGGGAACCACCGAACCCATCTTCTTCCAGCGGATATAGACGGGCACGCGGATCACGCCGTGGCTGTCGTGGCCGGTCAGATTGGCGGTCGTGAGGTAGGTCGCGATGCGTCTTGCCTCCTCAGCCGAGGACTCGGCATGGGCAAAAACGTCCGCAACGAAATCGATCAGGTTTTCAACCTTGATGGTAACCATGGATGGGTCGCTCGTACTTCCTAGGCCCGGGATCTCTAGGCGCTGGCTTTGGCATGACCGCCAAGATAGGCGGCGGCGATGGCTTCGTTGCCCCACAATTCGTCCGGCTTGCCGCCGAGCACGATACGCCCGGTTTCCAGCACATAGCCATAGTCGGCGACGGATAGTCCCATGCGCGCATTCTGCTCGACAAGCAAGACGGTGGTGGTGCGCCGGATTTCCGAGATGATCTTGAACACCGCCTGCACGATGACGGGGGCGAGGCCGAGCGAGGGCTCGTCGAGCAAGAGAAGCCGCGGCTTCGCCATCAGGCCGCGCGCGACCGCGACCATCTGCAACTGCCCGCCGGACAGCGTCCAGCCCAGCGCATTGGAAAACTGCCGGATGTCCGGAAACAGGTCGAACATCGCATCCGCCTCGCGTGCGATTTCCGACGTGGCGGCGCGGCGGTTCGACGCCCCGAGCATGATGTTTTCCTTGACCGAAAGGCCCGGGAACACCCGTCTGCCCTCCGGCACATGCGAGATGCCGAGCCGCACGATCGCTTCCGGCCCGAGGCCGGCGATGGATTTACCGTCGAACAGGATTTCGCCGGCGGCCGGCTTGGCGAGACCAGAGATGGCGCGGAGCGTGGTGGACTTGCCGGCCCCGTTGGCGCCGAGCAGGGTCACGACCTTACCTGCATCGACGCTGATCGAGACGCCGCGCAGCGCCTCGATTTCCCCGTAGCGGACCACGAGATCGCGAATGTCGAGCAGCGCCATTATTCGGTTCCGAGATAGGCGGAGACGACGTCGGGATGGCGCAGCACCGCCATGGATTCGCCGTCCGCGATGCGGCGTCCGAAGTTGAGCACGGTGATGTGCTGGGCGGCTTCCGAGACCAGCGTCATGTCGTGATCGATGATCAGGATGGTCAAACCTTGCGCTGCGATGCGCTTGAGCAATTCATGCAGTTCAAGCTTCTCGGTCGAATTCAGGCCGGCCGCGGGCTCGTCGAGCAATAGCAGCGTCGGATTGGCGGCGAGCGCACGCGCGATCTCGATCAGCCGCTGATGGCCGTAGGAGAAGCTCGAGATCAACTCGTTGGCGCGATTGCCGAGACCGACGAAGGTCAGCGCCTCCATCGCGCGCTCGGTCAGCGCGGCGGCGCCGCCCTTGCCGATCATGGTGTTGCCGGGCCGTTCGGCGCCGATCTCGACATTCTCCAAAGCCGTCATCGAGCGAAACAGGCGGATGTTCTGGAACGTCCGGCCCAATCCCGCCGCGGTGCGCTGGTGCGGCGGCATGTTGGTGATGTCGGTACCGTCGAGCAGGACCTTGCCCGATGTCGCCTTGTAGAGGCCGGATAACACATTGAGTGTTGTGGTCTTGCCGGACCCGTTCGGCCCGATCAGCGCATGGACGCCGCCGCGCTTGACCGCGATATCGACGCCATCGACGGCTTTCAGGCCGCCGAAATGCTTCGAGAGCCCGGAGACCTCCAGCACGATATCGCCACCGACGGTCGCCGGCTTCAACAGCAGGCTCTTCACTGCTGCCGGTGTCTTGATGCGGGCGCGCCAGCGCTCGAAAGCGGCGGCGACGAAGCCCCAGATACCGTCCGGCATGAAGCGGATAATCAGAATGACGAACAGGCCGTAAATCGCGAGATAAAGCCCGGGGATGCTCTTCAGGAAGCGCAGCCACTCGGGAATCAGGATCAGGAGACCAGTGCCGATCGCAGATCCAATCGGCGACGCCACGCCGCCGAGCAACGACATCGTCAGGAACACGATGGATTCGGCGAAGGAGAACTGGTCCGGGCTGACATAAGCAAAGCCGCCCGCGAACAGCCCACCCGCAAGACCGCCGAGCCCGGCGCAGATCGCGAACGCATAGACCTTGGTACGGAACACATCGATGCCGTTGACGCCGGCGGCCAGTTCGTTGTCGCGCACCGCGCGCATGGCGCGGCCGATCTTGGTATCCGGCAAATGCCAGACCAGGTAGCCGACGATCGCCAGCATCGCGACGCAGAAGGCGAGATAGCTTTGCGAGGTCCGGAACAGTTCCGGTCGGCCGATATTGGAGACGCCGTCGGGCCCGTGCGAAAGCCAGATGGCGTTGATCATGACCAACGTGACAATCTGCTGGAACGATATCGTCACCATGGCGAGGTAGTGTCCGCCGAGCCGCAGCGTCGACATGCCGAGGAAGGCGCCCGCGATCAGCGCCGCCACGCACCCCGCCAGCAGGCAGAGCCAGTAGCTCAAGTGCAAGTCGCTGGTGCCGATACCGACGGCGTAGGCGCCGAAGCCGAAGAACGCGGCCTGCGCCAGGTTGATCTGCCCGCACAGGCCGAGCACGACCGAGAGCCCGAACACGGCGATCGAGAACGTCGTCGCCTGCATCAGGATGTTAAGAACGTAGCCGTCGAACCGCAGCCCGGCGGCGAGCGCGACCAGAATCGCGGCGCCTGCGAAATATGGCAAATGCCGCAGCAGCGCCGGCTTGGGACGAATGGCGGGCATTGCCAAGTTCTCAGGCAGGTTCTCGCTCGGCGCGCTCATGCTTTTTCCGCCACGCGTTCGCCGAAGATTCCTTGCGGCCTGAAGATCAGGAAGGCGACCAGCACCAGGAAGGCAAAGCCATCCTTATAGGGCACAGACACATAAGCCGCGCCAAACGTCTCGATGACGCCGAGCGCGAGCCCACCGATGATGGCGCCGGCGACGTCGCCGAAGCCGCCTATGATAGTGGCGGCAAAGGCCTTCAGCGCGATCGTCGAGCCCATCTGGATCGAGACGAACAGGACGGGCGCGACGAGAATGCCGGCGAGACCGCCGAGCACGGCCGAATAAATGAAGGTGATCATGATCATGGTGGAGACGGAAATGCCGAGCAGCGAGGCCATTTCCTTATCCTGCGAGGTCGCCTGCAGCTTCTTGCCGAGCAGCGTGTGCTCGAAGAACCAGTAATTGAAGATCACCAGCGCGATCGTCACGGCGATGATCAGAAGGTACTGGCTATCGAGATAGACCGGTCCGAGCTGAATGCCCGGGGTGTCGAACCAGCCCTGCAGCACCTGCGGCTGCGGCCCGTAGATCGCTAGCACCGAGTTGGCCAGCAGGATCGAGGCGCCGATGGTCGCGATGATGACCGGCAGGAACGTGCGGTGACGCAGGGGGTAGTAGACGCCGAGATTGAAGATCACGCCCAACAACGCCATGCCGGCGAGCGCGAGCAAAAACGACAGCCAATAAGGCCACTCGAGATCGACGGAGAACACCACCATCAGATAGGCGGCGACCATGGAGAACTCGCCTTGCGCGAAGTTCACCACATTGGTGGCGCGGAAAATCAGCACGAAACCGAGCGCGACCAGCGCATAGACGGCGCCGATCCCGATGCCGGTGAAGAGCAATTGAAGGAAGAGATCCATGAGGGGTGTTGGTTCTTAAAAGAGAGCCGTTTCATTCACCGAAAGCGTTTCGGCCTCCCCCGGTAGGAGGAGGCCGAAAGCGCCGGGCTAATCGGTGAATTCGATGTGCTTGTCGAAGGCGATCGTTCCCTTGTCGTTCTTCACGATGTTGTAGCCGTGAAGTCCATCGCCGTTCTGGTCGAAATTATATTCGCCCTCGGCCCCCGGGAATTTCTTGATTGACAGGATCGCCTCGCGAACCTTCGCCGGATCGGTCGAGCCGGCCTTGTTGATCGCGGCCGACAACACGGTGACCGCATCATAGGGCCAGGAGCTCTGGTTGTCCGGCGCGACCTTGACGGTGTCGCGATAGAGCTTGCCGAATGCCTTGGAGGCTTCGCTCGACTCTTCGGCGTAATCGGCCACACCATAGGTGTTGTAGAGTGCGGGACCCGCGAGCTTCAGCGCGGTGATGTTGACGATCGAGGGCGAGCCGACCCAGGGAATGTTGACACCTAGCTGGCGCAACTGGCGGGCAAAGATGCCGAGATCGTTTTCGAAGGTGAAGTACGACCCGAGAACATCGGCGCCGGACTGCTTGATCGCGAGCACGACCGGCGTGAAGTCCTGGCTCTGGTTGGCATAGCCCTGATCGAGAACGGCCGGGGAGCCGAGCTTTTCCAGCGCCGCGCTCAGCGCCTTGCCACCGGCGGTGCCGAACGCGTCGGTCGAATGCAGCACGGCCCACTTCTTCTTGCCGAGCGTGTTGACGCCGTAATCGGCGATCACGCGGCCGGAATAGCTGTCATTGGGACGGAAGCGGAACAGCCACTGATTGCCCATATGGGTCAGGTTCGGATCGGTGCCGCCGATCATCACCGGCTTGCCGAGCTTGAGCACATCGGGCGCCATCGCGTGGACCTGCGTGGACCGGATCGAGCCGAGGAACGCGGCAATGTCGGACTGCGCGGCGAGTTTCGAGAATGCCAGCACGATGCCGGGATTGGTGGTCTGATCGTCCTCGATGACCAGTTCGGCCTGCTTACCCAAAATGCCGCCGGCCTTGTTGACGGCTTCAAGCGCGAGCTTCGCACCCTTGATGGCGTATCCGCCGGACTCGGCGGCGGGGCCGGTCACCGGCGCGCACATGCCGATCTTGATGGTGGGCGCGCCTTGCGCCCTTCCGCTCGTCATAATGTGGGGCGCAGCAACACCGGCCACGATACCGGCCGCGAAATCGCGTCTCGTAAGCTTCATTCAAAACCTCCCTGGGGCCGGGCTTCCTTGTCGGCCCTTCTCGGTATTGGCGGTCCGTGATGTCCGCGAAAACCGGGTGCTGTTTAAGGGCTCTCGTGCCCGGAGTAAATTGATATCGCAGTGATTTCGACTAACGACGCACGTGCTCTTGACCGTTAAGCATTAACGCGGCGGAGCGCGCCTTAATTCCCGCGCTGAAACGCCTTTTCATGCTCAAACTGTGAGCAAGGCGCGCAAGCTATGCGTCCAACTCGCCTCATCATGCAAATTTGCGTTCACTCCGCCGTGCCCTCTTCGTCGGCAAGCTCGAGTCCCGCAAGGCTTCTCTCCAGTGCACCCAGCATGTCCTGCAACTCGGCCAGTTTGCGGGCGCCGTAGCGCCTGGTGATGGCGGCGTAGATTTCTTCCGACGAGGGAGCAATCACCTCCATGAGCTTCAGGCCCTTTTCGGAAATCGACACCACGCCGCGGCGCAAGTCCGCCTTTGCCGTCTTGCGCGCGATCAGCCGGCGCGCTTCGAGGTCGCGCAAGATCCTGGAAAGGCTGGGGCCCAGCAGAAACGCAACCCGGGCGAGTTCTGTGACCTCGATCGTCTCGATCGCGGCCAATGCACGAAGGATGCGCCATTGCTGCTCGGTCAGGCCGTGCCGACGCAGCGAAGGACGGAACCGCCGCATCACCGCTTCACGGGCACGGAGCAGCGACATCGGCAACGAGCGGGAAAATTCGCGCATCGGAACGCGCCGCGCGGGCGCGGCAGCCGAACGCGAACCCGTCCCGTTCGATGATGACTTGGATGATGATGACTTGGATGATCTCTTGGATAATGTCTTGCGCGCCATCGGCCCGTTCAAATCGTGTTCAGTCGTGAGTTTGCGCCGCAACATACGCCGTTGGGGTTTGATCGGATACACTTAACATGTTAATCATCCTGCCGCACGTCGCCTTTCGCCGGCTCTTGATGACCCTTTCCAAGGAACAAAGCGGCAAGGAACAAGGCGGCGCCGCCGTGCTAAAATGCTCGTTTATGCGGCCGATCGGGATATGCAAGGGCGACACATTCCAGGCCGACGACGACTTATGTGGTTCGGTCAGTTACTATTTTGCCTGACATCGGGCGCCAACGTGGAGTGATCCCGCATGCCGCATTTCACGATCGAATATTCCGCCAACCTCGATGGCCTTGTCGATATGAGCAAAGTCGTCGAGGTGGTCCGCAAGGCCGCGATCGAGACCGGCATCTTCCCGCTCGGCGGCATCCGCGTCCGCGCCATCAAATGCGAGCACTTTGCGATCGCGGACGGAAATCCCGATTTCTGCTTTCTCGACATGGTGCTCCGGCTCGGCGACGGCCGCGATCTCCCTACCCGAAGGAAGGCCGGCGAGCACATCTTCGAGGCGCTATCGGCCTATCTCGATCCGGTGTTCGCACAAAGCAAGTTCGCGCTGTCGTTCGACATGCAGATCAACGACAAGGAGACGAGCTGGAAGCGCAACAACATCCACGACGCTTTGAAGTTGGTGGCCGCGCATGGATAAGGTTTCGCCGAGTTCAGATGTATTTCAGGCCAATCGCGAGCGTGCCGCGCCGCTGCTAGCCAAGCTCAGGGAAGAAGGCATCGGCCACATGATCGGCGGCAAGACCGTGCCGTCGATCTCGGGCGCAACGTTCGAGACCAGATCGCCGATCGACGGCGCGGTGCTCGCCGATGTGGCGCGCGGCAATGCGGAGGATATCGACCGCGCGGCGACGGCCGCGGCACTTTCATTCAAATCCTGGCGCGACATGTCGGCCGCCATGCGCAAGAAACTCCTGCATCGCGTGGCCGATGCGATCGAGGACCACGCCGACGACATCGCCGTGCTCGAATGCGTCGACACCGGCCAGGCGCATCGCTTCATGGCGAAAGCCGCGATCCGGGCGGCGGAGAATTTCCGCTTCTTCGCCGACAAATGCGCAGACGCCCGCGACGGACTGAACATGCCGAGCGAGGCGCACTGGAACATCTCGACCCGCGTGCCGATCGGCCCGGTCGGCGTCATCACGCCGTGGAACACGCCGT
>WNGJ01008012.1_pt1 | contig 11259 bp, 6 predicted proteins | sample 5400611 | NCBI WGS metagenome assembly WNGJ01 (sample SAMN13153375, study PRJNA577476) | soil metagenome | isolation source: 40 cm soil or saprolite under Garry oak tree replicate 1 | place: USA:California | collected 2016-06-15 | reverse complement strand
GCAGACGCCGCTATCCATCGCAGTCGCCTGTTCTGAGCAACTGGTGCTGAGTCGGTCACAGCCGGTGACTTCCGGGAATCCGTGTCACGCTTCAGGCGTTGCAGATCGGCTCGTATTTCGGAAGCATGCTGGTATCGCAGGTTCCGATCCTTCTCCAAGCATTTGTTAATGATCCGTTCCAGTTCTGCTGGCAAATCAGGGTTCAGCCGCACTGCCGATGTTGGCGTCCCATCAAGAATCGCTTTGAAAACAACTCCCGAACTCTCTCCGCGAAACGGCAATGTCCCTGTCGCCATCTCGTACATGACCGCGCCGAATGAGAACAAATCCGTTCGTGTGTCCAGTTCCTTCGCTCGTACTTACTCCGTGACATGTACGCAATCGTTCCCAGCGCCGTGCCCGGACTGGTCAGGTGCTCGGCACTAACTCCAGCTGTCGGCTCACCCATGACTCCTGCGGCCTCCGCGACGCGGCTGCCCACTTGCGTCACTTTCGCCAACCCGAAATCCAGAATCTTTGCATGCCCGCGCTTGGTGACGAAGATGTTGGCGGGTTTGATGTCGCGGTGGACGATACCTTCGGCGTGAGCGGCATCGAGCGCATCGGCAATCTCGATTCCTAGCGACAGCAGCACCTCGGTTTCCAGCGGACGCCCTGTGATGCGGTGCTTCAGCGTCACCCCGTCTAAAAACTCCATGACAATGAACGGCTGATGTTCGTGTTCGCTGATTTCGTAAATTGTGCAGATGTTTGGATGGTTCAGCGCAGAGGCAGCCTGTGCTTCGCGCTCGAAGCGGGCCAATGCCTGCTGGTCTCGGGCAACCTCCTGAGGCAGGAACTTGAGGGCAACGAAACGGTGCAGGCGGGTGTCCTCTGCCTTGTACACCACACCCATGCCGCCGCCGCCCAGCTTCTCGATGACGCGGTAGTGCGAGATGGCCTGCCCGATCACGTTTAGCAGTACCTTATCCTGCTATGGGATGAGATGGTAGGACGCTACCGGAATCAAGTCAACGAATCCCGCCGACGGGAGGGCGGCGGAGCCCCTTGTTTGCGGGGGCTCCGGGACTGTCTGGAGTGATTGGTGTCGCTCAGTTTGTCCGTCGAATTCTGGCAATTGGTAGATGAACCAGACTTAACTTCCCACCCCCTCAGAAGCGCAGCCGCAGGGATAGCTGGATCGAACGCGGGCCCGCGTCCTGGAGTGCGACTCCGAAGTCGGCATTCGGTTCCAGCGGCGGACCAAAAAACCCCAACTGGCTATCGAAGCCATTGAAATTAGCATGGTTGAAAAGATTGAAGAAATCGACCTGCCACTGCAGTTTCATCTTTTCCGTGATGCTGAACTGACGCCGGATATCAAAATCCAATTGCGTGAGCGGGAATCCCCGGAGGGCGTTGCGCCCAAGGTTTCCCTGCCGGGTCTCGATCGGGACGGAAAATGCTGCGGGATTGATTCGTCTTCCGCCGGGCGACGTGGAATCGTGGATATAAAGAGGTACACCTAAGACTAGGTCTGGTCTGGTTACCAGGAAACTCGGGTCTGACCCGACGTCTCCTCGCGATACAGTCACGTCGATGGTTAGCGCGGTTTTGGCCGTGAAAATGGTGCCCACGGACCAATTGCCCAGAATTGCGCGCAGCGCTGGCCTCCAGCCCGGTGGCGGAATGTCGTAGGTGAATGCGGCATTGAAGGCGTGACGCACATCGAAGTCGGAAGCCCCCCGATCGAGGCGAGGGTCCACGAGATTAACGCCATTTCCGCTGTCGGCCGAGGTATCGTCAATCGAGTGCGACCAGGTGTAGGAAAGCAGCGCCGCCAGGCCGCGCGACATTCGGCGCTGAAACTGGATTTGGAGCGCGTGGTAGTCCGATGAGGAGGCATTGGTCGCCAGAACAATGAAGCTTCCGTCGGAGAACCTCGGGTTGGGATCGATCAGGTCGGTCTGTCGGAGTAGTCTGCGCCCCGCTTCGCCGACATAGGAAGCGGAAATCACTTGGTTCGCACCCAGCCTCTGATCGACCGTGAGGTTCCACTGATGGCTGCGCGGCAGCTGGTGGTCCGGGCCGAAGACGTTAAACAACACTCCGCTATACGGCGGATCGAGGCTCGCGGGCGGAGGAGGCGCGGCGACCTGCGAGCTCAAGGGATAAGGCACACTCCCTTGTGTTGTCTTCTGCAGTCGGTGGGGGAACGAGGAAACCGCATTCGCGATGTTACCAATGCCGAGGTCATAGAAGATTCCGAAGCCTCCCCGGATGACGGTCTCTCTACCCGGATGCTGCAAGAGTTGATAGGCCGCGCCCAGGCGCGGCGCGAAATTGGCGTAAGTGGTCTTGTAGACCGGTGTGCCGAGAGGGGCAACTTGCATATTGGCGAGGTCGGGAAAACCGGTAAGGGTCAACAGCTGTTTGCCCGCCTGCGCGTGGGGCGCCGGTTCAAACTCCCACCGCAGGCCGTAGATAAGCGTCAGCCTCCGATTCACCTTCCAGCTATCCTGTCCGTAGAGCGACAGGTCGTGAAAACTCAGAGTGACAGAATCGAATGACCCGATCTGGGCCAGGTTGGCTACGCCGCTTAGGGCACCCGAGACGCCAGAAAAGACGATCCTCTGGCGATAAGCGTACGGGCCATGAAGGGGAGCGAGATAGCGATAGTCAACGCCAAACCGCACCTCATGAGTTCCGTGGAGGATTGAAGTATTGCTCACAAGGTTTCCTTGCCGCTGGAGATTGTCGGCGAATCGTCCAATCGCAAAACCCGGACCCTGCAGGTTAAGAAAAAACAAGGATGAACTAGGGGAAGCGAAAGGCGCAGGGAATAGCAGTGAATCCGGAGGCGGAATCGCGCCGCCAGAGCTATCGAGGCCGGCAGATCCGCCAGCCTCAGTCCGCGAGTAGTTCACGCGAAGCTCGCTGGCAATTTTGGGCGAAACCGCAAGCGTGGCGCCCAGGGTGATCGCGCGAAAATTCACCCGGGTCAAATCAGATTCGGGTGCCCCCGGTTTCCTGTCATTCGAAGGCGCTTCGGAGTAGCGGCCAAACACGACCAACTTCTGGTTCACCACATGGTCAACGCGGATGCTGGTGTTGTCCAAAGAGTCGACGGTCGAGTTGTTGGTGGCAAGACGAGCCAACATTGTCACCGGATCTTCTGGTCCGTTGGGTAGCGGGAACGCATTGAGGAGCTGCTGGATGGCGCCGGTGGCGGCTTGGCGTGCGCTCACAGAGGGAACTTCTGTTTCAAAGAAAAACGGTAGCCGCAGGCGTAGCCCCTCGTAGGAGAAGAAGAAAAAAGTCCGGTTCTTGAGGATCGGGCCGCCAAGAATGCCGCCAAAATCGTTCTGCCGGCGGGGTGCCCGTGGCAAGCCATGGGCGTTGGCAAACCAATCATTGGCGTCCAGCACCTCGTTGCGAAAATAATCGAATAGAGATCCGTGAAACTCGTTTGATCCTGAGCGGGTCACGATCTCAAGTTGGCCACCAGCCGCCCGGCCGAATGCTGCCGAGTAGGTGGAAGTTTGCAGTTTGAATTCCTGCATACCATCGATGGAGACGAGGTTGTGGGTTGTGCCCAGAACAGTGGAGGCAGGGACAGCACCGCCAGCCTCAGGACTCACGAAGTTAGCGCTGCTAGCCATGCCGACGTTGGCGCTAACCCCATCCACCGTAAAGTAGTTTGCCGTGTCCCGTTGACCATTTACGCTGGATTGGACCACGCCTGGAGCCAGGGAGATCAGCGACCCAAAGCTCCTGTCATTAAGCGGCAGGTCTCGGACCAACTGTGGGTCTATCTCGGTTCCCACTGCCGGCGACTCGGTTTGGAGGGAAGAAGAACTGCCTCGAACGGTAACGCTCTCCTTAACCGTCGCAGGTGAGAGCGTAAAATCCAGCCGGGCTTCTTGTCCTGGATCCAGCTTCACGCCCGCGTGGCTCACCATCCCGAACCCTGGAGCCTGGGCAGTGATCGTATAAGAGCCCGGCAGTAAGAAGGCGAAGAAGTAAAATCCCTGTTCACCGGAAGAAGTCGTTTGTTTCAGCCCGGTGCTCTCTCTCGAGATGCTAACGCTCGCCCCTACGACCACAGCTTGGGAAGAGTCCCTGACGGCTCCCGACAAATTTGCCGTCTGACTGGCTGCATTCAGACCGAAGGCCAGCAGCAGGTTTAAAGAAATGAGACGAAATGCGGTCGGTACCTTCGAACTCACCAGCGCACCTGATTCGCTGGAAGCACTGTCTCGGCGGCCCGGTATCGAGGTTGGTCGGGCAGTTCTTGCTGTTCCTGGCTCGAAGGAAGCGCGCTTGGAACTCCCCACTCGCAACCCCCTTTGAGTCGATCGTGCGGCCCGGATACTGCGACATCCTGCTCGGAAAGTCAAGCAGTAGTATTCAGAAACTGCAGAAGCTGGCCCGAGTCTCCAAAACAGCCGCATGGCTTAAGAGCTGTTGCCTGTTAGCCAACAGCAGTTTCAGGGGAGCCGGCCTCACATTGCGAGAGGGCCCAGCTCCCTCTAGATAACAGTGAGGAATGCACACCAAACGTTTCTCACATATTTAATTCGCGGCCGTCCGCCTCGTGCTACCCTGCAAGTTCTTGATGTAAGGAATTAAACGAGTGCTCGGCACGGTGCAACAATAATCATAAGTAATTCCTATCCACGCCGAAATCGCGGCGTACTTCATCTTTAGGAAATGAAACCAGGCAAGACGCCACTACATCATGCAGGATCGTGTGGCCCGGGGCGATGCCGCCACGGGCTTGAAGGGCGGTAGAATGACCCAGGGCTTGTAGCCTGTCATTCGAGTCTCGAGGCGTACTTGAATATCGCACAACACAGCCGGACTAGTTTCCGTCCTGAGGCCGCTCGCGCTGCAGCGGGAGCAATCCCGAGGGGCGTCTTCCTCTTCCTGTGTCTTCTCTCACTTCCCATTGCGAACGCAGCACTAGAGAATGTTCCACCGGAAGAAGAGCCGCAAGGCACGGTTCGATCACTTGAGGTCGGTCATGCCCTGGAGGGCAAGTTAACCACCGGCCAGGAGCGCGTTTATGGGTTGGTTCTTTCCAACGGGCAATTCCTGCGATTCAGAGTTGCGGCGGAAAATCCAGCCTCGAACCTTCAGGTTACCCTGTTCGGCCCCGACGATAGCGAGATCGAGGAACTCTCCGGCCCTGTGTGTCCGTTTTCGTTGCACTTCATGCCCCCTGACTCGGGTCTTTATCGCCTCCGGGTGCGACTGCTGCGTAGCGACACCTCCCCAGAGAACTACGAAGTGAAGGTGGACGAGTTGCATGAATCCACCGAGCAGGACAGGCTTAGGATCGCCGCCAGTCACGCGTTGGTCGAAGCTTATCGGCTAAGCAGTCAGGATCCTCCAGCGTCCCAGCAGCAAGCCGCTAATAAATACGAGGAAGCTATATCGCTTTTCCGCGCCGCTGGCGATCGTCGCGGAGAGGCAGAAGTATTCCAGGTCTTGTCTTTCCGCTCGTTTGTCGCGAGTGACTACCAGGCGGCGATCGACTATCTCCAACAGGCGCAGCCGTTGTGGCATGCCTTGGCTGACTATGGCGCGGAAGCCGCGGCCCTCGAGAAGATGGCTAATTACTTAGGGCGGCTGGGGGAGTCGCAGAAGGAACTCGACGCATTAAATGCAGCGCTTCCTTTGCGGCGAGGCCAGGGCAACAATTTGGGCGAAGCCCTGGTGCTAAGCGATCTGGGCGACAGCTACGATGCGATGGGTGAGTTCCAGGAAGCCCTGAATGACAAGGAGCAGGCGCTCGCAATTTTTCGGGGGGGCAAGTGGCGAACGGGCTATGAATTCACCGCGCTCGCAGATCTAGGGCACCTCTATGAGGAACTCAGCGAGCCTCAGAGGGCACTCGATTATTATGATCAGGCGCTCAACCTCGCGCGGTCGCACCATAACCGCGGTCTAGAGATAAGCATGCTCTCGGTGGTTGCCGGTGCTTACGCAGGGGCCGGGGACAAAGACAAGGCACTCGAGTACTACAACAAAGCGCTCGCATTGGCGCAGGGCGACCGATTTAATGAGGTATGGACGCTGGGGAAATTGGGAGGGTTCTACATCGGGCAGGGGGAATACGACAAAGCGTTGCAGTTGTTCGACCAGACCCTGCCTTATCATCACGCGGAGCATCAGCCCGTCCCCGAAGCGGCGACGCTCTATTCGATGGGCGTTGCCTACCACCGACAAGGTAAGCTGTCGCAAGCTCTAGAAGCATTGAACCAGGCGCTGTCCTTATGGCCCTTCAAGAATCGCATGCGACGCGAGATCCTCCGCGAAATCGGCGCCGTTTACCAGGATTCGGGTGACAGTCCGAAGGCCCTTGAATACTACGAGAAATCTCTCACAGAGAGCCGCGCCGCGAAAGACCTGCAGGAGGAAGCGTTGACCCTTTGTGACAGCGCGCGCCCCGAGCGCACCATGCAGCACACTGCCGAAGCGCGACGCGATGTCGAGGCGGGCCTGCAAATCTTGGAATCAGTGCGCGCACGGATCGCCGGATCGGAATCGCGTTCCAGCTATTTTGCCGCCGCGCAAAAGAACTACGAGTTCTATATCGACCTGCTCATGCAAATGCATGCCGAGCACCCGGACCAAGGCCTGGACGCCACGGCCCTCCAGGCCAGCGAGCACGCCCGCGCCCGCAGCCTGTTAGACATGCTGGTCGAAGCGCGCGCCGACATTCATCAGGGAGCAGACCCCAAGCTCCTGGAGCGCGAAAAGCTGCTGCAGCAGCGGCTCCGTGCCCGCTCGGAATATCAAGTTCAATTGCTGACCCAGCCGCACACCCCGCAGCAGGCTGCCGGGGTAGCCAGTGAATTGCAAACCTTGACAGCACAATACGACGAAACTGAAGCGCAGATTCGTGCGACCAGCCCGCGCTATGCGGCCTTGACGCAGCCTGTGCCACTCGATTTGAAGCAGATTCAAGCGTTGGTCTTTGACTCTCATACGCTCCTTTTGGAATATGCGTTGGGTGAAGATCGGAGCTTTTTGTGGGCTGTCACAGACTCCACGTTGGAGAGCTTCACCCTACCCGGACGGGCTGAGATCGAGCAAGCAGCGCGACGCGTCCACGAGCTGTTGACAGCGCGAAATACCCATCCAAAAGGTGAGGACGAACCGAAGACCGAAGCACGGATCTCGCGTGCCCGTGCCGAATACCCCGCCGCTGTCGGCCGCTTGAGTGAGGTGGTCCTTGGCCCGGTGGTCCCGTTATTGGGCCACAAGCGGCTCGTCATCGTGAGTGATGGAGCCCTTCAATATATCCCCTTTGCAGTCCTGCCCGTGCGCAGACGAGGCGGCGGTCCTAGCCAGCCTCTTGTGGTTGAATCTGAAATCGTGACGGTTCCGTCCGCATCTACAGTGGCGGTGCTCCGCCGCGATTTGGCCGGCAGACAGCCTGCTCCCAAAGCGGTGGCCGTTCTTGCTGATCCAGTCTTCGACCGCCAAGACCCGCGGGTTTCAATGCGCCAACAGATCTCTCAGGTTTGGCAGAAGGGCGAGCTGCCTTCGCACGGCCGGGGTCTTCCAACGGACTTGGAAAGGTCATGGGCGGAGGTTGGCTCGACCGAACGTGGCGGGAAGATTCCGCGCTTGCCCTTTTCCCGGCGAGAGGCAGACGCGATCATCACTGACGCCCCACCAGGCAATAGTTTCAAAGCGGTGGACTTCAGCGCCAGCCGTACCACGGCCACGAGCCCTGAACTAGCTCAATATCGGGTTGTCCATTTCGCGACTCATGGAGTACTCGACAGCCGTACTCCGGCCCTTTCCGGTATTGTCCTCTCGCTGGTCGATCGACAGGGAAGACCTGTGGATGGATTCCTGCGGCTGTGGGACATCTACAATCTGCATCTGCCCGCTGACCTGGTGGTGCTGAGCGCCTGTCAAACCGCGCTGGGCAAAGAGATCAAGGGGGAGGGACTTGTCGGGCTGACCCGTGGATTCATGTACGCCGGGGCAGCGCGGGTGGTAGCGAGCCTATGGCAGGTCGATGATGTTGCTACGGCTGAATTGATGTCGCTGTTCTATCAAGGCGTCTTGAAGAAGAACCTGCCGCCAGCGACGGCGTTGCGTGCGGCGCAGGTCCAAATGTGGAAGCAGAAGAGATGGCAGGAGGACCCCTATTTCTGGGGCGCATTTCAGCTGCAGGGAGAATGGAGGTAGACCCAGGTAGACCCAGTCCAGATGTGCATTTCCCACCGCCATATGCTAGAGTCCGAAGCTATGATTGGCTTTCCTCAGACTCGGTGAAGCGGTGGAGCCTCCGCCATTACCAAAGAACAAATGGACCTTGACCCAGGGTGCATTCGACCTGTTGCTGGCCTTACTCGATACTGATCGTCAGCTAGCCGCAACAAAGTACGAAGCCCTGCGGCGCAAGCTGGTGAAATTCTTCCAGTGGCGAGGGTGCAGCTTTCCCGAAGATCTGGCGGACGACACGATCAACCGAGTTGCGAGGAATCTTGAGGCAGGCGAGAACATTCGCCACCTTCCGGCTTATTGCGTCGGAATCGCGCGTCACGTCTTTCTGGAGAGTCTACGTACCCGCCGGCAAGAGGAAGTTCTTCACGCTGTGACATACCCTTCGCCAACCCCGCCGGATGAGGACCCGCGGCGGGAATGTCTTGAGTCCTGCTTGCGGGAACTGTCACCGGAAAACTTCCAACTTATTGTGCAGTACTACCAGGAGGACGAACAGGCCCGAATTGAAGCACGTCGAAATCTGGCTGCGCGACTCGGCATTCCGCCGAATGCGCTAAGAATCCGGGCCCATCGGATCCGCGTGCGACTGCAGGGCTGCGTCGAAGACTGCATGAGACGTCTACAAAGGGAAGGAAACGAATTAGCTGCTTCGTCACTCTAGAGTAAAGACCTGGAGTACAGTCGTGAGCTCTGACCAGGAAAAACGGATGGCGCAATACCTGCTTGGACAGCTCCCGGAGGAGGAGCAGGCCGAACTGGAACGTCGATACCTTGCCGACGACACTTTGTTTGAGGACCTTCTCGCGATTGAGGACGATCTGCGGGACGCCTACGTGCGCGGAGAACTTTCCAGGCCGGATCGCGAAGCCTTTGAGCAGCGGCTCTTGACTGCTCCCCGCCAGAAACAAGAACAGGAATTTGCGCAGATGCTGTGTCGATATCTCGGGGAAACGGGTAGGCGGGCTGGCCCGCTGGCTCAACTGGTGACCAAGTGGAAATCGCTGCTCCGAGCGCTCGGGGCACAGCCCCGACTGGTCCTCGTCCCAGCCCTATCCGTGACTATTCTCGTTCTGATGGTAGGAGGCTGGTGGTTGGGGCGCAGAAGCGTGCAGCTGTCACAGCATCCCCCGGCCCCACACCAAATGGCATCGGGCAATGCTCCGGGTACTGTGGCGCCCACGGCAGGAGAGCAGGAACCAGAAGCAAGAACTATCGCGGTAGTACTCAGCCGCGGCCTAGCTCGGGGTAACGAGGAGGGATCGAAGCCCCTGGTGATTCCTCCCGAGGTGAGCCAGGTTCGATTAGAAGCACGAGTGGAGGTTGACTACCCACGCTACGAGGCCGTGCTGCAAACTGCCGAGGGCAAACGGATCTGGAGCAAGGGAGACCTGGAAGCCCAAGCATTTCCCGACGGCAAGAGGATTCTTCTCTATTTATCGAGCAGTTTGTTGCCCCACGGCGACTACATTTTGACCCTGCGCGGGTTGCCAACCGCTGGAAGTCCCGAAACCGTGGCCGAATACGCCTTCCGCGTCCGGAAGAGTTAACCGAACCCGCTGCTGGCTTTCCCTGCCTGCTCGAGAGTTTCTCCCTCCGGCCTATCCCAGCCTTCCGAAATGTTTTGGCCATTGCGGTCACTTATGAAGTGAGATCGCTGATGTGAGAGAGATAACGACACAAAAACTTCGACGAGGTGAACCATGAGACTCCGTATCTTCTTGCCAATTCTCCTTGTAGCCGCGGCGCTGGCCAAAGGCGGGCTGCCGCCCAGCAATTTGTCAGTCACCACTACCTTTGCCAGCACGGACGCTTCCGGGACCATCACGGACATCCAGAGTGACGGCTTAGGTTCTTATTTCGACGGCGTCGGTGGCGTTACCAGTTTCCTGACAACCAACGGCTACAACGGACAGATCTGGGGTGATTGGCAATTCGGCACGCTGAACTCCTCCACCCGTACGGTCAGTATCAGCTTCGCCAATCCGATTCAGCCGGCAAGCGGTGGCACCGCGGTTCCGAATCCGCCCTTCACCATCAAGAACGTGATTGCTCACATTGAAGACAAATGTACGCAGATCTCAAACGGCAACGGCGGCTGGAACAACATGTACCAGATGACGGCGAAACAGACTTTTCAATGCCCGCTGATCACCCACTTTTACGACAGCAACGGGTATGAATACCGCATCTACTCGGGCCCAAACTGGGAACCAGAGACCACGTTTGTGCAGGTCACTTGTAATTCGGTGGCGTCGGCTGGTGGTTGCAACGAATGGTATATCGACCCGATTCCCGCCGGTTATGACGTGAATGGCAACCCGATTCCCGGAGCCGCCATTGGCCGCCTGGTGTACTTCGCCAAGCATTCCACGGTTAACGAAGGCGACTACTATTTTCGCTTTCACTTTCACATCACCCGGCCCTAATTCGTGAAGCCAAGCGGAATACGGGTTTCGAAATTGAAGCTGTGACTCGATGCCAAAACTCTCGATGCCAAAACTGAGGAGGAACTATGAAACTATCAAGTTCAATTCTGGTTGCATGCGTGTTTCTGTGCTACCACGCGACAGCGCAGGTCGCCTATGACTACAAGCCGTTTCAGAATCCGGGTGCGACTGTGACTCGCGCATTCGGGCTCAACGGCCACGCGGAAGTCGTCGGAACGGACAATGCCATGCCCGGTCGGCACGCGTTCCTGGTGAACCATGGGACCTACATTCCACTGGATCCCGCCGGTGTATTGGGGACGCATAACAGCGTCGCTCGTGGCATCAACAACCCAGGAGATATCGTGGGCGCATACTTCGGAGACGATGGCCAGGAACACGGCTTCCTTCTACGGAATGGGGTCTTGACCACGCTTGATGTGCCCTTCCAGGGTGCGATAGGGACACAAGCAAACGACATCAACAACTCAGGAGTGATCGTGGGTGTGTGGGTGGATGGCGCATTCACGGTACATGGATTTGTTTACGAGAACGGCGTCTACGCTCACCTGGATTATCCGGGCTCGCTTGACACCTATCC
>WNGJ01025027.1_pt1 | contig 11261 bp, 9 predicted proteins | sample 5400611 | NCBI WGS metagenome assembly WNGJ01 (sample SAMN13153375, study PRJNA577476) | soil metagenome | isolation source: 40 cm soil or saprolite under Garry oak tree replicate 1 | place: USA:California | collected 2016-06-15 | reverse complement strand
GCCAGATCTTACGTTTCGGTGGTGTGAAGTACCCGATCCCGTATAACGGGATGGGCTTCGACGCAGTCCCGCCGCCATACGTACACGGCAACGGCTTACGTGGGACACTTCCTGCCCCGGCTGTTCGGTGCAATCTCAACAGATGGCTGGTGGGCTCTGTCTGTCTCATCGATTGGCACACTAAGAACCTATCCCAATAGGGAGTGCGATATCAGGGTTTCAGGCCACTCACTCTCGGCGTAAACGGTCGGATTGCAGGATTTCTGGAAAGGTTGTTCACAGGATCAGGGTCTTGCGCCACTAGACAATGTTGCAAATCGGTGGGATTCATCGGCCGAAGGAGGTGAGGGTACTCTTTCTGCCGAACAATGAGGTATAATGGTGCAGAGACAGTCAAAGCCATTGTAGAGGTCAGTGGTCCAGGTGCGTTTGGAATGCGTTGTGTATCCTTTGTCAGGAGGTGCTGCATGCGTGAACTCCCGACGGGAACGGTCACATTGCTCTTCACCGATATAGAAGGCTCCACACGCTTGCTTCAGCAGTTAGGCAACCATTATGATGGCGTCCTAACAGAGTGCCGCCAACTCCTACGTGCAGCATTTCACCAGTGGAAAGGCCACGAGGTGGACACGCAGGGCGATGCCTTCTTCGTGGCCTTTCCGCGCGCCACCGATGCTGTCTCAGCAGCAGTGGACATGCAACGTGCCCTGGCTGCATATGTATGGCCGGAGGGTGTGACGGTACGTGTGCGTATGGGTTTGCACACAGGTGAGCCGCAACTCTCCGCAGAAAACTACATCGGCTTGGACGTTCATCGCGCCGCACGCATCATGAGTGCCGGGCACGGGGGGCAAGTGCTGCTCTCTCTCACAACTCGCGACCTCGTGGAGCATGATCTGCCGGAGGGCGTGAGCTTGCGAGATCTAGGGGAGCACCGGCTCAAGGACTTACAACGTTCAGGTCATCTTTACCAACTCGTCATTGCGGGCCTTTCTGAGGATTTTCCACCGCTCAAGACCCTCAATAGCCGCGCCAACAACTTGCCCATCCAATTGACCCAACTCATCGGACGCGAGAAGGAAGTGGCGAGAGTACTGCACCTCCTGCGGCGCGAAGATATACACTTGCTTACTCTGACTGGTCCTGGGGGCACGGGCAAAACACGTCTGGGCTTGCAGGTAGCTGCGGAACTGAGCGATGCGTTCCCCGATGGGGTGCATTTCGTGAACTTGGCTCCCATCAGCGACCCCACATTCGTCGTGCCCACTATTGCGCAGACGCTTGCTGTCAGAGAGATCACCGATCAACCTTTACTCGACCTGCTGAAAGCATTCCTGCACGAGAAGCACCTCTTGCTATTGTTGGACAACTTTGAGCAGGTGGTTAGTGCAGCCACGTATGTGGCAGAGCTTCTCGTCACCTGTCCAAAACTCAAAGTGCTCGTGACCAGCCGAGCTGTGCTACAAGTCCGAGGGGAGCAGGAGTTTGCCGTCCCACCGTTGCAGCTACCCGATCCGAAGCACCTGCCCGATCTCGTGGCGCTCTCGCAGTACGGAGCGGTGGCCCTCTTCATTCAGCGCGCCCAGTCAGTCAAGCCCGAGTTTCAGGTGACCAATGCGAACGCCCCTGCCGTAGCGGAGATCTGCGTTCGTCTGGATGGGTTGCCACTGGCGATTGAGTTGGCAGCGGCTCGCGTTAAAGTGCTCCCACCACCAGCGCTCCTTGCTCGGCTCGGTCAGCGGTTGACCGTGTTGACGAGCGGAGCACGCGATGCGCCAGCACGGCAACAGACGCTTCGTAACACTATCGAATGGAGCTATCATCTGTTAGAGGCCGATGAGCAGCGGCTCTTTCAGCGGCTCTCTGTCTTCGTTGGCAACTGCACCTTGGAAGCAGTAGAGGCGGTCTGTTCCGCTCTTGATACCGCTAACGCAGCGGGACTGGTGTTGGAGGGTGTGGCCTCACTCATTGACAAGAACTTGCTGCAACAGATAGAACAAACACAAGGTGAGCCTCGCCTTGTCATGCTAGAGACGATCCGTGGGTATGGCTTGGAGGCTCTGGCTGTTAGCGGGGAGATGGAGGCGACACGGCAGGCTCATGCTGCTTACTATTTAGTGCTGGCAGAGAAGACAGAGCCGGAACCGAGAGGTCAACAACAAGCCATATGGGAGCGGCGAATGGAGCGTGAGTATGATAATCTGCTAGCAGCTTGGCAATGGGCAGTAGAGCAAGGAAAGAGTGGACAACGTGTGGAGATGATCTTGCGATTGTATGGAGTGTTAATGCGGTTCTCGATGGGTCACAGTAACATGAGCGAGGGGTCAATCTTCCTAACGCGAGCACTTTCACTAATAACATTCAAACAAGGCGATGTCGTTACAGCGCAATCGCTTACAAAGGAGATAAGGCATCAGTTGGGCACGACCCTTTGGCTCGCCCTTTTAGCACAGGGGGCGGCTCGCATGGGTGACTACACAACGGCACGAGCCCTTTCTGTGAGAAGTCTGACCTTAGCTAGCAAAGTAGGTGACAACCGGGATATCGTTCTCTATTTAGAGGGGTTGGCTGACGTAGTCGCAGCGCAGGGAGAATCAACATGGGCGGCGCGGCTCTGGGGTAGTGCTGAGGCTCTGAGAGAAACAATGGGAACACCCATTTGGCCTATCGAACGTGCTAGATATGAGCGTACTGTTGCTGCTGCACGCGCCTCCCTTGGAGAGAAGGCCTTTGCTGCCGCCTGGGCCGAGGGACGCGGAATGACACCTGAGCAAGCCCTCGCAGCACAAGGATCAACAACGGTGTCCTCAGCATCCACTACAGTAGGGCAGTCATCGGCTCCTCCAGACACGTCACCCATCACCTACCCCGATGGACTGACGGCCCGCGAGGTGGAGGTGTTGCGCCTAGTAGCCCAGGGACTCACCGACGCACACATCGCCGAACAGTTGGTCATCAGTCCGCGTACTGTCAACACACACCTCACCTCGATCTATGGAAAGATCCAGGTCTCCTCGCGCAGTGCAGCCACCCGCTATGCCATCGAGCACCACCTGGTTTGACTGGGAAGACGGGTCTCAACCTCTATTGGCTGTTCAATGCCCTGAGGATGCTTTGAGACGCGGAAGGTTGCATCTCTCATCAAACCGTCGTTCATCTCTGGATGTGTCACCGAGTCGAGTGGCCTGAAGCCCTGAATACCAACCACACAAACGAAAGAAGAAGAAATAGCTATGAGCCTTTCAAATACCAGTCAAAGCTGGCGTATGCCCGATGAACTGTGGAGGAAAGTGAAACCTTTCTTGCCACCCGGCAAACCGCATCCATTGGGTTGCCACCGTCCTCGTGTTGATGATCGCAAAGCGATGGATGCGATTTTCTACCACTTGCGGACTGGATGGAAGTCGGAAAGCGCTGGATGCCACTGGGATCTGTTCAAGCAGTAGTGCGCACCGACGCTTTCAGGAGTGGACGCAAGGGCTGCTCGACTATGACGGGCTGAAAGGCATTGAGTGGGAATGGCAAGCTATGGATGGGGCGATGAGTGATCCGCCCCACTGGGCAAAGAACAGACAGGACCTAACCCGACCGATCGAGCCAAACGTGGGGTGAAGAGGAGTTTGTTAGTCGAAGGCAATGGCGTCCCTCTCGGAGTGGTAGTAGATGGAGCCAACCGCAATGATGCGCAAGATGGCGCGAGCGACGCTTGAAAGTATTCCCATCGATCGACCAAAGCCAACGAAAGAAGATCCCCAGCACCTGTGCTTGGATAAAGGTTACGATTATGACGAAGTACGAGCATTGGGGAAGGAATTTGGTTATACCTTACACATTCGCCCCAGGAATGAAGAAGCTCAGACGCTCAAACGGCAAGTCGGCTTCAAAGCTAGAAGATGGGTGGTGGAACGAACGCATAGTTGGATGAATCGCTTTCGCAGCGTGCTGATCCGCTGGGACAAAAAGGTCGAGAACTATCTGGGCTTGCTCCATCTGGCATGTGCTTTTATTACTTACCGAGCTACAGGCCTATTGGGATAGGCTCTAAGCGATTTGGTACGTTACTGCTTTTACCCGAGGGAACGATTTACCTCGGAACGCACAAACAGTATTCTTTTGTTAGTGTGCAAAGAACAGATGTACTATAGCACATCTGTTTCTGAAATGCAATAGGATGACAACAGAAAGGGCGACGCTTTCATCCCACAGCCTGAAGGCATGTAGGTCTTCTCGCGCCGATTTGATAAAATTACAGATGAGCAAGAAGGAATACTGCTCAGGGTAGTGTATAATGTTTTCATTCAAAGGAGGATTGACTATGCATGTAGCACAAAGTGGCATCTTCGCACTGGGGACTGGCTCGCACTCCTTTCTAGAGTTCGATCTGCAAACCCAGGGTGATCCCCTCACATTGGTTCAGGTGATTGCCAGTCTGGGGGAACCACGCATGACGACCGGAGGAGTGAACCTGGTGGTCGGCTTCAGGCCGTCGCTGTGGGCGCGCGTTGCACCCGAGGAGACGCCAGCAGGGGTGACGGACTTCGATCAGGAGGTGCGCGGTGTCGATGGGTACGCCATGCCCGCTACCCAGCATGACCTGTGGGTATGGGCGGCGGGCCATGCCTACCACAAGGTCTTCGATGTCGCACGAGAGGCGATTGCCGCCCTCACCCCTATCGCGCGCCTTGCTGATGAAGTAGCAGGATGGACCTACAAGGAGAGTCGGGACTTGACCGGCTTCATCGACGGAACCGAGAACCCTCCTCTCTCCGAGGCACCCGAGGTGGCATTGATTCCCGATGGGTCACCAGGCGCAGGTGGCAGCGTTGTCCTGATACAGAAGTGGATGCACGATACTGTCGCTTTCGAGGCGCTCCCGCTTGAGGAGCAAGAGAAGGTCATCGGACGGACCAAAGTGACGAGTACCGAGCTAGCCGAGGAGGTACGCGGTGCCCAATCACATGTCTCTCGCACGGTGATCGAAGAGCATGGGGTAGAACAACATATCTTCCGCCGCAATACCCCGTTTGGGACGGTGACTTCGCATGGGACGATGTTTATCGGCTTCAGCTGCGACCAGCAGCGCCTGGCGCGCATGCTCGCTCGTATGGCGGGAGCCGAGGACGGCATTCGCGATGCCTTGACCAGGTATACGACGGCTGTCAGTGGTGCCTATTACTTCGTCCCATCGGTCGAGGCGCTGCGCAGGTTTGCCTCCGCGGACGACTGACGAAGCTGACTGGTAAGGAACCTCTGCATAGTGTATGATGAGTGTACGCCTTTTCGTCTTGTATCATGGCCAGGCACGAGCGTGGCTCCCCTTTCCTGGCTCCCGCTCTTACATTCATATGTCTTCGTTAGAGGATCATCAATGAGGAGGAAATGACCATGAGCGTTACCACCCAGAAAGCCCTTCCACAGGCCAATGGCGATTTCTACGCGATTAGTTCGACCCTGAGCGAGGAAGATCAGGCTCTGTTACGCCGGGTAAGGGATTTCCTGGCGGCGGAGGTCACCCCTATTATCAACCAGTTTTGGATCCGTGAGGAATTCCCGCATCACATCCTCCCTCATATGGCAGAGCTTAATATCATGGGACTGAGCTATCAGGGCTATGAGTGCCCCGGCAAGAGCAATCTATTGGATGGGATGATGATGATGGAACTGGCGCAGGCCGATAGTTCCATCGCGACCTTTAGGGGCGTTCACAGCGGCCTGGCCATGGGCTCTATTTACCTGTGCGGCTCGGAAGAACAGAAACAACGCTGGTTGCCATCAATGGCCCGCCTGGAGAAGATTGGCGCCTTCGGACTGACCGAGCCAGAGGTAGGTTCTGGGACCTCTCGTGGCTTAACCACTACCGCCCGGCGCGAAGGGGACACCTGGGTGCTCAACGGCCAGAAGAAATGGATCGGCAACGCCACTTTCAGTGATGTGACCGTCATCTGGGCACGTGATGTGGCCGACGACCAGGTGAAAGGCTTTCTGGTCGAGAAAGGCACACCTGGCTTCAAGCCAGAGAAACAGAAAAACAAAATCGCTTTGCGCGTGGTGCAGAATGCGCTCATCACGCTGGAGGACTGCCGCGTGCCGGAAGCCAATCGGCTGCAACAGGCAAACTCATTTAAGACATTACCGCCTGCGAGTGTATGGTTCTGCGCCTGTCACAGATGCAGGACGCGGGTAGCATGCAAGATGAACACGCCTCGCTGGCGAAAGCCTTCTGTACCGTGAAAATGCGCGAGACGGTGGGCTATGCCCGCGAACTACTGGGAGGCAACGGCATTTCGCTGGACCACCAGGTGGGGCGCTTCGTGGCCGATGCCGAGGCGATCTACTCCTACGAGGGCACCCGCGAAATGAACACGCTCATTGTGGGCCGGGCCATCACCGGCTTCAGCGCATTTGTGTAAGTCGGTACTTATCCGTCCTGCCAACGAGACGATTACCTCTCCCCCGGAGAGGGTGGTCTCTACACTGCGTGTCAGGCAGGACGATAGGAGAAGGAGAAATTCCATGTTAAACCTTGCCATCCTGCTCGATGATAGTGCGCGCGAGGTGCCCGGGCGCACCGCCATCAACTGTGAAGGAACCAGGCTCTCGTATGCAGAGTTGCTGGCAGCCGCCAACCAGGTCGCCAATGGACTGGCGCAGGCGGGCATCCGCAAAGGGGATAGCGTCGCCATCAGTTGCACCGATGTCCCGTACTTTCCGATCGTCTATTACGGCATTCTTAAAGCGGGAGGCGTGATCGTGCCCTTGAACGTTCTGCTCAAGCCACGCGAAATCGCCTACAACCTGCGTGACTCGGACGCCAGGGCCTATTTCTGCCTGGAAGGTGGGTCAGAGCTCCCGATTGGCCAGATGGGCTACACCGCTTTCCAGGAGGTGGAGAGCTGCCAGTTCTTCTTCCTGATGACCAACAAGCCTGCAGCGCCCTCGCCTATCGCAGGCGCGACAACGCTGAGCGAACTGATGCATGACCAACCGACCACCTTCGAGACGGTCGCGACGAGTCCTGATGATACCGCCGTCATCCTCTACACCAGTGGTACCACGGGCAAACCCAAGGGAGCCGAACTGACCCACCTGAATATGCTGCTCAACGCCCGCCTCTCCGACATGATGTACCCCAGAGCTGACCACGATGTGCACCTGATCACGTTGCCGCTGTTCCACTCCTTTGGGCAGACGGTGCAGATGAACGCGGGCATCTACAACCGGGCCACCCTGGTGTTGCTGCCACGCTTTAGTCCCGATGCGGCCCTGCACCTGATGGAGGAAGAGCACATCACCTTTTTCGCGGGCGTGCCGACGATGTACTGGGCTCTGCTCAACTACCCGAAGGCTGACCAATACGACTTGCAGAAAATTGCCCGCAACCTGCGCATCACTATCTCTGGTGGGGCCGCCATGCCGGTGGAGGTGATGCGGGCCTTTAACGAGAAGTTCAACGTCAAAATCCTGGAGGGGTATGGCCTCTCTGAAACCAGCCCCGTTGCCGTTTTCGATCGCCTGGACCGCGAAGCCAGGCCGGGATCGATCGGTTTTCCCGTCTGGGGTGTCGAGGTGCGCCTGGTCGATATGGACGACCGGGACGTGGGCATCAACGAAGTAGGGGAGATCGCGATCCGGGGGCACAATGTGATGAAAGGCTATTACCAACGCCCAGAAGCCACCGCCGAAGCCATTCGCAACGGCTGGTTCCATACCGGCGACCTCGCACGGCGTGACGAGGACGGCTATATCTACATCGTCGACCGGGTAAAGGACATGATTATTCGCGGCGGCTTCAACGTCTACCCGCGCGAAATCGAAGAAGTGCTGATGACCCACCCGGCGGTCAGCCTGGCTGCTGTCGTCGGCGTGTCACACGATCGCCACGGGGAGGAGGTCAAAGCCTTCGTTATTCTCAACGAGGGTGCGACCATCACAGAAGTCGAACTGGTGGCCTGGTCGAAACAGAACATGGCCGATTACAAGTATCCGCGCGTCATCGAGTTCCGCGCGGCGCTGCCGATGAATGCGACGGGGAAAGTCTTGAAGAGCGAACTGCGCTAGCAACAAGAAACAAGATCAGGTTCGGCACCATCGAACATGCCATCCGGTTCGTAGATACGCCCATCTTACTGCCTCCTGCTGGTTGACCCTACGAGGCCAAAGAAACATACGCGCTATCTGTGAGTGCGGATCGTAGACGCGGCAGAGCGCGATAAAAGCAGGCCTTCGCGGTGGCCGTCGGCATCTTGAGGGCGTCTCCGATTTCAGAGAAGGTGAGTTCCTCGAAACAGCGCAGATGGACTACCCAGCGGAAACGGGGCGGGAGTCTTCCTATCGCCTGTTGCAGGAGATCGTGCAGATCGAGTTGCTCCACGATCTCCTCCGGCAGCAGTCGTGGATCCTGGATGGACTCGATCAGCTCTATCTCCTCATCCTCATCTTCCCAGGAGAGTTGCGAGAAATGGATCGCAGGTCTACGCCGCTGCTTGCGTAACTCGTCCAGGCAGCAATTGCGTGCAACCTGAAACAACCAGGCCTTGAGTGGTAGGTCCGTCAGTAACTTTGGCCGAGAGATATAGAACTTGAGCCAGACAAACTGCAAGACATCATACGCCTGTTCGTCGTCCTTGATGATGCGCCGGATATAGTTCAGTAAGGGACCGCGATACCTGCTTACCAGGCTCTCAAAGGCGTACTCGTCACCGGCCAGCGATTGCCCCAACAGGATGCCATCAGAGGGCTCAGTTCCTCGCGAGGTTCTGTATTTCCCTTGTTGTATGTCTAACATGTTCTTTATCCTTTCTATTTTTTGTATGCGTGCCAGCCAGTCCATCATCTACGCCTTCGACGAAGCTCTTCCTGTTCGCCCCCATCCGTGACGTTTTGCTTGCTGCCCACCCTGCTATGAGGATGGACGGCGAGCAAAACGTGGCGGGATGCGGGTCAGAGGCTAGCAGCCATAGAACGCGTCTGGAAGTAGCGCGTGATGAACAAGACGCCAAAGACAATCGCGTAGATGCCGATCAACCAGACCACAGTAACCAGCCCGGCAATGGGCCAGACAGCGATGAGAACGCCGAAGATGACCGAAGCCAGCCCGGACAGCCCCAGCAGCCACTCACGTCCAGCACCCATTTGTGGCATCGTAAAGGCAGTGACGATCTGTATGATGCCGGTCACAATCGCCCAGGCCGCGATCAAGAAGAGCAGGGCGAAGGCGGTGATGCCCGGCCAGGCAAAGGCCACGACGCCTACCACGATGCCCAGGATGCCCTCGACCAGCAGCAGCGCCCAGCCTTCCTGACGGGTATAGCGCAGCGCCAAAGCCGCTGCAGCGATCCCACCGATGAAGGCGAACGCGCCAAACAGGTACACCAGGAAGAGCAAGGTTATCCCAGGCGACAGCACCAGGGCCAGTACACCAAACACTACGGCAATAATGCCACGCACTAAAAACATTCTCCGGAAGCTCTGAAAAGCTTGTTGTGCAACCTGCATGTTGTTACTCCTAAAAATGGTTGAATCACGAGATAATGCTCTTGATCCATTCACTATGCTCCGAAGTGCCGAGTATGCCTCGCTCGCCCCGGATTCACGAAACACTAGAAAGGGATGTGGCCGGTTGGAAACGCTTCTCTCGATCTGTTGGGTCTCATAGGCCCTGAGGAACTTGCCGCATCCCGGCGGCTTCACTTCCTCTCGATGAGCAATTTCACAATCCATGTTCTCCATGGCCATCCACTCCCTCATGCAAAAGTATAGTAGGAGACTCTGGAGAAGTCAGCGTGCATCAGATGGCATATCACTTCACCTTGCTTCATTTCTGGCAAGGCACATACCAGCAGGGCGTGAGCAAGATGCTCGTCGCGCGTAGGTCATCAGATGACGTGTCACTTCCCATCGCTTCACATAGTTTCGCTCTGGTGGGTAACGATGCTCATCAGATGGCGACCGTGAACGTCACCTGATAGGCATCACCCGAAGAACAAGCCCCTCAACATCCGTAGGGGCGAGAGCGGCGGACGAGGGGTTGGGAGGGCCTTTATGGTCGCCTATACGCACCAACTTAAGAATTGCAGAGTTTTGAGGGAAGGGGGAGATGACAACAGCAGGCTCGATCTGCGATGATGAGGAGAACATCTATACATCCTCAGCGAGCAGAAAGGAGCCTGATGATGAGCAGTGTAGCATACCTGAGTGAGCAGTTGTATCGCGTCCTGGTAGAGCGTGCCGACCCGGTCGCCAAAGAGACGGGTTGCGTGCAACGCAAGCGGAAGTTCAGCGGGGCGAGCTTGTTGCAAACGTTGGTGTTTGGCTGGCAACAGCATCCCGATGCCAGCCTGGAGCAACTGGCCTCTACCGCGGCGACGGCCGACGTGCTGGTGACGGATACAGCGGTGGACAAGCGCTTCACGCCACAGGCAGCCAGGTTCTTGCATGCCATGTTGGAAGAGGCGTGCAGCCTGGTGGTGCAAGCGGCTCACGACGTGCCTTTGGCACTGTTGCGGCGCGGTAGCCGCGGTGATCTTGGAAGACAGCAGTAGCATCAGCTTACCCAACGAATTGGCCCAGATCTGGCGGGGCTGTGGCGGCAAGCAAGATCACACTGCCGCGGCCGTCAAATTACCTGTGCGCTGGGAGCTGAAGCGGGGACGGCTTTGGGGGCCGAAGCTGACCGATGGACGGGCCTCCGACCGGCGCAGTCCTTTCAATGAGGAGCCCATCGAGCCGGGCAGTCTGTCGGTCAAGGATTTGGGGTACTTCAACGTGGAGCACATCGCGGCACGCCACCGGGCCGGAGCCTACACCCTGACGCGCTGGCAAGCCGGAACGGCGCTCTACACGGCTCAAGGCAAGCGGCTCTCGTTGCACCACGTGTTGCCGCAACGGGTGGGGCAGATGAAGCAGATGCCGGTGCTGCTGGGAGCCAATGTGCAGCACCCGATGCGCTTGCTGCTGCTCAAGGTGCCCAAGGAGGTGGGCGACCAACGCCGCAAGGACCTGCTGGCCGATGCGCAACGGCGTGGGCAGCCCATTTCCGAAGAGACCTTGCGGTTGGCGGACTGGACGATCTTGCTGACCGATGTGCCGAGCAAGCGACTGCGTTTTGAGGAGGCGCTGGTGCTACTGCGGGAACGCTGGCAGATGGAGTTGCTCTACAAACTCTGGAAATCGCAGGGCGTGATCGACGAGTGGCGCACGGAGAATCCATGGCGGGTGTTGTGTGAGCTGTATGCCAAGCTGCTGGGACAAGTGCTGCAACA
>WNGJ01008004.1_pt1 | contig 11262 bp, 9 predicted proteins | sample 5400611 | NCBI WGS metagenome assembly WNGJ01 (sample SAMN13153375, study PRJNA577476) | soil metagenome | isolation source: 40 cm soil or saprolite under Garry oak tree replicate 1 | place: USA:California | collected 2016-06-15 | reverse complement strand
CCCACGCGCAGGTAGTCGTGGAACACGACGCCGTCTATTCTGCCGAGACTGCGCGCGACCTCCCAGGCCACGAGCAGCACGAGGGCACCTGTGAGGGTGCGGCGAACGCCCTGGTTCACGCGAGCACGAACGTCAGGCGGCGATGGGCCTCGCGCAGCGCGGTCTCAACGACCGCCGGTGTCTCTCCTCGCGCAAAAATGAATCCCGGATAGCGCGACCCTTCAGGAAACGGAATCAGCCGCTCGCCGGGATGCGCGGTGATCTGCACGTCTTCGACGAGCGGCACCTGTTTGGCCTCCGCGACACCACGGACTTCCTGCAACCTTCCCGTCCCGGGGATGGGAATCATCATGACGCCGGCGGCCAGGTGCTCGCGGGCCAGCGACGGGATCGGCATGCCGAGCGCGTGCCGCAGGATGATCTCCTCCAATGTCACACTCTTCCCCTTTCCCCCGTCCCCGAATTTCAGCACGGCTGAGCAACGGCCGCCGATCGGCCGCGCCGCGAGCTCGATCAGCCACGGACCATTCTCGTTGTAGCGCAGCTCGGCGTGGATCGGACCGTCGGTGATGCCAAGCGCCCGCACGGCGCGATCGGCACAATCCTTGATTGCCGCCTGCAATCCAGCGGGCACGCTCGACGGCGTGACGTAGATCGTCTCCTCGAAGAACGGGCCGTCGAGGGGGTCGGGCTTATCGAACACTGCCAGAACGTGCAGGCGGCGATTGACGACCAGGCCTTCCACTGCCACTTCGTAGCCCGGGATGAACTCCTCGATCAGGAAATCCGCACCCGGTTCGCCGACAATTGCCTTCAGCCGGCCATGGGCCTCGACGAAGCGCTGCGCATTATTGGCGCGGATGACGCCACGCGATGCGGAGAGGCGCAGCGGCTTCAGCACGCACGGATACGTGATGGTACGAGCGATCGCCGCCGCGTCTTCATCCAGCGTGCGCAGCATGAATCGGGGGATCGGCACGCCAGCCTTGGCGAGCAGCTCGCGTTGCTGATGCTTATCGCGCGCCGCCGTGACGGCCTGGATCGGATTGCCTTTGAGCCCGAGCTTCTGAGCGATTGTCGCCGCGACGATCGCGGTGTCGTCGTCCACGCCCACGACCGCCGCAATCGGGTACCGCTTGGCAAACAGGAATGCCTCGGTTGCGGCGCGCGCGGGATCCTGGAGCGGGAGGGTGAGGAGCCCGCCAAGACTGGCCGCCTGCAGCGTGCTGGGCTCTTCAGAGGCGACGGTGAGTTCCACGCCGATCTGCCGCGCAGCCTCCACGAACGCCGTCGTGCGGTAGGTCGTGGTCGGCAGCAACAACAGAAGGCGGGAGGCTATTTCTTGGAGGCCTGGAAGTAGGGGTTTGCGCCGGTGGCGTGATCGGTGATGTCGACGATGCCCCGCACCGCGGGCACGAACTGCGCCAGCATCCCCTCGATGCCCTGCCGCAGCGTGACGTCGGCCATCCCGCAGCCCTGACAGCCGCCGCCCATCCGCAGCATGACGACGGCGTCCTGGACGTCGATGAGCTCGACGCGTCCGCCGTGGCGCGCCACCATCGGGTTCACCTGCTCGTCGAACACCTTGGCGACCTGCTCGTACAGCGCGTCATCGTCGACGGCGCCGGCCCCGGGGGGGGGTGCTGCCTTCGCGGCCACCGGAGGGGCTCCCGACGCGGCCGCCGCGCGAATCGCCGCGCCGACCGCCTTCCCCACCGCCTGCCACGGCGCGGGATTGTCCTTGACGACCGTGACGATGTTGCCCGAAACGATCACCTCGGTGACGCCGCCTGCGGGAATCGCGAAGATCGCTTCCGCCAGCGGCGATCCCTTCGCCTCGTCGGCGGACGCGAAGCGCCGTACGCCCGTCGCGTGCAGCGGCTGGCTCACGACGAACTTGCAGCGGTGATTGTCCACCGGCTCTGCGGTGATGCGTATCTCAACCTGACTCATGTGCCCAACCTAAACCCTCACGGCGTGTACGCCAAGTTCGCCGCCAGCCAGCGCTCGATTTCTTCAGCCGCCATCCCCTTCCGCGCAGCGTAGTCGGCCACTTGATCCCGGCCGATGCGTCCCAGGCCGAAATAGTGCGCTTCGGGGTGCGCGAAGTACCAACCGCTCACCGAAGCCGCCGGCAACATCGCGCACGATTCGGTCAGCGTGATGCCCGCGGACTTGGGCACGTCGAGCAGATCGAACAGCGTCCGCTTCTCGGTGTGATCGGGGCACGCGGGGTACCCGGGCGCCGGCCGAATCCCGCGGTACCGCTCCGCGACGAGCGTCGCGACGTCGTTTCGCTCGGCGGGTGCGTAACCCCAGAACTCCGTGCGCACGCGCTCGTGCAGCCGCTCGGCGAGCGCTTCGGTCAAGCGGTCGGCCAACGCCTTCGCCAGGATGCTCGAGTAGTCGTCGTTGTCGCGCTCGAACGCGGCGCACACGGCGTCGAGCCCGATCCCCGCCGTCACCGCGAAGGCGCCGACCCAGTCAGGTCTGCCGCTGTCCTTGGGGGCGACGTAGTCGGCGAGGCACAGGTTCGGACGCCCGGGGCCTTTCTCGGACTGCTGGCGTAGCCCGCGCAGCACGGCGCGAACTTTGGAGCGGTCCTCGCCGGCGTAGACCTCGATATCGTCGTGCCCCACCGAGTTGGCCGCGAAGAGGCCGAGCACCGCGCGCGCCTTGACCAATCGCTCGGCGACGAAACGTTTCAGGAGCGCCTGCGCATCGGCGAAGAGCTTCTTGGCGGCGTCACCGACCTTCGAATCCTCGAAGATCGCCGGGTAACTCCCCTTCAGCTCCCACGCCTGGAAGAACGGCGTCCAATCGATGTACGGGACGAGCTCGTCGAGCGGATAGTCGTCGAACGTGGTGACGCCCGGGCGGCAGGGACGGGCCGGCTCGTACGCGCTCCAGTCGAGCTGCAGGCGCCGCCGCCGCGCTTCCTCGAGCGTGATGATGACGCGCTCGGCATCGCGCGCGCCGTACTCGGCGCGCAGACGCTCGTACTCCACGCCAACCTCGTCGAGGTAGGCACCCCGGCGCTCCGCGGACAAGAGCTGGCTGACGACGCCCACGCCGCGCGACGCATCGAGCACGTGGATCGTCGGGCCGGTGTAGCCCGGGGCGATCTTGACCGCCGTGTGCGCCCGCGACGTCGTCGCGCCGCCGATGAGCAGCGGCAGCGTGAAACCCTGGCGGGTCATTTCCTTGCCCACGCGCACCATCTCGTCCAGCGACGGCGTAATGAGACCCGACAGGCCGATCACGTCGGCGCCTTCCTTGCGCGCCGCGTCGAGAATCGTCTGCGCCGGCACCATCACGCCGAGGTCGATCACGTCGTAGTTGTTACAGCGCAGCACCACGCCTACGATGTTCTTGCCGATGTCGTGCACGTCGCCCTTCACAGTCGCGAGCACGATCTTGCCGGCGCGGCGCACGCCCCCCGCCGCCCGTTGCTCGGCCTCGAGGAACGGCACGAGGTAGGCGACGGCTTTCTTCATGACGCGGGCGCTCTTCACCACCTGCGGCAGGAACATCTTCCCCGCCCCGAACAGGTCGCCGACGACGTTCATCCCGTCCATGAGCGGCCCTTCGATCACGTCGATCGGCTGGGCGGCTTTGCGCCGTGCTTCCTCGACGTCGGCCTCGACGTGGTCCATGATGCCTTCGACCAACGCGTGTCGCAGCCGCTCGATGACGGGCAGCGAACGCCACGCGGCATCGGCCCGGGTGACGACCGTGCTCTCGCGGTGCTGCTCGGCGAGCGCGGTCAGGCGCTCGGTCGCGTCGGCGCGCCGGTTGAACAGCACATCCTCCACCAGCACGAGCACGTCGGGCGGGATGTCTTCATAGACGGCGAGCTGGGCGGCGTTGACGATGCCCATATCCATCCCCGCCTTGATCGCGTGGTACAAGAACGCCGAGTGCATCGCTTCACGGACGTGGGCGCTGCCGCGGAACGCGAATGACAGATTGCTCACGCCCCCGCTCACCAGCGCCCGCGGCAGCGACTCCTTGATGCGCCGCACGGCGTCGAGGTAGCTGATCGCATACGTGTTGTGCTCTTCGATCCCCGTTGCCACGGCGAAGACGTTGGGATCGAAGATGATGTCCTCGGGCGGGAAGCCGGCCTGCTCGGTCAGCAGTTTGTAGGCGCGCGCGCAGATCGCCACCTTGCGATCGGCGGAATCGGCCTGGCCCTCTTCGTCGAACGCCATCACCACGACCGCCGCGCCGTAGCGGCGGACGAGCCGCGCCTTGGCGAGGAATTCCGCCTCGCCTTCCTTGAGACTGATGGAATTGACGATCCCCTTCCCCTGGAGGTTCTGCAGCCCCCGCTCGAGGGCCTCCCAACGGGACGAATCCACCATCACCGGTACCTTCGCGATGTCCGGCTCGGCGGCGACCAGTCGCAGGAAGCGCTCCATCGCGGCAACCGCGTCGAGCATTCCTTCGTCCATGTTCACGTCGATGATCTGGGCGCCATTTTCCACCTGATGGCGCGCGACCTCGAGCGCGGCCTCGTAGTTCCCGGCCTTGATCAGTCCCGCGAACCGCGACGAGCCGGTGACGTTGGTGCGCTCGCCGATGTTCACGAACAGGGTGTCCGGCCGGATGTTGAGGGGCTCGAGACCAGAGAGCCTGCAAATCGGCGCGACCTCAGGGAGCGCGCGCGGCGGCACGCCGGCCACCGCTTTGGCGAGCGCCCGAATGTGGGCGGGCGTCGAGCCGCAGCAGCCGCCGACGACGTTCACGAACCCCGATCGGGCGAACTCGCCCACCAGCGCCGCCATTTCGGCGGCGGTTTGGTCGTAGCCGCCGAACGCGTTCGGTAACCCGGCGTTCGGATGGCAGCTGACGGGGAGATTCGCCAAACGCGACAGCTCTTCGATGTAGGGTCGCAGCTGCGCAGCACCCAGCGCGCAGTTGAGCCCGACGGTGAAGAGATTCGCGTGACGGACGGAGTTCCAGAACGCCTCGACCGTCTGTCCCGACAGCGTCCGTCCGCTCGCGTCCGTGATCGTCCCCGACACCATCAGTGGGACATCGAGCCCGCGCTCATCCAACAAGCTCCGCACCGCGAAGAGCGCAGCCTTGCAGTTGAGCGTATCGAAGATCGTCTCGACCATGAGCAGGTCGACCCCGCCCTCGAGGAGCGCGTCGGCCTGGGTGCGATAGGCGGCGGCGAGCTGCGCGAACGTGACGTTCCGGAAACCCGGATCGTTGACGTCGGGCGAAAGCGATGCAGTGCGGTTCGTCGGCCCGAGGACGCCGATCACGAAGCGTGGCCGCTCGGGCGTGCGCACCGTCATCGCGTCGGCTTCGCGGCGCGCGAGCTGCGCCGCGGCCACGTTGAGCTCGTACACCGCGTCTTCTGTCCCATAGTCGCTCTGCGAGATCACTTGGGCGTTGAACGTATTGGTCTCGAGCAGGTCGGCACCGGCCTCGAGGTAGCCGCGGTGGATCTCGGCGATGACGTCGGGCCGCGTGATGGACAGGAGATCATTGTTGCCACGCAAATCCTTGGGATGCGCGCGGAACCGCTCCCCGCGGAAATCCTTCTCCTCCAGCGCGTACGACTGGATCATCGTGCCCATGGCGCCGTCGAGGACGAGGATGCGTTGCGCGAGCGCGGCGCGAAGCTGGGTAAGGCGTTCCCTACGATCGGTCATTCTGAAAAAAAAGACCCCCGTCGCCAATGCGGACGGGGGAGTGCCCCGGCTTTTTAGCGACTTGTTTAACGTGGCTGCAATAGGCCGCAACTCACCACGGACTGTCCTCAATTGTTCCGGAAACTTAACCTGCAGGCACCGCGCCCACCAGCGCGCGCGTCGACGATCGCCTTAGGGGTGCGGTGGAGGCCCGGGGTGCGGTGGCGGCGCGGGGTGGGGCGGAGGATTCCCGTGGCCGGGCGGCGGACCGTGACTGGCCTGTGCCGCTGCCGCGCGCTCGAGGCCCGCGGCCGCCTGGGCGGGCGTGACGCCGCGGGAGATCTCGGCTTGGACTCGCGCCGGCACCGACAGCAGATCGCCCGCCGGCTGGCCGGACCGCAGTTTCGCGCTGATCAGCGCGATATTCTCCGCCGACGGAACACCCATGGCGGCCAGTGTGCCGGCAACGCGTAGCCCGACGGTCAGCGCCGCGACGCTCGCGCCGGTGCGCGCCAGCGCCGTGATATCGTGATTGCTGAGTCCGGCGGAAATCGCGAACTCACCAGCCGCGATGACCAGGGTGTCGGTGACGACTCCACCCTCACGCAGGGCGGCGGCTGCCGTATCCAGCTGCATCGCCACCCAGCTCACCGCGGTGGCAACGCGCTCGGATGACACGCCTTTCGCGCTCCCCTCGATGGCCTTTTGAATCAGCGGATCGACCGGCAGGCCGCGGGTAGCTGCCGCGGTACCGAGCCGCTCGACCAGCGTCGCGATATCCGGTGACACCCGGCCCGCCAACCGTGCGGCGATGCTGTCCTGCTGTTGCATGCCGAGCAGCGTGAGCGGGATGACGAGCAGTGTGGCGATCACAGCGTCAGTACGCTGTTGCGCCGGCCGAAGCCGTCGTCGACGGCGGGGGCGCCCGGATCCGGCACCCAGCGCACGCCATCGACCACGAAGGCGTACTGATGTTGGCCGGCGGGAAGTGTGAGCGTCGCGGTCCAGACACCCGTGGGGCCGCTGCGGACCAGCGGCGCGGCGTGCGCGTCCCACCGGTTGAACGTCCCGGCGAGGCTCACGTCATGCGCGTCGGGTGCGACGAGTACAAAGCGGACCGTCACGAGCGCGGGCGTCGCGGGCTTCGCGGGCAGGATCCAGAGAATCAGCGCGGCAGCCAGGGCGAGTGCGGGCGCGAGCAGCCAGGGACGGACCCGGCGACGGCGACGTTCGAGCCCCGCCATCACGCGCCATGTCACCGCGGGTACCGACACGACGCTGCGATCGACGGCCGCGAGCAGACGCAGCGCCTCTTTCCCTTCCGCGCGCAACTCCGGCGGCAGGGCGGCGAGTGTGATGTCGCCATCCAGGAGCTGCTTCACCAGCGGATGAAACTCGTGCTCGGTCATTTGTGCTCTCGCAGCTGCACACGCAGGGTGTCGTACGCGCGATGCATCCGCATCTTGAGTGACGGGATCGAGGTGCTCAGGCGCTCCGCGATTTCCCCGTACGACAATCCTTCCACGTGCTTCAAGACGAATACTTCTCGCTGATCCGGCGTCAACTCCAGCAGCGCGAGCTGCAGTGCTCTGCGGCGCTCTGCCGTCTCGGCCCCACCATCCGTCCGATCGCTCGCGGCCACGCCTGCGGCGTCGTCCAGCGACGCCTCGGTACGATTGCGGCGCCGCTCCGCGAAGCAGCGGTTGCGCAGGATAAGGAAGAACCAGCCGACAAACTTGTCGGGCTCCTTACACTGTGACAGCTGATCGAACGCACGGACGAATGCATCCTGCACTGCGTCTTCGGCTGCATCGGCCGAGCCGAGCATGCGCGCGGCATAGCGCGCATAGCGGTCGCGATACCGTTCGACCAGCTGGGCGTAACGCTCACGATCGCCTGCGAGCACCGCCCGAACGATTTCGCCGTCCGCCTCGGGTCCAGGGCGCAACCAATTCCTCCGCTAAAGAGTGCCACCGCAGCGCATTGGTAACGCTTTATGCAATGTTGCATTGTGACCTGCGTTACCTCCATGCCCCACCCGGAATCTTTACGAGCTATGAGCACGATGCTAGGCCCTCAGCCGCCCCGGCGACCCCTGGTCGCCGACGCTGACCTGCTCCAGCGGGTCGTCCGGCGGGATTCCACGGCGCTGATCGAGCTGGAGCGACGCCATCACACGTCGTTATACGCCCAGGCGTACGCGATTCTGATGGACTCGATGCTGGCGGACCGCGTCGTCGGCGAAGTGTTCGCGCAGCTGTGGTATGCGGCGGGGCGCTTCGTGCTGCGGTGCACGCTGTGGAGCTGGCTGCGCGAGCGGGCCAAAGAGCTCGCGCGCGCCGAGCTCATGTTGCAGGAACCGAGGTATTCGCAATATTCATCGTCACTGAGGAGAGATCATGAAGCGCATCCTGTCGCTCATTCCGGCGCTCGTACTTCTGCCGGCACTCGCCCTGGCACAGACGGAAGGACCCGGGAAGTCGGGAACGATTCCGAACTCCCACGCGTCCGATATCGCCAGGGCGAAAGTAGCGGCCGCGATGGCGCGCCGCGCGACGCATGTAGTTGGTGAAGCGGTCGGGCTGGATAACCAGCCGATAGCCGCGGGCACCCCCGCCCCAGCGACGCAGGCCAAGCCCGCGACACCACATCCGGGCGAGGGTCCGGCAACGCCGGCAACTCCGGCGACGCCGTCCGCGAATTCGCACCGGCCGGACCACGCGGGTCAGGGCGGGCAGGGCCGAGGCAACAACCCCCGCCGACCCTAGAACCCGACACCTTCCCGCCTCGCTGTATCTTACCGGTCCCATGCGCATGGGACCGGTTTCGTTTTCGGCGTTGCTCATTGCCGTGCCGCTCACGCTCGCCTCGCAGCGGCAGGCATCGCTCGGCGTTGGCGCCGGTGTCGTGCGGTACTCCGGCGGGTCGAGCTTTAGCGCATTGAGCGTGGCGACCGCCGGTCAGTGGGTGTCCCCATACATTTATCTCGACGCGAACGGAGCAGTCTCTCTACTCGAGGCCGGTGTCTGGGCCGGCCAGGCCCGTGTCGATGTCTGGGCCGGACTCTCTCGGCCCGGCGCGAACACCCGCCTCGCCGTCAACGCGACGATCGCGGCGAGCACCAGGTCCGATGGCCTCGGCGCCGGGTCGGGAGTCGCCATCCTCGAAGCGGTTCACGGCATTGCCGGAACGAAAGGAGACGGCGGCGCCGCGGTCGGCGCGGGACCGGTCACAGGTGTCATCGAGAATTTCCCCGGCGTCGGCGCGCTGCGCCTGCGAGGCCGTGGCTGGTGGCGGTTTCGAGACTCTCCGGCGCAGTTCTCGCTCACGCTCGAGGGGACGCGCTTGCTCGGCGCGTGGTACACGGATGCCGTCGGTGGTGTCGTGCTCGACGAGCGCCGCGTCGTCGGGTCGCTGTGGGTGAGCGGCCGTGTGAGTCAAGCCTACACGTCGAGCGCGGCTGCGAGTGTCTCCCTGCAATACTTCGCGACTCCCGCCATTGCACTTGAAGCATCCGGCGGCAACTATCTCCGCGATCCGTTCCAGGGTTTACCCACCGCCGGATTCGTTACGGCCGGAGTCCGATTCTTTCGTGCACCACGCGCGTCTCGGACCACAGCCTCGTCCACTCCTCGACCTGTCCTTGGACCGCTGGTGGCCATACACCGCGGCGGCGACACCGTGGTCGTGCGCTTCCGGATGCCTGCGGCGCACGGGGTCGCGATCGCCGGCAACTGGAACGCGTGGACGCCTGCGCCGTTGCAGGGCCTGGGCGATGACATCTGGGAAGCGGCGCTGCGCCTCCCGCCCGGCACCTACTACTTCAACCTGGTCGTCGATGGGCGGGAATGGGTTGTTCCAGGCGGCGTGGCCACGATTCCGGACGGGATGGGGGGGCTCATCGCGGTCCTGAACGTGCTGTGACTTGACGATTCTCGCCCAATTCCCTACCGTGGCGGCGGCAGGTTGGCTCCGGTTCGATGCTGTCCTCTCGCTTGAGGGGGTGCTCGATGGGGAAGATCAACATGCAGAAGGTCCTGATCGGTGGTTTGATCGCGGGCGTCGTCCTGAATGTGGTGGACTCGGTGTTGTTCGGCGTCGTCCTGAAGGATCAGATGGCCGCCGCCATGACATCGATCAACCGGCCCGCCATGACGAATGCGCAGATCCCCTGGTTCGTGGTTCTCGACTTCGTCGCCGGCGTGTTCCTGGTCTGGTTGTACGCGGCGATCCGGCCCCGGTACGGCGCGGGTCCGGCGACCGCGGCAAAGGCCGGCGTGGCGGCCTGGTTCCTCGGCAGTTTGCTCGTCGCGCTGTTCATGTGGCCGATGCATCTGATGCCACAGAACCTCACGATCATCACAACGCTGGTGTGCCTGGTGGAATGGCCGCTCGCGACGGTGATCGGCGCCAAGTTCTATACGGAAGGCGCCGGCATGGGAGCAGGAATGGCCGGCGCAGGGATGGGCGCGAGGATGTAGCCGCAGATCACGCAGATCGGCAACGGATTCTCGCGGACAAAGAAAACCGCCGGGCGGCGTGCTGCCGTCCGGCGGTTTTTGCTTCCGGAAGATTCAGTAGTCGAACCGGACCGACACTCCCAATGTCCTCGGTTGGTTCGTCAGGTAGCCAACGCGCGCCAGCAGTCCGCGTTCACGATCCAGCGCCAATAGCGCTCGCTCATCGGTTACGTTGTTGAGGAAGACCGCGGCCTCCCAGCCCGAGCGTGCCAACCCCACACGGAAGTTGAGCAGGCTATACGCCGGCAGCAGCGGATTGAATGTGAAGGTGTTCTGCGTGAGCGGTCCACCGATGTTGGCCCCGAACTTTCCTATGTTGACCGTGCCTATGCCGGGCGTGAGATCGTCAATCTGGGTGTACCGCGACCCCACATACTGGCCGCTGGCGGTGACCGACATGCGCGACGTACCGCCGTTGCCCACCGGGAGCGAATAGGTGATCGACGCACTTCCCTGCACTTTGGGCACGCTCGGCAGGCGATTTCCCTTTTTCACGCCGCCGACCACGGTGGTCACGCCATTCGTGTCCGTGCTCGTCACCGTAGACATCAGCGTCGCATCATTGAGACCCGTCGAGAATGCCAGATCCCAGTGATCGTTGGGCGACGCCGTGACCTCGAGCTCGAGACCCTGACTCTTCGCCTTGTCGACGTTGAACACGAGACGCGAGGAGCATGTGCCCGCGGTCAGATTCAACTGCAGGTTCTTGATGTTCATGTAGAACGCGGACAGGTTCAGCGAGCCACGACCACCGGCGAATCGTGATTTCATGCCCGCTTCGTAGTTCCACGCCGTTTGGTCTTTCCAGGAGTTCCTGCCGCCGAACGTGATCGTGTCGGACGGAGAGCAGATCGGCTTGTTCAGCGGATCATTGATGCCGCCGAGCCGGAAACCGCGCGACATCTGCGCATTGAATGTTAGGGCGTCGGATGCCTTGTAGCTCGCGATGAAGCGGGGCGCCAGGCCATTTGCCTTGGTCGTCCCCGGTAGCGTGACGTACCCTACGAAGAGGCCGTCGAAGACCTGGGTGCGGTCTTCGTCGAAGTTGTACCAGCGCACGCCCGCCGTGAGATCCACTTTGGGGGTGACGCTGA
>WNGJ01052848.1_pt1 | contig 11263 bp, 13 predicted proteins | sample 5400611 | NCBI WGS metagenome assembly WNGJ01 (sample SAMN13153375, study PRJNA577476) | soil metagenome | isolation source: 40 cm soil or saprolite under Garry oak tree replicate 1 | place: USA:California | collected 2016-06-15 | reverse complement strand
TCTTGCTCATCGCGCTCATCTTGCTGATGCAGGGGATGCTGATGGGTTCGCGGATTGAGCGTGTGCGACAGGGGAATATAGGTGCCTGAGAATTTTGCATTGAAAAACTTCCATGCGGGTGATTACTTGTCGCGATACCTGGTCGTTAAGAGACAACACAAATGATGCGGGACAAATCCATGTCTATCTCATTGACTTAGCGCACCTGCCAACAAGTGAGCAGCATTATTGGAAGGCATTTAACGAAGTGCCGAAAGCAGGGATGTCAGAGCATGTCATTCAAAGAGACTTTATTAGTTTTCGCTGGCTTACACATCCGTTAGAAGAAAATTCTTTTCTCTGTCAGATTTTAAAGGGGTCAATATGATTGTGGAATAGCCTAATCGTCTTCGTATTCGGTAAGCTCGTTAATATCAACTTTTAAGACACGTGCTATCTTATGCAGTGTTTCAACAGTCACATTGCTATAGGGCTTATTCCATAATTTCCTAATGGTATTCAGTGAAATATCCGTAGCCCTTGACAAGCTGTTTTGAGTAAAGCCCTTTGCCTGGGCCACTTCCTTTATCCGTAGTCTCACCATGTTTGCCGTATCCTATGTTTTTTCATGCTAATTTAACACGCTATACCCCTTGACGGTAGTCAATCAAAGTGGCACAATTGTACTTGACCACCTATACTTATCTATCGTCAAAGGGAAGAATTAGAAAGCATGGAAACTGAACTTAGACGCTTGCTTAGGCAAATAGAGGAAGAATACGACGCTGCTTATCGTGGGATGAATGCATTCTCAAGTGGTACAACCAGGCACGCTTTTATCAATGCCAGAATGGAAAACATAGATAAATGTAGGGTAGAGCTTGCAAAGCTGGTAGGAGAAGAAGAGGCTTTAAGGCTTATGGTTCAAGAGAATGATGAAGAGAACAAGGAGAGCAATAAGCCATGAAAGCAGAAATTGACGTTAGCGTGGGGGATATCATATTCTACAGGTTAGAGCCAAAGAGCTTGCCTGTAAATCCAGAAAGGATATGGAAGGGTAGGGTAGAGTGGAGTCACGGTAGGAAGTGTTTATTTATGATTGTTTCGTCGCTTGAAGAGGGGTATGAAGGAATGAGCGAAATCGTGTATACCACCCAAATTATCAGAATAGAAAGGAAAGAAGATCATGCGTAAAGCACTTATCATCGTGGGGCTTATATTGGGATGCCATATCGATTATTGTGTAACGGTGTACAATGAGAAGGCGCTAAACCCATTCTAGATCTGGCTTCCGGGCTTTTCTGCTATCTACCGTTAAACAAAATTCAGCATGGCATCGAGAACGCTTCTCTGCCTCACTCTGATGAGACTGATACCTCACTCTGATAAGACTGATAAGGGAAGAAAAGATTAGGCTGGTGAAAATCATTGTTCTCAATAATCACATCAGCTATTCATCTCGCCAACACATACTGCATCCCCCCGAACTGTCTTATCATTCCCTTTAATTCCATCGTCATCAATGTTGACGAGACCGTCGTGGTTGGTAAGCCCGACTTGCGTATGATCTCATCGATATGCCGGGGATCATGGCTGAGCAAAGCCAGCAGGGTACGCTCTTCACTATTGTCAGGCAGGGCCGCTTGCATCTCGACTTGTTGAGGGACCATAAACAGGTTAAGTGCCATCAGAATATCCTGGACGTTGGTCACCAGGTGGGCTCCATCCTGGATGAGTTTGTTGACCCCTACACTGCCGGGTGAGTAGATGCTGTTAGGGACGGCAAAGACGTCACGCCCTTGTTCGAGGGCAAAATTGGCCGTAATGAGCGCCCCGCTCTGTTTGGGGGCTTCTGTTACCAGGATGCCGAGCGAGAGGCCCGAGATAATACGGTTGCGTGCCGGAAAATTACGGCTGTCCGGTTTGACACCCAGCGGGAACTCGGTTATCAGCGCTCCTTGACCTGATGCGACTATGCGCCGTGCCAGGCCAAGATTATCAGCCGGGTAAATGGTATCCAGGCCGCTTGCCAGCACTGCTATGGTGCGTCCTCCTGCATCCAATGTGGCGGTGTGTGCAATGGTATCGATGCCATGAGCCAGCCCGCTCACCACCGTTACTCTGCCTTCTGCCAGCTCTCTTGCAAATTGTTCAGTCACTTGACGGCCATAGCTAGATACCTTGCGCGTACCAACGACGCCCAGTGCAAATCTGTCGTCTTCCTTCTTGAACGTGCCCGCGATATACAATACCGGAGGCGCATTGATAATTTCTGTGAGCAACTGCGGATAGTCTTTGTCCTTTAAGGTGATGACGCTTATGCGCAAGCGTTCCAATTTCTCCAGTTCCTGGTGTGGGTTGATGGTTGCGCGCTGTTTGAGAAAGCCGTCAATCGTCCTGGCATCCAGACCTGCCTGTGCCAGTTCTTTACTACCTGCTTTCCATGCCGCCGCGACATCCTCGTGGAAGTAATCGAGTAGTAGTTTGAACCGTATTGGACCGATACCAAGAATACGGCTGAAAGCAACCCAGTAGGCAAGCTCATCCAACGATAAAGCCTCAGACTGGTAATAGTGGGTAGACGCATCGAACACTTGCAACGTAAGCCTCCTTACATTATCGACAATTACTCCTGCGGAGCTTTTTTCTGCGGTTGTGAATTAAGATTTTCCTGGAATGGCTCAAATGGCTCCTCTCAACACATTTCTATACATTGGGCCTATTGTACATGATTTAGCCTGAACTGAACAGGTAGTTTTGTTAATATACTTTGCCTTGTACGTTGAGATAATAGACAAAGATACGACATCAATGTGTGGCAGGTGAGGAAGTGGAGGAAGTGGAGGAAGTGGAGGAAGTGGAGGAGGTGATGGTTCAAATGCTCCTTAAAACTATGTCTATATCTCGTTATTTCTTATTAGTTTCAGTACCCTCAAGCGGGTCGTGAAAGAACATTGCTCCTGCCGCCCCTGGAGGGAAAGTAGACACACCAAACCCGAAAAGGTCAAGTACAAATGCATTGGGGAAGAAGGCCAGGTAAATAGATAAGCTGCCTGGACTACTTTGAAAATTATGAGAGTGTACGAATGAGTAATAACTTTTGGAACCAACAACAACAGAATGGCAATAATCCTTCTCAAAATAATGGAGCTCCTCTCCCAGGTAACCTGTTACGTGACTACCGTCAACAACAACAGGGTTTCCAGCAGTATCCACCTGCGCAGCAACCTGCTAGGATGCCGCCAACACAAGGCTCTCCACCTTATGCACCGGTTTCACCGCTGCCACCGCCACGACAAGGACAATTAGCGGAGCAACAAGGATGGTCTTCCGCTCAAAGTTGGCCGAGGCAGCAGGGACAAGGGTGGGTATCTAATACAGTACAGATGGTTCGACGCTGGTCCGCTGGTCGAATGATGGCGGTACCTCCCGTCAGCCAGAACCCGTTAGAGCTCTATCGTCCTCGTATACCAGCAGTGCCTCTACGGTCAAAACCATGGAAACGCTCACGTACTTTGCGTATAGCCATGCACATGAAGCATCGCCGTGCGCGCTGGCAGCAGAATGGCCCCAGGGTAAAGACCATTGTAAACAGCATATTGATTGCCCTGCTGCTTTTGCTGGTCATTGGCACCTCTTCAGCCTCTGCCTATGCATATAAATACTATCAGGATCAATTGCCGCGCTTGCAGAGCCTGGCAAATCAACAGATTGAGCAGACTACCCGCATCTATGACCGTAATGGCAATCTTCTCTTTGAAGCGTATAATCAGCAGGAGGGCGGAGGGCGGCGTACTGCTGTTTCCTATAACTATCTACCAGCGGTGCTGAAAGACGCCCAGGTCGCGGCAGAGGACCATACTTTTTGGACGAACTCCGGTATAGACCCACAAGGCATTCTGCGTGCAGCAACACAGTACGGGCAAACGGGTGCCGTGCAGAGCGGTGGCAGTACTATCACCCAGCAATTGATCAAAAATCTTACCAACGATACCGCGCAGACACTCAGCCGTAAGATTCCAGAAGCAACCCTGGCAATTGGCCTGACACAACAGTATCCCAAGACGAAGATTCTGGAAATGTACTTCAACATCTCTCCTTATGGTGCGACAAACCTGGGTGTTGAGTCTGCCGTGGAAAACTATTTTGGTCTGACCTCGCAGTGTGATAGTAATTTCAATTGTATTCCAGGTGTCTACTATCTGAGCTTCTAGCCGGTATGCCGCAAGATCCCCCTACGTACGACCCCACCATTGGCGCAGTTGATCCGGCAACAGGTCAGAAGTATTATTTAGAGCGCCAGGAGTATGTGCTGGGTCAAATGTTGCAGTTAGGGATGCAGGTAGACGGGCTGGGCCCACTCACGCAGGATATGGTCAACCAGGCGCAAGCCCTGACACTAAAAATGAAATTTTCAGCCTACGACCATGCCTACTATCACGGTTGCCAGCATTTTGTACAGTGGGTCATTCAACAGTTGGAGCAGCAATTAGGCGCACAAACATTTCTTACCGGGGGCTTTAATGTCCGTACCACGATAGACTCCAACCTGGAAGCCTATGTCGAACGGGCTGTCTATCGCCATCTTGATCTGCCGGAACAACAGTACTTTGGGTACGGTGACGGGCCGCTCAATCAGGTAAACAATGTCAACGATGCAGCAGTTGTTGTCATGAATGCGAAGACGGGTGAGGTGCTGGCGATGGATGGCAGCGCTGACTATAATAGTCAGGATCCCATGGTTTCAGGAAATATTAATATGGCGACACATCCTCGCCAGCCTGGTTCTACTATCAAACCCCTCGTCTATACTACAGCCTTCGAACAGGGTTGGTACCCAGGGATCAGCATTCCTGATGCTAAGACATACTTCCCTACAGGTAATTATGGATCAGTAGTTGTGTGTAATGTGAATGTCTACTGCCCGCTTGATTACGGCGGTACCTACACTAACGCGAACACGACCATTCGCACTGCCACTGCAAATTCGCGCAATGTTCCAGCGATAAGGACTTCCCTGTTTGCTGGCGTTGGTAATGTTATCCATATGGCTCAGCGCTTTGGTATCACAGCGTTAAGCGATAAAAGCGATAACAATGTTTCTTTTGCACTTGGTACTTCTGCAATTCCTTTGGTTCAGATGGTAGGAGCCTATCAGGTCTTTGCTGACCAGGGGGTACGTATCCCGCCTAAGTATGTCCTGGATATCTGGGATAATTATGGTCATCATCTCTATCACTTTGATCCAACTCATCCAATGGGGATTCAAGTTATCAGTCCCCAGATTGCCTACTTGATGACTTCTATCTTATCGGATGAAGAGGCGCGGCGGGCAGAATTTTGGCCTGATCATGACCTTTCGTTTTGGGGGAACGTGGGGTATGCAGATGCGCCTAATCCAGGATATCCTGATGTAGCAGCTAAGACAGGTACAACGGACGACTTCAAGGACAACTTGACCCTTGGTTACACTACCGGTGCGGTGGTAGGGGTCTGGGCCGGTAACGCTAATGATGTCGCGATGAACAATGTTATCGGTATCACCGGCGCCGCTCCTATCTGGCATAGTGTCATGACATATGTAAGCGGTATGTGTAATTATGCCAATGACAATATTCCCTGTGGTAAGATGGACCTCACCTTCAAGCCGCAGACGTTTACTGCACCCAGTGGTGTGGTTAAAACTTGTGTCTCGGCGAATAATGGCCTGGCCGGTAGTGGCAGCTGTGATTGGATGCTTGATGGTGAGCAGCCCCAGCAATCTGGTGGTGCCACCATGGGTAATCAGCCGGTAACTACGCCTTGAAGTGTAAATGATACTGTTTTATTTGCGCTTCAAGGCGTGGGTGTGCGTAACTCTGACATCCACTCATAAATGAGCGACTTTTGGGTCCAATACATTTCAAATAGCCCATGGTCATCATCGTTACCATTTTGACTATAATGGACCGTGACAGCCGGGCGACGGGAAAACAGCCAGATGGGTGTCTTTCTGCTCTATGCCTCCTCGCAAGGAGCCGCCTTCGTGGATCGGGAGTTGTACCTGCCCCAGGAATGGACAGCAGACCGGGTACGTTGCCGAGAAGCAGGCATTCCTGAGGAGGTGGGGTTTGCGACGAAAGGGGATCTGGCTCAGCGGATGCTCACACGAGCGTTTGCGGCATGTGTGCCAGCCCGGTGGGTAGTGGGGGACACGGCGTATGGCGACGCCCAGCATCACCAGGCCATCGAAAACGTCTTCGCTTTGGTAATAGGTATGAATGATGGTGTAGCTCGTTTTCTCGCGTAAGCGCGACACCCACCACAGTTTGCGCAGGGTCAGCTCATCGAGCCACTCAAAACCAAAGTAGCCCAGGTCAAAGAGCACCAACGTGCCTTGGGCCAGTCCCTCCAGCATGGCGCGCGCATGCACCTTGGAGTTCTGCAAGGCGTTGGCCACAGAGTCGATGCGCCGCCACAACTGCAAGCGCACATCGTAGAGCCCCGCCAGTTTGCCCGGCAGCAGCTCCACCGACCCTTTTTTCACATGCCGCAAGACCCACGAATTGCGCAATGAGATGTAACTAGTAGCGAACGAGCTTAAAAATATGCCTCCTTGATGAGGAAGAACACAATTGTTCCCAACAAGGAGGAAGATATGAACAGTATCGCTGATTCTTCGGTGAGCATCCAGACGTCTTCGGAGTCTGTCCCCGCGACGCCTTCCTGGTTTGGGGAGGTCGCGCTGCTCATCCCCTATCTGCGCAAGCAAGGCATCCTTTCGGCCATCAGTGCGCAGGTGCGCTTGGCCCGCCGCCGTTTCGGACACTACGAGGTCATCGATTTTCTGGCCGTGCTCTTCGGCTACGCCATCAGTGGCGAACGCACGCTGGAGGCGTTCTATGAGCAGCTCTTGCCTCTTGCGCAGCCCTTCATGGCCTTGTTCGACCGCGAGAGATTGCCCTCCCGCTCGGCGCTCTCGCGCTTTCTGGCAAGCTTGACGTGGGAGGCCACCGAAGCCTTGCGCACGCTCTTTCTCGCCGATCTGCTCGCGCGCCCTTTGGACACAGAGCGATCCACCGGCCAACTTGTCGATCGAGCAGGCACCCAACGCGTGGTCTTTGACATTGATGGGACACGGCAAGCCGCTCGGCAGCGTGCTTTGCCACAGACAGAGGAGTTGCCTGCACCACAGCGTCGCTTGAACCAGGTCTGTGCGCCTGGTTACACCGGGCGCAAGCGCGGCGAGGTCGTCCGTACGCGCACCGTTGTCTCACAAGCCCATAGTTATCACTGGCTCGGCAGCTTCGGAAACCGAGGCAATGGACGGTACCGGGAGGAACTGCGCCGAGGGCTGACCGCTATTAAGGGCTATCTGGAGGCGTACCATCTTTCGCCAGAGTCAGCCCTGCTGCGGCTGGATGGGCAATATGGAACAGGGGCCGTTATCACCGACCTGGCAGGTTTCCCGTTCGTCATGCGCGGCAAAGATTACAGCGTGTTGGATCGGCCCGAGGTGCAGAGTCGCCTGCACTTGCCTGCTGACCAACAGTTCAGCCGTGCGGAAAGTAGCCTGGTGCGCCAGCTCTACGACTGTCCCGATGTCGCTGTCGGACCAGAGGGCGTGCGTTGCCGTGTCGTGGTAGCCACCCATCCAGCGGCCTCGAAAAAGAGCCGCATTGGTCACACCCGCCAGGGCGTGGTCTACGAACTCTTTTTTACCCATCTGCCGCAAAACGCGTTCACTGCCTCCGATGTGGTGGCCCTTTACCTGCATCGTGGGGCCTTTGAACCGCTGCTGGCCGATGAAGATCAGGAGCAAGATCCCGACCGCTGGTGTAGTCACTCGCCCGCTGGACAAGAAGCGTGGCAGATTGTCTCGCAATGGGTCTGGAACCTGCGCCTGGAACTGGGGCATATGCTTGAGCCGACGCCGCTGCGCACGACCGAGTTTGCTCTCCCCATCAAAGAACCCACAGCCGAGCAAGCGCCTGTGCAGGGCTATGAGAAGCCTGCGGTCGCCTTGCCCTGGAAAGCGGGGCGTTTCTCGGGGCAGGACTTCGCTCTCCAGCCTGACGGGGTGCTGTTGTGCCCTGCAAGCAAGACGTTGCGCCCGACTGAGCAGCGCCGTGAAGTCGATGGCAGTTTGCGCATCCTCTACAGCGCCAGTATCCTTGATTGTCGCGACTGCCCAAAGCGTCCGCAGTGTCAGTGGCACGGGCAAGCCACCACAAAGCCGCGGCGGATCAGTGTCCTACTTCATCCGCTCCGGGTCGGTCCCGCGCCGCTGCTCTGGCGGGATTGGAGTCGGAGAGAGCACCGGCGCGCCTGTATGCAGCTTGTGCGGCACCAACGCATCGAGGTGAGCCTGCCGTCTCCCGCTACAACTTCGTCACGCAACACAGAAATGATCCTTTCCCGCGCGCAGCGTGCCCATGCTCGCCTCTCGTGGGCAGAACGGTTCGCTCGCAACGCACGAGTCCCAACAGCCAGTCAGGTGACGATCAGATTGTTCGGCGTCCCCGAAGGCTTTGCCATCTCGCTCGGTTTGGCAACGGCTTAACGCTCTCTTAAGAGCCGTGAGGTTCCTTCTTCTCGGACAAGCTTGCTTCTCCGAGTGGAGCCTCATGGCTTCTTTTCCTGGCTATTGCTCAATTCTTTCTCTCTTCTGCCTTTTTTGCTCTCCATCTCACTGTTTCTGCCCTCTCTCACGGGCGGGGCGTCCAGTTCTGACCAACTTTCGCTCATCAGCTCAGGTTTAGCTCTTCGACCATCTCGTTGCGCAATTCGTGGGTAACGGGAGTCAGGAGCGAAAGCCTCGCGTGTCAGCACTATCAACTGAAGCCAGATCTCGTCTCTCGATGGAAGGCCCAGTTTCTGGAAGGAGCGGCCACGGTCTTCTGTAGGGAAGCCCAGAACGATCCGGCGCTGGCGCGTGTGGCTGAATTGGAGCGGTTAGTCGGGCGGTTGACCGATGTCAGTTGGAGGTGTCAAAAAAAGCCTCTAGTCTCTTGCAGGCCCATTTCTCGAAAGGCGGAAAGTGATGCAGCAGTTGGCAGAAAGTTATCCGGTGCAGGTCATTTGCCGGGTGTGGGAGATGCCACGCAGCACCTCCTACTACCGATCTCAGGCATCAGCTGAGCACGAGCTGCGCACCGCGAGGCCCCGAGTGGCTGGGGAGTGGCCCAGATACGGATCGCGGCGCTTGACCGCCCAATTGCAACGCGAAGGCTTTCAGGTCAACGCAAACACGTCCAGCGCCTGATGCGCGAACTGGGAGTGCAAGGTCACACGTATGCGAAGAAACGGCGCACCACCAACAGCGAGCATAGTTTCCCACGCTATCCCAACCTGGTCGAGCAGCTAGAGGTCATGCGTCCCGAACAGATCTGGGTAAGTGATATCACCTACATTCGGCTTCGCCAGGATTTTGTGTACCTGGCCGTGCTCATGGATGTGTTTACTCGCGGCATTCGCGGCTGGCATTTAGGACGCAGCCTGGATCAGAGCCTCACAGGGCTCACGCTCGAGCAAGCATTGGCGAAGCCTCCGCCTGAGATCCATCACTCGGATCGGGGTGTCCAGTATGCGGCCATCGCCTATACGGCACGTTTGCACCAAGCTGGCGTGCAAATCAGTTTGGCTGAGGTCGGCGAGGCCTCGCGGCTCATGCGCACCATCAAAGAGGAGGAAGTTGACTTATCCGAGTATGAGGATTACACTGATGCGGTCAGACAACTGGGGTGCTTTCTCGATGAGGTCTATATGTAGAAGCGCATTCATTCCTCGCTGGGCTATCTCACCCCAGCCGAGTTTGAACAGCAATGGTTGACCCAGCAAGCTGACCAGTCAGCCATGCATTGATTTCGTTCGCGTCTAGTTGTGTCTCTAACGGTAGTTTGTTGTTCCGGGAAATAGCTCTTCGTTGCTATTCTGCTAAAGGCTCTTGTTTCCTGCTTTCATCATTTTTGAGGATACATCGGTCGTTTGCTATAAAATGAAGAAAATTCCTAAGTCAACAAACTACCGTTAGTGCTGTGTTTCTCATTGGTGATAGCATAAATGTGGATGCCATCCCGATTGTTGTGTAGGGAAGCGGGGGAGAGAAAGGCCAACCATCTCACAGGATGATTCTTGCTCCTGGCTGCCGCAAGTTCCGCTCTCCTCTGCTCTTCTTCGCTGCAAAGAGAGCCTACTTCCGCTTTGCCAGGTCTCTTAAGACGCACAACGCCACCCATCCCTAAACCACCCTCACGGCTGGTTGCGTGACTCACCTTCGGTTGTACCTCGCCCTTTCCTTTGTCGACATCAGTCGATCAGACCGGGATTTTGTGCAGTCGAATGCCCTGGATGGTGGCCCAGACGATGGTCAGGCAACTCATCTCGGTAGTGAATACATCGATCTGGTCGGTGCGTTGACGGACATTGCTGAACAAACTCTCGATGGCGTTGGTGGTGCGGATGAAGCGATGCATCGGCTGGGGAAAGTCGTAAAAGGTCAAGGTTTTGTCTTGCTCCTCGGCCAGGCTGCGCACTGCCTCGGGATACACCTTGGCGTACTTGGCTTGGAAGGCAGCCAAGTGCGTCAAAGCCCCCTGCTTGCCTGGTTGGTCCCAGATGCCCAGCAATTCGGTCGCAACATCCTGGCGCACCCGCCTGGGGATAGCATTGAGCACGTTGCGCTGCTTGTGCAAGAGACAGCGCTGCCGGGGTGTGGCTGGAAACAGTTCCGTGACCGCCGCCAAGAGTCCCTCATGGCCATCGGTCACAATCAGGTCGATGTGGGTGGCTCCTCGTCTGCGCAGATCTTGGAGCAGGCAAGCCCATCCCTCCTTGTCCTCCTCAGCGCAGGCTCGCAGAGCTACCACCTCTTTGTGGCCTTCCAGATCCACCCCTAAGGCGGTTAAAATGATCGTGGAATCGGCCTTGTCCCCATGACGAATGCTGAAATGGATCCCATCCAGGTACAGAATGCGCCAGTGCTCTTGCAGACGGCGCTCACGCCAAGTGGTGAATTGCTGCTCGAGATCCTGGTTGAGGCGGCTGATGGCGCTGGCACTTGGGGCCACGCCCATCAAGGTGTGGGCCACTTCTCCAACCTTATGGGTGCCCGTGCCTGCGACGAACATCTCGGTGAGCGCCTCCGCCACCTGCGGTTCATAGCGGCGGTAACGCTCAAAGACCTGCGCATGAAACTGGCCCTCGCGATCTCGCGGCACCTGCAAATCCTCCACTCGGCCTGTGGTCGTGACCAGGTCACGAGTATAATACCCGTTGCGATAGCCCTTGCGCTTGGGGCTACTCT
>WNGJ01008001.1_pt1 | contig 11263 bp, 11 predicted proteins | sample 5400611 | NCBI WGS metagenome assembly WNGJ01 (sample SAMN13153375, study PRJNA577476) | soil metagenome | isolation source: 40 cm soil or saprolite under Garry oak tree replicate 1 | place: USA:California | collected 2016-06-15 | reverse complement strand
AGGCCCTCGTCCACCGCAATCGCCAGGGCTACGTGCTAACGGCTTTACCGGACGCGCGCAGAACTCTCCGCCCGCGTTCACTTCTTAGGGACAACGCGCATCCGGTAAAGCACTAGCGTTAATCGGGACTTACGCTGAGCCCGGTCTTTCGGAACCTATCTTCGAGTAACAGTCACGGCTATTACAAAAGGGGTAAGTGAAATTCGGACCTGAATATGTCAGGACGTCCGAAGCTTTCATTTACATGCCGTTCATTGCTATTGCTTCTTCTCTTCTTCCTCCTGCGCCGCAACGCCTGCCGCCGCGCCCAGCAACAAATTTGCCTTCACCAACGCCGACTCCTCGCCAGCCGACCACTTCAGCACTTCTTGCTCCTTCTTTTTCGAGGCTAACGTCTGGGCCGCTCCGCGCACCGCTTGAGCCCGCTTCTCGCGATTCTTGATTAGCGCAGCCTTTGACCGCGTCAAGTCCGCATCGCCAGCTTCCGCGTGGACCTGCACCGCCGCCGCCAACAATTCTTCCACCTCGGAGTCATTTTCCTCCGTCTCGGCCGCGGCCATGCCAATTTTCAACGCTTCATCCGCCTCAGCAAATTTTCCGTTCCGCGCCAATCCCTGTGCGACGCCCCCCGCGAATTGCGCTCGTCGCGAAACCGGCTTTAGTGTCCGCAGAGTGTCCAACGCAGACTTAGCATCGCCTGTACTCGCATAAGCCTCCGCCATGATCAGCTCCCCGAGGGAGCGCTGCTCCGGATCACTGATCGTTTCCACCGCGGTCCGCACGCTCGCCAAATCCCCTTTTTCAGCCGCCTGCGAAACCTGTTGAATCGCCGACATGACTTCCCCGAATTGCCCTGCCATTCCTGGCATATTAGAAAGCAGCTCCTTGGCCCGCTCTGGATGCCCCAACGCCTGTTCGGCCGATGCCAATTCGGCGACGGAAGCAAAGCGCTCTTCTTGCGGCGACTGCGCCAGCCCTTCCTCCGCCAGCTCCAGTGTCTTCTGCGCAGCGGCGGCATCTCCAGCATGAAACTGAGCGGTGGCAATCTGCCCAAGGAGCAACAATCGGCAACCTTGGATTCCTTCATAGTCGCAACTCGTCACTCCGGAGGACGACTCCAAGGCTTTGGCCAGCAGCCCCAGCGCCTCGGTCTTTTGATTTGCTTTCGTTCTTGCTTCGGCGATTTTCACGAGCGCGCTGGTATGCGCTGCCGGCTCGCCGGTTAGCTTCCCCGCATTCTGCAAAGCACCCGTGAAGTCCTTCGCCCCCGCTTGTTCGCTAATCACATCGAGCATAACCGCAGCGCGCCTGGATTCAGCGCCAATAGAAGCCGCTGTCTCCAAAGCGCCGGCAAAATCTTGATTGCTCCCCTGCGCATGCGCAATCGAAGCGAGGGCCTCCGTCCGCGCCGCCTCGCTTTTAATCGAGCCGGCAATCTCTCGAGCCGCTTCCATGTCGCCAGACTCCGCGAAGAGCGCTGCCAATTCGCCGGATAGTTGATTCTTCTGCTCCTCGCTTGCCAGTCCAGCAACAATTCCTCGAAGCTCCTGCGCTATCGAGTGAATGCGCTCCTTCTGCTTCTGCGTCAACGGCGCATACCTCTCATTAGCGTGCCGATAGTTGGGCGAAAAGGAGACTCCACTCGACCAGAACGTTCCTTCTTGTAGAAAGACTGCGAAAACTACAGATAAGAGGACATACATCGAACACCCCTGCCTGTCAGATTCCCCAGAATCCCTCTTGGCTCGCTCAGAAAGCCATATGTCAGTTTCAAGTCGGCGAATTTCATGGTGTCCACCCGTTAAGCATACACCTGGCATGTAAACCCTTTCAAAGTGCCCGGTAAGTCGGCAAATCGGAAAGGTGCCTCCCAGTACCTTAAGTGACCTTAAGTTGCCGACTTGCCCGTTTACGAAGCACAGGGCTGGAGTTTGCGTGCTTTCTTTGTTGAATAGCCAAATAAGGTGTTATCTTCAGCGCAAATGCACCGATTCCTGCGTCGTGTATTAGCACCTGCACCTACCTCACCATTCGACCCATATAGGTGGCGGCCTGACAACCGCAGTGTAAGCGAAAAAGTCGCCAGTGGAATGCGTTTGGGAGCAGGACTTGTTGCAGGATTTCTTGTTGGGGCAATGGCATTTGGAGGCCTCTCCACCTTATCTGCTGGTGCTCCCGCTTATGACCGTTACGGACGCCTTGTCTCCTGGAGCATGCTGTGCGCTGCATCAATCATCATGCTCTGGACCGCCAACCGATGGGCACCCTATGTGCCAGGATTCTTCTGCCTCCCTGCTATCTTCAAAGCAGTGCGCGTGATTCTAGTTGGGCAAGTTCCAAATTCGCCGATTTCCTATCTGCGGCTCAACGGCACCGAAGCAGCGGAAGTCTTTGCTGCTTGCATCGCGGTCATTGCATTAGCGTGGAGATTTGTAGGAGGTCGTCCCGCTTCCACAACGTTTCTCGACAGACTGGCTTTAACATTTTTCGCGCTCGCTACAATCAAGCGCGTGGTAACACCTTATCACTGATTTCGGGGTTCGCTGCACTCCTGATTGCTTGGTGTGCCTACCGATGGAAACGGGACGAAATGCGGCCGGAATCACAGACCGACGAAGAGTGAGTCCCGGTTAGGCGCCTTGCCCGTAAAGTCGCTCCCCGTACAAGTCGGCTAAAATTAGGACGGTATGTCGTTTGAGTTGAAAATATGGATAGCCCCGTCGGGTAGTTCCGCGGTTTACTTTTTCTCTCGCTTGTGCGCGGGAAGGAGCGATTTGTCGTACAGCGAGCCGTAGGCAAGATACTGCTCCACTGCGTCTAACGGGTAGCTGATCTCGACGTCCTGCACGTGTCCCTCCGCTGTACGCCGTGCGGTCAGTTTCGAATTGATGCCTGCCCAGTACGTTGGAACATTCAATTTCTTGTATCGCGCCACAACCTGGTCGCGCAGCTCGGGATCGAAGTGCACGGCGTATTCGTCGACCAACGCCTTGATGGCGTCATAATCGCCTTCGGCTTTGATGCGCATTAATTCCGTCAGTAGCATTCCCACGCCCTGGCGCATTTTCGCGTAATCCTGCACGCGTATATACGCTTTTCCGTCGCGGTCGAATTGCTCGATGGCTCCGGGGACGCGCGCACGGATGTAGTTCACGATCAACTGCCGGTCGCGTTGGTGATCTTCTTCGATGGTGTCGCCCTTCGGTATGCGGCGCAATTGCGTCAACACCACCATCGCTGCGCTGTCATACATGGCCTTGGCGACCTCTTCCTGATTGCGGACCAACCCAAGCTCTTTCAGTTTCGGATCCCAAGCATTCCACAGTGCGCTAAGGTCTGCGCGCCCCTCTTCGAGTGTCGAGAAATAGCCCTTCAGGTACGGCTCGGCTCCGCCCTTTAAGCGTTCGCTCAGCTTTCCGGAACCGTGTCCAATCACTTCGTGAAGAGCGGTCATCAGGTCTCCGGCTTTACTTCCGTACTTGACGCTGCGTTCGGCAATTTCCTGGCTCGCCGAAAACTCTTTGGCCATCACGTCTCCCGTGGCGTTATTGAGCGCTCGACTGCTGCTGGTGAACAGAAAATTCTTTGTGCCGTATTTCTCATGAATTGTGTTTTCATTCGGCAAATTATCGCCAATCACCGACACGCTGAAATCCCCCGCCTCGACAAGCGTCTCGACGGCTTTCACCACCGGTGGCTGAAACGTTTGCTTCCTGTACTTCGCATCCCACGGCGCTTTTTCCTCAAAGTAATTGGCGTTTTGAGCCAGGCGGATCATCGTTTCCGTGACCGGTTTGTCGGTGATGCTGACGAAGGTTTGCGAACTGGCCTTCGCTCCTCTGGCGTCTCGGTAAATCTCGATGAATCCGTTGACAAAGTCGACGATCGCGTTGTTCTGGACCCAATCGGTTCCGAATTGCAGCCAGTCGCCAGGATCGCCTGTCTGGTAGTAGCGCACTAGATCCCTGATTACTTTGGCTTGGCTGGGATCCGCCACCTGCTGGGCCTTCGCTAGATATCCATTTGCGCGTTTCAAATATGTCGCGTAGAGCCCGGGAGCAACTTTCCCGTCTGGCGTCCCCGCGCGATAGATCTCTTCTTCCACCTTGCCATTCTTGCCTCGCACGACGCGCGAGTTCAACGGATGGGTATCGCGAAAATCCTCCAGATCTGCCAGCGTTATGCCAACATAGAACGTATTCGAACTCGCCTGGATGGCGTCCAACCCACCACTGGGATTCTTTGCCGTGAGCATCGGCTCGAAATTGGCGTCAAAGAACGAATCGCGCAGATTTTCCAGTTCCGCGTCCAACTCCGCAGGTGTTGTAATCGGCGGAAGATCGCCGCTGGCACTCGAAAACGCGCCGCTTTTCTGCGCAACCAGCGCAGCCTGTTTCAGTTCCTCGAACTTGAAACCCGGCAGGAATTTCTGCGAGGTCAGCTCGTTGTGATTACCTTTATTGGCCCAGAAGAGCTTTGCGAAATCCGTGATCTTGGTGCGCACACCGGCGTCGATCTCTTTCGAGTGCGCAACGATTCCCTCGAGCAATCGTTTCTGCCGCAAACCGAACCTTGAGAATTGATCGTAAACGATAGGATCGATGGCAATCGAGGCTTGTGTCAGCCTGTACGCTAACTCCTGCTGCTTCGCATCTAATGAATGGAAGCTTTCGGCTTCCACCCGCACAAATCCAGTCTCCCCGACTCGCTCCACGAGTGAATTATGCTTGCCGGTCTGGCCGATTGCGGCCGTAGCGCCGGACAGAACTAATAGAAAAAGTTCAACGATTCGCTTGCTCAATGCTTCCTCCTTGGCCGCAAGATCACCAGTTCAGCCTCGCTGACGAGCATCAACCGCTTTTGACTGCAACCACAACGGGCTATGCAGTTTCCCTTCTTTGGCAGAGGCTCATTGTATTCGCAAGACGTCTCGAATGTCTCCATCGTTGATTCTCGGATGGGCCCACTGTCATTCACTTTTCGACGGAACGCCACTTCGCAGCCCAAACCTGCTCGCCGTTTTCGGGGTATGCTGAAATCGCAGGAAGAAACGGATGCCCGGGCTGACCAATCAACGACCGAATGATGGGTCATTGTTGAAACATTGGCATCACAAGAAGCAAGCCTTGCGCGACTTGCTATTTAGCGAAAAGGGGTTAATAGCGCGAGTTCGGCAATAAGGCCACAACGCCAGCTCTTGCCGCGCTTGACAGGCTCGCTTCCAACGGAGCACTTTGGAGATTGCGCCGTGGAACTGAATAACAACCCTCTGCGAACGGTGTGGGTTTTGTGTTAGGAAAACCTATTCCGCCAAGCTTCCAGCGCCACATCCGCAGATTTGCTTCTCCTGTTTTGTTGTTGCTTGTGGGTCCTGGTGTGATCCAAGCCGCGCCTCGAACAGTCCACGTCTTTGTTGCCCTAGCCGACAATCAGAACCAGGGAATCATTCCGGTCCCCACCACTCTTGGCAACGGACGCGATCCGCAGCGCAACCTCTATTGGGGTGCGGCTTATGGCCTCAAGACGTTCTTCAAAGCCAGCAGGGAATGGGAACTCGTCTCGTCCGGTCGCCCGTCGAGAGCTGCGATTCTCGAACGCTGCATTTTCAAGAACCATCAACAGGATGTGTTCCTGGTTGCGGATGCCTACGAAGGAAGCCAAATCAAATCGGCCGTAAGCGATTTTCTTTCTGCCGCTGCCGGACGAAATAAAGAAGAAATTCCGGTGCGCGCGAACTCCGCTGAAACATCCGTCTCGATTGGTGGTGCCGCGGACCTAATCGTCTACGTCGGCCATGACGCCTTCATGGATTTCCAGATTCCGCCGATTAGCGGGGCCAAAGGAAACAAACCGCGCCAAACCATTGTCCTGGCGTGCGCCAGCAAAGCATTCTTCGCTCCCTACATCAGGCAGACGGGCGCCGAATCCTTGCTTTGGACCACCGGTCTCATGGCTCCTGAGGCTTACACGCTCAAATCAGCTCTCGATGGTTGGATCGCCGGGGAAAATGACGAATCAATCCGGCAGCGTGCCGCGCAGGCCTACAACAGCTACCAGAAGTGTGGAGAACGCGCCGCAAGCAAACTCTTCGCCACGGGCTGGTCAACGACAAATTGAGATTGGTGACTCCCGACTGGGTTCTCGTGCACCCCACGAGACAGATCGAAAAGAACGTGAAGCTTTCATCTGGTGGACGTTCCCGGCTACCGCGGCATCAACACCCAGGATATAAGCGAACTGCTGCTCGGTGAGAACGAGCAATCGCTTGCGCTCTGTGGAAAAGTGCGTATGCGCAAGTGCATCCGGAAACAAGTATTCATCACACTTTGAACCTGTTGCCAAGTCGAAAAGTCTTAGGCGGGGAGGCTAACCCGCATTGCCTATTTGACGTGCTCCAGATCAGAGAGACCTAGCTTGGCCTTGTGTCGATTCTGGATTCTTGCTTTTGTTCTCTTCTCATGGACGTCACCTCCCAACGTGCGGAGTTGGGATGGCATGATTCGTCGTTTCGCGCGCAATCCCTGGACACAGTCGCAGAATGCGAGTATGAACGAGGAGTGTCCGCCAAGGAATCCAATGTGGCCGCGAACGCTGGGGTGCAACATGGATATTGACGGGGAAAAATTGGAACAAGTCGTTCTCGCGCTCCTTTACTTGAATTCGTTTGAGGAAGGTACGGGGAGACGTGCTTGGAAAAGCTTCCCCTGGTCGATCATGGACCCACTGCATGAGAAAGGTTACATTTCGGATCCGGCAAACAAAAACAAGTCGGTGTGGTTATCCGAGAAAGGTGTAATGTTCTCAGAGAAATTGTTCCAGAAGCTTTTCGCCGCTAGGTAATGGCAGCGACACCACCCAACTGTGGGCGCCTCGCAAGCTGCGCAGGGACAGCAGAGAAAGCAATATGAGAATAAACAGACCCGACCTTAGACAGCCATCTAAATCATTTGCGATCCGGGAAATGGAGGAATGGAGACAAATAGCTGCGTAAGTCCGGATTGACGAGCAAACGGGACATGTGAATTTCAGGTGTCCGATAAGCCAACTATAATACCAGCAGTTGCTTCTGATTCAGCGTCGGTTGGCTTCGGTCAGAGCGAGGACGGCGTAAGCCGTCGCCGCGTCGTTCATGAAGCGCGTGGTATCCGGACCTAGGTGATGCTCTTCGTTTTTGTTTAAAGAGTAGGCGGGCCAGTAGCCTTCCGTCTTGTTCTGATTAGCCGCCAGCCACGCGATCCCCCGCTTGTGTTGTGCGTTCTCCGGCGAAATCCCCGCTTGTTGCAGTGCGAAAATGATCAGCCCGGTGGCGTACCCGTCGCTCTTCCCTTCCTGCGGGGTTCCATCCCGTCGTTTCCAGGCCCCAGCCAGTGACGACAGGCTCCAGCCTCCATCGGCCTGCTGCTTAGCCAGAACTTCATTGACGATCGCCCGTTGTTCTTCCGGCTTGAGAAGTCCTGGCAATCTTGCCGAGGCCCACAAAAGAACAACGCGATTGAAGGTGGGCTGCGCTGTGCTTTCGCGGTTCAAGTATTTGCGCAACATCTTGAGGTTATTTTGGATTTCGGGCCGGTCGCGGTAATTCCCGGGAGCGGTGCCCACCGCGATTGCTGCAAGAGCGGCTCCATAATAGTCTGAATCGTCCGCTTCCCACGGCTCATTAGCGAACCGCAGCCACAACCACGCACCCTTTTTGCTTCCTTTGATTTGCTGCTCGGCCCACATGTTATCCAACGCCGCGCGCGCGTCGTTGCTGAGTTCTGGGTTCTGCTCCTCATTGCTGGTAAGAATCAACGCGTTGAGAACAGATTCCGTTCCGCGAGACTCGGCCGTCTTGTACGCACCGCGATCCGCGTCGCTGTAGAACGGCGCAATTTCCCTCCAAAGCCTTACCCGCTTCGTGACATTGTCCAGGAGCCGGCGTTCGTTCACGGACGGAGCTTGTTCTGCAAGTGCCTTTCGAAGGGCAGACCGCGAAAGCGCGTAAGGCACTGCTGTATGACACGAGACGCAGAAGGTTTCGTGATCGCGGGCGGCTTTTGGCCATTCCATCCACCAGCTTTGCCTTTGATCGAGGTAAGCGGCTGCCGCCTTCTGATCCCAGGAGCTCAGGATTTTCGTTTCAGGCTGATCGGCGTAAGTCGCCATAGCCTTCGAATCTCTGGGGCCAGCGGCTCTAGTTTCCGTGTGCCAACAGACCGCAATGATTCCCGCTACGAGGAACGCCGCCAGGGAGCTTATTCGCTGTGCGCTCGAATTCATAGGAATCGCCTCCCGTTACGTATAAGTCGAAAACTGATCTCGCGCTCCGAGCGAGGAAGCAGACAAACATCTATCGAACGTAAAGAGGTTACCACGATAGCCGCGCCGGGGGGCTTCCGGGGACGCCTGCACGGGAGCTCGTCGCCGTCTTCTTCAAAGGCTGCTTGATGCCCCCGATATTCGCAGTCAGTTCGCACTTGTGCTGCGTCCATCGGTACTGGGAACAACTTTTCCGGTTTGCGGACATACCCAGGAGTTGACTGCCGGCCAACCACTTCTCGCAAGGTTCTTCCTTAAGCGAGGCGGCAACTCAAGCCACCGCGCTCTCATTTTTCGCTGGGACTCGTCTAAACGTGGGCCGGCCATGCTTCAGCCATCCCATGCGGGAAACATCTTGCGTTGCGCCTTGTCACTTCTAGCCGCTTGCCTAATCCTCGCCGCCGAGCCGTGGGTTGCTTCCGCCCAAGACGACGCTCCCCAGATCGCTGGCACCTGGCGGGGCAACTCCGTGTGCGCTGTGCCAAACAGTCCCTGCCGCAACGAAGTGAACGTATACCGCTTCTCCGAAATGCCCAGTAAGCCGAACCGCTTCTCCTGCACCGCCAGCAAAATCGTGGCTGGCAAGGAAATCGTCATGGGTAGCGGCGAATGGAGCTACGATCCCTCAAAGCACCTGCTTCAGACGGTCATGTCAAACCCGACGATTCGACTTACGCTGGATCACGATAGTCTCGACGGCGCTCTGACCCTACCGGAAAGCACGATCTATCGCCGCATCCACCTGAAGAAAAGTCGCGACTAGGTTCGTATACGAGCACAGGTTGGGAAAGGATTTCGGAACGTTCTGGGTGCCAGCACGAACTTACCAGGAATTAGGCCGGGATATCCAACTTAACTTGTGGTTTCCTGCGCGTCTGCCCTGATTCTTCATTTCGGCTGGTGGATTCGATCTATCCACCACTCGTGCAATTCCGAGCGTCGAGTGACTCTGGTCGCGGACGACCCGTGTGTGTCCCGCTAGATTCAAGGCGAATGTCTCTTCTTTCCGTCCAGCATGCATGTTGCCCAGGGACCTGAGGAAAAACCAATCGTCAGTCTGGCCGTCAACGCAAAATATGGTGCTGTACTCAACGCTCCCGAATGTTTTACTGTCGCTGTTGAGCAGGGCGACCCTAGGAAGTGACCGTCCGTCATTCTCGCCAAGTTCGCTCCAGGTTGTGTGGCTCCGTTTCACTGGCATACGCCGAGTGAGACCGCGATGGTCGTTAGCGACTCCCTTGAAATTCAAATGAAGGACGAAAAGAGACTGGTCACTCATCATGGCGATTTCGCCTACCTGCCTGCTCATCACGTCCATCGTGCCACTCGTTCTGAGTTCGGCTCCATGTATCGTTTTTCTCACGTCTGACGCGGCATTCGATATTCACTGGGTAGGTGCGGCGGGGCAAGAGATTCCTCTTGAAGCTGCGCTGAAGGCTGCCAATTCGGCCAAAACACAGCATGGAGATCCGTAGTCCGTGGCCGTAACATACCTGGTTTACGTTAGTGCCCGTTCTTGCGGGCAATCCCGTCTTTGTCCTAGCGCAAAACGAGCGTAGGGCGCTGATGCTATACAATTTCGTTGGCGTCCCGAGGTTCTAGTGATGTTGAGCCGTATGCGCAGACTCATAAGTCCAATATCCTTGCTCGTCACCGTACTTTGTGCGGTCGTGGCATTCGGTATGTCCGTGTTGTATCGCGACTATGCTGTGAAGGCCGCGGTGCCACTGATCTTCTTGATCGCCCTTATTCCTGTGGCACATCTATCTGGCCGGTTGGCAAGTCTAGTGGTCGCGATTAATGCAGGTTTCATTTTTGCGGCGTGCTTATTTGAGCCGTATGGAAGCCTCGCCATTCGCAGCGCGGCAGATCGAGTAGAAATGTTGGTGTTTGGAGTTGCCGCACTAGGAGTGGTCCATTTTTCGCCAATGCCGGAAGGCCGGCGAAAGTCGAGCGCACGAACCTAGACGATGGTCGCGACCAATCTGTTTCAGTTCGATCTCGCCCCGAAGACGATATGCACAGTGGGCCTTTTCACCTGGAAATTAGTGTTTTGGCGTGGTCGGACTCAGTCCGATTTCGTTGACTTGCCCTGCTTCGCAACCTAATATTGCGCCACCATGGCGGGAGTCCGAGTCGCTTACACTCCTTGCGGGTTTGCCGTGAAGTTTGCGTTGGGACTCCCTTTCTTCTTTCTCCTGTCATTGCTGCGTTCTCGGCGCAACTGCCCGAGGAGTGCAAGCCTCCAGCGAGCCTCGAGCAAGCCATCCGCGATAAGCCTTCCGCCAAAGTGTTTGGTGAGACCGGCACCTGGTTCGAACAGCGCGGTAATCGAAGCTGCGCGCTCGCCGCCTTTCAAAGGGCTGTGCAACTCGAACCGCAGTCCGGCCAGGCTCATTATACGTTGGGTGCGGCGCTCGTTCGTGCGCAACAATTGTCAACCGCGGCTGCCGAATTCCGGGCTCGCATTGAAGTACAAACCCGGCATGGCGATCGCCCACAGTTCCCTGGGTCCCGTGTTGATGGATCTGGGGAAGCCCAAGGAAGCGGAAGCCGAATTTCGCGAGGGCCTTCGGTTGGACCCCCAACTTGAGCCTGCGCTCGTTGGCCTCGGCGTGCTGCGAACCAATCAGGGCGACGATCAACAGGCCGAGAAAATCCTTCGCCAAGCCATTGAGCGTGATCCCAAGGATGAAAAAGCTCGCCTTAATCTCGGGCTGGTTCTTGCGAAACAGCAGAAGTTCGGCGAAGGCGAAGCGCAGGTGCGCCAAGCGAAGTTCTTTTTCGCCTGTGTCGAGGTCAATCGCCTTCCGGTGCTTTTATAGGACCTAGCTTGAGCGATTCTTTGCGGCAAAAATGAGAAAAAAATGCGGGAGAGCCAATCCGGATGCGGGAAAACATGAGGTGGGAAGGGTTCGGGCGTTTTCACTTGCTGGGTGAAGGCTCAAGACCGCGTGGTACGCTC
>WNGJ01007999.1_pt1 | contig 11264 bp, 10 predicted proteins | sample 5400611 | NCBI WGS metagenome assembly WNGJ01 (sample SAMN13153375, study PRJNA577476) | soil metagenome | isolation source: 40 cm soil or saprolite under Garry oak tree replicate 1 | place: USA:California | collected 2016-06-15 | reverse complement strand
CCGGTGTGTCTTGTCGAGCCTAAAGACGAACGGGAAGCCCGGAAATCGACGTGCCGGGCTGGTCGGCGGGGCCGACCGTGATCCAGCGCATCCCGCCGTATCCGACGTCGTTGCGGACCTCGAAGCCGAGGGTGTCGCGATAGGTGTCGCGATAGAAGGCCAGGGATGCGTCCGGGGCGTCATGCGGGAGGAAGGTCGAGTGAATGGTGATGTCCATGGCCGTCACATTAGTTCCGGCTCGGTGACCGGCGCTTCTCGATTCCTGATCGGTCTGGTCACGCGGCGGTGCTCGCGTTGATGCTGCTTACCAAGCCGGGACCGGCGAGCCGACGCCGGACCTGACGGACGCGGACGTCGCCCCTGCTGCTCGTGATCCTCGGCACCGCTGTAGTTCATGCGGTGGCGCACCTGCACAGGTGGCGCGCCAGGGTCACGCGCTCACTGGTTCCTGCGTCGGGCTAGCAGCAGGACGCACGCGACGGCGCCGAGCACCACGGTGGCGAGTCCTGAGCCGCCGAGCGTCACGCGCGGGCCAAGCGCCGTGGTGAGCGGTCCGCCGAGCGCGGTGCCGAGCGGGGAGGCGGTGAGCAGCGCCGCGCTGCGGGCTGCGAGCATCGCGGCCAGGTGCTGCGATGGCGACTTCGCCTGCATCAGCGTCACCGAGAGCGCTACGAACGGTCCGTAGATCGCGCCGCCGAGCGTGAAGCACGCAACGGTGACGGCCGTCGGCACGTCGAACCCGAACGGCAGCAGCGCGAGCGCCCAGGCGACCACGATGACGACCGTCACCGGCCAGAGCGGCAACTGCCGCAGCGCGCCGACCGCGAGCCCGCCGAGCACCGCGCCGATGCCGAACAGCATCCAGTAGAGGCCGAGCAGCGTGCCCGGTGCGTGCAGGTCGTCGGTCACGTGTAGCGGCAGCGCGACCTCGACGGGTCCGTACAGCAGGTTGAAGAACCAGGTGAGCGTCAGCAGCCCGAGCAGCTCAGGATGGGACCGCAGCAGCGCGAGCCCGCCGCGGGCGGCCGCCTGGTCGACGAGGGAGACGTGCCCCGACTCCGGCAGCCGCCGTCCCCGAGGTACGAGACCGCGAAGCCGAGGATCAGTCGCCGGAACACCCGGTTGGCGAGCACCGGCCGGTAGGCGGAGGGAACGAGGCGTCGGAGCACCAAGGGCACCTCGTGAAGATGCACCTGAGATCGATCTCGTCTCAGCTGTCAGTCAGGCCTACGATCGCCGGACGGCTCAGCGGAGCTCGTTGATGCGGATCAGGTTGCCCGCGGGATCGCGGAAGGCGCAGTCGCGAACGCCGTACGGCTGCTCGGTCGGCTCCTGGACGACCTCGGCGTCGCTGGCCTGCAGCCGCTCGAAGGTGCCGTCGAGGTCGGCGGTGGCCAGGGTGATTATGGCGTAGGTTCCCTTGGCCATCATCTCGGCGATGGTGCGGCGCTCGTCGTCGGTGATGCCGGGGCTGGCGGCCGGCGGATACAGGACGATAGACGTACCGGGCTGGTCGGCGGGGCCGACCGTGATCCAGTGCATCCCGCCGTATGCGACGTCGTTGCGGACCTCGAAGCCGAGGGTGTCGCGATAGAAGGCCAGGGATGCGTCCGGGTCGTCATGTGGGAGGAAGGTCGAGTGAATGGTGATGTCCATGGCTGTCACGCTAGGTGCGGCTCGGTGACCGGCGCTTCTCGATTCCTGATCGGTCTGGTCACCTGTTTCGCCACGCACGACGGCATCCCCGCCGTCGCGCGCGCCGCGTGGCGCCGGTAGGTGCTGGGCGGCATACCGACCAGGTCGGTGAAGCGAGTGCTGAAGGTGCCCAGCGACGCGCAGCCGACCGCGAAACAGACCTCGGTGACGCTGAGGTCGCCACGACGCAGCAGCGCCATCGCGCGCTCGATGCGCCGCGTCATCAGGTAGCTGTACGGCGACTCGCCGTAGGCGAGCCGGAACTCGCGGCTGAGGTGCCCGGCCGACATGTGCGCGCCGCGGGCGAGCGCCTCGACGTCCAGCGGCTGCGCGTACTCCCGGTCGATCCGGTCGCGGACGCGGCGCAGCCGCGCGAGGTCGCGCAGGTGCTGCGCCGAGGCGGGTCTGCTGGTCACATGCGAGATCGTACAAAGGTGCGCCGGAGTTGCCTAGCACCGCTGGCGTCCCACCCCGGGCGCGAGTCCTCTGCTGCACAATCGGGTAGATATCACGCTGTGTAATGCCATCGGTACGGGTCGTCCCAGAGTCAATGTCGTGGCCGGCACGGAAGACGAGGCGGGCAGAATGGAGGCGTAGCCCCGATGTTTCGTGATCTTGGGTTGGTGGCCTGAGGCTGTGGCCTGGCCGTCTTTTCTGCTAGCCGGTGATGTCGCGGGCCCAGGGCCATCGGGCGGCGAGGCGGAGACGGCGGAGAAACTCGCGCCACCGGGGCCGTCGAAGCCGCCCACGGTCGTCTTCGCGTCGTCGCTGATGCCGACGTTGTTGAACGCGGCCGGCAGCGACGAATAGGCGATGTTGACGGTGCCGCTGTCGGTGTATGGGCCGACGCCGTCGAACGTGGCCTGCGCGGACAGTGTGCAGGGGCCAGGTGGGGCGCCGGGGGGTGCGGTCAGCTGCCACGTGGTCTGGACTTGCTGGCCCGGGGCGACGGACGCGAAGGTGGACGCCGTCTGTTCCGACGCTCCGTCTGAGCAGACCGCGGGCTGTCGGGAACGCCGGAGCGCTCCGCGTGCTCTAGATTCGAGGATATGGTGTTCCCGTCCTCCCCCACCGATGATGCCTTCGCGGACCTGTTAACCAGCAGTTACCAGCGCTTGGTCGGGCGGGCGTTGCCGCCCGGGACGGTGGCTGCCCGCGACGCGTCCCGGTGGCTGTACGAGCAGGCACCGTTCGCCCTCCTCGCACATGACACCTCGCCGGATCCGGTGTTCGTCTATGCCAATCGGACGGCTCAGCGGCGCTTCGAGTACAGCTGGGAGGAGTTTATGGGGATGCCGTCACGGCTGTCGGCGGAGGCACCGAACCGCGACGAACGCCAGGCGTTCCTGAACGACGTGCTGCGCCAGGGCTTCGTCGACGACTACCGGGGACTGCGGATCACGAAGTCCGGTCGCCGCTTCTGGGCCGAAGCGGCGACCGTGTGGAACCTCATCGACGCCGACGGAAACCTCCGCGGCCAGGCCGCACTCGTGCGGCGTTGGACCGATATCGCATAGATCCCGGTCACGGTGGCGCCGGGTTTGGTGATCTGCCCGCGGACAACCACGACAAAACCATTCAGCCCTATACAGCCGCGACGGAGACGGCCAGGAGAAAGGCACAGACGTGAGCGTTCTCGACGGGATCCTGGAGGGTGTCCGGGAAGACCTGGCACAGCGGCAGAGCGAAATCTCGCTCGCCGAGTTGAAGGCGCGCGTGTCGGATGCACCACCGACGCGGGACCCGTTGCCTCGCTTCCGGTCGCCCGAAGTGTCGATTATCGCCGAGGTGAAGCGGAGGAGCCCGAGCAAGGGGTCGCTGGCCGAGATCCCGGATCCGGCCTCGCTGGCGGGCGAGTACGCCAAAGGTGGCGCGTCGGCGATCAGCGTCCTGACCGAGCAGCGGCGCTTCGGTGGCTCGTTGGCAGACTTGGCCGCGGTGCGCAAGACCGTGGGCATTCCGGTATTGCGCAAGGACTTCATCGTGACGCCCTACCAGTTGTGGGAAGCACGCGCGTGGGGCGCCGATCTCGCGCTGCTCATGGTGGTTTCGCTGCCAGGCGGCCTGCTGCAGGATCTGCTGGGCCTGGCGCGCGAGATCGGGCTGACCGCACTGGTTGAGGTGCACACCGAGGCCGAACTCGCGCGGGCCACCGAGGTCGGTGCCGAGGTGATCGGGGTCAACGCACGTGACTTGACGACCCTGAGCGTGGATCGCTCGGTGTTCGAGAAGCTGGCACCTGGGATTCCCGAAGGCACGGTCCGCGTCGCGGAGTCCGGCGTGGCCGGGCCCGAGGACGTCTCGGAGTACCACCAGTGGGGCGCCGACGTTGTGCTGGTCGGAGAGGCACTGGTCCGCTCCGGCGACCCACGTTCGTCGGTCGACGAATTCATTCGCAGTACCAGGTCCGGTCGGTGACCGTCTTCATCCCCCCGCGGCGCCGACGCCGGGGATCTCAGGGACACCAGGACTAACCCGGCCGGGTGGCGTCACAGCCCGCCGCCCGGCCGCGACTGGCCACGTGCGCCGGCCACTTCGGCGGATTCGAGCCCAGCCCTCCCGGCATGACTATGGCGCCGTTGGGCCGCCAGATGGCACGTACGCGCGCGCACACCGCGGTGGACGCGCTCCCGCTAGCTGGCAAGCCGACGGCACAGGAGGGTCTCATGACCACCGTCGAACTGACCCGGTTCCGGGTCGAGCCCGGCCGCGAAGAGGAACTGCTGCGGGCGCGCCCGGCTATGCCAGCGGCGGCGAGGTGCGGGTCCGGGTCGCCGTCTCCGGCATCCACGCCGGCGACCTGGGCAAGCGGCAGGGCATGGGGGGCTCGGCGATGCCGTTCCCCCGAGTGATACCCCACGGCGACGGCGCCCGTGTCACCGACGCGGTCGGGGCCGGCGTGCCCGCCGGCCGGATCGGCCAGCGGGTCTGGGTGTTCCTGGCACAGTCCTACCGGCCCTACGGCACCGCCGCGGAGTTCGTCACCTTCCCGGCCGGTCACGCGATCCCGCTAGCCGGCCACGTGCCGTTCGACCAGGGCGCTGTCTTTGGCATCCCGGCACCACCGGCCACCACGCCGTCCCGGCCCACCAGACGGCCGCCCGCGGCGGCGGTGCCGGACGCACCGTCCTCGCCTTCTGCCAGACACCCGCATGAGCATCGCCAATCCGGGGCCGCTTGCGTCCGCCGAGCGTGATTACCGGTGATGGCATGCGCTTTTCAGTGCACCTTGAGCGTGCCCTCTCGAACGGTGGCTGGCGCGATTTCAACGCGGCCGAAGACCAACTGGGCGTCAGGTGCCTGGACGGCATTCAGGGCGCTACACCGAGGCGCGGGGTATAACGTCGGTATTGTGCCGGTTCGTGCGGGTTTCCCAGTGCGGGGGCGCACGGTGCAGCTGCTGGGCCGCGGCGCTGAATGCGGTGTGCTCGACCAGCTGGCCGAGGCTGTCCGTGCGGGGGAGAGCCGGGCGCTGGTGGTGCGCGGCGAACCGGGCGTGGGTAAGACGGCGCTGCTGGAGTACCTGGCCGGGCAGGCATCGGGCTGCCAGGTGGCGCGTACGGCGGGTGTCCAGTCGGAGATGGAACTGGTGTTCGCCGGGCTGCACCAGCTGTGCGTGCCGATGCTGGATCGGCTCCAGGCTCTTCCGGCGCCGCAGGAGCGTGCGCTGCGGACCACGTTCGGCCTGCGTCTCGGGCCGGCGCCGGACCGGTTCCTGGTCGGGCTGGCGGTGCTGGGCTTGCTGGCGGAGGTGGCGGCGGACCGGCCGCTGGTGTGCCTGGTCGATGACGCCCAGTGGCTCGATCGCGCCTCCGCGCAGGTGCTGGTGTTCGTGGCGCGCCGCCTGGAGGCGGAGTCGGTCGGCTTGGTCTTCGGTGCCCGCGTTGTGGGTGCGGAACTGGCGGGGTTGCCGGAGCTGGTGGCCGGGGGGCTGCGGGAGCAAGATGCACGGGCGCTGCTGGACTCGGTGCTGACCGGGCCGCTGGATGCGCAGGTCCGCGACCAGATCGTCGCCGAGGCGCGGGGCAACCCGCTGGCGCTGCTGGAGCTGCCGCGGGGCCTGGCGCCCGCGGAGCTGGCCGGCGGATTCGGGCTACCCGGCGCGGTAGCGCTGCCGGACGCCATCGATGCGAGCTTCCGGCGGCGCGTTGCCGCTTTGCCCGCTAAGAGCCGGCGGCTGCTGCTGCTCGCGGCGGCCGATCCGACCGGGGATCCGGTGCTGGTGTGGCAGGCAGCCGGGCAGCTGGGGATCGGCGCCGCAGCAGCCCGGCCGGCTGCCCAGGCGGGCTTGGCTGAGCTCGCTGGCGGGGTGCGGTTCCGGCATCCGCTGGTCCGCTCGATGGCCTACCGGTCGGCTTCGGCTCGGGAGAGGCAGCAGGTGCACCGTGCCCTGGCGGAGGCCACCGATCCGCAGACCGACCCCGACCGCCGCGCTTGGCACCGGGCCCAGGCCGCCCAGTGCCCGGACGAAAACATCGCCGCGGAACTGGAGCGCTCGGCCAGCCGGGCGCAGGCGCGGGGCGGCCTGGCCGCAGCAGCCGCATTCCTTGCGCGAGCGACGGCGCTGACCCCCGATCCGGCGGTACGGGCCAGGCGGGCGCTGGACGCGGCGCAGGCGCACCTGCAGGCCGGGGCACGCGATGCCGCGCTGGACTTGCTGGCCGTGGCAGAAGCGGGACCCACGGACGAGCTGGCCCGGGCCAAGACATGCCTGCTGCGCGGGCAGATGGCGTTCGCGTCCAGCCAGAGCATCGACGGCCCGGCCCTGCTGCTCGAGGCGGCCAGGCGGTTCGAGACACTCGACGCGCGACTGGCCTGGGAGACATACCTGGATGCCCTGTCCGCGGCGATGTACGTCGGGCGCCTGGACGACCAGGCCGGGCTGGCAGAAGTCGCCAAGGCCGCAAGCGACGTGCCCGCCGCGCCGCGAGCCAGCCACGCGGCCGATCTGCTCCTTGACGGGCTGGCCACGCTGATCAACGACGGGCACGCCGCCGGAACACCCGTCGTACGGCAAGCCCTGCAGGCGTTCCGCGACGGCGGCCTGTCCGCAGACGAGGAACTCCGCTGGTTTTTTGCCGCTATCCGCGCTGCCCATGAGATCTGGGACGACGAGAGCTGGCAGGACCTGGCCACCCGGCAGGTTCAGCTTGCCCGCGACATCGGTGCGCTCACTGTGCTGCCGCTGGCGCTGAGCCAGCGGGTCTTCGTGCATGTGCACGCCGGTGAGTTCACTGCGGCCGCGTCGCTCACCGAGGAGCTCGACGCGATCAAGGATGCGACGGGAAACGGCCTGCCCGCCTACGGGGCAATGGCACTGGCGGGGTGGCAGGGCCGCGACTCGGAGGCTTCCCGGCTGATCGAGGCCACCATCAAGGACGCGACAGCCCGGGGCGAGGGGATAGGGCTGAGCCTTGCCTATTACACCGCCAGCGTGCTCAGCAACGGGCTCGGCCGCTATGACGACGCCATGGCCTCAGCGGAGCTCGCCACCCGCTACCCCGAAGAGCTCGGCCACTCCAACTGGGGCCTTGTCGAGCTGATCGAGGCGGCCGTCCGCAGGGGCCAGCCAGACCGGGCGGCGGCCGCCCTCGAGCGGCTTGCCAGCGTCACAGGCCCATCCGGTACTCCGTGGGGCCGGGGAATCGAGGCGCGCTCCCGGGCTCTGCTCAGCGAAGGCGAGGCTGCCGAGCGGTTGTACCGCGAGTCGATCGCGCTCTTGAACTCTGGCCCTGCTCGCGCGGAGCTTGCCCGCGCCCATCTGCTGTACGGCGAGTGGCTGCGCCGGGAGCGCCGCCGCGCTGACGCGCGGGCGCAGCTGCGCACGGCCCACGGCATGCTGGAGGCGATGGGCATGGAGGGCTTCGCCGAGCGGGCCCGCCGCGAGCTGCGGGCCACCGGCGAGGCCGCCCGCAAGCGCACGTTTACCACCAGGCTTGAGCTGACCGCCCAGGAGGCCCAGATCGCCCGGCTGGCCCGCGAGGGGCTGTCGAACCCCGAGATCGCCACCCGGTTGTTCCTCAGCCCGCGCACGGTCCAGTACCACCTGGGCAAGGTCTTCACCAAGCTCGGCATCACCTCGCGCAGCCAGCTCCGCCGCATCCTGCCCGCCACCCCGGACACCGCCACGCTGCGCTAACCTCGCCGGTCGGCGTCCCAGCCCGCCGCCCGGCTGCGGCTGGCCACTTCGGCGGATTCGACCGCGGCCCTCCCGGCATGACGATGGCGCCATAGGGGCGCCTGCTGCCAGGCCGGTCGGGGAGCTCCAGCGACAGGTACCAGCTGCCGTGCCCGCGCTTGCCGCGCTGCGGACACTGGCTCCCGAGCCGGCCGCCCGTAAGCAGATCATGTACAACACCCACGTCGTCGCCGGCCTTGAGTGGCCTATACCGTACGAGTATTGCCTGGGCCGATTGGCGGACCCCAGTGAAGCAAGACAAGCCAACCCTATGCTGCCTGACCGAGCACTCTTCCCACCACCCCAAATACGCCACCCCGGAAAAAGGAGCACTACAATGCCGGAGAGGATCGAGGTCTCCTATCCAAGTCGCTGGGTCGAACACAGTAAGCTCACCGCCAAGGAGCGGCGGGAAATAAACAGGCATGTCGTGGCCTGGATGGGCAAACACACGCCGTCATCACCGGATGTCCTTCAGGATCTCAGCGACATGGATCCCGGGAATGGAGCCGCCTTCCCCTTCCCCAAGGCCGACTACCAGCAAGCCATCACAATCGCCAAATACTTCTACTACTGGGTTAGCTGGGATGACACCAACATTGAAACAGGGACCAGCAAGGAGCTGGAATTCCTAGAGAAGTCAATCGCTGGAGAGCCCTTCACCGAGAAGGAGCTAGCGGAAGGAGCGGGAGATAACCCCTATCTAACTGCCTGGCGGCTCATCGGCGATGAGTTCAGCACGCTCGGCATGTCATCTCAATGGCGCAAACACTTGGGCTCGTTTATGCAGTGGTGGGCAAGACATGCGATGAGGCAAACACGCATTTGCCAAGCGCTCGACTCCTACCAGGACTTCACGGAGGCCCTGAAACTCCGGACGAAAACGGCAGGCGGGGGAGGGGATGTGATAGGCGCCGAAATGACAGCAGGCTTTGAGGTCCCAGACGAACTCTATTATTCTCGGGAACATCAAGACCTTCTCCATCAAGCGGGAAAGATCATCGCCATCTCGAACGACGTCGCGTCCTTCGGCCGGGAGCTTGCCGAGGGGCTACAGGGGGTCAACCTCCTCTGGCTGCATTACATCTTCTACAAGACGCGTGACCTGCGCGAATCCCTCTCCGCGGTTCTCGAGATCCATGACCGGGCCGTGGAGAACTTCGACAAAATTGCTTCCGATATCCTCACGCATTGCGCTCCCGCGTATGCCGAGAGCCTGGCGCGGGTGTTCGACCACTATCGGTACGTTGCCTCCGGGTTCACGCGATGGCATATAGAAGCCCCTCGCTACCGGAATTACGTCCAGAGCGGGGAACATCCGTTTGAGTTCTTCATGACCGAACGTTAACATTTAGCCGCGTGGCGGCACCCTGGGGAGGGCCGTTGTCGGGAGGGAAGGACTTGCCAAGAATCGCGCCGAGGCGCAGCGTCCAGGAACGCCCTTAGAATGAACCGGCGAAGGCGCCAACCCCCCCCTGAATCGTGGACGCTGTATGGGCCACCCACCCAGACCGTCCGGGATCCGCCGAGTGGAACCCACACCTCAATACAAGTCCGCACTTCATAGGCGCTGCCACTGAGGAGGAAGCATGCCTGGAACTACGCATATCATCGATGCTCCACTCGCTCCGGGTAGGGTTCCGATTCTCGGCCACCTGCCGAAGCTTGCTGCCCACCGGTTGGAGTTCTTGCAGGAATTGCGCAGCGGCGGCGACATCGTCCGAATCCAGCTAGGGAGGCGGTCGATGTACGTCCTGAACTCTCCTGAGGCCATCTATCAGGTCCTGGTTGCGCAGAGCCGGCATTTCGGCAAGGGCCTGCTGTTCGATCGGGCCCGCCCGTTCGTGGGCAACGGCATCATCACATCCGACGGCGAGTTCCACCGACGGCAGCGGCGCGCGCTGCAGCCGGCCTTCCACCCGGATCGGATCGCGGAGTACACCGGCGCGCTTGCAGACGCTGCCCGGAGGCAGATCGATAGCTGGTGCACAGGCCGGATCATGGCCATGGACCGGGAGATGCGGCGGCTGGCCTCCGCGATGCTGTTGGCGGCCCTGTTCCCGTCCGGTACCGGTGCGGCGGCCAATCAAACGGTCGAGGACATCGGCGAGCGGGTCAGCGGCCACCTCGACGTCCTCGTCCGCGGGACGCTGCGCGCCACTCTCCTCCCATCCGCACTCGCAGCTCTCCCTACCCGCGGACGACGGCGTTTCCTGACGGCGGCGGCTGGGCTACGCCGACTCGCCGACTCTGCCGTCCAGCAGGCCCGGCACAGCCCGGGGTTGCAGAACGGCATGCTCGCGCTCATGCTCACGGCTCCTGGGGGTATGTCCGACCAACAGGCCCGTGATGAGTTGCTGGCCATCCTCATCGCTGGAGTTGAGACCACCTCCACGACCCTGGCCTGGGCACTGTACGCCCTCGGCCGACATCCAGAGATCGCCGAGCTGGTGAGCCGTGAAGCCCACGCCACGGAATCAGGGGTTATCGATCCTACGGCCCTGCCCTACACCAGGCGCTTCCTCCAGGAAGTGCTGCGTCTGCACCAACCGAACTGGATCCTGATGAGGCGCGCCTTGGACTCGGTCCGTATCTGTTCGATCGAGCTCCCTGCAGGAGCGGAGGTCATCTACAGCGCCGCCACCCTCCACCGCGACCCCGTCTACTTCCCCGATCCACTTCGGTTCGACCCCGACCGGTGGCTGACGCGTCCGGAGAAGGATCTGCCTCGATGCGCGTATATCCCCTTCGCCGTCGGCAACAGGAAATGCATCGGGGACTCCTTCGCCTGGGCCGAGATGATGGTAGCCATCACCACAATCATGTCTCGCTGGCAGCTGCATCCGTCCTCGGGACATACTGTCCGCGCCGTCGCGGACGCACAGATTCATCCCGACGCCCTACCCATGTTTGTCACGTCGCGGGAGGGACTGGTTGGGTAGGCGACTGGCGCGGTGACCCTGCGGGTTCCGTTTCCAGTCGCCTCCCGTCGAGTGAAGTCGGGCGTCGGCGAGGTGCCCGTGGTTCGGGTCCTTTCCGACGGCCCCTTCCCGAACCGTGCGGGCGGTCGGGTAGGCCGCCGGCGAGGTCCCTGCTGAGCAGGGCCTTTTCCGACGGCGTCCCACCGAACCGGTTACGTAGAACTCCACATAACCGGTTGTATGTCCAAGACGCGGTTATGTTGAGCCCACCCTGGCCCGGACGGGTTTGCCCTGCTCAGCGGTGATCAGAGCGGTGGGATGTTCAACATAATCCGGGGTTAGCTTGAGCAGGCGGAGCAGTCGCGCGTTCTCCGCCCGGAGCAGCTCAAGTTCGGCCACCACCTCCCTGGGCAGGTGGCCGTCGGAATGGTCAGCAGTCCCGGTCACGCTGACACGCTACGTGCTGATGC
>WNGJ01039316.1_pt1 | contig 11266 bp, 7 predicted proteins | sample 5400611 | NCBI WGS metagenome assembly WNGJ01 (sample SAMN13153375, study PRJNA577476) | soil metagenome | isolation source: 40 cm soil or saprolite under Garry oak tree replicate 1 | place: USA:California | collected 2016-06-15 | reverse complement strand
CCGCGGCGCTGCTCGAGTTGCGGCTCGACGTATTTCGTGTAGCAATCGGGGCAGATGCTGTGGCTGAACTGGGTCGCGAAGTGCTCCTCGATGTAGTCCTCGAGCGACTTCCACACGTCGTGATTGTTGCGGATGCGCTTGCAGTAGGAGCAGATGGGGAGGAGCCCCTCGAGCTGCCGCAGCTCCGTACGCAGCCCCAAGATGCGCTCAGCGACCGTGAGCCGGGCGCGCAGCTCGTCCGGGTCGACCGGCTTGGCGATGAAGTCATCCGCCCCGGCCTCCATCCCAGTCAGGTACTGCTGCTTGCCGCCGCGGGATGTGACCATGATGAAGTAGATGTAGGGCTGGTTGCGGCGCGCCCGGACGCGGCGGCACAGCTCCAGGCCGTCCATCTCGGGCATGTACCAATCCGAAATGACGACCTGGAAGCGCGACAGCTGCAGCATCTCCCACGCTTCCCGCCCGTTGGCGGCGGCGGTCGGCGCGTAGCCGGCTGCTTTCGCCAGCGCGCACAGCTGCGCGCTGGATACCGCATCGTCGTCCACCACGAGCACGGGAATCGTCTTAGCCATGGTCCCCCCCTCCGTCCACCGCCAGCCTCACGTGATCCAACACGATCTGCGCCTCGCGGCTCACATCCTGTAACCCACCCTGCGCGCGCGCTACGTCGCCGCTCCTGGCGGATGCCTCCATCGCCTCGAGCAGTTGCGCCAGGCGATGGGCTCCGATGGTCGCCGCCGCGGACCTGAACGCATGCGCGGCGCGTTGAATCGCCTCGGCCTCGCCGCCCCGGCTCGCTTCTGCCAGCGCCTCGAGCCGCTGCGGCAGGGTGCTGGCGAACGTCGCCAGGATGCCGTCCACGGCCGCTTCCGCCCCGGCCTCGCGCATGGTACCGCGGAACGCAGCGAGGTCGACCGGCGGCGCGGGCGCGGCGGCGGTGTCCGCCGTCGCGGCTGTCCGGCCCTCGATCGCAGCGAACAGGTCGTGCGCCTTGAACGGCTTGGCGAGATATCCGGTCATGCCGCGCTCGAGGCAGCGCTCTCGCTCGCCGCTCAGGGCGTGCGCGGTGAGCGCGATGATCGGGAGGCTCCGGCCGCGCGGCAGCGCGCGGATCGCCTGCGTCGCAGCGAACCCGTCCATCTCGGGCATTTGGATGTCCATGAGTACCAAGTCGTAGTCGTGGGTGCCGATCGCGTCCACCGCTTCGCGGCCGTTCCCCACCACGTCCACCTGGTGCCCCCGCTTCACGAGCATCGCGGTCGCGACTTGTTGGTTGACCAGGTTGTCTTCCGCCAACAGGATGCGCAGCGTGTGGCGCGATTCCGCGATCGAGTGGCGGGTGATGAGCGCGGGTGCGGCTCCGGCGGGCGGCGCCTCGAGCAGCACGGTGCCCACCGCTTCGATCAGATCGGCCCGCGCGATCGGCTTCGTCAGATACGCCTGGATCCCCATCTGCCGGCAGCGCTCCCCATCGCCCCGCTGCCCCGCCGAGGTGAGGATCAGCAGCTTGGTAGCCGCCAGATCGGGATCGGCGCGAACGGCGGCGGCGAGCTCGAAACCGTCCTGATCGGGCATCTGGGCATCGAGGATGGCGATGTCGAAGGGGGTGCCCGCCGCGGCGGCGCGACGCAGTGCCGTGAGCCCCGCGTCGGCGCGCGCCGCCTCGTGGACCGCCACGCCCTCGGCGCCCAGCATGTCGCGCAAGATGCGCCGGTTGGTCTCGTTGTCGTCCACCACGAGGAGCCGCCGACCGCCGAGCGATACGGCCCGGCCGGGCGTCGCGGCGGCGGCGGACCGGTCTACTGGGAGGCGTAGGGTAAAGCTGAATTCGCTCCCGCGGCCGACCTCGCTCGTAACCGACAGCTGGCCCCCCATGAGCGCCACCAGCTTTCGGGAGATCGCCAGGCCGAGACCCGTCCCCCCGTACCGGCGGGTCATAGAGGCGTCCGCCTGCGTGAACTCATCGAAGATGGTGGCTAGCTGCTCGTCCGAGATGCCGATCCCCGTGTCGCGCACCCGGAAGCGCACCGACGTCCGGTCGTCATGGTAGCCGACCACGGCCGCGGAGACGTCGACCTCGCCCTGCTCGGTGAACTTGATGGCGTTTCCAATGAGGTTCATCAGGACCTGGCGCACGCGGGTGGGATCGCCCCGCATGATGTGCGGGACATCGGGCGGCACGTCCACCGTGAGCTCGAGGTGCTTCTCGCGGGCCCGGACCGCGAGGAGCGTGGCGGTGGCATGGACGACTTTGGGCAGATCGAACGGAATCGATTCGAGCTCCAGATGCTCGGCTTCGATCTTCGAATAGTCGAGGATGTCGTTCAGGATGGTGAGCAACGCCTCCGAGGACGAGCGCACCAGCTCCAGCGCGCGGCGCTGCTCGACCTGCAGCTCCGTGTCCAGCACCAGCTCGACGAAGCCGAGCACGGCGTTCATCGGCGTGCGGATCTCGTGGCTCATGTTGGCGAGGAAGGCACTGCGCGCTCGGGCGACCCGCTCCGCCAGCTCGCGGGCCGCGCGCATGGCCTGTTCGGCCGCCTTGCGATCGCTGATGTCCTCGTACAGCGCGACGAGCCCGCCTTCGGGGACGGCCTTCACGGCGGCGGCTGACAGGCGGACCTGGATGGGCCGGCCGTCCTTCCGTCTGCGCTCTATTTCCACGCGCACGATCTCCCCGGCTCGCGCCCGCGCCTCGAGGTCGCTCGACTCGGAGCGGAGCGAATCGGGCACGATCAGCGCGTCGATGCTGGCGCCCACCGCCTCGGCGGTGGAGTACCCAAACAGGGTCTCGAAGGCCGGATTCACGCTCCGAATGGAGCGCCGGCCGTCCAGCACCGCGATGGCGACCGGCGTGCTCGCGATCAGCGCGTCGAGGTAGGCGTGCTGCCGTGCGAGGTCCTGGGTGGACGATGCGAGCAGGACGGCGGCACGCACTCGCTCGACGAACGTGCGATACGCCCGCCGATGCACCCGGTCCATCCCCCCGACGAAGAGCACGATGAGGAGCGTCGCGATGAGGTGAACGCGGGAGTGCCCGTGCAGCAGGATGCCGATGGGCAGCGGGGCCAACGCGGTGAGCAGGAGGTAGTGGAAGCTGCGCCGGTCGCCGACCAGGGTCCCGGTCGCGCCCGCGACGATCCCGGCGAGCACGACCAGGATCAGGGCCGCCTGGTCTAGCCCGAGTGCCGGAATGGCGGCGGCGGCGCCGAACCCCCACGCCAGCCCGACGCCGGCCACGGTGAGACGCACGCCCCGGAGGGCTTCCTCGGGAGATGCCGTCCGCCGGCTGAGGCCCAGCCGCCACCAGGTGCGTAACGCGGCCGCGGCGGTGACCGCGCCGACCCAGCCGGCCGTGAGCGCGAGCGGCAGGGAGTTCCAGACCAGGGCGGCCACGACCACGACGAGCAGGACGTGCACCGCCTCCGCGAGCGGACCGCCCTTGAGCAACTGACTGAGGGCCGCACGCCGCACCTCGGCCTCGACGCGCGGGTCGTGCGCCGTGCCGCCCGCCACTGGATCCACGGTCATGACACTATATGGGATATTGTCAACCGGTTCCTCAGCCCGTTCCCCAGACGTTCCTACGGCCCTTTCCCGTCGTCTCCAGTTCTCACGGCCTCCGGGACGCCGGCGGTGCCCGGTTCATGAGCAGCCAGTAGAGCCCCAGCTGTTTGGCTGCCTCGGTGAATTCCACGAAGTCCACCGGCTTGCGCACGTAGCTGTTGGCGCCCAGGCTGTACCCCTTGACGATGTCGCGTTCCTCGTCGGACGACGTCAGGATCACGACCGGTAGCACTCGGGTGCGCTGGTCGGCTCGGATGCGCTCGAGCACCTGCAGGCCGTCGAGCCTCGGCAGTTTCAGATCCAGGAGGACCACCGCCGGCAGCTCTTCTGCCCCGGGGCGGCCCTTCGCGCCGAACAGATACTCAACCGCCTGGACGCCGTCCTCCGCCACGATCACGTCGTTCGTGATGTTGTGACTCTTGAGCGCCCGCATCGTCAGGGCGACGTCGTCGGGGTTGTCTTCCACGAGCAGGATCTTTCCGGGGTTCACAGTGCCTCCAGGCCCACTCAGCGGACCTTACAGCGTGAAGTAGAACGTCGCTCCCTGATCCACGGCCCCCTCAGCCCAGATCCGGCCGCCGTGGCGGACGATGATGCGCCGCACCGTCGCAAGGCCGACGCCGGTTCCCTCGAATTCCGATACGGAGTGTAATCGCTGGAATACGCCGAACAGCTTGTCGGCGTACTGCATGTCGAAGCCGGCCCCGTTATCGCGGACCAGGAACGCCCGGCCTCCGTTCTCTTCGATCGATCCGAATTCGATCTTTGGCTTCGGCTGTTTCGCGGTGTACTTCCAGCTGTTGCCGAGAAGATTCTCGAGCGCCACCCGCAGCAGGCGGGCGTCGCCGCGCGCCTCGAGCCCCTGAGCGATCGCGAATTCCACCTGCCGTTCCGGGGTCGTGCGTTGCAGCTCGGCCGCGATGTCCCGCGCCATGACGCCCAAGTCGACGACCTCAGTGCGCATTTCCGCGCGGGTAACCCGCGCGAGTTTCAGCAGGTCGTCGATCAGAGTACCCATCCGCTGGGTGGCGGCGCGGACCCGCCGCAGGGAATCCCGTCCCGCCTCGTCCAGCTGCGCGCCATAGTCTTCCATCAACACCTGGCTGAATCCGTCGATGCTGCGCAGCGGTGCGCGCAAGTCGTGCGACACCGAGTAGGCGAAGCGTGGCATCCACGGCCGCGAGATCGGACGCGAGGTACAACGTGCCAAGACGCTGACCGCCCGCCTCCGCTACCGGCTGGAAGCCAATCAAGTTCCCGCGCTGGAAGCGGTACCCGTCGGGCCCCGGCGCCGCGGGGAGGGCGCCGCCCGGCAGGTCGCCGGGAAAGCTGGCGAACAGCCGGCCGTTCCTGTCGTACAGGGCGGCGGCCACGATATGCGGGTCTGCCCGCAGGGCGGAGAGGAGCTCTCGGGCGTCCGCGTCGTTGGCAAAGGCGAGGGACGCCGTGCTGTTGGTGGCGAGGATGCTGCCGCGGACGGACAGGGTGCTCCGCATGGTCTGCCGGAACGACCAGTACTGGTACCCCACCAGCGCCGCCGACGTCAGCAACAGCACCAGCCCGCTGCTGTCAGACTGGCCGCTTGTGCCGCGTCGAGGTTGATCTGCAACCGGATGCGGTTCTGGTCGGTCACGAAGCGAATCATGCCGCCGCGCTCGGCGAACCCAGCGTCGTCGCTCACGGTGAGAATCGGCCGGTTCCTGAGATTCGCGAGTACCTCATCCAGGCGAGCGCCGGTGGCCCTGCTGATGAACAGGATGTGACAGGTCTTGATCTCGCCCACGCTGCGATAGCGCTGAAGCTGGAAGCCTCGCCCTCGTACATGCTCACCCCGGATGGTCTGATCGAGAAAGCCCTCGAACGGGTCTTCTCCCAGCACGCCGATAACGAGCGGAGCTGCGGAGTCGGGAAAGGCCGCGGACGGCCAATCGACGAATTGCGCGAAGTTGAACAGGAAGACGGCCTTCAGGTGCGACTCGGAGGCCTTCCCCGTTTGCGCCCCCAAGCGGGCGGTCCATCCCAGCAGCAAAGCCGCAGCGCAGGCCGTTCTTAGAAACGCCATGCGACCGCACCGTACACGCCGCGCTCGATCTGCCGGCGCGCGCTGGGCGTGCCGAACTCGACGTGGTGATCGTGCAGGAGATTCTGCCCGACCACCGACAGCTCCAGCATCGGAGCCGGCTGCCAGGCGACCCGCATGTCCAGCTCTCCATAGGCCGGGAGTTGCTGGTTAGCGATCTCACCGACGTAGCGAAACGTGCCGTCCAGGCTCAGATGCGCGGGTAAGCCCGCCACCGAGCGCACGGCGAATTGACGATCCGGGGTGTGCGATTCCGCGCTCCCGCCGGACATGTCGGTGCTGGTGGGCTGGGCCCAGACGTGGACGCGCAGCTCTGTGTAGCCGGCCCGGAGCCGCCACCGCCCGGTGACTTGATAGTCGGCGGCCAGCTCCGCCCCGTAGGACTCCCCTTCTTGCCCGTTGGCGATGACCACGGGAGACGCCGCGGGCGGGTTGGCCTGCTCCAGACTGCGCAGGTCGTGGTAGCGGCTGTAGAACGAAGCGGCCGAGAGGGCAAGGGTCCCGCGTTGCAGGCGATATCCCAGCTCGTAAGCCAGCTCTTCTTCTGAATGGAACGTGGGGCCGCCGGCCAGGAAATAGGGCGGTTGGGCGGGGGAGAACAACTCCCGGTCGATGCGCGACGGCGTTCGCAGCGCGCGCGAGACGGCCGCCCAGATGGTCCCGGACGGGCTGAGTCGCCAGTTCCCACGTGCGCTGGGTTGGATCTCGAAGCCGGTGTAGTCGTTGTGCTCGAGCTTGGTGCCAAGTGCGACGTGCAACCGGTCGGGCACGAGCGCGATCTCGTCCTGGACGAACGCGGTGAACCACTGTCGTGCAACATGCGGCGGCAGGAAGGCGAGGGCCGCGCTGTTGACGACGCCATCGTTGATGAGGCGGTAGCCGAGCCCCCAGACCAGGTCGTGCCGCCCGCCCAGCGCAGTCCGGTGCTGTACATCGACGTCATAGGTGTCGAGGTCTTCGCCGAACGTGCCGGGAATGTCCCGATGGGTCCGGTCGTAGTACAGCTCTGCCCGGAGGTCGGACGTGGCGGAAATTGTGTGCGACCACCTCGCGGCCAAGTTGTGGCCGCTCACCGCGATATCACTGGCGCTCGGCTGGCTGATTCGACCGTCGTACAGATCCCCGTGGACGCTGACGCCGTTGGTCGGCGAGCGTCGGCTGACGGGCGAAGCCGTTGCCGTACACCCGATAGTGGACGGTCGGAGTCAGGGCGCCGCCGTAGCGTGCGTTCCCGAAGCCGCGCAGCTCTGTGCCGCCGCCGCCCGACACGAGGAGTCCCTGAGTGTCCCGGCTGTTCCTGGTGATGACGTTGATGACGCCGTTCACCGCGTTGGCGCCCCACAACGTCGCTCCGGGCCCGCTGATGACCTCGATCCGGTCGATGTCCGCGAGATCCACATCCTGCACGTCCCAGAACACGCCGGAGTACAACGGTGTGTACACCGTGCGCCCATCGATCAGCACCAGGAGCTTGTTGGCGGTGGTGCTGTTGAACCCGCGTGCGCTGATGGCCCATTGTCGCGAGTCGACCTGCGCGACCTGCAGGTTGGTGGCGAGGCGCAAGGCCTCGGGGAGACTCGAGGCGCCGGAGCGACGGATGTCGTCCTGCGTGATGACCTGGATGGCGGAGGCCACTTGCGCCAGTCTCTCGGGACGCTTCGAGACGGAGGTGACCTCCACGTTCATGAGCTGCTCGATGCTCAGCTTCTTCAGGGAGTCGGCGGACAAACTCGAATCCGGCCGCTGAGCGCTGGTGTCCGGCCGCTGGGCGAACCCGGAGTCCGCCAAGCAGACCAGACCCACTGTGAAGAGGATCGCTGTCCCGGCCGCAACGGTCCTCATGTCACGCCGCTCCCGTTTTGGCCCCAGCCGCCGAGCTCGACGGGCCCGTACCCCTGCGAGGCGTTCCGGCGTTGCATGGTGATCTCATTCCCGCACAAGTTGCGCTTCCCGGCCCGAACCGTGGTGACCCATGTCACCTAGCGGCTAACTGGCCTGGGTGAGGAACGTCGCGCGGACGCAGGGTCGTCCTGGACGCACACGGACCAGAACACGCCGGTCCGTCCGCCCCTGGGCATCGAAGATGGGTTGACAGGTCATTCCATGATAGGGCGTTATTGCGGCAGGGAGGGGCGCCGGTGCGACACTCAGGGGCCCCGCAGCACCTCCCGCACCTTACGCGCCAGCGCGTCCGCGGTGAATGGCTTCTGGAGGAACGCGATGCCCGGCTCGAGTACCCCGTGGCGCACGATGGCATCGTCGGTGTATCCCGAGAGATACAGGACCTTGATGCCGGGCCGAAGCTCGGCGACGCGGTCGGCAAGGTCGCGGCCGCTCATGCCCGGCATTACTACGTCCGTCATGAGCAGATCGACGCGCCCCGGGTGGCGCTCGAGCAGTCGGAGAGCCTCATCGCCGTGCGACGCCAGCAGCACGGTGTAGCCGCGGGTCTCGAGCATCCGGCGGATGAGCGCCCGGACCATCTCGTCGTCTTCCACAGCGAGTACCATTTCGGAGCCGCGCGCGGAGGCCGAAGGCTCGAACGCTCGCCGGACCGGCCCAGGGGCGTCCGCTACGCGGGGGAGGTAGATCTTGAACGACGTCCCGTGGCCGGGTTCGCTGTACACCCAGATGTAGCCGTCGCTCTGTTTCACGATGCCGTACACCGTAGCGAGCCCGAGCCCGGTTCCCTTGCCCTTCTCCTTGGTGGTAAAGAAGGGCTCGAAGATGTGGCTCTTCGTCGCGGCGTCCATGCCCGTGCCCGTGTCGGTGACGGCGAGCAGCACATAGGAGCCCGGCTTGGCCGGGAAGTGCGCCGCGGCGTAGGCCTCGTCCAGCTCGGCGTTCGCGGTCTCGATCGTGAGCTGGCCGCCCTGCGGCATGGCGTCACGCGAGTTCACGGCCAGGTTCACGATCACCTGCTCGAGCTGGCCGGGATCCGCCCGTACCGCGCCCACCTTGGGTGCGAGCGACGTGCGCAGCTCGATATGCTCGCCGATGAGACGGCGCAGCAGTTTCTCGAGGTTGGTCAGGAGGGTGTTCACGTCGAGGACCTGAGGCGCCAGGACTTGCTGACGACTGAACGCCAGCAGCTGTCGGGTCAGATCCGCCGCGCGCTTCGCCGCCTTGCGGATTTCATCGAGGTCCTCGCGCTCGGCTGCGTCTGATGAAAGGGTCTCGAGGAGCAGGTCTGCCGAGCCGAGGATGGCGGTCAGGAGGTTGTTGAAGTCGTGTGCGATGCCGCCCGCCAGTCGGCCCACCGCCTCCATCTTCTGTGCCTGCCGCAGCTGCGCTTCGAGGAGCTTGCGCTCGGTGATGTCTTCGACGAGGACGTTGAAGTATTCCACCCGACCTTCCGCGTCCCGCACGACCCGGGCGGTATGGCGGACCGTGATGGTCTTTGCGTCCTTCCGGCGCCACAGGGAGTCGCCTGTGAGGCTGTCCAACTTGAGCACTTCGTCGAGGAGGCGTGCACGCTGGGCGGGGTCCACGTAGACGTCCGCCGCCATGTTCTTCTGCAGCAGCTCCGCTTCGGAGTCATAGCCCAGGATACTCACCAGCGCTGGGTTCACGGCGAGAAGCCGGCCGTCCGGGGTGCTCCGGAAGATTCCGAACGGGGAGTCTTCGACCAGGGAGCGGTAGGTGGTCTCGGACGCCCGAAGCTCGGCCTCGGCGCGGCTACGCTCGATCGCCATGGCGACCTGCGCCGAGACGAACTGCAAGATCTCCTGCTCGCGCTCCCCGTACCGCACGCCGGGTGCGTAGGTCTGGGCGACGAGCACTCCGATGGTGCGGTCGCCGACCTTTAGCGGCACGCCGAGCCAGTCGATCGAGGGCGCGCCGACCAGCTCGACTTCGCCCCGCTGCTCGAGCTCCGCCTGCACCTGCGGCGTGACAAGCAGCGGCTGGCCGGTCCGGAGCACGTACTCAGTGAGCCCCTTGTCGGGCTTTTTGGACGGAAAGTCGGTGTCGTACTCGTCGACGGCGTACGGGAAGCTCAGTACATCTGTCGCGGTGTCGTACAGCGCGATGTAGAGGTTCTTCGCGGGCATCAGCTCATCCACGATCTGATGGATGGCGGGCAACAATTCCTCGAGTCCGGGCGCAGTGATTGCCACCTGGGCGATTCGATAGGTGGCGGTTTGTAGCTGATGGGCGCGTGCCTGCGCCGCGAGGCTGCGCTTGGTGTCAAGCGCTCGCAGCACCGCCGGGCCGAGGCGATGCAGGTGGTCTTTGACGATGTAGTCGGCCGCCCCCGCCTGTAAATACTGCACGGCCGGCTCGTCTCCCAACCTCCCGGTCACAACTATCACCGGGGTTCCGGGTGAGAACTGGCGCGCCAGCTGTAAGGCCTCCCGGGCATTGAAGGCCGGTAGGGAATGATCGGTCAGGATGACGTCCGGGGCGAAGCCGCGCAGCGCCTCGGCCATGCCGTCTCGCGTGTCGACCCGGAGGAACGTGCAGAGGATGTCGGCCCGGCGAACCTCGCGCTCAGCGAGTGCGGCGTCGTTCGGGTCGTCCTCGACGAGGAGGATGCGGACCGTGGCGGCCATACTCCCTCGCCCATGTATATCGGGTGACGATCGCGTCCGCCATAGTGTCTGCGTCTGGCGGTTCCCAGGCGGGCGCCTTGGCTGGCGTACAACCTGGCGGTACGGGTGGGTTGGGAATAGGGCGTTTTTGCGGCACGGAGGGGCGCCGGTGCGACACCTCCCTAGGGAGCCGGCCCGAGCGAGCCCCCTCTTAGTGCGGCGGCTCGTTCAGCAGCAGCCAGTAGAGCCCGACCTCCGACACGGCTCGCGCGAACGCCTCGAAGTCCACCGGCTTGACGATGTAGCTGTTGGCGCCAAGCCGATAGGCTGCCGCGATGTCGGGCTCTTCGCGGGACGAGGTGAGGATGACGACGGGGATGGTGCGGGTGCGCTCGTCGGCCTTCAAGCGGCGCAACACCTCGAGGCCGTCCACCTTGGGCAGCTTCAGATCGAGCAGCACGACTTTCGGCACGACCCCGATGTCGCGCAGCGGGTGACTGCCGTCCCCGAAGAAGAAGTCCAGCGCCTCAGCGCCGTCCCGGGCGACGAATACCTGATTGGCAAAGTTGCGTACCTTGAAGGCGCGCAGCGTCAGCTCGGCATCGGTGGGGTTGTCCTCCACCAGGAGGATTTCGACCTGGTGCTGTTCTGTCATCGGGTCTCCTCTTCGTCGACGTAGTACACCGATTCCCCGGCGCGGAGCCGGTCCGGCGTGTCAGCCCTCGTCCAGCACGTCGCGGACTTTGCGCACCAGGGCATCCGGGCGGAATGGCTTCTGCAAATAGGCGAGGCCCGGCTCGAGCATCCCGTGACGCACGATGGCGTTGTCGGTGTAGCCCGAGATGTACAGTACGCGGATGCCGGGCCGCTGCGCGGTCAGCCGGTCGGCCAGGTCCCGGCCGCTCATCCCCGGCATCACGACGTCGGTGAGGAGCAGGTCGATCGTGGCGCCGTGCTGGGCGGCGAGCGCGAGGGCGTCGGCGCCGCTCGGTGCGGCGAGCACGGTGTACCCTTGCCGCTCGAGCACCTGCTGCGCGATGGCGCGCACGGCCGGTTCGTCTTCGGCGAGCAGCACGGTCTCGGAGCC
>WNGJ01018488.1_pt1 | contig 11267 bp, 9 predicted proteins | sample 5400611 | NCBI WGS metagenome assembly WNGJ01 (sample SAMN13153375, study PRJNA577476) | soil metagenome | isolation source: 40 cm soil or saprolite under Garry oak tree replicate 1 | place: USA:California | collected 2016-06-15 | reverse complement strand
CGAGGAGTACCGGAAACGCCTTCCGGTATCCGACGCGACCCCGGTGATCTCCCTCGGTGAGGGCGGCACCCCGCTGGTCCGCTCCGATCCGCTGTCCCTCGAGAGGGGATGCGATGTCTGGCTGAAGTACGACGGCGCCAACCCGACCGGTTCGTTCAAGGACCGCGGCATGACGCTCGCCATCTCCAAGGCTGTCGAGGGTCGCGCGAAGGCGGTGGTGTGCGCCTCGACCGGCAACACGAGCGCGTCGGCCGCCGCGTACGCGGCGAGGGCCGGTCTCACGTGCGCCGTGCTCGTGCCGAAGGGCAAGGTCGCGCTTGGCAAGATGGCGGCGACCCTCGTGCACGGCGCCCGGATGCTGGAGGTGGACGGCAACTTCGACGCGTCGCTGGACGTCGCGCGCGATCTGGCGGAGCGCTTCCCCGTGACCCTCGTGAACAGCGTCAACCCGCTCCGGCTCGAGGGGCAGAAGACGGCAGCCTTCGAGATCTGTGATGCGCTGGGGCGAGCGCCCGACATCCACTGCGTCCCGGTGGGCAACGCGGGGAACATCTCGAGTCATTGGATGGGCTACTCGGAGTACCTCCTCGACGGCGTGATCCCCGAGCCGCCGCAGCTGTTCGGGTTCGAGGCGGCCGGCGCGGCGCCGATCGTGCTTGGGGAGCCGGTCGCGGATCCGCAGACGATCGCGACCGCGATCCGGATCGGGAACCCGGCGTCGTGGGAGAAGGCCGTGGCTGCTGCCAGCGCCTCCGAAGGGGCGATCGGGTCCGTCACGGACCGGCAGATCCTGGCCGCCTACCGCCGGCTGGCGCGCGAGGGCCTTTTCGTCGAGCCCGCCAGCGCCGCGAGCGTCGCCGGCATGCTCCAGCTGCACGCCGACGGACGGCTCCCCGCCGGGCGGACGGTCGTGTGCATCCTCACGGGGCACGGCTTGAAGGACACCGAGTGGGCGATCGCGGGCGCGGCGCGGCCGGTCACCGTGCCGGCGGACGCGGACGCCGTCGCCGCGGAGCTCGGTCTCTAGTCCGGGCCGCGATACGCTCCGCGCCACGATGCGCGTGACGGTCCGCGTCCCCGCCACGTCGGCGAACCTCGGCCCCGGGTTCGACAGCTTCGGGTTGGCCTGGGACCTCTGCAACGAGCTGGTGGTCGACACGGCGACACCGCCCGGTGTCACGTGGGAGGGGGAGGGGGCGGACGAGCTCCCCGCCGACGGCTCGGACCTGATCGGCCGGGTGATGTCGGCGGTCGCGGGACGGATGTCGCTCCCGCTCGCCCCGCTCGCCCGTCGCGGACGGAACCGGATCCCGCTGGAGCGGGGGCTCGGATCGTCGTCCGCGGCCACGGTCGCGGGCGTGGTCGCGGCATCGGCCCTGCTCGAGCTCGGGATCGACGCCGACCCGATCTCGGTCTTCGCGATGGCCGCGGAGATCGAGGGGCACCCCGACAACGTCGCGGCCGCCGTGTTCGGAGGGTTCACGATCGCGCTCGACGACGGTACGGTGCACCGGCTCGAACCGCATCCGGACCTGCGGCCCGCCCTCCTCGTGCCCGACCTCCGGATGTCGACGGCCGCGGCGCGCGCCGTCTTGCCCGAGAGCGTCCCCCGGGTGGACGCGACCGCGAACGTCGCTCGCGCGGCGATCGAGGTCGAGGCGCTCACGCGCGACCCGTCGCTCCTGCCGCGGGCGCTCGTCGACCGGCTCCACCAGGATGTGCGGCTCGCCACGATGCCCGAAGTGGCCGACGTGGTCGCGGCGCTCCGCCGCGACCACGTCCCGGTGTGCGTCTCGGGGGCCGGTCCGTCGCTCGTGGTGTTCGAGCGAGCGGACCGGCCCCCCATCACGCTGGAGGCCCTGGGCCTCCCCGCGCCGTGGCGGATCCTGCGTCCGGGGATCCGGAGCCGGGGGTTCGAGGTCGAGATCGGCGGCGACCGAGATGGGTCCGGCGACCCACCGCTCCAGCGAGGCTCGGTAGGGTAGAGCCGTGGTCACGATCGCCCACATCTCGGACCCGCACGTCGGGTCTCCGCATTTCGTGCCGAACCTGATGAACCGCGTGATCGCCGAGCTGAATCAGCTGCAACCGGACGTGGTCGTCGTCTCGGGCGACCTGACGACCGACGGGTTCCGCCCCGAGTACAAGGCGTGGCTCGCCTACGCCGATCGGATCGAGGCTCCGCTGCTGACCGTCCCCGGGAATCACGACTCTCGCAACGTCGGGTACCTGCACTTCGAGGATCTGATCGGGCCCCGGATGTGGGTCCACGACATCGACAACGTGCGCATCGTCGGGGTGGACTCGAGCGAGCCCGATCTCAACGAGGGCCAGGTCGGACGCGTTCATTACGACTGGATCAGCGACCAGTTCGCCGGACCGGCCGCGCTCAAGGTCTTCGTCCTGCACCACCATCTGATGCCGATCCCGGGGACCGGGCGGGAGCGGTCGATCGTGATGGACGCCGGCGACCTCCTCGAGGTCCTGGTCCACGCCGGGGTCCACGTGGTCCTTTCCGGGCACAAGCACGTTCCGTACGTCTGGCGTCTGGAGGACCTGTACATCGCGAACGCCGGGACGGTGTCATCGCTCCGGCTGCGCGGCTACGGCAAGCCGTGCTACAACGTGCTCGACTTCGACGGGGACGAGGTGTCGATCCACCGCGTCTTCCCCTTCGAGGGTGAGCGCCACCTCATGGCGAGGTTCGTCTTGTTCGAAACGAGGCACCATCGCGAGGCACCCGTGCAACAGGTCGCGGGACCACCTGAGTCTTAGGCCGAGTCCTAGGCCGAGTCCTAGGCCGAGTCCTGGGGCGGACCGCCCGCCGGCGGGCGGCGAGAGAGGGACAACCGGCTCCATCCGATGCGCGCGATCGCTCTGATCGACGGCGAGCACTACCCACCGGTCACCCGCTGGGCGCTCGAGGTCGCCCGCTCGCGGGGGGTCGAGGTCGTCGTGGCGCTCGTCGTGGGAGGCGTCGAGAAGCTCCTGCCGGGCGACCTGCCCGACGTCGGCGTCCCCGTCCGGTCGGTGGCGGATGACCGGCCGGAGGGTCTGCGCGCCGCGATCGCCGAATGGCGACCCGAGGTCGTGCTGGATCTCTCCGACGAGCCGGTGCTCGGGTACCGGGAGCGGATGGAGCTGGCGTCGGTCTCGCTCGTCCTGGGCGTGCCCTACCAGGGGGCGGATTTCCGGCTCGACCCGCCGGTCGCGGAACCGGCGCCTCTCGGCGTCCCGGTGCTGGCGGTTTACGGCACGGGCAAGCGAACGGGGAAGACCGCCATCGCCGGCGAGGCGGCGCGACGGGCGGCCCGCCGCGACCTCGCGCCGATCGTGATCGCCATGGGTCGCGGCGGGCCGCCCGCCCCCCAGGTCGCCGAGGCCGGCTCGGTGACGCTCGCCTCGCTGATCGCGCTCGTCCAGGCGGGGGAACACGCCGCGTCGGACTACCTAGAGGATGCCCTGACCACGGGGGTGACCACGATCGGCGCCCGCAGGGCGGCCGGCGGGCTGGCGGGCGCTCCCTACGTGACGAACGTGGCCGAGGCGGTCGCGATCGGAGCCGCCCGCCACCCCGGGCTCCTCGTCCTCGAGGGGAGCGGGGCGGCCCTGCCGCCCGTCGCGTGGGACGCAGGTATCCTCGTGGTCCCCGCGACGTGTCCTCCCGAGTACATCCGCGGCTACCTCGGGCCCTACCGCTTGTTGCGGGCCGACCTGGCTGTTGTTACCATGTCTGCGAGCCCGGTTCCCGGGTCAGAGAACCTCTCCGCTCCACCTGGAGGCCGCATACGGGGTTCGGATCGTCGGGTCGAGCGCGAGGCTGGCCGACCGGGCCGGTCTGGTCGAGGATCTCGAGGCCGCCGGGAGGTACGACGTGCTCCTCACGGAGCTGAAGGCGGCAGCCGTCGACGTTGCGTGTCGGCATGCGGCCGCCCGCGGGGCCGACGTGGTCTTCGTGGACAACCGGGCAGAAGTGACCGATGGAGCGACGGACCTGGGAACCGCCTTCGGAGAGGTCATCGATCTGGCGATCGCCAGGGGGATGGCACGAGGGAGCGAACCCTCGAGAGGGACCGACGGATGAGCGAACGAACGAGAACGACCCAGATCGTGATCTCCGATCGCGAATCGGGGTTGCCGTTCTCCAAAGGGTTGCTCGCGTCGCAGGTCATGGTCACGGGGCTCTCCCCGTACCGGGCCTACCAGGTCGCAGAGGAGGTCGAGATCCGTCTCTTGGAGCGGCGACGCGCCTCCGTCACGTCGGCCGAGCTGGCCGAGGTCGCGATCGAAGTGATCGGCGAGGTGGCGGGCGAGCGCTACGCCACCAACTTCGTGCGCTGGAGGGAGATCGAGAACCTCGATGTCCCCCTCGTGATCCTGATCGGGGGAGTGACGGGGGTCGGCAAGTCCACGATCGCCACGCAGCTGGCCGCCCGGCTCGGTATCGTCCGCGTCGTCGCGACCGACGCGATCCGCGAGGTCATGCGGGCGATGCTGTCGAGCGAGCTGATGCCGACCTTGCACGTCTCGTCGTTCCAGGCGGATAAGGCCCTGCGGGAACCGCCGACGAAGATGGCGGACGCGCTCACGCTCGGTTTCCGCGAGCAGACCGCGGCCGTCTCGGTCGGCATCAACGCGCTGATCGAACGAGCCGCCGCAGAGGGAACGAGCATCGTCATCGAGGGAGCACACATCGTCCCGGGGTTCTTCGAGACCGACGCGCACGCCGATCGGATCCTCGCGGTTCCGTTCGTGGTGGGGGTCGACGACGAAGATCGCCACCGGTCGCATTTCGCCGCCCGCGAGAACGCGGTCGCCGCGCGGCCCGCCACCCGCTACGTGGAGGGGTTCGAAGGGATCCGGCGGCTGCAGCGGTACGTGAAGAGCCAGGCGCTCGCGCACGGGGTGCCCGTGATCCCCAACTACAGCTTCGACCAGTCGATCGCCGCGGTGATCGACCTGGTCATGGAGCGCGCCACCGCACGCGCGGTGGCGCCGCTCGCCGCCGGCGCCGTGGGCGCCGCCGGAAGGAACGAACAGCCAACGAACCCGAAGGAGGGGAAGACCGCATGAAACTCTTCCTCGATACCGCAAGCATCGAGGAGATCCGCGAGATCAACCGTTGGGGCGTGCTCGGTGGGGTGACCACCAACCCATCATTGCTCCAGAAGGAGGCCGCGGAACCCGACAAGGTATGGCGCCAGATCCTCGAGGAGGTTGCCGGTGACGTCTCACTCGAAGTGACCGCTCTGGACGCCGACGGGATGGTGGCGCAAGGCCGCACGCTCGCCGCGATGGGTCCGAACGCCGTGGTGAAGGTGCCGATGACCCCGGACGGGCTCGAGGCGGGCACGCGGCTGGTGAGCGAGGGCATGCGGATCAACGTCACCCTCGTCTTCTCACCCGCGCAGGCCATCTTGGCTGCCGAGGCGGGCGCGTACATCGTGTCCCCGTTCCTCGGGCGGGTCGATGACGTTGCGAGCGATGGGATGGCGCTGTTGCATTCGATCTGCGACATCTATGCTGTGCAGGGCTACGAGACCAAGGTCCTGGCCGCATCGCTCCGACACCCGATGCACGTGGTGGAGTCGGCGCACGCCGGCGCCGACATCGCCACGATGCCGTACGAGGTCTTCACGAAGCTCGTGAAGCACCCTCTGACCGATCTCGGCATGGAGCGGTTCCAGGCCGATTGGGAGAAGCTCCAGCACCAGCTGGAGGGAGAGGCATCCACCTGATGGACACAACGATCGAACGAAGCGCTCTCGAGGGCAAGCTCCTGCCGGAGCTGCAGCAGATCGCCCAGACCCTGGGCGTCGAGGGCACCCAGAAACTGCGGAAGGCGGGTCTGATCGACGCGATCGTCGCCGCCTCCACGAACGGAGAAGGTTCGACGACTCGCAACGGCGACGAAGCCGCGGGAGCCGTGGCCTCTGCGACGCCGGTCGGCGAAGCGCCCACGCTTGGACGCGACGACGATCGCTCCGACGCGGACGACGAGGACGGCCCCGGAGCGGAACGCGGCGAACGGACCGACCGTGAGGACCGTACCGATCCCGGCGATGGCAGCGAGCGCGGCCAGGGCAACGATCGCGGTCAGGGCAACGACCGTGGCGCGCGCAACGACCGAGGCGACCGTCAAGGCGCCCCGCGTCCGGTCGGGCAAGGTCCCTCGGACGCCGGCGAGCGCGATCGCCGGCGCCGACCGTCCCGCGAGGAACGCCGTCGTTCCCGTGAGGACCGGAAGGTCCGCGACGAGCAAGATCGGGTCGAGGAGCTCAAGAGCGCTCCGACCCGGACCGGGATCTTGGACATCCTCCCGGAGGGGTACGGCTTCCTCCGCACCTCTGGGTATCTGCCGGGTCAGGAGGACGTCTACGTTTCACTGTCCTACGTCCGCAGGCACCAGCTCCGCAAGGGCGACACCGTGACGGGCAAGATCCGCGAACCGAAGAACAACGAGAAGTATCCGGCGCTGCTGTCGGTGGAAGCGGTCAACGAGATGGACCCCGAGAAGGCCGTCGCGCGGCCGCAGTTCGACAAGCTGACGCCGCTGTTCCCGGACGATCGGTTCCGGCTCGAGAGCGGCCCGCTCGCGATCACGGAGCGGATCATCGACATGATCGCGCCGATCGGCAAGGGTCAGCGCGGGATGATCGTGGCGCCGCCCAAGTCCGGCAAGACGACGATCCTGAAGCAGATCGCGAACGGCATCATCAACTCGAACCCAGAGACGCACGTGATCGTGCTCCTCGTCGACGAACGACCCGAGGAGGTCACCGACTGGCAGCGCACCGTGCGTGCCGCCGAGGTCGTCTACTCGACGTTCGACAAGCCGACCGACCAACACATCCAGGTCACGGAGCTCGTCCTCGAACGGGCGAAGCGGCTGGCGGAGATGGGGCAAGACGTCGCGATCATCCTGGACTCCCTGACCCGGCTGACGAGGGCGTACAACCTCGGGATGCCCGCCTCCGGCAAGATCCTCACGGGCGGCATCGACTCCGCGGCGCTCTACCCGCCCCGTCGGTTCTTCGGCGCCGCGCGCAATATCGAGGAGGGGGGCTCGGTCACGATCATCGCCTCGGCCCTGGTCGAGACGGGCTCGCGGATGGACGATGGCATCTTCGAGGAGTTCAAGGCTACGGGGAACATGGAGCTTCGACTGGATCGGCAGCTCTCCGAGAAGCGGCTGTTCCCGGCGATCAACGTCGACGCCTCGAGCACCCGCAAGGAGGAGCTGCTCCTGCCGTCCGAGGAGCTGGCGCTGGTGATCCGTCTCCGCCGGGTCCTGCACGCGCTGGAGACCGGCGCGGCGCTCGAGCTGCTGATCGACAAGCTCCGGTCGACCAAGTCGAACGAGCTCTTCCTGAAGGACATCGCGAAGGCACCGACCGGGGGCTGAGCAGGTCGACGAGGATCCGGGAATAGGGGAGCGTTGGAGCAAATAGCATCCCGCCGCTCACGAAGGAGATCGATCCACCATGAAGCAGGGCATCCACCCCGATTACCAGATCGCGAACGTCCACTGCTCCTGCGGCAACACGTTCCAGACACGCTCGACGGTGAGCGAGATCCGCTCGGACATCTGCTCGAACTGCCACCCCTTCTACACGGGCAAGCAGAAGCTGGTGGACACGGGCGGTCGCGTGGAGCGCTTCCAGCGCCGTTACGCCAAGACCCAGCAGGCCCAACAGGCCGCGAAGCAGAGCTGAGCCGCCGGTGGGCCAGCCGCCCGCGGCGAAGACCCATCTGTACGGCGGTCAGGCCGTCGTCGAGGGCGTGATGATGCGTGGCTCGGACCACTGGGCGGTGGCCGTTCGCGAGCCAGCCGGTTCCGTCTACGTGGAGTCGCACGCGATCGAGTCGATCGCGTCACGACACCCGATCTGGCGGAAGCCGTTCCTCCGGGGGATTATCGTGCTCGGTCAATCGCTCTCCATCGGCATCCGGGCGTTGATGATCGCGACGAACCACGCCGTGGCGGAGGAGGAGCAGCTCTCCAGTCGACAGATCGGTGTCTCGCTCACGATCGCGATGGTCCTGTTCATCGCGATCTTCATCCTGGGTCCCACGACCCTGTTCGCCTGGGCGGAGAACCATGTCGGCGCCAACGGCGTGCTCGTGAACGTCGCCGAGGGCATCTTCCGCGTTGCCCTGTTCGTCGGGTACCTCTGGCTGATCGGCCGGACGAAGGACATCCGCCGCGTGTTCGAGTATCACGGCGCCGAGCACAAGACGATCGCGGCGTACGAGCACGACGAGGACCTCGTACCGGACCGCATCGAGCGCTTCCCGAAGGAGCACGTTCGGTGCGGGACGAACTTCCTCATCATCGTGATGATCATCACGATCTTCGTGTTCACGTTGTTCGGGACTCCCGGACTGCTGTGGCGACTCGTCTCCCGCGTGATCGCGATCCCGATCATCGCCGGCATCGCCTACGAAGCCCTCCGCCTCGGCGCTCGGTTCCCCCGCTCCACGGCGATGCGGGTGATGATGGCGCCGGGGATCTGGCTCCAGAAGATCACGACCCGGGAGCCCGATGTCGGCCAGATCGAGGTCGCCGTGTCCTCCTTCAAGGAAGTGCTCCGTCGGGAAGCTGAGGCCGCCGGCGCCACCTGAGGCCTACACCCGACGGTCGTTGCATCCAACGCCCATCGCGGAGATGATGGTGCGTCCGATACCATTGACGGGCCGGTCGAGCGCTGCCCGAACGGCCGCGGAGCGAAGGCGATACCTGGGAGGTGGCTCCATGAAGAACGATCTCGACATGCCCCTGCTGCCGAGCGCGGAGCAGATCCGGCGGCGCGAGTTCGCGACCGTCCGGCGCGGCTATGACCCGGACCAGGTGCGCGAGTACCTCCAGGGGGTCGCGGGCCAGGTGGAGACGCTCGAGCGCGAGTTGCGCGACCAGCGCAAGGAGTCGAAGGCGCAGCGCCCGCCGACCCCGGGCGAGTCCCTCGCCGCGGCGGTCACGGCCGGCCAGGTCATGACCCCGGTCACACCGGCGACGACGCCGCCGCCCACCCCGCCGCAGGACCCCTACGAGGTGATCGCGAAGCGGTTCGCCGGTGTGCTCGAGTCCGCGGACAAGGAAGCCACGGCGGCCCTGGCCGAGGCGAAGGCGGAGGCAGACCGCGTCCTGCAGGAAGCTCGCTCCGAGGCCGACCGGATCAAGCTCGACGCTCAGGCGCGGGCGGAGCAGGCCAAGCAGCAGGGGACCGATTCCCTCGCGGAAGCGAAGCGCGAAGCAGAAAGGATCCTGGGCTCGCTGTCGGAGCGTCGCGAGGTCCTCGTGACGCAGATGCACGACATGCAGTCGAAACTGCTGTCGGTCGCGAAGGAGCTCGAGGCGTCGATGGATGCGCCCGAAGGGCCCGAAGGGGGAGATCCCGCGCCGACTCCGAGCGAGGGCGGCACCTCCGATGACGTCGTCGATCCTCGATACGAGGACATGTGGGCCATCCCGAAGGGCAAGAAGATGGTCGACATCCCGGATCTCGCCGCGCTCGACGTGGACTTCGAGGACGAGCACCGCGACTGACGTCCCCCCGGTCGCCTGTCGTCCGCGCCTGCGACCATAGGACGCATGGCGTCCGGCATCGAATCCAAGCTCGACGAGATCGAGGAGAGCTACGAGAAGGCCGCGGCGGAGCTCGCCGCGCCCGACATCGCGGCCGATCCCGACCGCCTGCGTGACCTCGGCAAACGGTTCGCCCAGCTGCAGGACGTCGTGGTGCCGTACCGCGAGTACAAGGCGCTCTCGACACAGGCGCGGGAAGCTCGGGACCTCGCCAAGGGTGAGGCCGACCCCGAGATGGCCGCCTACTTCCACGACGAGGCCGAGCGGCTCGATGCGCGGGTCGCCGAGCTCCGCGGGCGGCTCGAGCTGCTCCTCGTTCCCAAGGATCCCGACGAAGGCAAGGACCTGATCCTGGAGATCCGCGCCGGCGCCGGGGGCGAGGAGGCGGCGCTCTGGGCGGGCGATCTCTTCGAGATGTATCAGCGGCTCGCCGACCGCCATCGGTGGAAGACCGACGTCCTCGCGTCCTCCCCGTCAGACCTCGGCGGGTTCAAGGAGGTCTCGCTGGAGGTCCGGGGACCGGATGCGTACGGACGGCTCAAGTACGAGGCCGGCGTGCACCGGGTCCAGCGGGTCCCGGTCACCGAGTCGCAGGGCAGGATCCACACCTCGACGGCGACCGTGGCCGTCATGCCCGAAGCAGAGGAGGTGGAGGTCGACCTCCGGCCCGAGGATCTGCAGATCGACGTCTACCGATCGAGCGGTCCCGGAGGTCAATCGGTCAACACCACCGACTCGGCGGTGCGCATCGTCCACAAGCCGACGGGGATCAAGATCGAGATGCAGGAGGAGCGCAGCCAGCTCCAGAACCGGGAGAAGGCGATGCGTTACCTCCGGGCGCGGCTCTACCAGCTGGCCCTCGACGAAGCCCACGCGAAGGAGGCCGCCGTCCGCCGCGCGCAGCTCGGGACGGGGGAGCGCTCGGAGAAGATCCGCACCTACAACTACGCGGAGGGCCGGGTCACCGATCACCGGATCAAGCACACGTCGCATCAGCTGCAGGACGTGCTCGCGGGCGGCGAGGAGCTCGACGGCTTCGCCGACCGGCTCCTCGCCGCCGAGCGCGCCGCCCAGCTGTCCGCGGACGGGGACTGATGTCGATGCGCCCGGCCGAGGTCGTTCGGCGCGGATCGAGGTACCTCGAACGCCACGGGGTCGAGGCCCCCGAGGTGAGCGCCGAGGCGCTGATGATGCTCGTCCTCGGGACCGATCGCGCGACCCTGTACGCCCGCGAGCACGGTCTCAGCTCCGCCGAGGCCCGCGCGTACGGACGCGCCCTCTGTCTGCGCTGCACCGGTACGCCGCTGCAACACCTGACGGGCGAGCAGGGCTTCCGGCACCTGGTGCTCACGGTGCGCCCCGGGGTGTTCATCCCCCGGCCCGAGACGGAGGTTCTCGTGGACGTCGCGCTCGAGCTCCTCGACAACGCCGCGTCGCCGTGCGTGGTGGATCTCTGCACCGGATCGGGCGCCGTCGCCCTCGCGATCGCCGACGAGCGTCCTGGTGCGCGGGTGATGGCGACGGACGTCTCGGAGCCCGCCGTGGCCCTCGCGCGCGAGAACGCCGAGCGCCTCGGGCTCGCGGTGGACGTCCGCGCCGGCGATCTGTTCGAGCCACTGCCGGAGGAATGCCGCCGCCAGGTCGACCTGGTGGTGGCGAACCCTCCCTACCTCTCGATCGA
>WNGJ01007996.1_pt1 | contig 11267 bp, 12 predicted proteins | sample 5400611 | NCBI WGS metagenome assembly WNGJ01 (sample SAMN13153375, study PRJNA577476) | soil metagenome | isolation source: 40 cm soil or saprolite under Garry oak tree replicate 1 | place: USA:California | collected 2016-06-15 | reverse complement strand
CCTGGGCGTCGCGGATCGGGCGGGCGACGCTCGCCGCATACTCCTGGTCTGAGTCCGCGGGCGCGACCGGGCGCCCCTCGAGCGCTTCCTCGAGGACGAAGCGGAGGTTCTCGAAGCCGCGCCGCTGGCGGTGCGTGTAGCGGAGCAGCGCGAGGGGCGGGTCGCCCGGGCGCCCGAGGATCGTGAGCGTGTTGGCCGAGAGACCCGGCGCCTCGCGCACGGCCTGGATGTGCGCGCGCGCGACGCTGTGGATGTCCCACCCCAACCCCCGGTCACCGGGCCGGGCCACCGCAATGTGCCTGGGCCCGAGCGCGACCCAGGACTCGGTCAGCCGGAGCCCGTGGTCGAGGTCGGCGAGCGCGTACAGTTGTACCGGCGCCCCGTGCCACCGAGCCTCGATCTGGCCGCGCAGCTCGAGTGGCAACCGGGGCGGCTGGTCGGTGTAGCGCGCGATGATGTCGCGATCGGGACTGTGCCGCGTAGCTTCCATGCGCGTGTTCTCGTTCAAGTGTTGCACAACAAAACGGCCTTCCAGGTCTCGCGACGCACCCGGAAGGCCGGACCACGGCATGCGATCCTGGACTTCTAGGGCGCTCGTCTCCGCCGCACGGCGGCGTCGGGGGACACCGTACCCGCCACGGCGCCTGGCAGCGCACCGGCCGGATACAGGAATTCCCGGGCGTTCCGGCAGCGAAGCGTCAGCGGGGCATATGGATAGCGCAACATAGGGATCGGGAAGTCCGTGTGGGCTCGAGTGTAGTGCTGCTCCCGGACGAAGCTAAAAGGGGTGGCCGAGGAGGGGCAAGAGGGCAGCCCCTTCGAGGGCGCCGGGGGGGTCTGTCGCATCGGCGCCTGAGAGTGTCGATTTCCCGGACCGTCGTTCGACGTACAGGTAGAGCCAGGCCATGGGACCAACTCAGAAAGGACGGAAGCATGAGCGGCGTACGGGTACTGGTTGGCACACGTAAGGGCGCGTTCGTCCTGACATCGGACGGGAAGCGCGGGCGATGGGACGTGAGCGGCCCCAACTTCACGGGGTGGGAGATCTATCACCTGAAGGGATCCCCCGCCGATCCGAATCGCCTCTACGCGTCTCAGTCGAGCGGGTGGTTCGGACAGGTCATCCAACGCTCGTGCGACGGCGGCAAGACGTGGGAAACGCCCGGCGGCGGGGTGACGATGGCGCCCGGCGGCATGCCGGCCGGCGAGAGCAACAAGTTCGTCTACGACACGTCTCCGGGTGTGGGTAAACCCCTCACCACACACCAGTGGTACGACGGCACGCAGCACCCCTGGGAGTTCAAGCGAGTCTGGCATCTCGAGCCGTCACTCACCGATCCGGACACGGTCTACGCCGGGGTGGAAGACGCCGCGTTGTTTCGAACGAGCGACGGCGGCACCACATGGGGCGAGCTCGCCGGGCTGCGGGGTCACGGCACGGGGCCGAAATGGCAGCCGGGCGCCGGCGGGATGTGCCTGCACACGATTCTGCTGGACCCGCGCGATCCGAAGCGGATCTTCGTCGCGATCTCGGCGGCGGGCAGCTTCCGCACCGACGACGGCGGCAAGACGTGGAAACCAATCAACCGTGGCCTGCACTCTCAATACATCCCGGACCCGAACGCCGAGATCGGCCATTGCGTCCACCGCATCGCGATGCACCCGTCGCGTCCCAACGTGCTGTTCATGCAGAAGCACTGGGACGTCATGCGCTCGGACGACGCCGGCGACTCATGGCGGGAGATCAGCGGAAATCTGCCCACCGACTTCGGGTTCGTGATCGACGTGCACGCGCACGAGCCGGACACGATCTACGTCGTCCCCATCAAGAGCGACTCGGAGCACTTTCCGCTCGAGGGTAGGCTACGCGTCTACCGCAGCCGGTCGGGCGGCGACGAGTGGGAGGCGCTCACGAACGGGCTGCCGCAGCGCGACTGCTACGTGAACGTGCTGCGCGACGCGATGGCCGTCGATTCGCTCCAGCCGTGCGGGGTGTACTTCGGCACCACGGGCGGGCAGGTGTACGCGTCGGCCGACGCCGGCGACAGCTGGGCACCCATCGTCCGCGATCTTCCGGCCGTGCTGTCGGTCGAAGTCCAGACGCTGCCATGATTCGCGTGGTGCTCCCGCCCCACCTGCGGGCGCTGGCCCGGGTCAAGGGCGAGCTGCAGCTCGACGTCCCGGGCCTGGCCACACGAGCGTCCGTTCTCGATGCGCTCGAGGCCTGCTATCCCATGCTGCGCGGGACGATCCGCGACCACGTCACGCAACAGCGCCGGCCGTTCCTGCGCTTCTTCGCCTGCGAGCGGGATCTGACCCACGAGCCCCCCGACGCGCCGTTACCCGACGCGGTGACGTCGGGGGCAGAGCCCCTTGTGGTTCTCGGGGCCATTGCCGGCGGCTAACCTCCGGGTTGACGCGTACGGGAGGTCGGCACCAACAGGGTGTCGAAGAACCCCCTGAAAGAGTCGCGACGTGGATTGATTGGACGCCTGCGATCACCGGGCGCAACCCCTCGACGACCTTTCTCAGCATGCGTACCCACCCTTCTGCCGCAAGAATGCGCTATGATAACCCTAGCCCAGAATCGTTGAGCCATCGGCGGACGCCGTGCTGGGTCACATCCGTTGTGACAGAGGGCACGCCCCGAGATGGTCCGGCACAGGCGGATTCGTTCGGCCCAGGGGAGGGGGGTGAGATGTGCGGCGGTGACTCCTTGGTGGGGTTGTCAGCCCCGATCGTGCCTCACCGCGGCGCCGGGCGCCATTTTTCGCGTGCTTCGCGCCGCTGTCCCGTCGTCACATTCCTTGCCTTCGGCTTGGTGATGCTCGCCGACCGGGGCTTCGCCCAGCAACCCGATTCCGCTGAGTCTCCCGGGGCACTCAAGAAACTGACGCTCGAACAGCTGATGAACCTTGAGGTGACGTCGGTCTCGAAGCGACCGGAGAAACTGTGGCAGGCGGCCTCCGCGATCCAGGTCATCACGGAGGAGGATATTCGTCGCTCCGGCGCCGCGAGCCTTCCGGAAGCATTGCGTTTGGCCTCGAATCTGGAAGTTGCTCAGGTTGACTCCCGTCAATGGGCCATCAGCGCGCGCGGGTTCAACAGCACGACCGCGAACAAGCTGCTCGTGCTTATCGACGGGCGCACGGTGTACACCCCGCTGTACTCCGGTGTCTTCTGGGACGTGCAGGACGTACCTCTCTGGGATGTCGACCGGATTGAGGTCATCAGCGGACCGGGAGCCACATTGTGGGGCGCGAACGCAGTCAACGGCGTCATCAACGTCACCACCAAACGCGCGCAGGATGCTCAGGGGCTCTACGTGTCGGGAGGCGGCGGCACCAAGTTGCAGGGTCTCGGAGGCGCGCGCTACGGCGGTGTGCTAGGCGCCAAGGTTCACTATCGGGCCTACGGGAAGGCCTTTACTCGCGACCAAACGGTGTTCCCCGATGGCCGACCCGCCACGGATGATTGGTACGCCGGGCAGGGCGGCCTTCGGGTCGATTGGGACCCGTCGGAGACCAGCCAGCTGACCCTGCAAGGAGATCTGTACGACGGCCGGATCGCCCAGCCGAGCGCGGGGGATATCGCGGTAAGCGGCGGCAACGCCCTGGGGAGCTGGTCGCACGCGTTTTCTCGGACGTCCGATGCGCGACTGCAGCTCTACTACGACCGGACCCATCGCAACATTCCCGGCACGTTTGCCGAAGATCTCGACACCTACGACGTGGACTTCCAACACCATGCTGTTCTGGCCAGGCGGCACGGTGTCGTGTGGGGCCTCGGTTTCCGACTCATTAGCGACAGCGTCGGCAACACTCCACTGCTGGCCTTTCTGCCGTCCCACGTGCAGCGAAAGTGGTTCACCGGGTTCGTGCAGGACGAGATTGCTCTCATCCCCGAACGGTTGCACTTGATACTCGGGACGAAGGTCGAGCACAACGACTACACGGGATTCGAACTTCAGCCCGCTGGTCGGGTGAGCTGGACGACCCGCCGGCGAGGGACGCTGTGGGCGGCGGTCTCGCGGGCCGTCAGAACACCCTCGCGCATTGACCGCGAGCTCTTCGTTCCGGGCCAGCCCCCATACCTCCTGGAAGGCGGCCCTGACTTTCGCTCTGAAGACCTGCTCGCCTACGAGCTGGGATACCGCGTTCAGGCCCAGGACAGGCTGCGCATGACGTTGGCCACTTTCTACAACCGCTATGACCATCTCCGCAGCGTCGAAATGGTCAACCCACCTGCGCCATTGCCAATCGTCCTCGCCAACCGGCTAGAGGGAAAATCGTACGGCACGGAGTTGACGGCCGACTACCGGCTGACCAACGCGTGGCAGCTTCGAGCCGGCTACACCGAGATGCGGGTCCGCACGGAAGCCAAGCCAGGCAGCACCGACACCACGCGGGCGAGCAGCGATCCCGATCGACAGTTGTCGCTCCGTTCATCGCTGGACTTGCCCGCGCAATTGAAGCTGGACGCGGATGCTCGCTACGTAGGCGCGATCGAGAATCAACTGGTAGCTGCCTACGGAGAGCTCGATCTTCGCGTGGCCTGGCAGCCCGCAGCGGCGCTCGAACTTTCCTTCGTCGGACAGAACCTCCTCCACCGGCGTCACGTCGAATTCGGCGCCCCGGCGTCGCGGCACGAAATCGAACGGGGCGTCTACGGGCGAGTCGAGTGGCATTTCTGAAGGCGACCCCTGGGAGCAGGCGAGCCCGTCGCCACGCAAGGGGTGGGATCTGGGCCTATCTCCTCGCTCGGGTCGTGCTGCTTCTGTGGGGCTCTAGTCTCAGGGCGCAGGCTACGCGGCCGTCGGAGTATCAGATCAAGGCCATCTTCCTGTTCAACTTCGCTCAGTTTGTCGACTGGCCAGCCGGCGCTTTTCCCGACTCGACGGCTCCCCTCGTCATCGGCGTCCTGGGAGACGATCCATTCGGTCCTTACCTGGACGAAACTGTCCGGGGTGAGACGGTGCGCGGCCGACCTTTCGAAGTCCGTCGCTATCAGAAGATCGAAGACATTAGGACCTGTCATATCCTGTTCGTCAGTCCCTCGGAAGAGAGTCGGTTGGAGGACATCCTGGCCAACCTGAAGCACCGGGCCATCCTCACCGTGGGTGATGGTACCGGATTCGCCAAGCGGGGAGGGATGATCCGCTTTGTCTCTGAGAGAAACAAGATCCGGATGAGAATCAATGTCGCAGCGGCAGAAGCGGTGCAGCTGACGATCAGCTCCAAGTTGCTCCGGGCGGCGGAGATCGTGACGACGGGGAAGCCCTAGGATGTCGCTCCGAGACAAGCCGATCCGGCAAAAGTTGATGGCGATCCTTCTGCTGACGAGCGCAGTCGTGCTGGTGCTGACGTGCGCAGCATTCCTTGCGTACGAGTTCGTGACGTTCCGGCAGACCACGCTGAAGAATCTCTCCACACTCGGCAGAATTATCGCGGCCAACAGCACTGCGTCACTGGCGTTCCAGAACGAGGGTGACGCGCGGGAGATTCTTTCGGCGCTCCGAGCGGAGCCGGATATCGTCGCCGCCGGCCTGTACGACAAAGATGGGAAGCTGTTTGCCCGCTACCCTGCGGACCTGCCGGTAGCGGCGTTTCCGGCCGTGCCGGACCGGGACGGGTATCGCTTCGAACCCTCGCACCTCGTGGGATTTGCGCTGGTGGCGCAGGCAAGCAACGCGCGACTGGGTACACTCTACCTCCAATCCGATCTCACGGCGGTGTACGGCACGCTGCGGCTCGCCGCCGCCATCGCCGCACTGGTGATGGGAGTGTCGTTGGTCGTGGCGTACCTCCTCTCCGCCGCGCTCCAGGGCACGATTTCCCGGCCTATCCTGGCACTGGCACAGATCGCGAAGGGCGTCTCCGACCGCCAGGACTATTCCGTACGGGCGCCGAAGCTGGCCGAGGATGAACTGGGCGTGCTGACCGACTCTTTCAATCAGATGCTCAGTCGTATCGAAGGCCAGGACCGGGCCCTCCGGAAGCTCATCGCCGAGCTGGAGCGCAGCAACAAGGAGCTGGAGCAGTTCGCCTACGTCGCGTCACACGATCTCCAGGAACCGCTCCGCATGGTCTCGAGCTACACGGAGCTGCTCGAGCGTCGCTACCGCGACAAGCTCGACGATAAGGGGCGCACGTTCATCAACTTCGCTGTGGACGGCGCGGTTCGGATGCAGCGACTCATCAACGACCTCCTGGAGTTCTCGCGCGTCAGCACCCGGGGGAAGCCGATGCAGCCGGTAGACGTCAACCGCGTCTTGGGCGCCGTGCGGGCGAATCTGAGCGTCGCGATCCGGGAGGCGGGCGCGCTCGTGACGAACGACGAACTGCCCACCGTCGTGGCCGACGAGACTCAGCTTGTGCAACTCCTGCAAAACCTCGTCGGCAACGCCATCAAGTTCCGCGGTGGCGAGCGACCGCATGTCCATGTGAGCGCGCGGCCGAGCGCGTCGGAATGCGTGTTCGCCGTCCGCGATAACGGCATCGGCATCGCGCCGGATTACTTCGAGCGCATCTTCGTGATTTTTCAGCGCCTGCACGCCAGGGGCGAGTATCCGGGCACGGGCATCGGGCTGGCCGTGTGTCGGCGGATTGTTGAGCGACATGGCGGCCGGATCTGGGTCGAGTCGGCGCCAGGACAGGGTTCGACTTTCTATTTCGCACTTCCCAAAGGAGACGGAGGGCAGGCGCCATGAGCGACGCTGTCGGCGGGCGGGCCTTGGAAATTCTGCTCGTAGAGGACAATCCCGGCGACGTGGGGCTGGCGCGCGAGGGACTGAGCGAATGCAAGATTCCCCACCACGTGCACGTGGTTGGGGATGGCCTGGAGGCTTCGGCCTTCCTCCACCGCAAAGGTGCTTACGCCTCACGTCCGCGGCCCGACATCATCCTCCTGGATCTCAACTTGCCCAAGCGGGACGGGCGCGACCTGCTCCGGGAGATCAAGGAGGACGAGCAGCTCAAGCAGATCCCGGTCGTCATCCTCACCACGTCCGCGGCCGAGGAAGACATCACCCGGAGCTATTCGCTCCACGCGAACTGTTACGTGACCAAGCCACTCGGTATCGATCAGTTCCTTCAGGTGATCCGCTCGATCGAGAACTTCTGGTTCAACACCGTCAAGCTGCCGCCGAAGTAGAGAACGGAACGTGACGACCGCTTCCCCCGTTCGAATCCTCCTCGTCGAAGACAATCCGGGCGATGTCGTCCTCATCGAGGAGACGCTCGCCCAGAGGCACGGAGCGTTCGAGCTGGAAAGCGTCGAGCGGCTCTCCGCCGCGCTCACGCGCCTCGGCGCTGGTGGCATTCAGGTCGTGCTGCTCGACTTGACGCTGCCTGATAGCAACGGCCTAGTGACGTTCACCACCCTGCACACCCAGGTGCCGGACGTGCCCATCGTCGTGCTCACAGGGCTGAGCGATGAGTCGCTCGCCGTCTCCACGGTTCGAGACGGCGCGCAGGACTATCTCGTCAAGGGACACGTCGACGCTGACCTGCTCGGGCGTACGATCAGCTACGCGATCGAGCGCCACCAGGTGCGGCGCCAGCTCAAGTCATCCGAGCAGCAACTGAGGGCTGCGCTTGAGCAAGTCCGGAATCTGAATCAGGACCTGGAGCGCCGGGTGGCGGAGCGCACCAGCGAGCTCGCCGCTGCGTATAAGGAGCTCGAGGCGTTCACGTACTCCGTTTCCCATGACCTCCGCGCCCCGTTGCGCCACGTGAGCGGCTTCGCGCAGATGCTCGCGGAAGAGATGGGCAGCCACCTCTCACCCACGTCTCGCGACTACCTTGAGCGAATCCAGCAGCGCGCGGTGCAGATGGGCGTCATGGTCGATGATCTGCTAAAGCTTGCGCGGCTGGGACGCCAACCGCTGAATCCTCGGCTCACCTCGCTGACCGAAATCGTCGGCGCGGTCATCGCTGAACTCGAATCCGAAATCGCCGGCCGCCCCGTCGAGTGGCAAATCCGCGAGTTGCCAGCGGTGGCGTGCGATCCAGGTCTCCTCGGCGTCGTGTTTACCAACCTGCTCTCCAACGCGGTCAAGTACACCCGACCGCGCGACGTCGCGGTGATCGAGGTTGGCGAGACGACACGGGACGGTGAGCGCGCCTTCTTCGTCAGGGACAACGGAGTTGGATTCGACATGAGGTACGCCGACAAGCTGTTTGGCGTGTTCCAACGGTTGCATCGGACGGAGGATTTCGAGGGGACGGGCGTCGGGCTGGCCACCGTGCAGCGAATCATCCACAAGCACGGGGGTCGGATCTGGGCCGAGGCCATGCCCGATCGCGGAGCGGCGTTCTACTTCACTCTCAACGCACCCGCAGCGGGCGCCCCCTTGTTGTAGGACGCCTTCGGTCAAAACTCCAAGTGGAACGGTGTATGGTTGTACCAGCCCGACAATGGCCCGAACACGGTCTCCCCGAACGCCACGAGCGTCAGGAACACCCGCCGCTTCTGCTTCGGCAACAGGCTGGCGATCCCGATGGCGGTGGCTTCGCTGGCCGCGCCGACCAAGTTGATTTTCGCTCGGGAGGGGTGCTTCCCGAGCAACGGGTTGAGTTCTTCCCCTCCGTGCTCTTGGGCGTAGTGGGTCATCCCGATGTCCAGTATGAGCGCCCCCGTGTAGATGCTCCCATAGACCTTGGACTCGACGTCCCAGTGCCACGGGAGGGCTTTGCCGTTGTGGGTGGTGTCGGGGGTTTGGGCGGTGAGAGTGAATGGAAACGGCAACAGCAGCGACAACAACAGCAGCCTTCTCATTCGTTTCCTACCTCTGCTTTCGATAGCGGCGTCAAGCGTGCGCCGCGGCTCCAGGGCTGCGGACGTAGATCAGCGATGCCTTTCGCGTGAGGTGGGACTCAGGACCCGTGCCGACGAGGGAACGCCGCTAGTTCAGATCAGGCTTGTGCTTACGGAGGGTATGCAACTCGGGCACGGCGGTGGTTGCGGCCGCAAACTCACACAGGTGTGCGCTCGCCGATACGGAAGGGCGGCAAGCGCCAAAGGCGGCTGGTGCGCCCACTTGCCGGGTGCTCAAGAACTCCCTGAAGGTCCCGACACGGATTGATTGGACGCCCTGAAGGGCGCCCTCGGCCCGAGCGCGTCCTGAAGGACGCTGGTGCGCCCCCCCCGTCCTTCAGGACGGACCCCGCGGCCGAGGCCGGGGCTAGGCTAGGCTAGGCTCCCGTCGGCGCAGGCGGGGGCGCCGGCGTCGCGGCGCGACGGCCGCGGCCCCAGGCTGGAAGGCCGGCGGCGAACCCCAATCCCAAAGCCACGCCCATGGCTGTGAGCGCGCCGGCGCTGCTCGGCTTGGTTGACATGATGAAGATGATGCCGAGCGCCAGCGCGGTCCGGAGCCACGCCGAGACCAGGAGCACGGGATCGCGCAGGCGGTCGCCGAGCGAAGCCGACACGGTTCCGGCTTCCGCAGCGACCGCGCGCACGATGGCCCCGGCACGCCGCCCCGTGAGCGTGGCGCCGAGCACGGCGATCAGGACCAGCCCGCCGAACCCCACGCCGATCCACCCCTGGCCGCCCCAGCGGGTGGCCGTCAGGTAAATGCCGGTGACGAGGAGTGTGAGCACGGCGGGGGCGGCGACGGTGCGGAGTGAGGCCAGGACGCGCGCCCACTCCCTGGCCTGGCCCGCGGCGGTCGCGCGGCGAAGATTGAGGAGGCTCGCCCATTCCAGGCCGAGGGCGGCGAACAGTCCGAGGGCCCCGACGATGTGCAGGAACACGGCAATGGCGTACAGCGACATAGGATCCTCCATGGGTCACCGAAGGCTGGATCGCCGATCCCTCAGGGGGCGGCGGCCGATTATATTTATATAGACAGTACGTACAATTAATATCAATGGTTCCATGAGCCCCCGCCCCTACCGGCTCGGCCGGCGGCAGGGCGCGATCGAGAAGACCCGCAAGCGGGTCCTGCGCGCGGCCCGCGACCTCTTGGCGGTCCGGGGCGGCGCGGATCGGTTCAGCATCGACGCCGTGGCGCGCCGCGCCGGGGTCGCGCGGATGACGGTCTATCATCAGTTCGGATCGCGACGGGGGCTCCTCGAGGCGCTGTTCGATTCGTTCGCGGTGGGCGGCGGGTTGCCGGACCTCCTCGCCGCCGCGTTCCAGCGCCCGGATCCGCACGACACCTTGGCCGGTGTCATCCTGGCGTTCGCCCGGTTTTGGGAGGTGGGGCGGACGGGGATCCGCCGGGTGCGGGCGCTCGGCGTGCTGGACCCGGAGCTGGGTGACGCGCTCGACGCGCGCAACCAGCGCCGCCGGGAGGTGGTGCGGGCGGTGGTCAATCGGCTCGCGGAGCGACACGGACGGCCTGCGCCGGACGAGCGGGCGCAAGTCGAGGAGATGCTCTACACCCTCACCAGCTTCGAGACGTTCGACACGCTGGCCGGGTCCAAGCGCGGCCTGGAAGAGGTCGCCCCGGCGATCCTGCGGCTCGCACGGGCGGCGACCGGGTTGTCGGAAGACCCTCGTTCGTCGTGATAATGGAGCCGCGGCGCATCTCGGTCGAGACGGGCAGGAGGCCCGTCTCAACGCCCCGTAACCTCATAGGGAGAGTAACGACCTATGCCAAGGATCAGCCCGTTCTTGTGGTTCGATACGCAAGCCGAGGAGGCGGCAAGGTTTTACGTCTCCGTCTTCAAGAATTCGGAGATCGTGAAAATTGCTCGTTACGGAGAAGCAGGACCTGGGCCCAAGGGTAGCGTGATGACCGTGGTATTCAAGCTCGAGGGGCAGGAATTCATCGCGCTCAACGGTGGACCCCAGTTCAAGTTCACCGAGGCCATATCGTTCTCCGTGAACTGCGAGACGCAGAAAGAGGTAGACCAGTTCTGGGAAACGCTTTCCCAAGGCGGAGAAGAGGGGCCATGCGGTTGGCTCAAGGACAGGTATGGTCTGTCATGGCAGATCAATCCCGTGATCCTGGGCGAGATGCTGAGTGACCCCGATCCCAAGAAATCGAGGAGGGTCATGGAAGCGATGCTCAACATGAAGAAGATCGACATTGCGGCGTTGAAGAAGGCATACAACGACTGATGACAGGTGAGCTCCGTGCCGCCCTGTCGTAGCTCGCGGCGCGGCCGGGTTGTGTCACTCCGCGCGGACCACCTACCGACCCTAGCCACCCTAAACCCCGGGGCATCGCCCCGGGGTTAGGAGCGGCACTAGCGGATCACGAACAGCTTCGACACCGCCCGCGCGACCCCGTTCCCCACCAGGGCCAGCGGCCCGAG
>WNGJ01016641.1_pt1 | contig 11269 bp, 10 predicted proteins | sample 5400611 | NCBI WGS metagenome assembly WNGJ01 (sample SAMN13153375, study PRJNA577476) | soil metagenome | isolation source: 40 cm soil or saprolite under Garry oak tree replicate 1 | place: USA:California | collected 2016-06-15 | reverse complement strand
GGAGTGTCCACGAAGACCATCCTGCGTACCTACCCACACTCTGGCGAAACGGCTGTGGATTGACGCTTACGACGCTCTGACCATGGCGCATCTTTAAAATCCTTAACGCTCTGTGCAACAGGTTGCCAATAAGTGTAGTAGAATCAACGTGGAGGAGTGGCAGAGTGGCTGAATGCGGCGGTCTTGAAAACCGTTAGACTCGAAAGGGTCTCGGGGGTTCGAATCCCTCCTCCTCCGCCACTAACAGCGCGTAGCCTTGGAGTTAGAAGGATTGCCCTTTCGATTGAGGCGAGTGATTGCGCGGCTCTTTATCACAGTCTTATCACAACCTCTACTGGACTTGCCCTACAACATCGAATTCACCGAATAGCAGTTCGACTTGCGCCATTCCGCTTGCTGTGACTTCCGGCACATCCTTGATGTAGTGCGCGAGAGTCGTATTGACGCTGGAATGCCGCAGCAGTCCTTTGGCTGCCATCGGATCGCGGGTTATCGCGGTTAGCTGTGTTGCAATACCGCGTCTCAGGGAGTAGAAGCCCTGCCACTCAATAAGCTTCGAATCGGGAGTGCGGTAGTTTTCGGGGTTGCGGAGCGCTGGCCTAGGTTTAGGGGCTTGCCCTTCATGCCGCGTAGGATCGGGCCAGAAGCGGGATTGCTTTCCGCTTCGCGCAACTTTGCGAGAAGTTCGCGCAACGGCTCAATCACAAGAACGGGCTTTGCTGCGCTCGCCGTTTTTGGATCGGTTATATGTTTGCGCCAGACGCTCCGCTTTACGCTCAGGGTTTTCCCGTCATAATCTTCCCACCTTGCGCCGCGAGCTTCGCCCGGACGTAGGCCAGCAAAGAACATCAAAGCAACCGCGGTTTGAGCTTGCAGCTTCGAGCGTTGGTCTAAGTCCTTAACCCTTCTGAGCACGTCGAGCACGGCGACCACCTCATCGGGCGTGCTCGCGTGCGTTTCAGCGGGCGCTGCTGCTTTCCGTGGAATGATCGTTCCCTGTACGGGGTTAACTCCGTCAAGCACTCCGAGATTCTTAGCGTAAGTGAAGATGCCGCTTAGGAGTGATTTTGCGTGCTTGAGCGAGCGACGCCCCCATCCTTTTCCAGTGAAGTATGAGAGCGTGTTCGCGGCGTCGACCGTTTTGAAGTCCCGCGGGTCTTCAAGGGCGTTCATAACCACACTATCCGCACGCGTCCTGAGAGAGACCAAAGCGACCAGACACGAAGTACAACAAATGACTTCTTACACAGCGGAGAATCTAATTTCGCGGGGGAGCGAGATGGCACTGTTTGGGGATGGCGGACGGAGAGAGTTAGAGAAGAAGGCCAAGGAGGACGGGCGGCTGCCGCCGGGGCAGTCGCTGACGCTGAAGTGGCCGGTGCTGCATTACGGCGGTGTGTCGCATTTCGACGCGGCGAAATGGGACTTCAAGATTTCGGGGCTGGTGGAAGAGCCGGTACGGCTGACATGGGAGGAATTTCGCGCGCTGCCGCAAACGGAGGTCACTTCGGATTTTCATTGCGTGACGCGCTGGAGCCGGCTGGACAATCGTTGGAAGGGCGTGCTGTTCACGGATGTGATGAAGCTGATAAAGCCGAAGCCGGGCGCGGAGTTTGCGCTGGTGTTGGCCGAGGAAGGTTACACGGCGAATGTGCCGCTGGCGGATTTGCTGCGGCCGGACGTGCTGTTCACGTTTGAACATGATGGCGAGCCGCTGGCGGCAGAACACGGCGGGCCGCTGCGTTTGATCGTGCCGCACTTGTACGCGTGGAAAAGCGTGAAGTGGGTGCGCGGGTTCATGTTGCTCGACCACGATCGCCTCGGCTTCTGGGAACGCAATGGCTATCACGCCTACGGCGACCCATGGAAAGAGCAGCGGTATTCTGGAACGTCCAGGTCTGAGGCCAAAAACCTGCGAGCTCGCGATGCGTCTGAGTCCTACTCACTCAGCGCAAGAAGATTGCAGCTATTGACTAGGCTCATAGCACCGATGAAATCTTTGAATTGGACTCGCTGAGCCTATTCTGGGAGAGTGACATTGTAGAGTTCGTGCGTTTGCCACGCTGCAAAGTACGAAGAGAACTTCGAAGTTCTTCAGTAACGCTGTCCAGCCCCTCCGTTGAATTAGTAGTTCGCTGACCTCGTGGTCTGAAACGGTCGCAAAGAACAAAGTGACGCACCAAGCGCAGCTTGGGCGTGTATCCCAATCTAAGCTGGAGGAACAAAATGACAACGCTTCTAAGTAAATCGGTTTATCGGAGTGCATTTGCGAGAGTAGTGCTGCTGGGGCTGATGGTTTTTTGCGGAGCCTCAGGCCCCGCGTTCGCCCAGGAAACAGTCGCTGGCAAGTTCACGCTGAGGGAAAATGCAAAGCTCGGGAAGGCATCTCTACCAGCAGGAACTTACAAATTCTCAATCGAACCCTCGGGCGTCCTGCAATCCGTCAGCTCGATTCAGGGCGCACGCCAAGTGGTGCAGGTAATCGTGACCCCGGAAAAGGCGGGTCCGACTACCATCATGTTCGCAATGGCGACGCGCAGTGCGCATACTCCGGATTCCAGCAAGCTCGTCTTGGAGCCGGTGAACAATGAAAGAATCATGCGCTCCATGCTCCTGGACCAGGGACTCGTCGTGGATTTCGATTGGCTAAGCCCGAAGGAAAAGACGCAGATCGTTGCTCAGGTGGCGCTTCCCGGAACGGGAGCGCCATCCAAATCGACCGACTGAAGGCAAATTCGCAACCTGCGCGGCGGGCCGTTCCAGCGGTCCGCCGGCAGCACGCGTTTTCCTTTCGATTCAGTGGCCGCAAAATTTCAATTGGACGGCATGGTTCTGCGGCCGGTAGATTAGAAGCCATGAACTATGATAGCGGCCCATTATCGGCAAAGAACGTTGAACTGGACATGCTGCATGAGATCGGCAACCGCATCGCGGCGGCCGATCCATTGCCCGAACTTCTGGGGCGAGTCGTAGAAGTGATTTCCGCCGTCGTGGCTTCGGATTCGTGTTTCGTTTACGTTCTGGAGGGTGACGACCTGGTGCTGCGGGCCAGCAAGAATCCTCATGCGGAAGTTGTCGATCGACTGAAGCTGCAGGTGGGGCAGGGCATCACGGGATGGGTTGCCGAGCATAAAACTCCGGTGGCGGTGGCGCGCGATGCTTTCCAGGATCCACGGTTCCGATCGTTCAACGAATTGCCCGAAGATCTCTACCAAGCTTTCCTCTCGGTGCCAGTGTTATCCCGAGACAAGCTCGTCGGAGTCATCAACTTGCAACACCGGCAGCCGCACGATTACAGCCAGCGCGAGATTCACATGATCTCGACGATTGGATTTTTGGTGGGCGCGGAGATCGAACAATTGGAGACCAGGAAGATCATCGAGCGCGCCAAAGGAATCCTGCAGCGGGATATGCAGTTGAGCGAACAAGAGGCTTATATTACGCTGCAAAGGCATAGCCGCCAAAAGCGCAAGTCGATGAAAGAAATAGCGGTTGCGATTGTCTTGAGCGAAGACGTCAAACGGGCTCCCAGCAAGCCAAAACCTAGTTAGGTCGACTAGCCTCGGTGCCGCTCTTCGGTTCCCACTTGGTGCAGTCCTGCCCGCCCGATCATTACTCTTGCGGAAGGTCGCTCGACAGATGAAAAACTTTGGCACTGTCACGGTGTTTGATTCGGAGGACTTGACCGGATCACCCAATACGTACACGGGAAGTACACGGAAGAGCCCGTCCAAGTAATCCCTTCCAAATCAAAAAGAAAGAATGTTGGAGGCGGGGGAGTCGAACCCATCGCAGAAAACAAATCGATATTATTGTAAGGGAGAGAAAGCAAAACGGCCCGGAAGCTCTTGCGAATTTCCAGGCCGTCGTATTTTCATGGTTTTGAATTACGCCACGACCCTCCGTGCCAACATCTCTGAGACAGGTTCAGTACTCTTAATTAATGAGCAGTAGGGCGAGAAGGAAGAAAGCAGAGATGAACGGGAATTCTCTTGGTGTTCTCTTTCCTTGGGAGGTTGGCTGGCGCCGATTCGGGGATGGCTTCGCGGCCGGATCCTGAAGTGGTGGCCAAAGCCAAGCGGCGGACCTACACCGCTGAATATGAACAACCCATCCTTGCAGAAGCCGAAGCGGCTGCTGCGACGCGAGGCGGCCTGGGCGCCCTGCACAGATCGCGGAAGCTCGCCAGACTCGTCATCGCTTTGATCTGATTTTCTTCTTCTAGCGGATTGCGCTTGGACTTCGGCCCGCGTTTCCGCGCAGTCAGGGCCTCAAGGATTCCATCGGCCCGCTCTCGCCGCCAATAGGTGAGCAAAGACGAGTACAGACCTTCGCGGCGGATGATGTTTGCGGGAAGCGCGACTTCGATGCGGCTCGGAAGTGCGGTGTCCCACTGCGTCAGATGCCACGCGCCGGCTTGATGTTGAAGCTTACCGCTTTGAATGAAGGTCGCCTTGACGCCGATCTTGGCGCCCAGCAGGTGTATCCACTGGTTCCAAATCGAATCCCACGACAATGGTAAGGATGCTTGGTCGAAGAGTACTTCCAATTTTCGACTTGAATCTCGGTATATTGCGTGACCGCTGTGAAACGCGACCTTTCGCAATGACCCTCGGAAGTTGTTTGAACTTCTGGTCTGGGAGAAAAGATACGATCAGATACGCAGGCGACCGCTGACCATCTCAGCAGAAATAAAAGAGTTCTTCCGTTTGTCCTCTCGTGGTTGCGTCGCGTAGGTTTGGTCACGCCTTGACTCTTCTTGCGAATAAGAAGGTATCTGTTATAATGATACCTAATATGGACACTTACGAGCTTCTCGTCTCGTTTGATCGGTATTTGGCTAAGCGACATCTTAACTTCGAGGCTGTGGCCATCGGTGGGGCGGCGCTTAACTTACTGGGCGTTGTGTCTCGTTTGACCAAGGACTGCGACATTCTATATCCCGAAATTCCCAGGGACATCGCAGAAGCCTCGCGGGCTTTTGCGACCGAGGTTCGTGCCAGAGGCGATACACTCCAGAACGATTGGTTGAACAACGGACCGGCTTCACTTGCAAACCAGCTTCTGCCGCAATGGCAAGAACGCCTGCAAGCTTTGTTTTCGGGTAATGTCATTCGTCTCCGCAGCCTTGGTCGCGTGGATTTCCTCTGCGCCAAACTGTTCGCCTTATGCGATCGGGGTATCGATTTAGGAGACTGTGTAGCGCTCGCACCGACAACCGATGAACTCGCAAAGGTGCTTTCATGGCTGGAGCTACGGGACGCCAATCCAGACTGGCCAGCCCATGTTCGGGCAACGCTTGTAGATCTTCGAAGGAGGCTAGGTCATGGCATTTAGCAGGACTCTCGCCCCCACTCAAACCCCTCAAGCCGATCTGCTCACCTCGTGCATGGCGGGTATCGGCATGAACTTTACAGCGGCTCCGTCGGCCGAGCCGAATATCGAGGATACGATTCTGTTCGCCAGCATTGAAGGCGTGGAACATTACGACCTGCGGGTGCTAGCAGTGTTGGTTACATGGTTTGGCATACATGCACCCTGGGTTAATGCTGATCGGCTCACTAAAGTGGTCGAAACGCAAAGCTCGCCGCGGCTTCGGGCGTTCTGGTCCGCGCTGGCGAGCTGGTACAGGAAAGACCGGCGCTTCGCCCGCCTCGCTAGGTTGTATGTCGGACAACGTCAGGACTTGATCGAGACGGGCACAGATTTTCAGGTTAGGCGTCGCGGCGAAGACCCGCGTTTTAGGGGAAGCGCAATCCGTGTCGCCGCGAACGTTCTTCGCAATCGAACCAGCGATGTTTTGCAACCGGCAGACCTGGCGCAGCGTCACAACGCCTATCGGCATCGAGTGATGATGGGACCAAGCTACCGTGCGGATATGTGGGCGGCACTTGAAAGAGAGCCGACACTCTCGGCAGCGGAGCTGGCCCGGAGAACTTATGGGTCCTTCGCTACTGCTTGGCACGTAAAGCGTGAGTTCAGATTGCTGTCGCCTACTAGCGTATCGCGGGCCTCGGGCCGCCACCAAACGCCGCGACCCAAGCCGGCGAGATCTGCCTAGAAATTCAGTTAGAGTCTTACATGAGGGATCAGACCAGCCCGTGGATTTCTACGTATCGCAACACCACCACCAGTGGCCGATGTCACCCACGCCAGGGCCACAGGGGTTGGATCAGGGATATTCGGCGCATTCGATGCGCGCTACCTTTATCTATGCCAGCTACCAAAGCCATTCGCTCAATCACCTTACCGGAATCGCGATCGCCCCGCCAGGCGGTGGGAGCGGCAACATTTATACAGGGCTCTATATAGTCGACTCGGCGAACAACGTCATTAAATTGCTTCAAGATTGGAGCCATACTCTGGTAACAGTGGCCGGAAATAGAATGGCAGGTTATGTTGATGGATCGATATCCCAGGCTGAGTTCCACGCTCCAACCGTCATTGGTTCGGTGTCTGTGGGAGAGTGATTTGACCCAAACAATCGGCCGCACTTTTGTGCCTGCTGAAAACTCCATCCGGTGACTCTCATCCGAATGTAACATTACAATCGGATCTAGTGGTTGGGGCCGCAAGTTCCCTCATCTTGAATGTCGCTGATTTCAAGGGTCTTCGCGCCGGATAGGATTATCGGTAGGGACAGGATGCAACCCGTGCTGACCACAAGGTCGTTGAGATGCTCGACAAACAAACGCGTGGCGCCATTCTTCTACTCCGTAGAAAGGGTCACAGTTTTCATCTCATCTCACGCCTTCTCTCCTTGAGCCGCGGTTCCGTGAGGAAAGTCGTAAGGGTCGGTTCGGACGAGCCTCCAAGCATCCTTCGTCCGCGTAAACTCGATGTTCACCGTAAAAGAATCGCGCAGATGCTGGCGGAATTTGACGGAAACGTTGTCAAAGTACATCGGGCATTGGCCGACGTCGGTACGAGCGTCCGATATTCAACGCTAACCGCTTTCTGCCGGAACAATCACCTGTTGGATAGTACCTGCGACGCCAAACGCTCCGTCGTGGCGGCACGACAATGGTTGCTGGAGCTGATCAACGGAGCACATACTGTGGAACGCCTTCAGTCTCAGCTTCCTCATGCTACTGATCTCCGATTCCTGTTTTCCCAACTGAAACATGGGCGATCCCGACATCATAAGAAAGCGGCAACCATTCTCGCGAGAAAACGAGGCATTTCGAATTCTGTGATTGCAGCGGCGCTTCAGTCTTCACGCAAGACTACGAGGCGATACTACAGGATGTATCTTGAAGACGGGCCGGAAAAGCTTTTCGCCTGGAATACGACTCGCCACATGGGCGCGGAAGCCCAGTTTTCCGACCGAACAAAACGCATCCTCGAACTCTTCCATCATAAGCCGCCCGCCTTTGGCATCAACCGCACGAATTGGACGCAGCCCGCACTCCTTAAAGCCTACGAGCAATCATACGGTGAGATCATTTCCAGAAGCACTCTTGCCAGAATCCTGCGGCGCGCTGGTTACAGATGGAGAAAGGCGCGACGAGTGCTTACAAGTCCAGATCCGAGTTACCACGAAAAGGTCGAGCTGTTGCTGAATACCTTGCGCTGCCTTGGCGAGAATGAAATGTTTTTCTTCCTCGATGAGTGGGGACCGATTCAAGTCAGGAAGCGTGGAGGAAAGGCATATCGAAACGACCACGCAACAATTCCTCGCCACCAAGTTTCCCGAGGCAGCGTATCGCTGATTGCCGCGCTCAGCGCCACGACGAGTCAGGTAACATGGCGCTTTCTCGAATCAAAAGATTCACATGCCATGATGGACATGATCGAAATCTTGTACAACCAGTACCACACAAAGACGAAACTCTACGTGACTTGGGACGCTGTCGCATGGCACAATTCGGGTCCGTTTCTTGAAGCTTTGGATCAGTTCAACGAAGAGACTAGAGGGTTGTCGGTTGGCCCGATCATCGAATTGGTACCGCTTCCTACGTCCTCGCAGTTTCTCAATGTGATTGATGGAGTTCCGAGCGGAATGACGCGAGCGGTCATCAATGACTCCGACTACGCGGACGCTGGACAAATGAAGCAGGCGATCTCAAAGCACTTCAGCGAGAGGAATGAGCATTTCAGGCACAACCCCAGGCGAGTCGGTAAGAAAATCTGGGAGTTTGATTTCTTTCAAGAGTTCGATGCACTTCGAGCCGGGAACTACAAGGATTGGTAGGTAATACAAGGGCGATACTTCATTGCGTAACAGCTCTCAATAGCGCACAAGCCATCTGATGGCAGACGCTGTGGCCGTGTTCTTTTTTTCGATATTGGAGCTCCGAAGACCCTCCAGGCATATCCGCCGACCATCATGTTCCGCGTAACCTCGTGCGACCGACTCACTGCGAAAACGATCAAGCCATTCGAAGAGCGCCGGATACCGCACCCGCAGATTTGCCCTAATCCTCATCGCCTTCTCAGAACTGATCAGGAAACGACGACACACCGCTGCATCCGGAAGGCCAATAGCAATGGAGAGTAGTACATCTGCATGTTCCAAACCTTCAAGCAATGGCTCCCGGACGCACAGGAAATCTGATCGCGCACAACGGGTTAGTTCCGTGCGCAGAACTTCGTCCTCGGTGATCTGCTGCAATCTCTGCAATGCTTGCTTGGGGCTCGGATAGTCTTGGCTTAAAAGTGCGTCCCTGACCGCATTCGCTCGCAATGCTTCGTCGAGATTTGGGCTCGACGAGGTTGCATTCATGTGTGGTACACGCAGTTGACTAAACAGCGGAAACACCTTTCCTCTCCTCGCTGCATTCCGTATTGCATCGAGTTCACGCAGGCGCTTACGAACTCTCCTGTACTTTACGATCAGCTCGACGAGCCGATGACGCCACGCGAGTTGCTCCATTCCGGACTGCGTTAGCGAACGAGACGTTATCCATTCCCGTAAAGCTTCAACCTTTCTCAGGGCATCCGAAGTCGCCTTCCGAGAATCCAGATCAAATTCGCAGCCAGCCTCCTGAAAGATGAGCTTCTTCAGCGCATCCGCGTCCTCCAGAAGGCGATTTATCAACATCTCAATCTTCTTTACATCTATTCGGACACCCTCACATTCCATTTCGGCGAGCGTCACTAACATGCGCATTCTGTCCCTTAGGAACCTGTCTTCCAACTGACGATTCCGGAGCTCGACGCTCAGACGATGAAATAACCGGAGCGACATATCAGCGTCGGTACACGCATGTTCAACGAGATCTTTGAAGGGAACGTCGAGGAATGTCTGCCCTTTTTCGACGATGTCGCCGTACCGTTTGGTTTTTGTTCCCAATAATCTCCGCGCCACTTCGCCAAGGTTAAAAAATTCCCAATCGCCAAAGCACTCGCCGGCCGCCAACATCGTGTCGAAGTGTATGTTTCGCAGGCACATGCCATGCTTCCGCAAAATCAGGTAATCAAACTTGATGTTGTGTCCAACAAAGTTTGTCTTGATCCTGAATATTTTTTCGAGGCGAGTTCGAACTTCTTCCTGAGATATTCCATCTAGATCCGACTGCATCAGGGGCACGTAGACACCCTGCCTCTCCCTGACGGAAAATGCGATGCCGTAGAGCACTGCATTCCTCGGATCTTTGTCGCTGGTCTCAGTGTCCAAGCTGCATACCTCTGCGGCCTTGACCATATTATGGAGTTCATCCAATTCTGACCGCGTGCGACCAGCCCTGTAATCGGACCGGGGAGGATTCTCTTCGGCCCTCACTAGCTCCCGCTCTGGAAATGGCAGAAGGCGAACCAGCGACCAGAATCCGTACTCCTTCAAGACGGAAGCGGCAGCTTCCGCCTCTTCGATAAAGTACGTTTCCGCGAACCTGCCTTTCACGTCTCCAAACAATGCCGCAGTGAATTGAAGCTCACGGCAACGTTCACGGAGGGCGTCACTCCTCGTGACCAGCTTGCGCGCAACTTGTCCGAGATCACCCGCTCCGGCTTTCTTCAAAACAGTTTCGAGAGTGCCGTGTAATTCGAGCAAGCGCACAGCCTGTCTTTCTGTGACCACCGAATCGCTCCCATTCTTCTCGGTCAACGCGAACAAAGATGCCACCTGACTAGGGCTGACGCCGAGATGATCTTTTATGGAGGTCACCGTGACAACATCCAGCTCATTACCCTTCTTCGGAAGGATGACACCACACCGATCACTGGTAAGCTGAAGCATTGCTTTGTTCCCTGTTACTATCCAGTTGCAGCGGTCCGCCAGAGCAGCACAGACATCTCCCACACGGACACCCTTCGCATAAAGGGCGGGCACGCGAAGCCGGTTTAGAAAATCGATAGCGTCAGAGACAAGCGAGTCAGGCAGGCATGGTCCATCATCGCCAATGACGACGAGAGCTTTTCGCATGCCGAGTTGCTTGCGCAGGCGCAGCAGGTCGCGAGCGAATCCGAAAAGCATTGTCGTGTCACGGCCACTCGAGTCCTGCAAAAGTGGAGCGCTGTGAAAGCTATTGCGGCTCGCCTCCAGAAGAAATGTGGAGTCTATGACGAACAGACTATCGGCCATCGCGCATTACCATTCACGATAGTTTCCGGAGTTGAGGCTCTCCACGTCCTGGAAAAAATCGATCTCCCAGATCTTTTTGCCGGCACGCTTCGGATTATCACGGAAATAACCGTTCCGCTCGACGAAATGTCTTGAAATGGCCGTCTTCATTTCGCCCTCGGATTGATAATCTGAATGATGGATCACAGCTCTCTTCATTCCGCTGAACACCGCCTCAATTACATCCAAAAACTGAGAAGACGTCGGGAGCGGGACAAGATGAATAGCAGGCCCGAAGCCTGACGAAGAGGTTTCGACGTTAAACGCATCGAGCCACTCCACAAGCAATCCTGATTTGTGCCAGGAAGCGGCATCCCAGGTCAAATAGATCCGACTCGTAAACGGATGCTGATTGAAGAGAATCTCAAGAAGATCGATCATCGCCTGCGTATCTTTTGCGCTGGAATAGAGCCAGCTTACCTCGTTCGTCGTCGCGTTCAGCGCTCCCGACATGGTGACAGAGCCCTTGTTCGGTTGTTCCTGTGGGACGGTGTGTGCGTCCTTCTCGTGAACAAATCCACGACCGCCGTATTTCTTGACTCTCAGCGGACCCAATTCATCAATGTAGAAGAAAAGCTCGTTTGGCTGAAGATTTCGAAGAGTGCTCAGAACCAGATCTACCTTTTCTCGATACTCGGGATCAGGACTGGAAAGCACTCGACGTGCTTTTTTGATCTTGTAGCCAGCTTTCTGGACGATGCGACC
>WNGJ01007993.1_pt1 | contig 11269 bp, 6 predicted proteins | sample 5400611 | NCBI WGS metagenome assembly WNGJ01 (sample SAMN13153375, study PRJNA577476) | soil metagenome | isolation source: 40 cm soil or saprolite under Garry oak tree replicate 1 | place: USA:California | collected 2016-06-15 | reverse complement strand
ATATTGGGCAAGGTTATCTCACGATAATAGCTGCCCACACTCCACTCGTCGAGGAGAAGTTCCTTAACATCTTTGAGCAAGCCACGTAGCTCACCTTGCAAAATTAATCGCCCATCCTCGGTCACCTGAATCAGAATATCTTCCGGCTGCATTCCAGGCATGGGAGCCGCAACCATTAAACGGTCGGCGGTTCGATAAACCTTGATCGGTATCTCCTGAATTTTTTCTCTCTCTTGCATATATATCGCCTCCTAATCGGCTCTACAATACGTTATATCCAATCTCCTATACACCCGGCTATTGCGGCTGATCCTGGCCTCGAGGAGGTTGATAGTCAAGCTGCTCACGATCCTGTCTCCAAGCAGTGCCACTTTCTTGTCCCTGCTGACCTGGAGGTGTTCCCGGTTTCGCAGTGGCCTGAGCAGTCTGGTTTTGTTGTGCTTGGGATTGCGTATTCACGCCTACCGGTTGCTGCTCTGGTTGCTGCTGCTGTTCATTGTCAGAGGAGCCTTGCTGACTACCCTGCATAATATTTTGTAGTACACGATCGCGAGTGGTACCTGCCGCCTCTGCCGCCTGGTTGAGATCGGTCAGAGTGATATTACGTGAGTCACCATGATCATCATTGGGATTACCACATCCACAGCTTAAACACATAGTATGTCCTCTTTCGCTATAAATTCCTGACTATGAGAAAGTCAGGGATCTAAAAACTTCATACCATGTACACGCACTTAAGGTACGATAGGAGACAAAGTGAGTACGCTCTTTGTCCTCGAATGGACTCATGGGAAGCCGCAGAATGGATGCTTTCAGACAGGGAAAATGGCCGGTAAACACAGCAGCTCGTTTTTCGACAGGCTGGTCTCGTATGCGACTCTCCCGGTTTTTATGCTAGCTATATAACCTCGTCCTTGTAACCTTTAAAAATAATAATAAATTAATAATGAACTTTGAGCCTTATATATAGACAAAACGCTGAAAATATGGTATTATTTGTTGGAGAGGTTAATAGTTAGTTTAATTTCTTGACCCCCTTAATTCATCCCTTTATTTGATCCTTTCGATTTCGTGGGAGGTGTTCCATGCTTCCTGTCCACCACAACAAACACAGTTCCTAGCAGCAAAATAGACTGCCATACAAACAATCCGCGTTGTCGTGGTTGAAGCTGTGGCACGCCGATGAGCATAACCCTACGTTTACTCTGCTCGCGAACCATCACCCATCACACCTACAACCTGAAACTTGAACGTGCACTCAGAGAGGGAGACACCACCATGAGCAATAACTGGATTACAACAGCAGAAGCGGCAACGATTATCAGCAAGAACAACCATCACCCAGTGAGTCCTCATCATGTCCGAACACTTGTCAACAGAGGCAAGATTGGCTCGCGATCCTTTAACGGAGGAACGGCATTACTCAAGCGGAGCGATGTAGAAGCAACCCATGTTGCTATAGGTACAGGCAATAACCACGATCCAGACAGAGCAGGAACCTCGTAAGAAGTTGCTGGGAGAGGAGAAAATGGACGAGTTCCTAGAGAAGATTGAACTGGAGACGGAATGGGGACATGGAGAAGGATTGCAAGTGCCCATTCCAATTTCCGAGCTACTTCCCTCGACCTCGTGTATATGATATTATGATATGAGTTCTAATGGTGTATTCACGAAATAGGAGCATCCATGACTACACGCAGTCCCTGCTAACTCTCTAATTACGCCCATTTAAGGCTCAAGATTGCACAAGAGCCTCACTTCCTCTGGTCAGTACATCCTGACACAGTTTCTTTTGCCCGTGCACCCCCTCTCTGAAATCGCACATATGGCTTCGCATATTCCATGCTGCCACCCTTCAGACGCGATCAATCGCACCCCTACAGAAATATACATGCATATTCAGAGAGGATAATACACCCTCATGGCAAATAAATTTTTCTTTCCCCGATCACCAGGAGCAAATACCTTACAATGGACACTGCTCAGCATGGCCCTGTTAGATGAACTTATCACAGGCTTTCCGGTCATAGGTCTGCCACTTCTGCGCGATCAATTGCACTTGAGTTACGACCAGATAGGGCTGCTTTTTAGCGTCGGTGCTATCGCCGGTATGCTCGTTGATCCTGCCATTAATCTCTTGAGTGATCGTACTTCAAAACGCTATTGGATACTTGGTGGGCTTCTCATACTGGCAGTGGGCTTTGCCCTAGCCGCAAGTACCCACAACTTTATCGTACTCTTGGTGATCTTCGCCTTCATCTACCCCGCCAATGGTGCAGCAGTAGAATTATCAGAGGGCACGCTCATCGATGCAACACCGCAAGATGGTACGCGCACAATGACCCGCTGGACAGCCATGAGCAGCATAGGTGATCTGCTCTCTCCGCTCACCGTCGCGGCCATTGTCACACTACCTTCAGGACTATCGGCATGGACGGTTCTGTGCTGGTTAGGAGCAATACTCTGGCTGAGTGCGGCTTTCATCCTCTGGCCGCAATGCTTTCCGCAGGCTAGCCACATGAGCGAGAATGCCGATAGTACGCCTACTATGAGTACACTGGCAAGTCTACGAGAGGCATTGCACAATCCCTTATTGCTGCGCTGGACCGCCCTCGCGCTCATCCCAACCATGCTGGATGAAATCTTCCTCGGCTTTGCAGCTCTCTACCTGCACGATGTGCTACAGGCCAGCCAAGCTATCATTAGCCTGGTCATAGCCATACACCTGAGTGGTGCGCTGCTCAGCTTGCTGGCACTTGACCGCCTGTTAAAACACATCGCGCCACAGCGACTACTTTTGTGGTTAGTACTGGTGGCACTGGTTGGTATTATTGGCTTTCTGAGTACACGCTCAATCTGGATAGCAGCTCTGTCGCTGTTTGTTATCAGCCTGGGAGCGGCAGGCTGGTATCCCATTGCCAAAGCTGCGGCCTACGCTCAATTACCAGGACAGTCCGGTACGGTACGTGTTGTGGTTGGATTGGGTATGCCTTTTGAGATAGTGTTACCAGGAATTGTAGGATTCATTGCCGGGCGTTTTGGTGTGCTGGCAGGTGTTGGTTTTCTGGGGTTGGCTCCTATACTCATGTTGATAGTGATGCCGTGGCCGACTAAACGATAGCTAGCGAATGAATTGGCTGAGGTAAGCAAATTTACCCCAGCCAATCTAGAGATTCTCTATAAACTCTTCAGGAGTGATGCCAGCTTGTCGCAATATATTACGCAAAGTCCCAACTGCTAGTTCACGATGCAGTGGTACGACACAGCCTACATCTCCCTGCGAAGTCTTTTTCTTCAGCGAAACGTGGCAGCCACGTTGTCTGATTTGTATAAAACCCAAACGCTCTAAAGTTGGAATTAGACCTATATGGTCGTGTCCATAGTATAACTGACAGCAGAGGTGGGCGCACAAGAACTTTTCAGCAAAGAGAACGGCACTGCGCAAGCGTGGTATAATGAGCGCGAGCAGCTTCGCCTCGTCGACCTGCTCGGCGCGATGTGTCCCAGCGTTGGCTGTCTACAGCTCTCAAAGGTTGAGAAAGGTAAAGCATAGATGTATGCACGCGTCACCGTGTTGGAGTGGAAGGAGGGGCAGGAGCAGGAAGGCGTGGAGGAGACCATACGCATCCTGCGTGAGAGCATCCTGCCCGAAACTCGGCAACAACACAGCTTCAAGGACTTCTTCGTGCTGTATGATCAAGCAGTGGGCAAAATCCTTGTGATCACGCTATGGGAGACGCAAGCTGCCCTAGAGGCTAATGAGGCCAGTGGCTACTATCACGAGCAGATTGACAAATTGGCCTCCCTCTTCCCCCTCTATGCGACCCCTCCGTACCGGCACGTGTATGAAGTCGTTGTCCACGCACAAGAACTAGGCTGATCCCAGCCATGTACTGAGGCGTACAAAGCAGGGGACTTCGTCGCAGGAGTTCCCTACTTTGCTCTCAAGGGCATGAGTTCATTACAACACGAATTTCCGATAATGGTGCCAGCTTGTTGAAAAATACTGCTACATCTAATGTAGTTGTGAGCAATTCGTGAAGTAATGCACTGCTTTTGCGGAAGTAATTGTGATGCCTAGCGTTTATCATTGTAATGTATTAGTATATAGATGGAGCACTTCTTCATGGAAGGATCGAGCATCCAAAGAAGTATTACCTGGTACTTTTCACTACATGAATTTGACAGGAGTCGTCAACAATAGAATCGAAGCGGTCACAGCGCCTAGGAGGGAAAGGAAGGAACCCTGAGTGAAAACATCCGAATCCTCGGAAGCCATAGAAGTCTTCTACTCCTATGCCCACGAAGACGAACTCCTGCGCAAGCAGCTCGAAAGACACCTGAGTACCTTGAAGCGCCAGGGCCTCATCTCCGCATGGCATGACCGTAACATCAGCGGAGGCACGGAATGGGCCAACGAAATCAATATGCATCTCGAGAGAGCCGACATCATCCTGTTGCTCATCAGCTCGGACTTCATCGCTTCCGACTTCTTCTATAGCACCGAAATGGCCCGCGCGGTGGCCAGACACGACAACGGCACAGCGCACGTTATTCCTATCCTCCTGCGTCCCTGCGATTGGCGAAGCGCGCCCTTCGGTCACCTGTCGCCGCTCCCTGCCAACGGCATAGCGGTCACCGAGTGGCCCAGTCGTGATCGCGCCTTTCTAGCGATTGCTGAAGGTGTCCGTCAGGTCGTCGAGAAGCTGAAGTCGATCTTAACGGGCACACCCGGTACGCCTGTACAGCGCATCTTTCACGTTCCCTTCGCCCGCAACTTACTCTTCACAGGCCGGGAGGATGTCCTCACAGACCTGCACGATACCCTCACAACAAAGGAGGCCACTGCCCTGACCCAACCGCAAGCCATCAGCGGTCTCGGTGGCATCGGCAAGACCCAGACCGCCGTGGAGTACGCCTACCGCTACCGTGACGAGTATCGCTACGTTTTCTGGGTCCGTGCTAACACACGTGAGGAGCTTGCCTCGGACTTTGCAGATATTGCGAGCCAGTTGAACCTGCAGGAGCAGAACACCCAGGATCGGAGCGTCATCGTCACCGCCATCAAACGCTGGCTGGAAGCCCACACAGACTGGCTATTGATCCTGGACAACGCCGATGACCTGGAAATGGCGAGGGATTTCATTCCTCCGGCAGGCAAAGGCCACGTGCTGCTGACAACCCGTGCACAGGCAGTGAGGCCGCTTGCCCAGGGTATCGAGATTGAGAAGATGGAAGCAGAAGAGGGAGCGTTGTTCCTATTGCGTCGAGTGGGAGTGATTGCGCAAGATGCTCCACTTGGGAACGCCTCTGCTGGTGACCAAGCTAAAGCACGAGAAATTGTGCAGGAGATGGATGGCCTGCCACTGGCGCTCGACCAGGCTGGAGCCTACATCGAAGACAAACAATGCGGCCTGTCGAGTTACCTGGACAGCTACCGGCAGCAACGAGCCGACCTGCTGAATCAACGCGGTGGTCTCAACCCCGACCATCCTCTACCCGTTGCTAGCACCTGGTCCCTCTCGTTCCAGAAGGTCAAAGCGGACAACCCTGCCGCCGCCGACCTGCTACGCCTCTGCGCCTTCCTCGCTCCTGATGCCATTCCCGAACAGCTGTTCGTCGATGGGGCACCGGAACTGGGCCCGCACTTCCAATCCCTGATCAAGGACGAAGCGTCCTTAAACGAAGCCATGGGCAAACTGTTACGCTTTTCGCTAGTCAAGCGCAGACGAGACCAGCGTACCCTCTCTGTGCATCGCCTCGTGCAGACGGTTCTCAGAATCAGTATGGACAGAGATGAGCAACGGCTCTGGATTGAGCGCACGGTACGAGCCCTCAATCGTGCCTTCCCCAACGTCGAGTTTACAAAGTGGCTTCAATGCCAACAATATCTCCCCCACGTCCTGGCCTGTTTACCATCGATTAAGCATGAGAATCTTACCTTTCTCGAAGTCACACACTTGCTCAATAAAGCAGCAAACTACCTGGGAGAACGTGCACAATATGCCTTGGCCGAGGAACTCAGTCAGCAGGCCAAGACGATCAGGGAGAGAACCTTGAACCAGGAGCAACTTGATCTGACCGAAAGCATCCGCAACCTGGCCGTGATCTACCATCGACAGGGGAAGTACAATCGAGCCGAGCCGTTGTATGAAGAGGCACTCACCATCAGACAAAAAATGCTAGAGCCTGAACTCTCAGCTATCGCTACGAGCCTCAATGATCTATCAAAATTTTACTACGATCTGGGTGAGTATACGCGAGCGGAGGTGTTCTGTCAGCAGGCTCTGCAGATCAGACAGAATACTCTGGGAGCAGAGCCTGCGAGCACAGCCATCAGCCTCAATGGATTAGCGAAGATTTACAACCGGCAGGGTAAGTATGCGAAGGCAGAATCCTTCTATCGGCAAGCGCTGACCATCAGGGAGAAGATGTTGAACCCACAAGACCCCGATGTGGCCCAGAACCTGAATGACTTAGCCAGACTCTACTACAGCCTGGGCAAGTATACAGAAGCAGAGCCACTCTATCAGCAAGCTCTCAAGATACGAGAGGAAAGTCTGGGGCCACAACATCCTGATACGGCAACTAGTCTCAATGACCTAGCCAGACTCTACTACAGAGAGGGCAAGTATCCTGAAGCGGAACGCCTCTGTCATCGTGCACAGGAGGTCTGGAAGAGCATCCTGGGACCAGCGCCAAAGCACCCGGACGTGGCAACCAGTCTCAACAACCTGGCGAAGCTCTACTACAGAGAGGGTGAGTATCTTGAAGCGGAACGCCTCTACCAACAAGTCTTAGAGATCTGGAAGAAGGTCCTGGGACCAGCGCCAAAGCACCCGGAATTCGCTACGAGCCTCAATGATCTGGCAAGACTCTATTACAGTCAGGGCAAGTATGCTGATGCTGAGCCGCTCTACAAGCAATCCCTAAACATCCGGCAGACTGTCCTGGGAGCAGACCATTCCGATGTAGCCGAGAGCCTGAATAATCTCGCAAGCCTCTATTATAAGCAGGGCAAGTATGCGCAGGCTGAGCCGCTCTATCAGCAAGCTCTCAAGATACGAGAGGAACGTCTGGGGCCGCAGCATCTTGACATGGCTGAAACCCTTAACAATCTCGGAAGACTCTACTATAGACAAGGCAAGTATGCCGATGCTGAGCAATTTTACCAGCGTGCCCTGACGATCAGGGAGAAAGTCCTGGGAGCAGAGCACCCCGATGTGGCGACGAGCCTTAACTATCTGGCGAAACTCTACTATAGACAGGGCAGATATCCTGAAGCCAAGCAACTTTACCAGCGTGCCCGAGCGGCCTGGAAGAAACTGGGAGCAGAGAACCCCGGCCTAGCTATCAGCCTCAACAATCTGGCGAAGCTCTACACAGACCTGAGTGAGTATGCGCGTGCCGAGCGACTCTGCCGCCGAGCCCTGACGATCAGAGAGCGGCTTCTGGGACGAGAGAACCCCGATGTGGCCGAAAGCCTCAACGACCTGGCATGGCTCTACTATAAACAGGGTAAGTATGTGCAGGCTGAGCCTCTCTACCAGCGTGCCCTATCGATCAGAGAGAAAACCTTGGGGGCTGAGCACCCCTATGTGGCTACCAATCTCAATGATCTGGCCACCCTCTACTATGAACAGGATAAAGATGCCCAAGCTGAACAACTCTACCAGCGCGCCCTAGCGATCAGGGAGAAAGTCCTGGGAGCAGAGCATCCCTATGTGGCTCAAACCCTCAACGACCTAGCTGCTCTCTACTATAAACAGGGTAAGTATCCTGAAGCCGAGCAACTTTACCAGCGTGCCCTGACGATCAGGGAGAAAGTCCTGGGATCTGAGCACCCCGATGTGGCGAACACTCTTAATGGCTTAGCAAGGCTCTACTACAAGCAGGGCAAGCGTGCTCAGGCTGGGACTCTCTACCAACAAGCCTTAGAGATCTGGAAGAAGGTCCTGGGGCCGACACTAAAACACCCGGATGTGGCTCAAAGTCTGAACTATCTCGCCTGGCTCTATGCTGATCAAGGCAAGTATGCTGAAGCAGAAGAGTACTTTCGGCGAGCATTGGCTCTCCAAGAGAGCATCCTGGGAACAGAGCACCCCGATGTAGCGACGAGCCTTAGCTATCTTGCGAGATTCTACTCTATGCAGGGCAGATATCCTGAAGCCGAGTCTCACTACCAGCGATCCCTGAGCATTAGAGAGAACATCCTGGGCCCAGGACACTCCAAAGTGGCTACCACTCTCAATGGTCTGGCAACAGTGTACCTGAAACAAGGCAAGTACGCTGAAGCCGAGCGGCTCTACTTGCGTGCTCTAACCATTAAAGAGAACGTTCTGGGAGCGGGGCATCCCAAAGTGGCTACTACCCTCGACAACCTAGCAATATTGTATACGCAACAGCATAAGTATGAGAAGGCAGAAGGGTATTTCCAGCAAGCGCTGGCTATCAGGGAGAAGGTGTTCGGCGCGGAGAACCCTGATGTAGCTACTATCCTTGATAATCTAGCAATACTGTATACGCAACAGGGCAAGTATGCGCAGGCCGAGCCTCTCTACCAGCGGGCTCTAGCGATCAGGGAGAAAGTCTTGGGAGCAGAGCACCCTGATACTGTCCTAACTTTGAGGGCATTTCCTAACTCATGAGACCCTTCCAGGTATGAGCTAAGACCCGTTTGGGTGAACGGATCAGATCAGGATGTCCAGCCTGCTGAGCAGCCAGAGCGACGATGATGGTGGCCGTAGAGGTCAAAGCGACCTGACGAGCGATGGTTGACCAGCCGGAGAGGGTAGGAAATGCCCTCGTATATCTTATTTTCAAACCTCAAGGAGCGCGTATATACCAACCAGTCCCCGCCACATTTCTAATCCATTTCCAATCTTCATAGAGTAGAGTAGACTAAAAGGAGTCACTAATGATTAGTGAACTCCGAACTGGAAGAAAGGAATGGACTGATGCACATTCTTGTAGTGGAAGACGAGCAACGTCTGGCGTTTTTATTGCGCCGGGTTCTAATGGAAGAGCGACATGCCGTCGATCTTGCGCACGATGGGCACACAGGTCTTGATCTTGCCTTGAGTGACACCTATGATGTCGTGATTCTTGATGTGATGCTGCCTAAACTTGATGGACTGGAGATCTGCCGTCAGATGCGTGCCGAGCACATCATGACTCCTGTGCTAATGCTCACAGCACGTGGGGCTGTCGAGGATCGCGTGACAGGTCTCAATGTGGGTGCCGATGACTACTTGACCAAGCCCTTCGCCATGGAGGAATTACTGGCCCGCATCAACGCTCTGCTCCGCCGCCGCGACCGCCGTTTTGATGAGGCTCCTCAGCTTAGTGTCGGCGATCTGACACTTGACCTGGTGCGGCACGAAGCACGGCGTGATGGACGCCTCATCGAGTTGACAGCCAAAGAGTTTGCCCTGCTGGAGTACCTGATGCGCCATCCTGGTCAGGTACTCACGCGCACCCAAATCGTTGACGCTGTCTGGCGTTATGACCTGGAAGCCCTGTCCAATGTCGTGGATATCTACATTCACTACTTGCGTGAGAAGATCGACCAGGGTTTCTCACATCCAGTAATTAAAACGGTACGCGGCGTGGGCTACAAGATCGAAGCATAGTACAGCCATAAGGGAGCAATAGTTATGAACAGAATTAGATTCGCCTGGGAATCTCTGCGTCGTAGGCAGAGTCACTACTCGCAGGAGCCGGGAGCAGCACTCTTTCATGGGTTGCGCATTCGTCTGACGCTCTGGTACTGCGGGGTACTGGGTGCGGCCCTAGTGCTGTTCAGCGTAGCCCTCTACCTTGGAGCACAATACTTCCTTTTTACTCCCATTGAAACTGACGCCAGCATGCATGCTCATGCACATGTGGCACAATGGCTCACATTCTCGCCTGATCGCGCTTGCTCATCATTCCCCACAGATCGATCTGGTCCTTTTCCTCCTAGCTTGAGATTCACACCCGAGATAGTCGCGTGCTTCGACCAGAATGGTACCTTACTGCAGAATGCAGATACAGCATCGCTTCCATCAGCCTTTCTGTCCAACTCACTCGTGAAGACTGCCTTGCAGACGGGTCAGCCGGAATTCGATATTGTCGATGTAGGAGGCACGGTTGGGCATATCTATCGCTATGCGTTGGCGGTACCGAACCCAACGGGGAGTGGGTACGCTGGTGTGGTGCTGATTGGTGAGTCCATCCAGATGGAGGAAAACCAGTTGAAGCTGCTACTCACGCTCTTGCTCAGTGTGGGGGGAATAGCCCTATTCGGTGCGGGCATAGGTGGGCTGTTCCTGGCAAATCGTGCTCTGGCCCCAGCACGACTGGCCTGGACAAACCAGCAACGCTTTATCGCCGATGCTTCACATGAACTACGCACCCCTCTTACCCTGTTGCGTGCTGATGCCGAAGTCCTCTTGCGCAACCGCAAGCACTTGGAAGCGGAAGATGCAGCCCTGTTGGAGGATATCGTTGCCGAGACAAATCATATGGCAACCCTAGCAAACAACATGCTGACACTTGCCCGCCTGGACAACCATTCCTCTCATCAGGAGCACGAGGTGGTGAACCTCGCCGATCTGGCCTTCGTGGGAGGACAACGGGTGCAAGCCCTGGCCGACCAGACAGAGATCAGTATCCAGGTAGAATCTCACGAGACAGCAATAGTGATTGGCGACCCTATACTACTTGAACAAGCTGTACTCGCACTGCTCGACAACGCCATCAAATACAACCGGCCTGGAGGGCGTGTCATGGTGCGTACAGAGGTAAAAGATGAACAGGCTCTCCTGGAGGTAAGCGACACCGGAATTGGTATTGCCTCCGAGCACCTCTCTCATCTCGGTGAACGATTCTACCGGGTAGACAAGGCCCGCTCGCGGGAGGGGGGAGGCACGGGCCTCGGGCTCTCCATTGTGCAAAGCATCGCCGCTACACATGGCGGTACACTGACTCTGACCAGCATTCCCGATCAGGGGACGACGGCCACCCTCGCGTTACCTCTGGCACAGGAAATCCATCACCTACAAGATATAGAAGGAAACCTTGCATCGTTGTCAGAAAGGCCATTATGAACACGGCTGGGCTCGCGCAGCTACCCCAGCCATGCAACAATCGCACGCGTACCCGTAGCAAGCGTTGCCTTCGAACCTCTTACCCGGGCAAGGATGGAGCCTCCACCTCAATCAACAGACCCTCGTTCCCGCGAAGGTGTACCTCTGATAACGGGATGAGTCCCTCACGATCCAAGTGC
>WNGJ01027601.1_pt1 | contig 11271 bp, 12 predicted proteins | sample 5400611 | NCBI WGS metagenome assembly WNGJ01 (sample SAMN13153375, study PRJNA577476) | soil metagenome | isolation source: 40 cm soil or saprolite under Garry oak tree replicate 1 | place: USA:California | collected 2016-06-15 | reverse complement strand
CCGTCCACCCCGGCGAAGTAAATTTCAAAGTTAACCCCAGCACATCGCGGTAGAACGCCAGCGAACGCTGCATATCGCTCACATACACAATCACATAATCAAGCTGCCTAAATTGTATCGACATAACTGACATCTCCTTCTATACGTCCATTGTAAGGGCGGGTGTGGTTGGGTGGTGTGGCGGGGACCCTTGCGGTCGCCCTGGGCCTTACTCCCCTGCCTGGATTCAACTATCAATTCCCATCATCTTGCCCCCTGGACCTCAGCGACTACACCCAGGACGAGCAGCCTGCCTGGATTCAACTATCAATTCCCATCATCTTGCCCCGACACCCTTTCGTAAAACATCAACAACGTACTGCCATACTTGCGCTCATCGCTTAGAACCAGGTGCGTGAGCGGAACAGTGGCCACCACTGATCGCTCTTTGGGATGAATCTGGACGATCACCAGCCCATCTTCCGCGAGTAGTGGTGAGCTATCCAGCATGGCTAAGGCGCGCGCCGCCATCTCATGGTACTGCGGCGGAGCCACGTAGATCATATCATATACACGCTGCGCATTCCCGTTCTGAGCGGCATTAGATTGCAAGAACTTGAACGCGTCGGCCTGCAGCGTCTCGGCTCGATCACCCAGGCCCGTGATTTTCAGGTTCTCGCGTACCAGTTTCAGCACACTGTGATTCATTTCAATGAAGGTGGCTTGCGCCGCGCCGCGGCTCAAGGCTTCTATGCCTACACTACCTGTACCGGCGAAGAGGTCCAGGAAACGCGCCCGCCTGGGAAGCCTGTTCACTTGACATTGTACGCTCCTTCTGGTATACTTGTTCTCGTTCTTTTGTACACTGACAACCCAATAGTGTTTGCCGGTTCCAGGGTAAGCTCCCCTGGGTAAAAGCACGAGCGACCCAAACTGTTCAGTGTGCCAACCAGTGACCCAGGTCTCTTCTAGAATGCCTCAGATGACGCATTCGCCTGGTGAGGTTGCAACGAACACTGGCTCGGACGGAGCCATCAGGGTTACCCCTGAGAAGCCCCTCCCTTTAGGGATGGGGAGTCGTCACTGTTCGTTCAGCACCGCAAGCACGACTTCTACTTCATCCACAAAGTAATCTTCTTTGGCCCAGGAGATCAGCGCTTCCACCTGGTCTTGCTTCAACTTTTTGTCGGAGGTGGCATTCCAGATTCCCTGGATTAACCGCTGGAATTGCGTGTCGCTGATTTGTGAGTCGAGCAGATTATGCAGGACGGTCAAACGTCCCTGGCTGACCGCCGACGATGAGCCGCTTTTCTCTTTCAGCTCGTCGATCTTGATGCGTGCCAGCGCATCTGACATGCTGTTCTGGGATTCTCTCTTGTCACTTTCGCCCTCCCTGTTCGCTTCCTCCACCCCCTCCATCTCTTCTTCCTCTTCATCAAACTTGTAGACGCGCGGAGCTTCCCCTACCGAGCTACCTCGCATGGGATACACAGGTATATTCGGCGGCCCAGGCAATGGAGAGTGCGCCGGTGATACAGATGATGCAGGCTTCGCAGACATCGCGGATGACCCAACAGGAGATGGCTGCGCGCGGTTGGTCGGGGCCACCTGCTGCGCTGGTTGCGCTGGTGGTGCCGGTTTTGGCTCTGGCGCCGCTGGCCTGGCATCGTGTTGTGTCGCGGCAGGAGGCGGTGTGCGCTGTACCTGCGGAGACGGAGATGGTGGAGGCGCAGTCACAGGTCGAGGCTGGCTGGCCGGGGTTTTCTGCGCTGGCGCATTCTCCCCACGTTGCTCAGCGAGTGGCTCCAACTGCCTGAGCAGATCGCGGTAGTTCATGTTACTGAGGTTCCCCAAATGCAACAAATCCATTGCTTCTTTAGGGGTGAGTCCCCAGTTGTTCCGGATGATCTGAATAAACTCACCGAGCTTGATGTTGCCAGGCGCAGAGCCACTGAGGTTAGGAGTCACAGGCATCTCGGCTCCAATGGATGTGCGCGGCGGAGTCGTTTGTGTTGCCTGTGTTGTCTGGCGTTTCTCCTGTAATGGAATGGGCTGTGGAGTTTCACGAGCAGGCGTTTGAGATGCAGCCTGTGGTGGTTGCTGCTGTGGTGCCTGGTTCTGCCTGGATGGAGGAGCAGCGGGCGCAGCAGGTGGGGTTGGGCGCGTTCCTGTCTGGGAATAGCCTGGACTGCGCGTGGGTTCTTGCGGCCTTGTGGCTTCAGGTGGGCGTGAATTGCGCTGTAACATCTGAGCCACACGGCTATCAACACGCCGCGAAAGCTGCTCCATACCTGCTTCCGCTTCGCGTATCAGTTGTTCGCGCTGTTCCGCGCTCGCCCCCAACGGCACAGGAATACCCATCTCAATGGTGTGCGTGCGGCCACCTGTGGTAAATTGTGTACTGTAGCGCAGCCAGATATACGGCGCGCCATCAGCGTCCATTGGCCGATCCCCGTTGTCCCTGTATGCATCCATAAGTTGCTCCACCTGCTTTCCTGTAACATCAGTACGTATTATTATATCAAACGCAAGAAATCTATGCAGTTATTATAACAAATGTTCTACTATCTTCATAGCTCTTTTTCACTTTTGCAGGGAAAGCGACCAGAGCAGGGGCAAGCCCAACCCGTACCCTATTACGAAGCGCCCCGACCCTGATCACTATACGAAGCGCTCCAACCAGGGCAGGGGCAAGCCCAGCCCCTACCCTATACGAAGCGCCCCGACCCGTATAGGGTAGGGGCTGGGCTTGCCCCTGCCCTGGTCTGGTCAGTTGGTCATAGGCTCTTGTCAAAACTCTGATTGTAGTGTATGGTACTTGTAAAGATATAGCATCAAAATCGTACTATCGTTATGGCAAGTTGGCCTACCAGTAGAGCAGTTTACCTTGTAATAGATGCTGTGTCCAATCGTGTTTAGAGAAAAGAACGCATCGCCTGTAGGGACGCGATTTATCGCGTACACAGAAAGTTGAGCCAGTCCCGATGATAAGTAGCCCTTCCCCTACTCAACAACCGCCGGAGCAACCGACGCCAGAGCCGAAAAAAATCACTTCTACACCAAGACGCAGAACAGGTGAGACTCCCGTTGCCCGGTTCGTCAAACGGCTCTTACGTCCCCTGTTCAAGGGTCTGTACTATTTGCTTCGCGCCTTGAGGAACCACAAACTGGTTTCTCTGCTTGCAATCCTGCTGATCCTGGGCAGCGCGACAGCCGTCAATTATTATAAGACCGGATATTTGCCTTTCAGCATTGGAAAGGACCAGTTCGATTTCAATGTGCATGGCACCAGCGGCGGTGGCGACCAGGTCAGAAACTGGCTCTATGCGCTGAGGGATGGTAACGTTACCACCCTTGCTGTTCTTGATCGCTTTATGTCGCAGCCGCCTGATCCACAGACGCTTGTTGACCAGTATAGCCAACCGAAGGCGCACCTGGCCTGGAAAACCATCAATGTCGTGGGTGTTCAACAGGAGGCCGATACATCGATTGATAGTTTCGTTGAAGTAGACTTCGCAGCTAGTGGCCCTGGTGGTATAACCGCTGAGTATGCACTGTTCCACTTTGTCACTGCTGCTTCGCAAACAGGAGGCACATTCCTCCTCGTTGCCGCTGTAGTGCAGATACGTGGACCTCTAGCGCCGTGATAGGATTTGTAAGAGACGCCTGCCAGGTTTCTCCAAATCAGAAGGAATATGCTCATGTCAGCAGAAAACAACAATCCAAACAAACTGGACAAGTCAATTGATCTGGGTATGGATCAGTTCGGGCGTTTTGCGAAACGGCGCTGGTTCTGGCTCATTGTCCTGAGCATCATACTCTGGTATTTCGTTGTGCAAGTTGCCCCGCAGTTGAGTCTACCCTCGCCCGGAACAATCTTTCAGTATGGCTTCCAGATCATCTTCTACATGTTTGCTATTGTGCTCCAGTTCGTGGCCCTCTTCTGGTTTTTGGGTCGCCCAAGACTGTACTGGGTAATGCCTGGCGAGACAGGGGTTGGATTTGAGGACTATAAAGGCAATCCAGAAGTGCTGGAAGCTGCTAAGCGTATCGTGTTGCTGTTGCGAGGCATTGAAGAATACCAGGAAATGGGTGGTCAACCCGTGCGCGGCCTCCTGCTCTCCGGCCCTCCGGGAACAGGTAAAAGCTACCTGGCGCAGTGTATCAGCACTGAAGCAGGTGTGCCTTTCGCTTATGCAAGCGCTGCCAGTTTCCGCGCCATGTTCATCGGTATGGACGTACTGATGATTAAGCGCCTGTACAATAAGGCGCGACGCCTGGCTCGTGAATACGGCGGCTGCGTCGTCTTCATGGATGAAATTGATGCTATTGGTATGTCACGTTCCCAGCGCGGTGGGGGACAAATGGCAATGGGCGGCGGCATCTTTGGTGCTATGGGTGGCACAGGTGGCCTGAATGAACTGCTGATGCAGCTGGACCCGCCCAATATCGAGACTGGCTGGTTTAAGAAAGTACTCCGCCTGGTTGGTTTATACCACAGCCGTGTTCAGAATCAGCCAGTATTGACCATTGGCGCGACCAATATTCCTGAGTCGCTTGATCCCGCGCTTCTGCGTCCAGGCCGGTTTGATCGTCGAGTACATATCGCCGCCCCGACCGATAAGTATCGCGGTGAGGTGATCGAGTTCTACCTGGATAAGGTCAAACATGATCCCAGTATCTCGATATCCGCGCTGGTGGCACGCATGGTCGAATATACTCCTGTAGCGATCAAGCATGTCGTGAATGAAGCTGTGATCATCGCGCACTTTGATGGCCGTGATATGGTGACCTATAAAGACCTGGTAGAGGCGCAGGATGTGCACGAGTTTGGCCTTCGCCAGCCAAGTGAATTGACATCTCTTGAGCGGCGACGCCTTGCCTATCACGAGGCAGGACATGCCGTGGCCTGCTACTACTTATTGGAGCGCGAGTTTCCCGCTTATGTGACCGTGCATCGTCGTGGTGACATGGAGGGTGCAGAAGCATTTGCTGCCTGGCGACCAAAAGAGACCATCAAAACTCGTGCAAAAGAAGAGATACTCGCTCGCATGCAGATCGCGCTGGGTTCCCGTGCTGCTGAAGAACTCTTCCTCGATGTAAATTTGAATGGCGTGACCGGTGATCTTGCTGGAGCAACCACGACGGCCATAGCGTATGTTGGTATGTATGGTATGGATGGCACTCTCTCATCCTACATGGGCTACGCTAACCTTTCCACCAACATCAATCCAGCTGTGCTGCCTGAGATGACCAAGCGAGTAGAAGAAGTACTCCAATCACAATTAAAAGCAGTGAAACGCCTGCTACAGAATCATCGCGAAGCACTGATTGCTGTTGCAGAGGCGCTGATCGAGCGCGACGAACTGGTTGGAGAGGAAATCAAGCAGCTGATCGACGAGGCCGACGCCAAACGCGTCACGCGGCTGGTCATGTCCGAGTTCGATGAAGTGCTGGGCATTGGCAATGGGAATGGCCATAAAAATGGGAACGGAACAAACGGCTATGCCCTGGTGAACGGCGATGGCCATGTGATCGATGCCCCGAAAATCGTCGAATCGACCCCGCCTGCTGATGCTTCGACTGGCAACGTTGATATGAGCAACACGCACTTTGACGATAGTGACCCGTTGTTCTTCATGGGCGGGTAAATTCATACAGCATGTAGGGGCGCAATGATGAACCTTCAAAAATTACCAGGGTATGTAGGGACGCGATTTATCGCGTCCACCTCGGCACATTGAACCGGGGCCTGGACGCGATAAATCGCGTCCCTACATTTTGATCCTTGATTCATTTTTGAAGGTTCATCATTGCGCCCCTACATATTGTAAAAAATGCGATGAGATAATTTGTATGTCGGTCAGCACCACAAAAGATGAAAATGCAACTGAAAAGACCGGGCAGGCCCATAATCCTGATTGGCTAACGCTTCTGTTCTGGGTGGCTATTGTGGCTCTGTTTGCCATAGCGATTGGCATGCGCCTGTACCAGTTGGGGCTGCCCTTTGACCGCGATGGATATGATGAGGGAGTCTACTGGCAATCACTGCGAGCGATGGGCGCGGGACATGCGCTTTACAAGGATATATTTTACTCGCAGCCCCCTTTCTTTTTGCTTTCCACTTTTCCCAGCTATATCCTCTTTGGCGGTTCGCTCTGGTCAGCGCGGCTGGGTATCGCCCTTGTCTCGCTCGTTGGCCTGTTGGGCGCCTACCTTCTTGGCAAAGCCTTGAGCGGACGCCTGGGAGCAATCGCAGCCCTGTTGCTGGCAGTTGTCGATCCACTCTACCTCGCGCAGTCCCAAACCATCCAGGCCGAGGCATCCTCTGCCGCCTTCTCATTCCTGGCAATGGGGCTGGCGTTATTCTGGTGGAAATATCCCTCCGGAAAGCGCGGCCTACTGCTCGCAGTATTAACAGGCGTAACGGTAGCCCTGAGCATCCTCAGCAAACTCCTCGGCGTCGCCCTCCTCATCCCCATCGGTATGTTAATGCTAACTCGATTGTGGCAAATATCCGTTACAAAATTGATGAACCCCTACATTGCAATCGCGGCAGGCATTCTAGCCTTCCTGTTGACAACCATACTTGTCATGCTGCCTCTATGGGACAGCTGCCGCGCTGCTCCGGCAAGATTGGCGTGTGCTGCCGTTGTTGGGCTGGCTGCTCGCGACGGCCTTTTTACTCTGGAGGCAGGTGCCGCTCTTTTCGCATCACTTTGTGTCATTGACGCCGCCGCTTATCGCGCTGTCTGTCATGGGCATTGCCGACCCGTCTGCCTATCGACGGGTCTTCGCAACCGCATCGGTTTCTAAGGTTGCCATCTTTCTCACCTGGGCGGCGGTACTGCTCATACTCTTAACGGCTATCCTGGATGCGCGGCAGGACCGCTCCTACTACCGCAATGCCGCAGCTAGCAGCGTCGATAGCACGGCGCAATTGGAGGCGCGTGTCGCAGCCGACCTGCGCGCGGCCATCGCGCCCGACCAGCAGGTTGTCACCGATGGGCAATTTGTCGCTGCCCTCGCGAACCGCGATACCCCACCCGCGCTGGTAGATACCTCGATGGTGCGCATTGAGACCCATTATCTTACGCTCGGCCAACTCGAATCCATCGCATCACAATCCCAGGTGCATGCCGTCCTCTTCTTCACCGGGCGTTTTCACCTGCCCGATGTCGCCGCTTTTCACGCCTGGGTCGCTCAGCACTTTCGCCTGCTGCATAATTATGGCGGAGGTAGAGAATTGTGGGTGCGGTAATGAAATATCGAGGCGGAGAAGATATTTGCAAAAGAAAAAGACCTTTAGCACAGTGGAGATCGTGCAGCTAAACAAAGAAACAACCCACCTCAACGCCCTCTAGAAGCACCACCAGACACCCACCACAAATGCAATAACCCCTCTCCGACAGTAGACTTGACAGCAAAGTCCAAAGAAAAATACCCAGGATTCAAACTCAACTATGAGCTGATATCCCAGGTAGGCGACTATCCCTTCAAGACAGGGAAACAGTGATTAATGCCTTTTTCTATTTCTAGGTAGTGACCCCATCAAGGGGTGATAGGAAGACGAGTGGTCAACAATTCTTGGAACGACCAGCGATGATCGGTCAACCCCAGAGCCATCGCCGGAGAGCGGTGGTGATAGCGACGCAGGCCACCATCGGCAAGAGGCAGCCGCAAAGCCCGATGAGCTCGCTGAAAGTTGTGATCGAAGAGTTGCAAGCCCACCAGTGCATCCCAGGTGTCATCGCGTTTGGCGAAGGCGTGCGTCTTGCGGGTAAGTGCATTGAGCCGATCACGTAAGCTACCGTTGAGCCGTTCGATATGCACCGTCCCAGCTGGCTCCAAGCTCGCTCCCAGCGCGGCGCGGATCTCCACTGAGAGGAGTCGTCCATGCTCATCACGATGTTTGACCGTTTGCGTCAAGCTCAGCGTGTCTGGCACCACCAAGCGAGGACGCCCCGGCTTCCCCGTCATCACTGGTTGGCGATACGCCTGCATCAAGATGTGCTGATAGCTCTGCCAGCCATCACTGAACCAGCAGAGGGGACGCTGGTGCGTGCGCTCGACCGCGCTGGTCACGGCTCGCTGGATCAAGCCCTCGCTCACTAGCCCGCTAGCGCAGGCCACCACGAAGCGACTGTCCCGGTCTTGGATCAGGCAGCCCCAGCGTTCTCCCTCATCCGGTTGGTCACTTGCCCCTTTTTTTTCTGCACGAACGACCAGAACTCATCGATTTCGACCTGGCTCAGGTGCAGATCGTCGGCCAGTACCTGTGTCAGGGCCTCGGCATGGGCCGCCGCCCGTTTCAGCCAGCCGCTGATCGTCTCGTATTTGTGTCCCGTGATCTCTTCGGCCGCCCGCAAGCTGCCTCGTCGCATCACGATCAACAGCGCTTGGGCCACCTCCGCCGCAGGTGTCTTCAGACCATACATCGGTGTTGCTTGCGTGTCCCCAAAGTAGGTCTGACAGGTGCGGCAGCAATAGCGTTGCCTGCCTCGATGGCTCCCATTGCGCACCACGTGGGACTGCTCACACGCTGGATTCGGACAAGGGGGCAGACTGTTCTGCTCCTTCTGCTCTGGCTTGTTCATATGTCACCTCCTCCCCTCTATTCTATCACCCCTTTCTAGAGTCACTACCTATTTCTATACACATTGACGTAATAGAAAACTGCGGCGAAGACGTTCATAAAAATAAACGCCAGCGTCCAGTAAAGCTTTTCGTTACTAGTCATGTCGTCATTTCCACCCAAATCCCAGCCCATCCATAGCCAAAATACTACCAACTTCCTGGTCAACCTGCCCATCATCGCGGTTCTGCTGATACTTATCCCGCGCGTGATCCCTGATGACAAGAGTACCGGCAGACAGCGCATCGACGTGTTCGGTGCTGTTTTGGTTACAGCATCGGCGGCCGCGCTGATGTATGGACTCAGCAGCGGGCAACAGCAGGGCTTCGGATCGCTGGGAACGGTGCTGGCGTTGGGAGCCGCTGTGCTGCTCGCTCTGGTGTTCGTGCTGGTCGAGCGCACCACGACCGCTCCGATGGTGCCGTTCAGCTACTTTTCGTCGGCGACGCATCGCGCTGCCGTGGGAGCCATGTTGCTGATGGGTGCCGTACTCGCTGCCTAGGTGTACTTCACATCGTTGTACATGCAGCGTGTTCTTGGCGAGAGCGCCTTGCTCGCCGGCCTCTCCCTGATTCCGTCGACGGCGACCGTCATCCTGACCTCGACCTTCGCTACGCGACGCCTACTCGCTCGCCTGGGCGTCAAGCGCATGTTGCTCATAGGACTGGCCTCGATGGGCGTGGGCCAGGTGTGGCTCTCCTTTATGACAAGTGGGGGCAGCTACCTCGTCAACGTGTTGCCCGGACTGCTGCTGACCGCCCTGGGAATAGCTCTGGCCCTGCCAGCTGCGTCGATCGGTGCGACAACGGGCGTCGATCGGCGCGAGCAAGGTCTGGCCGGTGGCTTGCTCACAACCGGGCAGCAGATGGGCTCGGCGGTCGGACTCGCCCTCCTGGCCACGATAGCCGCTGCCCACACGGGGCAGACAGGTTCGCTCGCTGCGGGATATGGTTTCTCCTACCTCGTCGCCACTGGGATCGTCCTGATCGCCATGGTGTTGGTCGCCACGCAACTCAACCATAAAGCGTGCCAGTCCGAACTTGCACGTCAGCGTAAGGAGGCGGCTCAGACCAGGACTGACGCTCTGCTGCGCAAGGGATAAGGCCTGATACTTCTTTGACTGAGTACTAGGAACTAGCCACCGACTGCGCGCCGACAGGCTCTTCGGGCTGGACGCGCCGGCACCAGTGGGCCACCGCCTCGACTAGCTGGCGGATCTCCTCGCGCGTACCCTCGTCGCGCAGGTTGACGTGTTCATCGAAGAGTCTAGAAGCGCGCGGCACGAGCACCTGCGGGTCGGGTACCACGATGGCACCGATGCGACCGAGCACCCCTCGCAGAGCGGCCTGCGCGTTCGCCGAGCCAGATGGGCCCAGGACCGCACCCATAATCGCCACCGGTTTGTTGCGCAGAACACTGCGACCTGTTGGTCGCGACACCCAGTCGATCGCGTTGACGAGTACCCCTGGCACGGTGCCATTGTACTCAGGAGTGGCGATCAGGACGGCGTTTGAGGTGGCGATGGCACCCTTCAAGCGGCGGACCGGCTCAGGGTCCCCGGCAGCCTCGACGTCCTCGTTGAAGAACGGCAGCTGGCCAATGTCGAAGAATTGCACCTCGACCCACTCGGGCGCGACTTCCTGCGCGGCACGTAGCAGCCCGCGATTGTAGGAACCTTGCCGCAAGCTGCCCGCTATGGCGAGGATTCTAAATGGTTTTCCGTCCACTGTTTTTCTCCTTACAAGACCCCATTGATGAAGAAGGTAGGGGTGCCTTGCACTCCGCTGCGTTCGCCACTCTCCACATCTTCCTCGATGCGGGAAGATAGCTCTGTTGTATCATATCATGTGCGTATTGCTCCATATCCAGACCAACCGCCTCGGCAAAACGGGTCAGATCGGCCCCCTGAGGTCGAAATTACTCAAGTTTACCCCGCTGAAATCTGCTCCGTTTAGATTAACAACGGGATTGACGACTTCGGGATGGTGTGGATCCTGTTGGGTAACTATCCAGCAGGGGATGCCGGGAGGCAATTCAGAGTCTTTTATGCTTGACTTTGACATTGCTTTTATCAGCTTCTATAATGGACTTCACCAGGGAAGTAAGAGGCCCTGGTACTGTAGGGCGAAGGTCCTATGTGGGTAAAGTAAGCCGAAAGGAGGCTTGATGAAACCTATGAAGAAACCAGTTCGCCTACTAGGAATGGTGTTTCAGGTCGACAAGTAGAGCCCGTAAAGGCGGGCATTCTGAAACACCAGAGCCACTCGTCAGTTGCTATCCTATTGTGATGCATCTCAAATGAGGACCCCGCATAACCGGGGAAGCGGCGAGTGGCTCTAAACAATAAAACAGAACGAGGGTCGGATGCTTGTTGACCCTCGTTCTGTTTTATTGTGCTATTTTTCGTAAGGCATGGTTCAAACGAAGGTGACAATTGAACGATTAGGCGGCCTGACGAGAATACCCCAGGACAACCAACCAGTCGGTTGCAGGCTGGAGGGTGTCGGTCCTTTGCAAGGCCCACGAATTGCGCAACGAGGTTGTTGCAGAGCTAATCCTGATCTGATGAGCGAAAGTCATTCAGAACCGGACGTTGAGCTCGTGAGAGAAGGCAGAAACAGCAGGAAGGAGAGTAAACAAGGCGGAAGAGAGAAAGA
>WNGJ01026092.1_pt1 | contig 11271 bp, 12 predicted proteins | sample 5400611 | NCBI WGS metagenome assembly WNGJ01 (sample SAMN13153375, study PRJNA577476) | soil metagenome | isolation source: 40 cm soil or saprolite under Garry oak tree replicate 1 | place: USA:California | collected 2016-06-15 | reverse complement strand
CCCACCGTCAAGTGCTGGTCACCTCGATGGGTGGTGGCGAGCCGGGGATGACCCTGCTCATCGTGCAGAAGCACCAGGGCACGACAGCCCAGGATCTTCCCTGAGTTTCCAATCAGCCCGCGCGGGATCAACGCGTCAGCGTAGACGGGCTTGCGGTGCCCATCGATGTAGTAGAGAGGCTCCACCTCTTGTGTGGAAGCGGCTGGTGGGTTCCACAGGCACGCTGTCCACTGTGCGAGCCCATCCGTGAAGGTGTCCGCTCCGTTCGCTTGAGCGATCTGTGAGAGGAAGCGTTCGGTGTGGAAATAGCCATAGGCCCGAGGTCTGCCCGTGAGCACGCCCAGCGCATCGCCTGTGTAGCTGCGCAGATCCCAGGTGCGATCCAGTCCGACCACCCCGAGAAAGAGCAGCGTTCGCACCAGCATATGAAGAGACCACGCTGAAAGATGTGCCAGACGCGAATCGGCACAGGGAGTACACCCAGCAACGGCGGTCTCCATGGCGGAGAGCAGGCCGGTCTCTTGAGCAGCCGCGACCAGAAGCAGCCCCCCTGCGCCCTCTTGCCACTGGGGTTCAGCTGGTGAGGACGAAGCCGCATCCAGTTTTTTTCCCCGAGGGAGGAGTGCGGCTTCCCAGGCCGAGACTGGCACGGACCTGGTTGAGATAGCCGATACTGATCTGGAGGCCAAACCGTTCCTGGAAGGCCGCCTGCACCACACGGCTTGGGGTGCCGGGCGACGTGTGACAGTAGCTTTCCAGCCATGTCCGCTCGGCCGCGCGCAGTTTGGCGGGGTGTCCATGTCTTCCATCCTGGAATGCAGCTTTCCCGCGGGTGCGCACCTGGTGCATCAGTCGATAAGCTGTCGAACGACTGACCTGGATCCCGGCTTGGGCAGCAGCCTCTTGCCACCGATGACCGGCTTGCATGAGGGCAAACATCTGCTCTTTGGCCGCGCGTCGCTGCTCCGCTTCCATCGTTCTCTCCTCGCTCATGCTGACTTCATGAAACGGCCCTCGTCTGCTTTCTGATGGGAACACTTGTGGCGGCGATTACCACTTTCTGGTGATGACCACCTTGCTGAGATTCGCCTCGCTGAAGTCCGTCTCCCGGAGGCCGGTCCGACTGAGGCTCCCTCCACTGAGGTCGGCCCCACGAAAATCTGCGCCGCCCAGTTGGGCTCCATTGAGTTGCGCTCCGATCAAATTGGCATGCTTAAGGCTTGCCTGTCTGAGGTCGGCTCCCAACAGGAGGACCTCTCGGAGATTGGCCCCAGTCAGGTCGGCCTCTCGGAGATTAGCCTCGTTCAGAGCCGCTTCGCTCAGATAGGCCCGGCTCAAGTTGGCCCGCATGAGGTTGGCATCTCTCAAGTCGGCCCCGCTCAGATCGGCCTCACTGAGATCAGCCTCACTCAAATCGGGGTGGATCTCAGGATGCTGTCTTCTCCACTCATTCCACCTGGCGGCTCCTTGCTGGAGAAGAGCGAGGTGCTGCTGATCTGCCATCGTGTTTCCCTCCTCTCTGGATGTTGCTCTCATTATATGGCTCGGGAGGGAACCCCGCAAGGACATAGTGCTCCACTCGGGCGTTCGGGAAACGTGGCTATCTCATTCTAGATCTGTGCCATTCCCTTTGGCCTGACACCCTGCTTATACCAGCGGGGCCTCGAGGGATGCGAAGGAACTGGGCTCTGGATTGGACGACCCCTTGGAAGTGAAGTCCTCCTGACGCGCCTGTTTATTCCCGAACAGGTCTGTATCAAAACGGCTTACGGCATCGGCGTTGATCTGACGGAAAGAGCGCACTACACTTTGACCGATACGCTCGAGCCCGGCGAGCGATTTTACGCGCGCATTCATTCGCACCCACGGGAAGCGTTCCACTCAAAACGCGACGATGCAAACGAGATTATCACGCATCAGGGAGCGCTCTCTATCGTCGTGCCCAACTTTGCTGTCGATCCAATTGACCTCACGCAGTGTGCCATCTACCGCTTGGAGCACGGGCGCGGTTGGCTGCGTCTGAACATAGGGGAGGTTGCGAAGGTCTTCGAGGTAGTGCCATGAGCGATCCGCGTTTCACCTTTCTGCGCAGCGTGACGGCCGATGATGAGCGGGCACTGGGGGAGCTGATTAGCGGTACAACCATCAGTATCCTGCTGAGCCGTGATGCCGGTAAGACATTTGCGGGTCAAGTCCTCACGTATCAGCTTGCGACGCTCACGGCCCGGCTGTTTGACCGTGTTGAGATCTGCGGTGAAGATGCCGCTCTTTGCCACCCACGCATGACGCTCCTCTCAGGATCTTTCTTGCCGGAGTTACGGCTTTTGTTGGGAAAGCTGCGTCCTCTATCATCGATGGCGGAGAGTTCTAGGATGGTCAACGTGGTGGTGGGGCAGGATGCTTTGGTACAAGGGCAGCTTTTTCTCGGCGCGACTGCCTGGGGGGCTCTCTTCTCTCAGACCGACCCTCAAAGTGTATCCGATACCACGAATCCAATCGGTGCGCTCGCAGCTGGTACACTCGGGGCCAGCGAAGTCTTCAAGCACATCTTCAGCGGAAAGCTTCGCGGTGCGGTCAATGTCCCAAGCTATACTCTCTCCCTACTGGACTACCGCGAGGCCGCTGGGTCTGAACCGATGCTGCCCGACCGCATCGATGTAGATGCAACGCTGTTCGGTTCGGGTTCGATCGGGTGCGGTTTTTTATTGGGTACAATCTTCACCCCACAGCTTCACGGAGCACTGACCATCGTTGATAACGGTCGCTTTGACACGAAGAACCCGTACAAGTACGTGTTACTCGATTGGTCAACGGCTCAACAGGGGCCCTATAAAGCAGCATGGGCTCAGCAACAAATACAAAGGTATGCTCCTGACCGATTGACTGCGCGGGCTTTTGTGGGAACAGCGGGATCATACGTTGCCAGCCTACCCCACGACTACACCATCCCGCTCGCGCTTTCGGCTGTGGACACGCATGACGCCAGATTGCAGATTCAAGATACACTCCCAGGCCGTATTCTCAATGCAGGTATCGATGGAACGTTGGCTCAGGTGTCAGCCCACGGTTTCGGGAAAGGCCCCTGCCTGGCTTGCTTGAGTATGCAAGTCGCGTTGGAAGCATGGAATGCAGGACCGATTGCAGCGAGGACGGGGCTTTCACCTGCGCGCGTCCATCAGCTCATTCAGCAGAACGAGGCAATGACACAACAAGATTTGGACACGATCAGGGCGTGCCATATCGTATCTGACGAGTACCTGTCTTCCCTCGACTCGTTCCTCGGCCAACCACTTTTATCATTCTGGAACCGCGTCGCCTACAGCGAGGCACCGGTACAGGTCGGTGAGTCACCTTCGGTACTTGTGACGACCGCTTTCGTATCGGCATTTGCCGGAGTCCTCTTGCTTGCGGAACTGATCAAACAGTCGGTGCCTGAGTTGCAGCCGTACCGGGTGAGCAATTCCTATCAGCACCAGCTTCTCGGTATTCCGGCGGGAGGTGTTTTCCAGTACGCGCGAGACGCACTCGGCTGGTGCTTATGCCATTCAACGTACAGGCTGGCCATATATCGTGAAAAATATCTCATATGAGAGCCTTGTATCTGGTTCCCTGATCCGATGTATACATGGTGTGGGAGTCTGACCTTGCTCAATTCGGAGCAAGAAGAGCGGGAAATTTTGTTTTCCCGCTCTTCTCTGCTATACTTGAAGAGAGTATTACGCTCAAATAGTGTCACGAAGACGTGGCGTAAGAGCCAAAAAGAACAGCGGGAAATATTTTTGCGAACGGGAGGACCCGATGCAACCACGAATCACCCCTCTAAACACCGAGCGGAAGGAATGGACCCCACAGGAATTGGTGGACCGGTGGCAGCACCACCTGCAAGAGCACGATCGTTCAGCTGGCACCGTCAAAAAATATACGCAGGCGATTGTGCGCTTCCTCGCCTGGTATGAACGAGAGGAGCAGGCCCCGCTCCAGCTCTCGGCCCTAACCCCAATCGCCCTGATCGGCTATCGTAACCACCTGCAGCATGAACAGCACAAATCCATCAATACCATCAATTTGCAGGTGAGTGCCTTGCGGACCTGGTGCGGCTGGCTGACCGAGCAAGGGTATCTGGCTGCCGATCCGGCGGCCCACGTCAAACTGGTGGGTGGAGAAGCCTCGTCCTCACGTAAAGGGCTGAAAAGTACGCAGGTCAATGCCCTCCTCCGCCAAGCCCAGCTCTCTCGCGATCCAGCACGCAACTACGCCATCGTGCAGGTCTTGCTGCAAACCGGGATTCGCTTAAGCGAATGCGCGGCCCTCATCTTCGAGGATATTACTTTCGGAGAGCGCAGCGGTCTGCTGTATGTGCGGGCAGGTAAGGGGAACAAAGCCCGCTCCGTTCCCGTCAATGCGTCAGCACGAGAAGCGATTGCGGCCTATGTAGCTCCACGCTTAAGGATTGAGAAACCATCCCCGAAAGCAGTGACCAAGGGCTGGCCCAAACCGAAGTCACCTGAGGCGCATGAGCCCATCTTCCTCTCGCAGAAAGGAGGAGCGCTCACAACCTCAGCCATGGGACAGATGATCGCGGACCTGGTGAGGGCTGCAGGAGCGTTGGTACCAGAAGAGACGAGCGCACATGCCTTGCGGCATACCTTTGCTCGCAGTTACCTGGCGCAGTATCCCGGCGATGTAGTAGGACTGGCAACCCTACTTGGGCATAGCTCACTGGATACTACCCGGCTCTATAGCCAGCCGGAAGTCTCCCAGTTAGCTACCCGAGTCGAACAGCTCAACCTCAATGCTTATTCCGGGTAAAGAATTCCTAACGCGAGACAAGCTGATAACATCGGACGTGATTGTAAATTACAAAATTGCGCGTCGTAGAACAGACATTTCAGTGAGAAGGCAAAGTCCAACAACTCATCTCATCTTGCAAGTTTTGAGACGTCGATTTGCGGACGGCAATATGAACACTGATTTCGCCTTTCCACCCAGCGACCAGAATCTCTGCTCCCTCAATTGGCCCGGTTGTCAATCCAAACGGTATCCTGGCGAGCATCCCAGAAGGATCCTGGTGCATATGTGCTTCCTCATGGCACCGTTCACCAGAATCATGCTTGGAACATCCCACGGGTTGCGCAACGAGATGCGCTTTTGGCTAAAGTACATTCACAGGCTCGTTCAATGTTCGCACTTTTTACTGGCAGTGGCTAGAAATACCTCTGCCTTATGGAGGTAGAAAAGTCAGGAAGGGTGCTTTCAAGCCAGATTAATGATGAGCTAAAACTTGTTGCGCACCCTGTGGGATTGGACACCCCCCAAAACTCTCATGATTCTAGAAAAGAGAGCTGAAGCAGCAAAGGCTGCATAATTGCCTGGACTCTTGGGGTCAATACGATTTTGTTCACCTTCTGTTCATAAAAAGATGCTACTATAAACGGGAATTGGGAGGCCGATGAATGAACAAGCCAGTGAACGTTCTCGTTATTGAAGACGATCCTGCTATTGGTGAATTGATCACGTTATACGCGGAAAAAAGCGGATATCGCGTGAGCATTGCACCCAATGGAATGACCGGATTAGACCTGTTTTATGAGACTCCTGCTGATCTGGTCATTCTGGATATTATGCTGCCTGAGATGGATGGGTGGGAAGTGTGCAAGGAAATCAGGAGATTTGAGAAAACGCCTCTCATCATGTTGACCGGGAAAGGCGAAAGCCGCGATAAACTGAAAGGGTTCGACTTGGGCGCAGATGATTACCTGGTGAAACCGTTTGATCCCAACGAACTGATGGCGAGGATCAAAGCAGTCCTGCGGCGAGCCAATCCGCTGTTCGATGCCGATGCGCCCATTGCATTTCCCTCGTTGAAAATTGATCTGCAACACTATCAGGTGACCTGTGAAACACAGGAGATCGTATTCCCGCCCAGGGAAATGGAGCTGCTCTATTTCCTCGCCTCACAGGCCAATCACGTGTTCACCCGTCAGCAGTTGTTGGATCGCCTCTGGGGTTTGGATTTTGAGGGAGATCCGCGAACTGTCGATGTCCATATTAAGAGGATTCGCGAAAAAGTGGGAGATTCCAACCCGTCTTGGCGGGTCAAAACCATCAGAGGCGTTGGCTATAAATTCGAGCTGGAGAACCGGTGATGCGCATCAAAAGTATTTTTGTGAAGCTGTTTCTGACGTGTCTCATCGCGTTAGTGCTGTCGCATGTCGTTCTTGCGGTTGTTTTCGCTGTGCTGTTTCAGCACAGTCTGGCGAGCATCCCTCTCAATTCGGAAGCTCTTAGCCAGATGAAGCAGTTGTTTTCGTTAGCCTCTTTTATTTCTCTGGCCATGACCAGCGTCTTTTTCTCCTATCTTGCCCGAAGAATCACTGCCCCACTGCGGGAAATGAATGGGGTGGCCCTCCAGATCGCCAGGGGACACTTTGATCAACGCGTCATGATCAAGACATGTGATGAGGTGGGAACCTTGGGGGAGACATTCAATTCTATGGCGGCTTCGTTGGCTGGCCTGGATCAGATGAGAAAGGATTTTGTGGCCAATGTTTCCCATGATTTGCGTTCCCCTCTGACGTCGATTCATGGCTTTGTCAGAGCCTTTCTGGATGGGACGATCCCTGACGAACGCCAACGCCAGTATTTGACGATCATGGAAGCACAAACTGAACGCATGATCAAGCTGGTCAATGATCTGCTCGATCTGGCCCGCATAGAAGCAGGGCAGTTGGAAATCCGGCCTGTCAGCTTTAATGTGTCGGAACTGGTTCGCCAGGTCGTGGCTCGCCTGGAACCGGAATGGGGGAAAAAACAGGTCACGGTGGAAGTGCTCTCTGAAGAAGCACAAGACATCCACGTCTGTGCTGATCCGGATCGGATTGATCAAGTGCTCGTCAATTTGCTTCACAATGCCGTCCAATTTTCCCCACCTCACAGTTCTATCGAAGTGCTGTTGAAAAAAGAAGTACAGGCGGTGGTTTCTGTTCGAGATGAGGGACCAGGAATCAGGCAAGAGGATAGAGAATCGATTTGGGAACGCTTTTATAAAGCCGATCGAGCCCGCACGCAACAGGCAGGAACAGGGATCGGCTTGTCCATTGTGAAGCACATCTTAGATCTCCATCACAGCCCCATTGACGTTCAGAGTGAAGCAGGAAAGGGGGCCACCTTCACGTTTACGCTCCCTCTCGCTCCAAACAGGTGACCCATCGGGTACTGGACACGGGACTTGAAGAGGGACGCTTCTCCGTTCACGTTCCGTTCACAAAGCCTTGCTATACTGGCATTTGTACGAGAGCGGTTTCGTAAAGACTGAACCACTTCTCTGCTGTGAACAGGTGGCTTTCAGCCGACAAGCGTGACTACGCTCACTGTTTCTCAGTGCCGCTCTTAGCGAATATGCCAACAAAGAGGAGAATCTCTCAATGAAGAAATCAGTATTACAAGGCACGACAAAGCAGGGCATGCAGAGAGCTGATTCCAACAGCGCCACCGGAGTGAGGCAGGTTCACTCCTCGCCCCCCAGCATCCCACGTTGGGTGAAAGTGCTTGCGATCATCGCCCTCGTCCTGTTCTTGCTGTTTATGATCCTGCGCTTCACCGTCATACCGTACATCCAGAGTCTGAGTGGCCACACTGGCTTTGGTGGCCAGGCACCGCTCACCAGCGTTAGCGCCTGCGGAGGGCACCAGGAATGAACATGACACCCCGCCTCCGCAAGGTTGCGCTCACCGTTCATGTCGTCATCTCGGTTGGCTGGCTCGGCGCGGTCGCTGGCTTCCTGGCTCTCGCCATCGCCAGTCTGGTACGTTCGGATAGCGCGACTGTGGGTGCCGCGTATCCTGCGATGGAGTTGACTGTCTGGTGGGTCATTGCCCCGCTCGCCTTCGCCTCGCTGCTCACCGGGCTTGTCTCGTCACTCTTTACCCCGTGGGGCTTGTTCCGGTACTGGTGGGTTCTGGTGAAATTCCTGATCAACGTCTTTGCCGTCATCCTCTTGCTGGAGTACGTGCAGTCATTGAACTCCATGGGAGATACAGGAGAGGCCGTGGCCCGCGCCAGTGGTACCCTGCTGTTGTTGCTCGTGGCCACGACGCTGTCGGTGTACAAGCCGCGGGGCATGACCCGGTACGGGTGGCGAAAGCAGCACGAGCAGCGTACGGCGTCGGCAGTCGTCGATGCAGCGACTCCTGCTCGGCCTCGACCGAGCGAACCCACGCCTCTCCCCGGCTCTCGGTGACGACAGTAGAGGAGCGCAAGCTATGCGAGGCTCCCGACTGCCCAACGGGGTTCGCTCGTTTTTTCACTGTCCCAGCCCGAGGTTGGTGGCTTGTCGCGATGTGCGGCCCTGCCGGAGCAAGTGGTGCTGAGCGAAAAAACCATGCGATGGGATAGCAGCAAGATGTTGAGCAAGTTCTCCCTGGAAGAGTGGATACCGGGAGCAGGACGGAGTGGGATAGGTTTGACTGTCGAATTGCAGCCACTTGCGTCATATGCAGGAGTGTCCTGCAAGGAGGAAACACACTGTGTCATCCACAACGTTGTATCGTTTGAGCGGGCTGACCCTGCTTCTAGGGGCTGTGTTGGGTACCATCGGCAATGTCCTCACCAGTGTTCTTTACTCAGGCAATGATCCCCGCCAGTATCTGACCCCTCTGTGGTGGATCGTGACGCTGGTGACCTTGATTGGAGAATTGCTCCTTGTGCTCGGGCTGTCTGGCATAGTGGTACGTCAGGCACCGCGTGTTGGTTGGTTGGGACTCGTTGGTTTTGTTCTGATGTTTATCGGTGAGTTTCTTTTTACCAGTTACGATGTCACTGCTCTTCTCGTTTCTCCGTGGCTGGCTCAGGATGCCCCTCAATTACTTGCCGGAAACGGACCACCATCGCTCTTTGTCTTCTTTCTGATAGCAGGCATCCTGTTCTCTCTCGGGGGTATTCTCCTGGGCATTGGAACCATGCGTGCCAGGGTGCTGCCACGTTGGGCTGGCCTGCTTCTGATCATCGGTGTTCTGCTCAATGTGGTGGATGCCCCCCTGAGTGGAACCCCTGGCAGTGTCGTTGGTATCGTCTCTTTTGTGTTCTTCGCCCTGGCCGTTGGGTGGATGGGATACGCGCTCTGGACAGCGAAAGGCGAGGCACTCAGCCAACCTGGCCTGTCAGGGTGATCCCCATGACAGAGGAGGAGCAAACAGATGCAGCCCCCGTTTTGGCAGCCGCCAGTGGAGCTCTCCGAGCGGGAAGAACAGCTGGTGAAACGGATACGGCGAGCGAAATGGTGTGTGGATCTCGCGCCACCACCGGCACGAACTGTTCGATGAAACGTTCCAACGAGAACTGGCCAGCCTGTACCGGGTAAGTGAACGAGGCCAGCCACCTCTTGCCCCTGCTGTGTTGGCACGGGCCTCGATTTTACCAGCCTACACCGGGGCTTCCGACGACGAGACGATCGAAGCCATACTCATGGATCGCCGATGGCAGTTGGTGTTACTGATTTCGACACCAGGTGCTAAACTGTGCTAGACTGAAGGGATGAGAAAAACAGACCAACAAGCAGGAGCCTATGAAGGGGGGATATGAAAATCGGATTGGTCCTGTTGATGAGTGAGACACATGTGAGGGGCTAGCGTGAGGTACGTGATATGGCGTTGCGGGCCGAAGCGGAAGGCTTTGACTCGATCTGGCTCTAGGATCACCTGCTGTATCGCCAGTCCGGCGAGCCCAGCATAGGAATGCGGGAGAACTGGACTCTCTTGAGCGCGCTGGCGGAGGCGACGCAACGGGTCGAACTGGGGACGCTGGTCCTGTGTACCCAGTTTCGTCATCCTACTTTGCTGGCGAAAATGGCTACCCCGCTTGATGCAGTGAGCCAGGGGCGACTGATCCTGGGGCTGGGAGCCGGGTGGAACGAGCCGGAATTTCGGGCTTTTGGCTTTCCTTTCGATCACCGCGTCAGTCGCTTTGAGGAGGCGTTACCAATCATCAAGCCGTTACTACGAGAGGGGTGGGTAGATTTCCATGGCGCTTATTACCAGGCACATGATTGCGAGATCAAGCCACGCGGGCCACGTTCCAGCGGTCCTCCTCTCCTGATCGCCGGGGATCAGCCCCGCATGCTCCGCTTGACTGCGCAATATGCAGATAGCTGGAATGTCCCTTTCCTGTCTGCCCCGCAGTCATTGCTTGAGCCCCGCTCGCGCCTTTTCACCGCCTGTGCTGAAGTAGGACGTGATCCAACCACACGGGAAGTGACAGCCGAAGTCGCACTTGACTTTCCCGACTCCGGCAGCACTCCGCCCTCGCACATGCAACACGACTTGAGCGGGTCGACTGAAGAGATTGCCAACGCTCTCCACCAGGACGAGCAGCTCGGGGTGGGGCATCTCATGCTCTACTGCTCGCCCTCTACAACTGGTGCCCTCTCGCGTTGAGCGCAGGCAGCGCAATTGTATTGTCGTCTCCGCCCAGGGGATCAGGCTACTCCTCATCGATACACCTGAGAGACTGGAGAAATGAACGAAGCAAAACTTTCAAGAGTAGGACAAGAATGGCGCCGCTTGAGGGCCTGGGAATTGCGCGGGCTCGGTTGGAAACAGGAAGACATCGCAATGGCTCTGGGGGTGACACAAGGAGCGGTAAGCCACTGGAGCAAACGCGGGAAGGAAGAAGGAGTAGAGGGATGGCGACGCAGCATTGCAAAAGGTGGCGAACTCCGGATGAGCCCCGAGCAGCGCGCGCAGTTGCCAGTGCTCCTCTCAGCTGGTGCCCAGGCCTTTGGATATCGAGGCAACGTCTGGACAGGACAACGAGTGGCTAAGGAGTTGCATGTTCCATGAAATATTTTGTGACGGGCGCCACCGGCTTTATTGGCGGGCGCGTGGCGCGGCAACTGCTCGCGGCAGGGCATGAGGTCATCACGCTGGCGCGCACGCCATCCAAAGCGCAAGCGTTGGTGGCACTGGGCGTCAAGGTGCATGCGGGCGATATTACCGACAAAGAAAGCTTGCGCATACCAATGACGGGCGTTGGTGGCGTCTTTCACATTGCCGCCTGGTATAAAGTGGGTGCGCGGGATACGAGCCAGGCCGAGACGATCAACGTGGGTGGCACGCGCAACGTGCTGGAGATGATGCAGGAACTGGGCATCCCCAAGGGCGTCTATACCAGCACGCTGACGGTCTTCTCAGATACCAGGGGGCAGCTGGTGGATGAGAGCTATCAGTACACCGGCACCTCCTTTCTGAGTGCGTATGATCGCACGAAGTGGAAGGC
>WNGJ01018135.1_pt1 | contig 11271 bp, 10 predicted proteins | sample 5400611 | NCBI WGS metagenome assembly WNGJ01 (sample SAMN13153375, study PRJNA577476) | soil metagenome | isolation source: 40 cm soil or saprolite under Garry oak tree replicate 1 | place: USA:California | collected 2016-06-15 | reverse complement strand
GAACAACTGAATACCGCCCTGGAGAAGCGTGAGATTGCCCCCATGCTCATCGGCAGTGGAGGAGCCATGCTTAGCTCCCCAACCCTGCAGAGCATTATCGCCGATACTCTCAATGCGCCCCTTTATCCTTTACTCGAACGCGAAGCCTCGGCCCGTGGCGTCGCGCTACTGGCACTCGAATCGCTGGGTATCATTCCCGACATAGCGCAGGTCCCAGTAGAACTTGGAGCGCCCGTCCTTCCCGAAGAGGCACACTACGCAATTTACAAACAAGGCTCAAAGCGTCAGCACAAGCTCTACCAGGCGATTTTGGGCGACTAGCAGCTGCTAGTCGCCGGCCTGACCTTCTATCCCCTCTTCTACTATCTTCTCAACATCATTCGCGATTTCTTGCACAAGTGTCGCCATGCCACGTGAGAATTCACGCCCGGCTACCTTGAAATGTTCCCTGGGTTCCGGCGGCAGCATATTCACAGGTACAAGCGCTACCTGTACTCCTGCTCGAAATAGACTGCGGAAGAATTGCTGGGTAGCCTGCATGAGTTCGTCACGCTCAGCTGTGTAATCAGGTGTCTCGGTTTCAGGTGCCTTTCCCCCTTGCTTTGCCTTATTGTCTACCATTAGATTACCTCCCTATTTGTTTTGATCGTTTATCATTTGCCTCTCCAACTGTTATTATAAACGAAAAACCTGGTTTATGCTGCCTCTCAACTTACGTTCCGCATCCGACATATAATATACTTACTGAACGTACCTTCGCTCGTTCGCCATGACGGAATTTCTAGCAGGATTCAGTTGACTTGACCTGCATTGCATGCGCAGGAGGTAACAATGAGCGCCCCAGCAGGCTCTTATATTGATGAAACCACGTTTTATACTGACGTTGAGTATATCGAGACACTCTGGCGGCGAATACCAGTTGGTCCGCTGGATATGCCATTGATAGATATCGGTGAGGGAGAGCCTTTAGTTTTCGTACCCATCCTCGAACACCTTGAATTTGTCTATGCGCGTCAGATACGCATGTTTAGCCAATCCAGGCGCGTCATCATGTATCGCAGGCAGGAAGCTCGTATGCAGCCCTTTGGGCTGGTCGAACGCGCCGAAGAACTGCGAAGAGTACTTGACAGCCTGGGTCTGGCACGTGTCGATCTTGTCGCACATGGAGATGCTGCCATGGTACTCTTCGAGTTCGCGAATCGCTATCCACAACGTTGTCGCTCGTTGATCATCATCGCCCAGGGAGCCGATTACCAGATAGCCCCGCATCCTTTGATCTGGCTCTTGCACGAACTTTTTGTGCGCCTGCCAGTCGAATACTTCCTTCCCGCGTGGTTCCTGCGACGCAGCGTCATCAACTATATTGTTGCCAGCAGTCACACAAATGCATACACTCGCGACTCTGCGACCAGTGACAGCCCAACTTGTAGCCTGCCTCGAGGCTTCATTGAAGAACAGTTCCGCAAGATTGCGCTTTGGCCTTTTGTCTACAAGTTCTCAGTATTGCCCATCATTCACAACTACGACATACGTAAACGCCTGGAACGATTGACTATGCCTGTTTTCCTTATTAATCGGGCTGATGATGTGCTTGCTCCCGAATCAAATACGCGCTGGCTCGCCGAGAACCTACCCAACTGCGCTGGCTATCACGTCCTCTCAGGTGGGGAACGTTTCTTTATGTATTCACAAGCAGACACCGTCAACCAGCTCATGGAAAAATTTCTTATCGCGATAGATCCACCAGAGATCGCCCCTACTATGGACGATACCAGTAAAATACTTCATTCGTAGCAAAGTGGTTGCCCTGGGCACTGAACATGAACACACCAACTCCTCCATATTTCTCCATCATTATCGTTGGCGCAGGCCCAACGGGTCTCGCAATAGGCAACTTGCTTGGCATGTTCGGTATTGATGCCCTCATTCTCGAACGCAATCCTGGTTTGAGTGACTATCCCAAGGCTATCGCGCTCGATGATGAAGGCCTGCGTATCTGCCAGGCCATGGGTCTGATTCATCCCGTCATTGAGAATGTCCTTCTGGATATCGATGCCCACTACATTTCAGGCAATCGCTACCTTGCCAGGGTTGCGCCCACCAGCAAGAAAAATGGCTATCCACTCATCTCTACATTTCATCAGCCTGAGTTTGAAGCCACGCTGCTACATGGCCTCAAACGTTTCCCTTGCATTAACGTACAGTTTCAGTACACCGTCGAATCATTCGAACGGAGTGATACAGGTGTTGTCCTCTCCGCTCGTACTCCCGAGGGTATGCTTAAGACGTTTGAATGCGCGTACTTGCTGGCCTGTGACGGCGGTAAAAGCACTATCAGGCGCCAGCTTGGTATTCCTATGCAAGGATCAACCTTTTCACAGAAATGGCTGGTGATTGACACCATCAATGACGATGATCCCTCTGCCGTTGCCACCTTTTTCTGTAACCCAAATCGGCCTGCGGTTACAGTTCCAGCCCCACATAGCGCTCGCAGGTGGGAATTCATGCTGCTTCCCGGCGAGAGTGAAGAGGAACTGTTGCGTGATGAGAAAATACGTATACTGATTCAACAGGCCGGGGGAACCCGCAATCCGCATATTAGCCGCCGGGGCATCTATACCTTTCACGCCGCGCTTGCCCAAGACTTCTCAAAAGGACGTGTTTTTCTGTTGGGTGATGCAGCGCACCTCATGCCGCCATTTGGGGGACAGGCTATGAATTGCGGCTTGCGTGATGCTCACAACCTTAGTTGGAAACTGCAAATGGTGCTGCAGGGCCTGGCAGGTCCAGCATTGCTCGCTACCTATAGCCAGGAGTGCCACGAGCATGCAGCGCGTATGATATGGCTTTCAAAGTTTTTAGGAAAAATCGTTATGCCTACATCGAAGCCTGCAGCCCTGCTACGTGATAGCGTGTTTTTCACACTTAACAATATACCTGCCATTCGTGAGTATCTGACAGAGGGACGCCTCAAGCCACAGCCGCGTTACAGGAAAGGCTTCATGCATTTTGACGGCACGAGAGAGAGCAAAGCCATGGTAGGCATGATGCTTCCCCAGCCTGAAGTAAAAACAGCGCAGGGCACGAAAACGCTACTCGATAATATATTGGGAACAGGCTTCGCACTCCTGCGCCTTCACGGCCATCCCGAGGAGGCTTTCTCCTCGCTCAAGGCCAGCACATGGCAACATTTAGGAGTACGCTTCGTTTCAATCGAAAACGAAATCGATATTTTCCCCTTTAACAATCGTGATCTGTTCATCCTCGTGCGTCCTGATCGCTACATCTATGCAGTGTTCAAGGAAGAACATGCTGATGCTTTTACAAACGCTTTCCAGCAGCATCTTCTCCTCTAGCATTTTTGCGTTGCTCATCTGTGCCTCTGTTAAAATACCTGTAATCCTGATACACGACCTCATCCAGAACATGATAGAATAACTGTACTAACTTTTCACTCGTTTTCCACCCGGCGGAGGTGTACTTGATCAAGCGCGAATTTACCGTTGCCAATGAATATCACTTTAATCGCTCCAGTCCGGTGCGCTGGATTCTCTCTCACCTACTACACTACAAACATTTAATTCTCAGTTTCATGCTAGCCGCTATTCTGACCAATGTGCTCTATGCCGTCATTCCTGTGCTTACAGGGGCAGCCTTTAATGTCGTTTTACAAGATCAATCGGCTCGTGGTCCCTTGCTAGGAATTTCCCTCGTACTCCTTGTCGTTGTACTGGTCGGTGGGGGCTTCGACCTGTGCGCACGTTTCTTTCCTGAGCTTATTGGTAAACGCTTTGCCCGTGACGCGCGTGCTGAATTGTATCTCAGTTTGCTAGGTAAAAGCCAGACTTTTCACAACCGCCAGCGCGTCGGTGACATCATGGCGCGAGCCGCCAACGACATGAGCCAGCTTAGCAATATGGTGGCACCCGGATTTGACATCATCTTCGATTCGTTCATCAGCCTGGTTATAACCATCATCTTCATCGGGTTTATTAACCTACAACTCTTGCTTACACCCCTCCTTTTCACCCTGGCGTTTCTCATTTCTTTGCGCTACTACTCGCACAAGCTCAACCCGGTCTCCGATAGCATGCGCGAGCAGTTCGGGGAGATGAACGCGGGCTTGACAGAGTCGGTTGCTGGCATCGAAGTGGTCAAAGCAACTGCGCAGGAAAGCCAGGAGCAGCGTAAATTTGAGCAGAATGCGAGCGGTTACCGCGATTTCTTCATCAAAAATGGCTATGTGCAAGCCTGGTATTTGCCAACACTGCTGTTGGCCATCGCACTGGTAGGGGCCTTCTTACATGGGCTGTTCCTCGTATTGCACAACCAGCTTTCTGTGGGCAGCTTGATAGCCTACATGGGATTGATGGTGATGCTACACTTTCCTGCCTTCATCTCCAGTTGGTCCTTTAGCCTGGTTCAATTAGGGGTAGCCGGTGCTGAGCGCATTCTGACCATCTTGAAAGAAGAGACCGAACTGGACGAGAATGAAGGTGGCTATAATCAAGCAATGCACGGCGACATCGTCTTTGAGCATGTTTCGTTTAGCTACAGTGGCACTCCTATCCTGAAAGATATCTCATTCCATGCAGCACCAGGGCAGACCATCGCCATCGTAGGCCAGACGGGTGCAGGCAAGAGCACGCTAACCAAACTTGTCAACCGTATCTATGATGTAGATGAGGGGCACATCCTCGTCGATGGTGTTGATGTGCGCGAATGGAGCCTGGATGCGCTCCGTTCCCAGATCTCCACCATCGAGCAGGATATCTTCCTCTTCTCACGCTCCATCGCGGAGAACATTGCTTATGGTTTGGGTCAAAAGGCAAATCAGGCAGCCATTGAACAGTCCGCAAAAGATGCTCAGGCCTACGTCTTTATCAAAAGTTTTAAAGATGGCTACGAAACTGTCATCGGAGAGCGCGGTGTCACTCTCTCGGGTGGACAACGCCAGCGGATAGCCATAGCCCGTGCCCTGCTCACCGATCCACGGATCCTGATCCTGGATGACTCGACGAGCGCCATTGATAGCGCTACAGAAGATGAGATTCAGAGAGCTATACGCCGTCTCTTGCAGGGACGAACTACGCTGCTGATTACCCATCGTCTCTCACAGATACGCTGGGCCGACAAAATATTGGTATTGAAACACGGCGAACTCATAGATCAGGGCACTCACGCTGAATTGTTGGAACGATGTGATACCTACCGCCGCATTTTCGCGCATTATGAGACCGCATTACCAGCCGGCTCTCCCGGCGGAGAATAAGCATTGAAAAAGGAGATCTAATGGGCTTTATCATGGATGGCCTGGAGGCCGAGGCATACGATCGCACCTATTCTGACAGCCATCTGATGGCACGTATCATCGGCTACTTTCGCCCCAAACTTACGATCATGCTGGCAGTCGCCGCTCTGATCATCTTAAGCTCGCTCCTGGACACGGCCTTCCCAATCTTGATTTCATATGGCATTGATGTCGTAGAAGCCTCGCGAACTGTGCAAACGATAGCATTGCTGATCACAGCCATCTTGATCTCAGGAGTATTATCCTGGACATGCAACTTCTTTCGCCAATGGTACACAGCTCGCTCTGTAGGTGACGTTGTGTTGAATTTGCGCCGGGACGCCTTTAATGGCGTCGTTGACCGAGACATGTCTTTCTATGATGAATACCCATCTGGTAAAATCGTAAGCCGTGTGACCTCCGATAGCGAGGATTTTGCCACGGTCGTGACGCTGGCCCTCAATCTACTCAGCCAGTTCTTGCTGTTTTTCCTCATCGCCGTGGTGCTGCTCTTTAGAAGCACACGCCTTGCTCTACTGGCATTCAGCATTATGCCTTTCATCCTGCTGCTTGCCCTGGGTTTTCGACGCATAGCTCGCCGCACGACACAGCGCTCACAGCGCTCGATGGCCCGTGTAAATGCCAATGTGCAGGAAGTAGTCAGCGGCATTACCGTCGCTAAGAACTTCCGCCAGGAGCGGAACATGTACGACGAGTTCAAGCAGGTAAACGAGCAATCGTACCAGGTCAATGTGCGTTCCGGCTTCGTCTACAACGGAGTCTTTCCACTGCTCGTCCTGGTAGCGAACATCGGAACCGTCATCGTCGTTTACTTCGGCGGACTAAATGTGCTGGATCATAGCATCTCGGCAGGAGATTGGTTTCTCTTTGTGCAGAGCATCAGGCTGCTCTGGTTCCCTTTGACGAGTATCGCTTCATTCTGGAGCCAATTTCAACTGGGACTGGCGGCCAGCGAACGCGTCTTCGCCCTGATCGATGCAGAGCCACGCATAGTGCAGTCCGACCAGCAACCAGTTACTCACCTATCCGGCGAGATTGAATTCAAGGACGTATTTTTTAGCTACAACGATCGGCAAACCGTGCTTGCTGGCTTCAATCTCACTATTCAGGCGGGTGAGACAGTAGCAATCGTAGGGCATACGGGCGCGGGTAAAACGAGCCTGGCACGCCTCATTGCACGTTTCTACGAGTTCCAGGGTGGACAACTGCTGATTGATGGACGCGACATACGCACCTTTGACCTGCAACAGTATCACCGGCATCTTGGAATTGTCCCTCAAATCCCATTTCTCTTTTCAGGAACCATTGCCGATAACATTCGCTATGCCCGGCCAGAGGCTACCGGCGAGGAAGTCGCGTCAGTAGCTCAGCACATCGGCAGGGGTGATTGGTTAGATGGCCTACCCGAAGGGCTGAATACGCTTGTGGGTGAAGCAGGCAGGTCGCTTTCGCTGGGCCAGAGACAACTTGTCGCATTAGCACGCGTGCTGTTGCAAGATCCATCCATCATCATCTTGGATGAAGCGACCGCCAGTGTTGATCCCTTGACCGAAGCCCAGATTCAAGAAGGGCTTGACCTAGTGTTGCAACACCGCACGGCTATCCTCATTGCTCATCGCCTGTCCACCGTCCGCCATGCTGACCGGATTATCGTCCTCGACCGTGGCAGGATCGTTGAGGAAGGCAACCATAATGCCTTAATGAACCAGGGTGGGCATTATGCCCAACTCTATAACACCTACTTCCGCCACCAGTCACCCGACTACAAGCCGGGTGAAGGCTTTGTCCCCGTCACTCAGGTGTAGAGTGGAGGCTATCTGCTATCAAAGGATGAAGTACATTTTCTGAAGGTAAGTTATTCATTTATAACTTCTACTCGCCCGGGTAAATAAGCATCGCCATCGCATTCATACTTGCTTCCACTTCCGAAAAACCTCGAGCAGTTCTTGCTTCGTTTCAGGAAACAACGGCTGGTCAGCCAGCTTGCGCAGCATCATAATTGTTTGCTGTACCTGTTCAATATAAGTGTCACAGCCAGGGCATTCCGCAACATGCTCCTCAAACTTTGCCTGCATCTCTGGCAACAGTGCTTGCTCAAGATAGTCAGTGACAAGTTCTACGACTTCCTGACAATTTAACTCATCTTGGGAGCATCCTTCGATATCACGTAGCGTGATCACCTCGCGCTGACTTGGGGGTAAAGCATCGATTGCTTTCTGAATGCATGTACGTGTTTCCTGCGCAAGCACACGTTCCTCGGGGATTTCATCCCAACTTCGGGGGAACGATACCCAATGACCCGGCCATTGTTGATCTGGTCCCCTGAATCGCTCAGGGTCAACTGCCGGTTCGGAAGGATCAGTATTGAACTCTGGCAACGAGGAAAACGGCACGCTACGTCCTTCACGCTGCGCGCGAGTTTTGGCACAATTGGTGAGAATCCGGAAAATCCAGGTCTTTAACGAGGACCTTCCCTCAAAACGGCTGAGTCCCTGAAGTACGCCCATCCAGGCCTCCTGGACTACCTCCTCCGCTACTGCCTGAGATGGCACAAATATCATCGCCAGCCGCAGCATTGAGGCATGATACCGGTCAATTAGCGAGACGAAGGCGGCTTCATTGCCGCTTCGCAATGCTTCGACACTATGCGCATCCTCCGCAGATACCACACTACCCACCAGGTGAGAAATAGTGACATTTTGCCGGGTTAAAGCTGTATCCGGCGGGTTTTCAGGCTGGTCTGTTCCTTCACTCATCGACCTCTACCTTAGAGCGAGCTAATTGGGCGCTCTACAGTTTAATGTCCTGTTGTAGTTGATGGGTTATCAACCGCAAGGAAGTATACCCCAGCCTCGTCGCACAGTCAAGGGAATGCACCTGGCGAGGCTGCTCCTGCAAGACCCCTCGCCAGGTCTCCCGCCATCTCTATTGATCGAACATTGTAAACAAATTATTCAGCGATTCCGCTAACGTCGGATGGGCAAAGACTGCATCACGTAGCACCGTATAAGGTAGTTTGCCCATTATCGCAATCTCTAACATAGCCATGATCTCGCCGCCCTCAATGCCCAGCACGGCGCATCCTAGAATTTGCCCGCTTTTAGCATCTACTACAGCCTTCATGAAGCCGCGTGACTCATCTACTTCTAATGCTCGCGCCACGTAATTCATCGGCATCCTGGCCACACGGATAGCGCGTCCCGTAGCCCGTGCCTCCGTTTCACTCAACCCAACGCGTCCCAGTTGTGGGTCAATGAACACCGTGTAAGGAACCAGGCGATCATGTATGCTTGCGTTTCCATGCTCAAGCAGGTTGCTGCGAATGATACGAAAGTCATCATAGGAGATATGCGTAAAGGCCGGGCCGCCCTTGATATCTCCCAGCGCATAAATACCCGCCACATTGGTTTCCAGGCGCTCGTTCACCTGGATATAGCCGCGTTTATCGGTCTGTATTCCTGCTGCTTCAAGATTGAGCCAATCGCTATTAGGCACTCTCCCTGCCGACACCAGTAAATGTGATCCTAACAATGTGCGTTCTCCTTCTGGAGTACGTACGGTCAATTGGATGCTGCCATCGGTAGTCTGACTTGTGCGTAAAGTGCTTGTGCTTAGTAATACTTCTATACCGTCCTCGCGCATTATTTTAGCAACTTCATCAGCCACATCATTGTCTTCGCGTGCCAGTAAATGTGTACCTCGCTGTACAATTGTCACCTGGCTCCCGAAGCGGCGGAACATCTGACCGAATTCCAATCCGACGTAACCGCCTCCCAAAATTAATAGATGTTCCGGTACGGTATCCAGTTCCATAATTGACGTCGAATCCAGTGTGGGCACGCTCTCCAGACCATCTATAGATGGCTTAGATGGCCTGTCCCCCGCATTGATGAAAATACTATTGGCGGTTAATGTGCGTGTTTCGCCATTGCCGAGGCGCACTTCCACCACCTTTGGCTCGATAAAGTGGACTTCTCCCATCAAGAGATCTACGCCTTCTGTGCTCTCGATACGCCTCTGGCTGCTGTTGCGAAAGCTCTCAACGATATCACGTTTGCGTTTTCTCACCACGGTCATATCCACCGACACAGGACCAGTGCGTACACCGTAGTCTGCTGCCCGTCTCGCCAGGTAAGCGACACGCGCGCTGGCGACCATGGTTTTGGTGGGAGTACAGCCTTCATTTATACAGGTGCCTCCAACATGCACTCGCTCAATGATGGCTGTTTTCCAGCCTGCCTCGGCCAGTGCCGTTGAAAGTGGTCCCCCTGACTGGCCTGCTCCTATTACAATTGCATCATACTGTACCATCGAAATGTATCTCCTCCTATCTAACTTGTTTTCAAGCTTTATTATACCGTCTCGACTTGCTCCTGATTCGTTACAAGTCCAAAAGCAGTAATCACAACTTTTCTGAAGTATAATGTATTATTATTAGCCGAGAGGATAAGTCCATCCTCTCCCCTGAACCTATTCATAAAGAGTTATAGTAAGATTTCACCTTATTTAATTATGCAGTTTAACACAATCATCTGGGCATCCGTAGGGGCCGATTTATCGCGTCCACCGCCGATTGATCGGCCCTCGGTGCATTGAGCGCTATCCGGATGATTGTGTTAAACATCATTATTAAAGGAGTAGAGCAGAATGCTACTGGCTGGTGATATTGGTGGAACCAAGACGAACCTGGCTGTTTTCTCACCCGAGACAGGGTGGCGCTTGCCTCTTGCTGAGGCAACATTTTCTAGTGCAAACTATCCCAGTCTCGAAGCGCTTGTTAGTGATTTTCTAACACAGCACAATTTTTCTGTAGACCGCGCAAGCTTTGGGGTAGCTGGACCTGTGGTGAGTGGTCATGCCACCATAACGAACTTGCCCTGGGTGATGGAGGAGACACAGCTCCAGCAAGCGTTGCATATCCCATCCGTTCGCCTGCTCAACGACCTGGATGCCATTGCCCACGCCGTCCCTTTCCTGGAGTCGCAAGACCTGCATACTTTGAACGAAGGTCAACCCGTCACTGGTGGTGCGATCGCCGTAATCGCGCCAGGAACTGGCCTTGGCGAAGCTTTTCTCACATGGGATGGCTCGCATTATCAGGCTCATACCTCTGAAGGAGGTCATGCCGATTTTGCCCCCACCAACTCATTTGAAATTGAATTGTTGCGCTACCTCATGACGCGCTTTCCGCATGTGAGCTTCGAGCGCCTTTGCTCTGGTAAGGGCCTGCCCAACATTTACGCCTATCTCAAAGATACGGGTTATGCTGAAGAGCCGCAATGGTTGGCCGAGCAATTAGCTGCAACAAAAGACCGGTCGCCAATCATCGTCAACAACGCCCTTGATAAAGAAAACGCCTGCGAGCTATGTGTTGCCACGCTTAAGGCCTTCGTTACCATCCTGGGAGCCGAAGCTGGTAACCTTGCCCTCAAAGTATTGTCTACCGGTGGCGTCTACATTGGGGGTGGCATTCCGCCGCGCATTCTTTCCTACCTGACTGGTGAGCGATTCATGCGGGCATTCACGCATAAAGGGCGCCTTACTCAAATGCTTACTCAAATGCCGGTACATGTCATCCTTAATCCCAAGATCGCGCTACTTGGCGCGGCGTATCATGGCTTTGAACTGCGGGGTTCTTCTTAGAGGCTGGCACATCATACCAACGCGTTCCAGAAGGCTTCGGCTCAGTTCTGCCCTGTATTTGATGGGTTTGTGATCTGGACCATGGGAATCTGAACCTGAACTGATAAGCAAGTCGTTCAATTCGTTCTTTTCTTGCTCAAACCCATAGCAGAGCATGTCAGTCGCCTCGCCTTTCCACGAGGAAACCTCGCCACGGATCCTTTACAGATCCGTGCAGTGATATTGACAGATAGAATCTCAACGGCTGCCTCCCTGAGCCTCTGTGTTACGCCCAGGTTGTATGGAGCTATTCGCATAGGGTGTCATTGCTCTCAACC
>WNGJ01007989.1_pt1 | contig 11271 bp, 8 predicted proteins | sample 5400611 | NCBI WGS metagenome assembly WNGJ01 (sample SAMN13153375, study PRJNA577476) | soil metagenome | isolation source: 40 cm soil or saprolite under Garry oak tree replicate 1 | place: USA:California | collected 2016-06-15 | reverse complement strand
CCGAGGGCCATCGATTCGTGAGAGACAGATAGAAAAACTGGCGCTCGACACGCAAGACCTGTCGGTCGAACCCGCGTCCGATGGCGCGATCGGCGACGGAGCGGGCAACACCGTCGGTCTCGTAGGCGCGCCGGTCGCCGCGGAACATGTTGCGCGGGAACTGGTCGAGCACGATGACGAGCGCGAGCGCACCCTCCGGCGTCTCCTCCCAGGGCGCGAGCTTGCCGTCGCGGCCGGTCTGCCAGAGGCAAGAAAAGCGCGCCGCGATCTCGGCGTCGAAGGCCGCGTCCTTCTCGTACCACTTGTCGGGGCCGGCGGCACGCCAGAATGCGAGGACCTCCATGGGGCCGATCGCCTCGGTGGTGCCCGGGCCCGCGATCACAGCCGCACCTCTGCGTGCTTGATTCGATCATAGAGCTCGGGGTCGACGCGCACGAAGGCCTTGCGCTGCGGATCGTTGAAGTAGATCGGATCGGTGGTGAGGGCCGGATCGAAGCCTTCTTTCAACAGGTTGATCTTCTTTTGCTTGAAGGTGGTGGTGACGTCGTTGTTTTTGCGGATGCGCAGGAATACCGGCCGCGCATATTCGGGCAGCGACTGCGCGAGGTGGTCGCGCAGCGCCGTCAAGTTGAGGTTGTCCTTGGCGACGATCGCGGCCATGCCGGCGCGGCCGTCGCGGCCGGGAATTTGAACGCCGTAGACATTGGTCTCCAGAATGCCGTCGAATCGCCCGACCACCTCCTCGACTTCGGTGGTCGAGACGTTCTCGCCTTTCCAGCGGAAGGTGTCCCCGATGCGATCGACGAAGTAGAAATAGCCGTTCTTATCCTTGCGCATCAGATCGCCGGTGCGGAACCAGACGTCGCCTTTCTTAAACGCGTCGTGCAGGATCTTTCTGTCGGTCTCGACCTCGCTCGCATAGCCCTCGAACCGTTGGCCGGGCCTCGACGCATCCTTCATGATCTTGCCGATGACCTCGCCCGGCTCGTCGATGTCGCACTCGATGCAGAAGCCCTGCTCGTCGCGGACCGGCTGTTGGCGTTCTGCGTCGAAGCGGACGATCTTGGTCGGGAAGCGCGCGGCGACCCACCAGGGAAGCCGGCCGACCGCGCCTTCCTTGCCGTCGAAATTGAACAACGAGACGTTGCCTTCGGTCGCGGCGTAGAACTCGATGATCTGCGGAATTTGGAAGCGCCGCTTGAATTGCGCCCACACATCGGGCCGCAAACCGTTGCCGCAGGCCAAGCGCAAATGGTGCGCGCGCTCCTTCGGGTCCGGCGGCGAGTTGATGAGATAGCGGCAGAGCTCGCCGATATACTGGAAACAGGTGCAATCCCAGCGCACGACATCGTCCCAGAACTCGCGCACGGAAAATTTATCGCGGATCACCACCGAGCCGCCCCTGACCAGCAGCGCGCCGGTTGCGACCACGCCGCCGGCGGTGTGATAGAGCGGGAGGCAATCGTACATGCGGTCGCTGGCGCGCGTGTCCATGACGCCGGCGAAGGCGTAACTCGCGAGCATCACGCGATAGTGGTTCATGTTCGCGGCCTTCGGCAGACCGGTCGTGCCCGAGGTGTAAATGTAGAGCGCGCGATCCTCGATGGTGAGCACGGGGCGGTCCGCGGCCGCGAGCGCATCGCCGGGAATGCCGTCAACCTCGCGATCGATGCGCGGAAGGTTGGCATTGGCGTCACCATGAAGCCAGATCTTGGCAGCGCCGGTGATCTGCGCGCGCGCGCCCTGCAATGATTCGAACAATTCCGCAGCCACGATGATGTGCTCGGGGCTCACCACGTTGATGCAATAGGCCAGCGCCATCCCGGTGAGGTGAGTGTTGATGAGCGCAACCACGCCGCCGACCCGCGTGATGCCGATCCATGCCGCCAGGAATTCCGGCCGGCCCGGCATCATCAGACAGACCGTGTCGCCCTTGCGAATGCCCTGCGTCAGCGCCCAGCGTGCGTAGCGGTTGGAGCGTTCGGCCAGCTGCCGGTAGCTGAGGCGCTCGCGGTCTGACAGCAGCGCCGGCGCGTCGCCGTACGTGTCGGCGAGCTCGAGCACGACCTGCGGAAAGACCCGAGTCGGATTCTTGGCGATCGGCGTCGTCATCCTCAGCGTGCGCAAGGCGCCCTTGAGGGTGGTGAAGTCCGCCGTCAAGCGCTCGATCAAGCTCATGCCTGGTCCCGTCTGGCGCTTGCGGCTACTCGCCGTTCGCGCCGCGCGGAGCATCGGGCAGCGCCTTGGAGGTGGCAAGCGCGTCAAAAGCGCCCATGAAAGCGCTAACGATCGCGCCCGCCGAAGGGCACGAGCGGATTGTCCAGCAGCGCCGCGCGGTCGGGCCGGTCGGGGGCTGCGGCGTCGAGGAAAGCCTCGAACAGGGCGCGCACGGCGGACGGCTCGACATCGCGCGCGATCACGACGATGCGCGTGCGCTCATCGCCGTCAGGCCAGCGCGGCAGCTGCACCACCGGATGTAACACGTGCTGCACGCCGTGAACGACGACGGGGGTCGCCGGCGTCTCTGCAAGCTTCACGATGCCTTTGAGGCGCAGCAGGTTGGGGCCGTGCAGCGAGCGCAACAAGTCGAGGAACATGTCGAACGTGGCGGCTGGCATCGCGGCTTCGCTGGCGAAGGAGAACGCGCGGACGCGGTCGTCGTGGCGGGTTCACGTCGTGGTGGTGGCCGTGGTGGCGATGATCCGCGTCGGCATAGGCCTCGGCCGCGAGCCAGCGCTTGACGTCGGGATGCTTACGCGCGGGATCGAACAAGCCGCAGGCGAGCAGGCGCTCGGGCGTTGCCTCGTTCGCCGCGGCATCGAGGATGGGCGCGGCGGGATTGAGCAGGTGCAGGCGCGCGGTGAGGGCCTCGCGGTCGCGCCGGCCTTCCGCCGTGGTGAGGAGATCGGTCTTGGTGAGCACGATGCGATCGGCGACCGCGACCTGCTTGACCGATTCCATGTGCGCATCGAGGGTTGCCGCAGCGTTCACGGCGTCGACCACGGCGATCACTCCGTCGAGCCGGTAGCGCATGACGAGATAGGGATGCGCCATCGCGGTCTGCAGCACGGGTGCGGGATCGGCGAGCCCCGTCGTCTCCAGAACGACGCGGCGAAAGACCGCGCGGCCGTTGTCGAGGTCGCGCAGCAGCTCTTCGAGCGCGTCGACGAGGTCGCCGCGCAAGGTGCAGCACAGGCAACCGCTCTGCAGCAGTACGACGCCGTCGCGGATCGGTTTGACCAGCAGATGGTCGAGGCCGATTTCGCCGAATTCGTTGACGATCACCGCGGTTTCGGCGAGCGCAGGGTCGCTGAGCAGGCGGTTGAGCAGGGAGGTCTTGCCAGCGCCGAGGAAGCCGGTGAGCACCGTCAGGGGAATGGGGTCCGCCGGGCCCAGCGAGCGCGGCGCGTCGGTCATTTCGCTTGCGAGCTCTGGTCGGCCGGCGTGACGACCATGGGCGGGGGCTGCGGCGCCGGCTTCTTGGGCTTCGGCTTCGGCGCGGTACCATCGCCGGATGCGGCCGCGGTCGCGGACCCGCCGTCCTTGGCGGCGTCTTTGCGTGCTTTAGGCTTTGCTTTTGGCGCGGCATCATCGGCGGACGATGCGGCCGCCGTCGACGATGCGCCGTCCTGGCCGCCATCTTTGGCGGCATCCTTTGCCGCCGGCGACTTGGGCTTGGCGGCGACCTTCTTCTTCTCCGGCTTCGATTCGGTCGCCGCCTGCGCACCGGGCGCCGGCGGCTTGGTGCCGGTATAGACGAGCACGGGCTCGCCCATCTTGACCTCTTGCGGCGCAGCGCCCTTGGCTTTCCCTGGGCGCAGGCTGGCGAGGAAGACCGCGTAGGGCGTCTCCGGATTGTTACCAGCGACGGCAAGATCGTCCTCATCCTCGGAGGCCGGTCGCTTGCGGTGGCCCCCGCACATTTCGTCGCGCAGGTTGGGCGGTGCGGCGGCGATGGGTTGCACCGATTCCACCGTGCCGAAGGGCGGCATGAGCCAGGAGGGCCCGCTGTTGGTGTTGAATCCGCGCTCGAGCAGTTGCGCCGCCTTCAACGCGCGGGCGGCGGAGGATGGAGCGCCCAGCACCACGGCGATCAGCCGCCTGCCGTTACGCGTCGCGGAGGCGACGAGATTGAAGCCGGAGGCGCAGATGAAGCCGGTCTTCATGCCGTCGGCGCCGGGATAGCGGCCGATCAGGGTATTGTAGTTCCACCGCACCATCTTCCCCATTCGGATGCCGGGGAGGTGCCAGTAATAATCGTATTCCGGCAGTTCGCGGATGAGCGCGCGCGCCAGGATGGCGAGGTCGCGCGCGGAGGAAACTTGGTCGTCGGCAGGCAGGCCGTTCGGATTGACGAAGCTCGATTGGATCATGCCGAGATGGCGCGCGTTGGCGTTCATCTCGCCGGCGAAGTTCTCGATCGAGCCGGCGACGCCTTCCGCCAGCACGACCGCCATGTCGTTCGCCGATTTCACCATCAGCATCTTGAGCGCGTTGTCGACGGTGACCACGGTGCCGACCCCGAATCCCATCTTCACGGGCGACTGCGCCACCGCGTTCGGTGAAACCGTAAGCGGCGTGTCGAGGGCAAGCCGGCCCTCCTTGACTGCGCGCAGCGTCACATAGGCGGTCATGAGCTTGGTGACGGAGGCGGGATACCATGGCTGGCCGGCGTTCTGGGAATAAAGAACCCTGCCGCTCTCGGCGTCGATCACGAGCAGCGCTTCCGCCCACGTGCGGGTCACCGTGAGTGCGGTTGCGGCGCAGGCGATGCCCACCCACATCAGCGTGCGCGCAACTGAGGATCGCGTCGAAGACTTCACGGCTTGGGGTCCGAATCCTTGGGTGGCCCTCGGGAAGGCTCCACAGGGGGAAAGGCTCTGTCTAAGCCGACAGCCTATGAAAGGCAAAAGCGAAAAGCCAAAGCGTGACGCGCTCATGCCCGCGGCGACCGTTCATGGTAAGAGAAAGCGTCCAAAATTCGGCAGGTTAGGACGGGGCTGCGCAACTGTTGCGTTTCCAACACAATGACCGCAAATCACCTATCGACTCGGAATAACAGGAGGCCGCCGTGACTGCTTGCATCGTTGGCTGGGCCCACACCCCCTTTGGCCGGCTCGAGGGCGAGACGCTCGAGGGTCTGATCGTGCGGGTTGCGACGCAGGCGCTCGCCGATGCCGGGATCGCCGCCGCCGACGTCGACGAAATCGTGCTGGGCCATTTCAACGCCGGCTTCTCGGCCCAGGATTTTACCGCTGCGCTGGTGCTTCAGGCCTCGCCGGAGCTGCGCTTCAAGCGCGCCAGCCGGGTCGAGAACGCCTGCGCCACCGGTTCGGCCGCTGTCCATCAGGGCCTCAAGGCGATCGCCGCCAAGGCTGCCCGCATCGTGCTCGTGGTCGGCGCCGAGCAGATGACGACGACGCCCGCCGCCGAGATCGGACGCAATCTGCTCAAGGCATCCTACGTGCGCGAAGAAGCCGATATCGACGGCGGTTTCGCCGGTATTTTCGGCCAGATCGCCGCGCGCTATTTCCAGCGTTGGGGCGACCAATCGGACGCGCTGGCGCGCATCGCCGCCAAGAATCACAAGAACGGGGTGGGCAATCCCTATGCCCAGATTCGCAAGGACCTCGGCTACGAGTTCTGCCGCACCGAGAGCGAAAAGAATCCACGCGTGGCGGGTCCGCTCAAGCGCACGGACTGCTCGCTCGTTTCCGACGGCGCCGCCGCCGTGGTCTTGGCGGACGTCGCAACCGCGCTCAAGCTCGGCAAGGCGGTCGCCTTCCGCGCAGCCGAGCACGTGCAGGATTTCTTGCCCATGTCGAAGCGCGACGTGCTCAAGCTCGAGGGCTGCACGCAGGCCTGGACGCGCGCGCTGGCGAGCGCCGGCATCGCGCTCTCCGACCTTTCCTTCGTCGAGACCCACGACTGCTTCACCATCGCCGAACTGATGGAATACGAGGCGATGGGCCTGGTCCCGCAAGGACAGGGCGCGCGCGCCGTGGCCGAGGGGCTTACCGAGAAGAACGGACCCTTGCCGGTCAATCCGTCGGGGGGACTCAAGGCCAAGGGTCATCCAATCGGCGCGACGGGAGTATCGATGCACGCGCTCACGGCCATGCAGCTCATGGGGACCGCCGGCGACATTCAAGTCAGGAATGCGAGCCTCGGCGGCATCTTCAATATGGGCGGCACGGCGGTTGCGAACTACGTGAGCATCCTCGAACGGATCAAATAGCGCTTTATCGTGCGCGGCGCGGCGTCGGGGCGTCTCGAGCGCCGCCGCGCTGGAATTAGGCTCAAGCGGCGGCGGCAACGCGTTTGCGGCGTTGCGCCATCCACGCCAGCGGAATCGCGGCGAGCACGATCAATACCGGTTCTATCGGCAAGCGATATTTTGGCGTCGCCACCGGCCCGTTGAGCAGGAGGAAATAGGCGATCACGCCGCCGGCGAAGACCGCCGCCCACGGCGACGCCCGCGCCAGCATGACGAAGCCGATGGCCTCGAGCACGACGAAGGGCACCATGGCAATGAGGCCGAGGATGAGCAGGAGCTGGTAGCGCCCGGGATCATCGAAGAGGTAGGCCCGTGCCTTCTGCCACAGGCTAGCGCCGGGCGTGTTGTAGAAGCTGGGCTTGGGCAGCGCCCGCACCCGCGGGTCCGCGAGCAGGGCCGGTGCGGTGAGATTCACCACCGCGCCTTCAAGCCAAGCCTTGGCGAGAGCCGCCGGCGGCAAACGGGCCATCTCCTGCCACGCCAGGCCGGAGGCGATGGCCGAGCGCCGGAATGGATTGCTCTCTGTGCCGGCCTGCTGACGATAGAGAGCGTCCATGCGATCGAAGGTCGCCTGGTAAGGCGTGCCATCGGCGCGCTCGGTCACCAGCGGGACGATCCACAACGCCAAGTAATCGCCGGTTTGCGAGGTCACGCTGAGGCTGTGGTAACGCACCGCGTTGCGCGCCAGCACCGGGGCAATCGGCGCCGCGGCGGCGAGGGCGAAGAGCAGCGCGGCTGCCAGCGCCGGGCCAACATTCCATCGCCGCACTAGTGCAATGACGAAGACGATCGGCACGGCTGCCGCCAGCAGCATTGCGACGGCGGGTCGCGTGGCAAGGGCGAGCCCGCCGGCGAGGCCGGCCCCCAGGGCGAGCCCCATCGTCGGGCGCAGCAGGAAACGCGCGCCGGCGAGCAGCATCAGCGTGAAGAAGAAGACAAAGAGCGAATCGGTGAGGATTTGGGTGCTGAATACGACCAGCGTCACCGAGAGCGCGGCGAGAACGCCGGCAATCAATCCGGCGAGCGGGGAGATCAGCGCGCCGAGGGCGGCGATGAACGTGCAGGTCCCGGCGTCGATCACGGCCTGAACGAGCGCGACCACTCGGGGGACATCGCCGAAGGCATGCTGGACGCCCGCGAGCAGCAAGAGATAGAGCGGCATGCGGTCGGTCAGCGACAATAGCGTGGGCCAAAACGTGTCGGGCTTAGCCAGCGCGGCGCCGAGCGCCCAGTAACCGAACGCATCCTGCTCCGCGAAGAAGGAATCGCGGCCTGTCAGCAGCGCGAGATTGATCAGACGGACGCCGAGCGCGAGGACGAAAACGATCGTGAGCGGATGCTCGGCCGCGCGCGCCCACGCTTTGCTCGCTTTCGAAGGCAGCACGGACCGCGCCCGCTAGGTTTCCACCGGCTCGCCGCTCATGGGCTCGTGCCGCTTCTTGGCCACCTCACCCGCCAAGAATTGGCTGCGGGCGAGCTCGGCGAAGTGACCGCCGAGGCGCATGAGCTCGTCGAAGGTGCCGGTCTCGATGATACGGCCGCCCGCAAACACCAGGATGCGGTGGGCGTTGCGCACCGTGGCGAGCCGGTGCGCGATCACGAAGGTCGTGCGGCCTTTCATGACCTCGGCGAGCGCGGCCTGGACCCTGGCCTCGGTGAGAGCGTCGAGCGCGCTCGTGGCCTCGTCGAGGATGAGGATCGGAGGATCTTTGAGCAGCGCCCGCGCGATCGACAGGCGCTGACGCTCGCCGCCGGAGAACAGGCGTCCCCGTTCGCCGGCGTTGGTGTCGAAGCCTTGCGGCAGGCGCTCGATGACGTCGAGAACCTGGGCGCGCTCGCAGGCCGCGCGCAGTTCGTCGTCGGTCGCATCGGGCTTGCCCACGCGCAGGTTCTCGGCGATCGAGCGGTTGAACAGCAGCACTTCCTGGAACACGACGCCGATGTTGCGCCGCAGGCCTGCGAGCGTGAGCGCCCGAATGTCCCTGCCGTCGATCCGCACGATGCCCGATTGCGGGTCGAAGGCGCGGTGAAGCAAAGCGAGCGCAGTCGATTTGCCGGCGCCGGTCGCCCCGACAAGGGCGACGGTTTCGCCGGGCAGCGCGGTGAAGGTCAGATCAGCGACCGCGGGACGCTTGCCGTCATAGGAAAATGAGACGTCCTTGAATTCCACCAGTCCCTGCATGCGGTCGGGATCCACGGCGTCGGGGCGGTCGCGCACTGCCGGCTCGGTGTCGAGCACCTCGAAGAATTCCGCGATCCGCGGCGCGTCCATCACGATCTCGTTGGCGAAATGGACGGCCTGTTCGAGCCTGCTGATCAGAAGCGCGGCGAAGCTCATGAACATGACGATTTCGCCGACGGTGGTCTGACCGCGGAGATAGAACCAGACCCCGAGCACGAGAATCGACAACATCGTCAGCGTGGTGGCCGTGCGCGTGATCACCGTGGTCACCGCCCACCAGGACAACACCGGGATCTGGGCCCTCAGCACCTCTTCGCCCATCTTTTTCATTCCTGAAACTTCCATCTCGATGCGGGCGAAGCTTTGCACCAGGGCGATGTTTCCGAGCGTATCGGTGGTGCGCTCGGCCACGTCGGAATAGTAGCCCTCGACCGTGCTTTGCAATCTTTCGCTCTTGTGGATGACCAGCCCGATCACCGCGGCAAACACGACGCACAGCAGGATCAGCATCAGCCCGTAGCGCCAATTGATGAACAGCGTCAGCGGCAGCAGCACGATGAGCGAAATGAAACTGGCGAAGTGCTCGCGGAAGAACGATAGCCACAGGCTCCAGAGCGTTTGGGTGCCGGTCATCATCACCTTCACCAGCCGTCCGGAATGCGAGCCGGTGTAGTAGCTCAGCGGCAGCTGCAGCACGTGCTCGAAGAACATCGTGCGCACCACCTGGTATTGTCGGTGCGCCAGGCGATCGGCATGCAGCGCCACCAGCGTGCTGCAGACGATGATGAAGAGACCGAAGCCGACCCAGGCGCCGACCAGCATCATCAAGTCCCGCCAGGCCAGTTGCGACATGCGCGCCTGGGCATTGGCGAGGGTATCGACGATGCGGCCGAACAGGACCGGTTCCACGAACATCGCCGAGGCCAGCGCCAGGTTGGCGACCGCGAGCGCCCAGCCCAAACGGGCCTCGCGCCCGAGCAGTTCGAGCACGCGGATGTAGAGTCGAATGAGTTTCATGCGGTCGACATCGGCAAAGGCGGGACTCTGCGTCTGCGCGAACGCAGCCTTACTCTAACGCGACGCCTCCTGCTCGCAATGCGGGTGCGCGCGGTCATCGCCGCGGCGATCGGCCGTCGCCGCGCCGTCGCGGCGTTTTGCAAGGGGATGATGAAACGCGTTTGTGCGCAATGATTGTATTGCACCGGCATGTCTACGATCGATTGATGACACAATATTTGCCGATTTAGGATGCGCTGACAACGTTTATTGCTGCGCTTGACTTGTCGGCAGTTGAGCACACATTGGCCGCAGTGCGAATATGCGCTTGCGCCGCTGGCCCCAACCGGGGCGGCGGTGGTCGGCCTCACGGGCAAGGCGGTGCCCGACGCGCAAGAACGGCGAGGGGGCATGGTCAATATCCCGACGGAACTTTTACGGACGCTCGTGTTCGTCGTCGATCAGCGCAGCTTTACCAAAGCGGCGCAGTCGCTCGGCGTCACCCAGCCGGCGGTCAGCGCGCAGATCAAGCGGCTGCAATTCCTGCTCGGTTACGAGCTCCTCGACAAGAGCGCTCCCGGCGTGAGCCTGACCCCGCGCGGGGAGATGGTCGTCACTCACGCGCGCCGGATGCTCTCGATCAACGACCAGATCGCGCAGCTTGGCGGCGGGCAGCCGACGGCGCAGACCGTGTGCGTCGCCATGCCTGGCGATTTCGCCGGAACGAGGATTCCGGCGACTTTGGCGCGGTTCCGCAAGCGCTGGCCGGGCATTCGTTTTGCGGCGAGCGTAACAAGCTTTGAGAACACGCTGCGCGGGTTGCGCCAGGGCGACATCGATCTTGCGGTTGCGATTTCGAGCTCGAAGCCCTCGATCGAAGCGCAGCACTTGTGGATCGACCAAGCGGTGTGGGTGCGCAGCGACGCGACGCAGCTCGACCCCGTCGGGCCGGTGCCGCTCGTGTCCTTCGGCGAGGATTGCTCCTGTCGCTACACGGCGGTGAACGCGCTTCACCGCATCGGCCGCGAGTGCGACTTCGTGTTCACCTCGCGCAGCATCGCCAGCCTGGAGGCGGCGGTCCTCGCCGGACTCGGCATCATGGTGCTACCGCGCAGCCGCGTGCAGCAGACGTCGCTCTCGATCTGGGAGGATGCGCCGCTTCCCGAACTGCCCCAGCTCTATTGTGGGATTTATTTGCGTCAAGGCGGCAACCGCGTGGCGCTCGAGGAACTCGCCGACGACATCGCGGCGGCGTTGCGGCCGCAGCTGGAGGTGAAGGCGGGCGGGGCTGCGGCGAATATTGCTGCCGTGCGGGCAAGCGGATCGGGGCAGTAACGCGCGTTGCAACGAGCTCAGTGCACCTTGCGCTCGTCGGCGGGCGGCAGGAACGAGGCGTCGAAAATTTCGTCCGCCTTGGGCTTGGCCTTGAAGGTGTACACCAACCCGATCTGATCGATCGATTCTGCGAGCCGCGCGAAGTCGACGGCGCCGTAGCCGTCGTGTTTCACCTCCGGCGTGACGATGTTGTCGCGGATGGCCATGCGTAGCCGCTCGAGCTCGACCTCCTTTTTCAGGGTCTCGTCGCGCCGGACGACCGCGTCGACCGCGTCCACCGGACGCCTGACGACGTCCTTCAGCCCTTTGAGAAAGGCGTGCAGAAACGCTCTCACCGCCTCGGGCTTGTCGGCGGCGAACCTGGGATTGATGATGATCGTGTTGCCGTAAAGCTTGAGCCCGTAATCCGCCATCGGCATCAGCACGATGTCGTCGACCGGCACGCCGCGGTCCTTGAGATCGACATAGAGGCGAAACGAGT
>WNGJ01021963.1_pt1 | contig 11272 bp, 10 predicted proteins | sample 5400611 | NCBI WGS metagenome assembly WNGJ01 (sample SAMN13153375, study PRJNA577476) | soil metagenome | isolation source: 40 cm soil or saprolite under Garry oak tree replicate 1 | place: USA:California | collected 2016-06-15 | reverse complement strand
GGGACGTGAGAACCGGCTAAGTCTTCTTCCCCATCCCCAACCACTTGCGGAGTCTTGCGATGAGACTTTCCATAGGGCGAGTCTACGCCGTTTCGTCAATCGAAATGCCAAACCCTCCTAGGAAGTAGCTCTCGCCCGGGGGGCGGACTTAGTCGAACGACCCACCAAGGGAGTACGGTCAGATGGCAGTAGAAGCGAGCCTCAGCGAGGGCGGCGAAACAGCTTCAACGAGAGAAAAACCTTCGCCCATCTGAGCTGATCTGATCTGACCTCAGCCGAAGTCAGAACACGGAGCCAGGCCGGAAGATGACGTTGGCTTACCGGGCAACGCCAGTCTAATAACCTGAGCCGACGTCAGCTCGTAGGAGATCACCTCAGGTGAGAAAACCCGGAGGTCGCCGTGAGCTCGGAGCCCGCCGGGTTCAGGGGGCAGGCCCGGTCTGGCCGAGCAAATGTTCCAGCGCGCGCGACTCCGCTCGTCGGAGCGTGATGGGTTTTCCTTCTGCACGCGACAGGATCACGGCGAGGTCGTTAAGTGTCGTGGAGGAGCCGGATCTGGCAAGGGCTTCCGTCCGCAGTTTCTGAACGATCGCCTCTTCGAGGGCGAGCTTGCGCCCGTTTAGATCGAAATGGATCATTGCCGCAGACAACCCAGCAAGGACGTTACCTTCTTCATCGAACCTGGTCTGTGCACCCGCGGCTAACGTCGGGTTATGCCTCGGCTGCGTCGCTGGGCGAAGAGACTCGGGCTGGTGCTGCTCGAGTTGTTCGCCATGCTGACGATCGTCTCACTTGTCTACAACGCGGCGTCGGCGGACGGTGTCAAGCCGGCGACTGCGCTCTACCCCGGGCCGTTCGTGCACGTGGACGGAAAGGCGGTGGCCTACCGACGCTGGGGGGCTCGCGGAACGCCGATCATCTTGCTCGGCGGCTTCGTCGTGCCGAGCTTCGTTTGGGACAGGGTTGGCAAGCTACTCGGGCGCGACCACCGCGTATTCGCGCTCGACTTGCCGCCGTTCGGGTACACGGAGCGCAAGGGCCCGTACACGCTTCGCGGCTGGATCGAAATTGTGCGCGCCTTCGAGACGCGCTTCGGCTTGCATCGTCCGGTCCTCGTTGGCCACTCCCTTGGCGCCGCTGTCGTCGTCGCCGATGCGCTTTGGCGTAGAGCGGATCCGAAGGGCATCGTTCTGATTGACGGCGACGCGATCTCGGCAGGAGGGACACCGTCGTGGCTGGGCAAGGTGCTTGTCGGACCCTGGTTTACGAGCGTCTACCGGATCGCGACGAGCTCAGACTGGATCTTCCGGCGCGGTCTCGCCGGCGCGTATCCGCACCATCCTTCCTTCACGAGTGCGTTTCTCGAGCAGTGGGAGCGGCCGTTCAAGGTGCAGGGAACGCTTGAGGCCTTCCGAATGATGTTGCGATACGGGATCCAGGGCTTCCAGCTGTCGCAATTGCGCACCGTCAGAGTGCCCGCGCTGGTGCTCTGGGGGGCGCAGGACACGGTCGACTCCGTTCCCGCCGGACGCAAATCGGCGCAGGCGTTGCGGGCGCCGTTTCACATGCTCGTGGGGGCCGGACACCTCTCCATGCTCGCCGCACCCAAAGCGATCGCACGCGAGGTCGACTCATTCGCGCGACATTGAGGCGGTCGTCGAACGCAGAACTTTTGGCCAAAACTTTTGCCCACCTGAGCTGATCTGAGCTGATCTCAGCCGATCGAGCATCGCCAAGCATGCGCTTTCTGCTGTTGCCTGACCTAGCAACGCACGTCTCATAACCAGGAGGTCGCAGGTTCAAATCCTGCCCCCGCTACTGGAAAGCCCCGCTCGGGCGAGGCCTTCGTCTAAGCGGCAACGTCTAATGCCTCCGGGTTGGTACTGGAGTTGGTACCTCGCTGGCTAGGCGGCGCTCTGCCTCTGGCTCGACAGGTGCCAGTAGCCGCAGTGAGGAACTCGTACGTCTAAAGCGGCTGAAGCCGGCGGGTCCACGAAAAATGCGCATGCGCTAGGCGCCCTCTCGAGTGTGGACCGTTTCGAGGACGGAGACGGTCTCGCAACTTGCGTACGTGGCGCGAACGTCCATGCCGCGGAGCGGCTATCGGACCCAGAGCTGGTCGAGCAGGTCGGCACCGCCGCTTTGTTGGTAGTTCCCGACACGTGCCGACGTCAGGTCGACGAAGCGGGGGGTGATGAGCGGCACCCAAGGGGCTCGGTTGGTGATCTCGCGGTCGATCGCCGCTGCGCGGCCCGCAGTGCCGGCGGGATCGGTCGGCTCCTCTCTCCCGAGCCGCGCGATTCGTTTGTCGATGCGGGGATCGCAGAAGTGCATCCAGTTGGGCTGGAAGTCGCATCCGACTGTGCCGAGCATGTCCACGGCGAGCGACGTCCCGAACCAGCTGATGAAGCCGGCCTGGGCGCTTGGGGTCTTGTTCAGCGCCGCCTCGTATGCGGCCCAGTAGGGGAAGGAGTGCATGCGCGCGCGGTAGCCGAGCCGCCGCAGCAATGCCACGAGGTACTGCGATTCCCTGCGGAAGTCGGACGGCGACCAGACGACGATCGACTGGCCCGACGTGCCCGACGCGCGGATCAGCCCGCGTGCCCTGGTCAGATCCGGAGCTTTCCAGTCGCCACTCGCATCCGGCGCGGCCGTGTAACGACAGTACCGCCGGTACCCGGACACCGTTGGAGGGACGATCTGACAGGTCGGCTGCGCGAATGCGGCTCCGCGCAGCGCCGCCACGCGCTTTCGGTCGACGGCGTAGTTGAGCGCGTGACGGACGCGAATGTCGTCGAAGGGCGGGCGCCGGACATTCAGGAAAACGAACTCCGTCGCCTGCTTGGGGACGAGGTGCACCTGGAGAGGGTGGCGGGTGGCGAAGTCCTGAAGGCGCGGCGTTTGCCTCGACGCGGTCAGAAGGTCGGCTGTCCCGGCGAGCAGGTTGCGAAAGCCCGCGTCCTGGGTCTTGATCGTGCGGTAGACGATCTCGTCCGGGTAGCCGTCCGGTCGCGCGGCCGCCGACCAGACATGGAAGTAAGGGTTGCGCACGAGGGTGAGGAGCTTGCTGCGAACGTAGCTCTGGATCCTGTAGGGGCCGGTCGCGGGGATCGCCTTCGTGCCGACGTCGCGGAACGGCGTCCCTGCAGGAACGGGGACGATCGCCATGAGCTCGTAGAAGAAGTCGGGGTCGGGTGCCGGTAGCCGGAACGTTAGCGTCGCGGGCCCCTGCACGATTACGCTGCGGGAGAGATCGCAGCGCCGGTGCGCGATGCAGCCCGCGGCGCCCGCGAGGTGACCGAACGGCTGCATGATGTTCTCGCTCTGACTGAGTTCCAGGGCACGTGCGAGCGCGCGCCGGAAGTCGGCCGCTCGGAGCGGGCGTCCGTCGGAGTAGCGGATGCCGGGGCGCAGGTGGAACGTGTAGCGCGTGCCGCCTGCGGTCGGCAGCGGCAGTGCTGCGGCGAGGTTGGGGACGATCTGTGTCCCGGCGGCGCCGCCGACCTCGCGCAGGCTCGTCAACGTCTCGTACATGGGGTCCGCTCCACCCACACTCAGGACCGGGCCGGAGGCGGGGTCGATCGAGGCCGGCGCTGCGCCGTAATCTGCGCCAACCGCGACGAGTCGCCCGCCGCGGTGCCCCTCGCCGGAGGCCTGGACCGTCACTCAGACGCCTCCGTCGCCAGTCGCGAGGCCCTCCGGTCGGTTGCCGATCGGCGTCGAGCCGACGACTACTCCACGGCGAGGGTCGATACGCACAACGCGGGAGCCGAACTCCGCGCTGACCCAGACGGCGCCCCTGCTGAAGCTGACGGCGGAGGGCCCGTCCGGCACCGGGATCGTCCCCTCCCCGCCGAGCGTGGTTGCGTCGACCTGCGAGACCGTGCCGTCGAGGGTGTTTGCCACCCAGAGCGAGCCGTCGCCGTAGGCGATACCGGTCGGGCCTGCGCCGACGGTCGCCTTCGAGGCCACCGTGTTCGTCGCCGGGTCGATTCCGAGGACGCTGCGCGTCGCCTCGTCGGTCACCCAGACCGAGCCGCCCCCGACGGCTATCCCGCGACCGACCGCGTTGGTCGGGATCGCCTTCTTGATGACGTCGCCGGTGTCGGCGTCGATGCGAGTCACCGTGCGGTCATCTGCGTTCGTCACCCAAACCGAGCCGTAGCCGTACGCGACGGCGGTCGGCCCCGCGCCGACCCGAATCGTTCTCACGACCGTGTTCGACTGCGGGTTGATCCACGAGACACTGTTGTCGTCGTGGTTCGCGACCCAGACGGCCCCGCCACCCACCGCGATTCCGCTCGGGCTTGCGCCGACCGTGATCGGCTGGAGAGAGCGTGTGCGAGGATCGATGCGGGAGACCGTGCCGGCCGTTGTGTTCGCTGCCCAGACCGCGACTGCGCGTGTCGATCAGTCCGACCGCGTTTGCCGCTATCGCAGTTGCATGCGTCTCGCCGCCCCGTGTGGCCAGTACGCTTGCGACCGCCGCTGCGATCAGTGCGACGATCGCGACGGCCACACCGACTCCACTTCGCCGAGCCAAGCGTCGAGCGAACCCGGGTTCCGGCGCGCGGTCAAGATCTGCGAGCGGTGCCGCGTCACGTGGCGGCTCGGGTGCCGCCGCCGTTGCAGTCTGAGGAGCAGGCGCTTCGAGTAGCGCGCGGTAGATCGACTCGGTCTCAGGCGAGGGGTAGGCGCCGAGCTCCTCGGCGAGGAGCGCTCGGCATTGCTCGTACACGCGAAGCGCTTCCCCCCGGTTGCCGGCGGCGGCGTGAGCCTCCATCAGACGCCGGTATCCCGTTTCGCGAAATGGTTCTAGCGCGATCGTTTGCTCGGCCCACTTCGCCGCTTCCGGTGCATCACCTGAGCGCAAGTACGCATCGGCCAGCACGCTCAGCGCGCGGCCACGCATATCGGCGAGTCCACGCCGCTTCTCCTCTATCCATGTCCCCTCCTCACCGGGGAGGAAGGGCTGGCGAACGAGTGATGCGGCCAGCATGGCCGCTGTCTTCGCCTCGTTCAGGTCCCCCGCCGCGAGCGCTTGCTCCGCCTCCTGCGCCGCCTTTGTCGCCACAGTGACGTCAACCCAGGTTCCTTCGGGCAGCTCGAGCCGGTAGCAGCCGAAGGCGCCGGTCAGAGCGTTGGCGCCGTCGATGCCGTTCTCTGCGAGCAGGTTGCGCAGCTTGCTCGCGATCACGGTCAGCGATTTCTCCCAGCTCGCGGGCGGTGCGCTGCCCCAGAGCGCCTCGGCCAACTCGTCCCGTGGCACCGCTCTTCCCTGCTCGGCCACCAGGTACGCGAAGAAGAGCCGACCCTGCCGCCCTTGGAAGCGCTCCTCGCCGATCACCAGACCGTCGGTCTCGACCGCGACCCGACCCGCGAGGAAAACCTTCAGTGGCAACTCCCCAATCATTCTCCTGCCCGCATCTTGCCTCGATTTAGGGGCGCGCCCCTACTTTCGCCCCGAGGAGTCATGGCCAAGATGCTTCATTGCGACTGCGGGTTCGAGGCCCGCGCCGAGGACGAGGACGGGCTCGTCGCGGAAGTTCAACGCCACGCACGCGAGGCGCATGGGATGGCGCTCTCGCACGACGAGGCGCTCCTGCTCGCCTTTCGCGTCGAGCTGAACTCGGCAGCGCTTACCACGACTCCTCGCGACAGGACAACTCGAACAGAGGAGAAGAAATGAAGCACCATCGCAAGCGCGCCCTCGTCGCGACCGGGCTCGTGGCGGTCGCCTTGGTCGTCACGGCGTTGTTCGTCGTACCGGCCCTGGCCACGCCACCCTCGTTGGTGACCACCGCCACCTTCGGAGTCGCGCGTTTCGACAACATCGACTCCACGACGAAGACCGACATCAATTCCGGTGATGCGACCGACTTCTGGCAGGCCCGGATCAACACGAAGGGGGCCTCCGACCTCTACGTGCTGCAGAACACGATCCAGCCGGGCGGAACCTTCGGCTGGCACAGCCACCCCGGCCCCAGCCTGGTGATCGTCAAGTCCGGCACCGCGACCTTCTACATGAAGGACGACCCCACCTGCTCGCCCCAGGTCGTCCAGGCCGGATCGGGCTTCGTCGACAACGGCCATGACACGCACGTCGTCCGAAACGAAGGCAGCGTCGACCTCGTCACGGTCGTCGTCTCCCTTGTTCCGGCCGGTTTCCAGAGGCGGATCGACGAGCCGGCGCCCGCCAACTGCCCCGCACTTCCAAACGGCTGAACGCGGGCCGGGAGGGTGGGCACACGCCCACCCTCCCGGCGAGACGAAGTGCATGAAGACGGGCCGTCACACAGCCAGCCGATGGTGAGCGGCGGCAAGGATCGGTGGGCTGCGCCCCTCGGTTTGGACTACGGCGCCGTCGGTGTGAACGCGGCTCCGTCAAGCGGGAACTTCGGCGGCGTCGAGGTGCCGACGGGCGTGCCGATCTCCCCGCCCCAGACGATCAGCGATCGCCCTGTCCACGTCACGATCGGACCCCCGCGTGCGCGCAGGGGCCAGCTCGGAAGCGCCGACCACCGGTTCGTCTTCGGGTCGTAGGCGAGACCGCGGTTGGCACTCCAGAGCAGCAGGCGCTTCCCCGTCCAGGCCGCCGAGGCCTCGGCGCGGGAGGACGGTACCGACCCGAGCCTCCGCCAGCGATTCGTCGCGGGGTTGAACGCGAACGCCGATCGGGAGCGCAACCCGGCGCCGACGACGAGAAGCTCGTGACCGTCCCAGACCGCGGTACCGCCGCGTTCCGGTTCGGGAGCGAGCCGACGCCACGTGTTCGTCCGTGGGTTGTAGGCCGCCGCGCGGGCGAACCGCGCGGGGTAGGGCTTCCCGTCGGGATCCAAACCGCCGACGACCAGCACGAGCTCGCGGCCCGTCCAGGCGCCGACCGGACTCTGGCTAGGCGCGAGCGGCGAGCGGGCCAGCTTGCGGAACGTGTCCGTCGCCGGCCTGTACGCCGCACCGTTCGACCGCGCGTCGCCGCAGCAGCCGCCACCCCAGCCGATCGCCTCACGCCCGGTCCAGACGACGATTCCACCCGGAACCGAGCGCCGGAGCGGTCGCCACTGGTTGGTCGCCGGGCTGTACGCGAGAGGCTGGAAGTCGTTCCAGGCCAGCATCTCCGTGCCGGTCCAGACGGCCTTGTAGCCCAGGTTCGACACGCGTCCGGAAGGCGTCGCGAGGGAGCTCCAGGCGTCGGCAGCCGGATCGTAGGCCTCGACGACGGTGGTGGACGTGAACGGCTTCGTGCCGAAGACGATCAGCTGCTTGCCCGTCCAGACGCTCGTACCGAAGACCGACGATGGCGCCGCGGGGAGCTTGCCCCAGGTCCCCGGCAGCCGGGTCGCACCTGACGCCGCAAGCGCCGACGCCGGCACGGCGATCAGTGCCAGGGCCAGAGCGAGGGTCTTGCCGATTTTGAACATGGTTCCTCCGTTTCTGAATGTAGCCTTGCTCGCTGCACCGAGTGTCGCCGCGTGAGCGACGTTTATCCATGGACGCGAGCTAGACGATCAATGGAATTTCGCTCGTCAACGAGGGAGCGCGGGCGTGCGGCCCAAGTCGTCGTCTTCGGGCCGGACTCCGGGACAATCGACAGTGTCGAGCTCTCGGGCCAACGTGTCACCGTCGGGCGGCTTCCCGACGCGAACGACATTGCGCTTCAGCCGGACCCCGAGCAGCTCGTCACGCGCGCGAATCACTGCATGTTCGAGCGGGACGGGAGCCGCTGGTTCGTCGTCGACGGCGGCAGTGTCAATGGGACGTTTCTCAGACGAGGCGGTGAGCTCGGCCGCGTCGGGGAACGGGCGGCACTTCAGGACGGAGACGTCGTGTGCGTGCTCGCATCGGTGTCGGCAACGGGAGAGCGGCGCTACTTCGAGCTGGCGTTCCACGCGACGGCCGACTCGCAGGCGACCCGCGCCGTCCCCTTCGCCAGGCCGGTCGCGGCCGCGTGTCTGACCTACGACCCGGCCCAGGCTCGACTCACCCTCGTGCAGGACGGCGAGCGACACGAGATCCAGATCCGCGCCCAGGCCCACCGGCTCGTTCGCTACATGGTCGAGCGAAACGCTGCGAGTGGAGGCGCGCCGGCACTGTGCACGCACGAGGAGCTGATGCACGCCGTCTGGGCGGACGAGCCGATGCACTCGCGCGAGGAGCTGGCGAAGCTGGTCTGGGAGCTGCGCAAGAAGCTCGAGCCGTTCGAAGGCGAGCACCTGATCGAGAACGAGCGCCGACTCGGCTATCGGCTGCGCACGTGTCCCGACCGGTGACACCGGACGTCGGCGAGACGTTCGGCGGTTACACGATCGAATCGGTGCTCGCCCGCGGGGGGATGGGCACGGTCTTCCTGGCCACGCACGAGCGGCTCGCCCGCAAGGTCGCGCTGAAGGTGATTGCGTCCGACCTCGCCCGTGACGAGGATTTCCGCGCGCGGTTTCTCCGCGAGTCTCAGCTTGCCGCCTCGCTCGACCATCCGAACGTGATCCCGATCTATGACGCCGACGAGGTAGACGGCGTCCTCTTCATCGCCATGCGCTACGTGAGCGGGCCGAGCCTGCAGGCGCTGATCCGGGAACACGGTTCCCTCTCGGCGGTTGAAACCTCGCGAATCGCAGACCAGATCGGCGGCGCGCTCGACGCCGCGCACGAAGCCGGGCTCGTGCATCGCGACGTGAAGCCCGCGAACATCCTCGTCGCCGAGCCCGGCGACCATGCCTATCTCTCCGACTTTGGGCTCGCCAAACGCACGAGCTCGGAGGGAATGACGCGGACCGGCTTCTTCCTCGGTACCGTCGATTACGCCTCGCCCGAGCAGATTCGCGGGCGGCCCCTCGACGGCCGCGCGGACGTCTACTCGCTGGGCTGCGTCCTCTTCCACTGTCTCGCGGGTCAGCCGCCGTTCGTCCGCGAGTCGGAGTTCGACGTGCTGCAGGCGCACCTCGCCGACGCGCCGCCGGCCGTGTCGACCGTGCACCGCGGCCTGCCACAGGCGCTCGACGACGTCCTCGCGACGGCAATGGCGAAGGAGGCCGATGCACGGTACTCGACGACGGGCGCCCTCGCCGCCGGCTTCGCCAACGCCCTTGCTGCAGACGGCGACGCCACGCGCGTCGCGGCTACGACCCCGGTTGCGCCCATAGTTGCGACGCGGCGGCTTGCCGTCCCCAGACGACACCGCCGCAGGTTGATCGCCGCCGTGAGCCTCGTGCTCGCAGTCGCCGCCGCGGTTGCCGCGGTGCTCGTGACGCGTGGTAGCCAGGGCCGTGTCGCCTCGGAGAGGCTCCGCACGTTTGTCGACCGGACAGAGAACATCCTCCGGCAGTCGGCAGCGGGACGGCACGACATAGGCCGTGTGGTTGCTGCGGGAGTGGCGTGCAAGATCACCACCGGCGATGCCGCGCGGCGGATCGAGAGCGCAAGGGAGAATCGCCAGAGCATCCTCGACCAACTCGGCAGCTTCGAGACGCCGACCGCCGCAACCGATCGGATGGTCACGATCCTGCAACAGGCGCTGCAGCAGTCGATCGAGGCCGATCGCCGTTACCGCGACGGTTTCCTCACCGCGAAGTCGACTACGTGCCCGCTGTCGCCGAATTCGGACTTCGAGCTCGCCGCGAAGTCGAACAGTCGAGCGACGGCGGCGAAGCAACGCTTCGTCGCGGCGTTCGACCCGCTGGCGCAGCGCTTCCACCGCCGTACGTGGTCTGCAAGCGAGTTCTGAGTGGAAGCGTTCATCTGTGCGACGTCACGTTCAGAACGGATCGCTCGGGCGTCGACTCGTTCTACGCGACCGCTATGGCTGCCGGCGCGTCGGACAACGGACCTCCAGGCGTACGGGCGACATCCACGAGAACTACTACGCGGCCTTCGTCATCGATCCGGAGAGCTCGAGCGCTTTGGTAATACCGCGGCCTGCGTCTCTATGACGGCTCGGCCAGGCTGACGATGACGCGGCGTTAGCCTGGTGGTTGTTCACCGGTTGGCTGTTCCCATTCTCGTGGTGGGAAGTCGGGAACTTGCCAGCCGAGGTCGAGCTCGGGTGAGCCGTCCTGGCCAGGTGGGATGCGACGGTGGGGGCGGAAGGTGATCTCAAGCACCAGCGCCGGCGGCGGGTTTTCGCCCTCCCGGATCGCCCGCTCGGCATCGAACAGGGGGCAGACCGAGCAGCGGGGAAGAACCCCGGAGTAGAAGCGGAATCGGCAGCTCCCAAACGACTTGAGCTGGGAGGAGGCGCACCAGGCCATCTCCCTGACCTGGAAGGCTGAGAGCGGCTCGTTCCCCTCGTACACCTCGGTTGCACGCCAGTGGCGGACCCCTCCAGCAGGCGGGCCAGACCGGTGTAGGCGGCGGCGATGGTGTCGAGCCTGAAACTGACCCGATGCCTGCCCGGCTCGACCTCGCTGCACTCGCCCGCCCTGCTTCGAGCCTCGGCCAGCGCCCGCCCGAAACGCCTCGAGCGCGAAGGGCCGAACTCCACCGTCACCAAGCGCTCCATACACAGCCAACCTTAAACCGCGGCTACCTTCGCTAGCTCGTCCAATGACCCCCGCCGTAGTCGGCCTGATGGTCAGGCGACTTCACGATGACGCCGAACGAACCCGATGCGATATTAGCGCGGGCGCGTGTGTACTTCAAACCCGACTCCGTCCAACTCGACTCCGCGCGCGGATGTCGCCCTTTGTTGGAAGTGCGAGAGAGAGACCGGTGCGGTGGGGGCCGGGCGAACGGTTCCGCCGCTCGGTTGGGTGCGGTCGTGACGGGGTGGCGGATCAGCGCCGGAGCGGTGGCTCGATGCGAAGGCTGTCAAGGAGATGCATCGCCTTCGCGTGCGTCGCCCTCGACGCGCGAGTCCCAAATCCATAGAAGACGTAGAACGCGCGTCCATGCTGGCGAAACGTGAGCTCGCCGCTGTTCGGGGGCGTGCACAGGCCGCCGGCACCCTTGGCGTCCAGTAGAAAGTGCCGTGGCCTGCTTGGGGTTCGTGGAAGCATCCGCCGGCGCGAGGCGCCGTCGCGCTCCTCAGTCAGTTGAACGTAGGCGCCGTCGACGCGCCACTGATCCTGCAACGTTGGCGAGCACAGACCCGGCGCGGGATGCCTGTGGCGAAGCCGAAAGCTCGTTGCCGTGAAGACGGTCACCGGGTCGCGGACGCCGTTTATGCGGGCGGTCGTCACGTGCCAGCCCGCAGGAATGGCAAGCGAGATCCCGCGCGGGAGCGTTACGCGCGAGGTCGACGTGCCCGCGAGCGTGAGCGCGCAGACAAGAAGCATCA
>WNGJ01020143.1_pt1 | contig 11272 bp, 9 predicted proteins | sample 5400611 | NCBI WGS metagenome assembly WNGJ01 (sample SAMN13153375, study PRJNA577476) | soil metagenome | isolation source: 40 cm soil or saprolite under Garry oak tree replicate 1 | place: USA:California | collected 2016-06-15 | reverse complement strand
AGGTGCTGGACGCTACGACCGGACAAATCATTGCCTATTATGGCTACCACGGCGGTATTGTACACGCGGCAGCATGGTCGCCAGACGGGACATACCTGGCCATCGGCGACTCCGACTTTTCGGTGCAGGTCTGGAATGTCGCCACGGTGCGCAATGTGTACACCTATAGCGGCCATACCTCTGATGTGCTAGCGGTGGCCTGGTCGCCCGATGGTAAACGCATCGCCTCGGGCAGCAGCGACGGGACGGTACAGGTGTGGGATGCCCTGACGGGAGGTCATGTCTACGTCTACCGCGGGCATGCCGATTTTGCGCTGGGCCATTTCACTGGCGGTTCAGCAGTGAACAGTGTAGCCTGGGCTCCTGACGGCAAACGTATCGCCTCAGGTGGCAACGATGAGACGGTACAGGTGTGGCCGGTTGAATAACAGTCAAGAGTATGGATGCTTGCAAGAGGACACCAATCCTGGTATGCTTAGTAGTAAGATCTGAGGCAAACAGAGGCCAACGGGCTGCACACCATTCGCGAAGGAAGGCGAGAGCTTTTTTATGAATAGTCCTCTTCAGAAAGTTCATTTGACTGCCATGCCAGAACAGGCGATTGCACCGGAAGAAGACCAGGGGATATTTGACCTCGCGGCAGAGGAAGAGGGCCATATCCACCTACCCAATCCCAGTTTCTGGCCCATCATTTTGAGCGCGGCGCTGCTCTTGTGTATAGCAGGATTTCTCTTTATCGATTCTTCCCCCTGGATCCTGGTTATTGCTATCCCTCTCGTACTGATTGCTATCCTGGGTTTGGGATTAGAAGATCCAATGGCGCCCCAGGAACATGCCGGGCGGGCATACCAGGCCACCTCTTATGGCGGGGCAGCGGGCGGGCCGACTACGCTGGCGCAGGCCGTGCTGCAACGCGCCGAGGCGGTGGCAGAAGGCATCGTGACCCTCAGCAGTACAGAATGGAGCGCGCATCCTGTGCATATAGAGATTGAAGAGGATCTGGGCACGGGTGTGGTACTGGCGCTGTACGGAAAGGTCGAGCTGGAAGCACAGCGCGAAGAACTCGAAAGGGCTCTACGGCAGCTGCCGGGCGTGGTCGATGTCAAGAACTTCCTTGTCGCCGAAGACGCTCTATTAAATGCCGTCAACGCGCGTATCGAGAGCCTGAAGGCAGCCGGGAAGCTCGAAGGAGCGAAGGATGTTTACGCGCTGGTCGAGAACTATATCGTCAACCTGTACGGCGAGGTCCCAACAAACGAGATGAAGAACCGGCTGGAGCGCGAGTTGATCACCATCCCGGGCGTGAGGGTCATAGTCAATCGGGTTAATCCGATAGATATTCCGGGCGAGCTGGGCAGGACACGCAACAGAGTGGGTCCGGGCTGATTTCTAAGATTTGTACGTGAATTTGCTAGCGCGGGCTATTTGCCCACGTGTGATTCCTGGCGGAGGCTAGCCTCCGCCAGGTTTTTTCAATTGTATGCGTGGCGATTAGCGCCTGCGCAGGAAGGCGGGGATGTCGATGGCGTCGCCGGGAGGCGCATTACGGCTGCCGCGCGGAAGATCGAGCACCTTGGGGTCGGGACGGCGGATCGGGCGCTGCGGGCGCTGCTCGCTGGGGGCGGCAGGGCGCTGCGCGGGCTGGGCCTCCGGCTCCGGGGCTGGCAACCGTCTTTCGCTATCTGCCATATCCGCAAAAGCATCCGATCCGGTATCCAGGCCGTACACATCCTCCTCTGCTACGCCATGTACTCCAGGCTGCCCGGGAGGCCGCAGCGCATCCTGCATGGAGGGACGCTGCCGCGCATGCGCAGCCGAGCGCAATGGGCCTGTCGGGTGATTTGAGACATGCGAGATGTTCACCGGCGGGGGCGTCACAGGCATAGCGCCATATGCCTGTGGCATGCCCGGCTGCTGCTGTCGCAGCGGTGCGCTGCCGTTGCCTGCAGCTACAGGCGTTTGAGATGGATAGAACATGCTGCGATTGTACTCCACACGTCCCTGATTTTGAGACAGTGAAGGGATACGGCCGCGGCCCTGTCCATCGAAGCCTGTAGCGATCACCGTGATCTTGACCTTGCCATCAAAAGCGTTGTCCTGAACGGCCCCGAAGATGATGTTCGCCTCCGGGTGAGCTGCCTTGCTGATGATGTCGGCCGCCTCGTTCACCTCGTAGAGGGTCAGGTCGAGACCACCGGTGATGTTGAACAGCACGCCGCGAGCCCCGGCAATATCGATGTCCAGCAAGGGGCTGGAAATGGCAAGGTGCGCTGCATCGACCGCGCGGTTGTCGCCGCCTGCCTCGCCGATGGCCATCAGCGCTGAGCCGGCCGTCGACATGATGGCCCTCACGTCGGCAAAGTCAAGGTTAATCAGCCCGGGCACGGTGATCAGGTCGCTGATGCCTTGAATGCCCTGGCGCAGCACATCATCGGCGAGGCGGAAGGCCTCGGAGAGCGGCATCTTCTTGTCGGCGACCTGCAAGAGGCGGTCGTTGGGCACGGTGATCAGCGTGTCCACATGCTGCCTGAGGTTGGCAATACCTTCCTCAGCCGCCATGCGGCGCTTGTTACCCTCGAAGGTGAAGGGCTTAGTGACCACACCGACCGTCAGCGCGCCGAGTTCGCGGGCGATCTGCGCGATGATGGGGCTGGCGCCTGTGCCGGTACCACCGCCCATACCGGCGGTGATGAAGACCATGTCGGAGCCTTTGAGGGCTTCGTGGATGTCCTCTATATTCTCCTCCGCGGCCTTGGCCCCAATGCTGGGATTGCCGCCAGCGCCGAGGCCACGAGTGAGCTTGTCACCGATGCGGATCCAATGCGGAGCCTGCGTCATCAACAAAGCCTGGGCGTCGGTGTTGAGGGCGATGAACTCGATACCCGACATGCTGGCTTGAATCATGCGGTTCACCGCATTGCTACCGCCGCCGCCGACGCCGACAACGCGGATCTGCGCAAAGCCTTCAACCGGGTGATTTCCCATTAATACCATTTTCGTGGCCTCCTCGTCCCTCGATAAATCGGGGACCTACTACGGAATAAACGCACGTAACCAGCGGCCTATACGAGCCAGGAAACTCCTTGAGCCACTTTCTTCTTGCTCCTGCTCGTCGATAAGCAGCGAGGTATGGCGCAAGCCCCACAGCAGCAAACCCACCGCGGTGGAGTAGGCCGGGCGACTGATGGAGTCGGCCAGGCCATACAGGCCCACCGGGGAGGCAAGACGCGTGGGCAAATCAAGTGTTTGTCCTGCCAGTTCCAGAATACCCGGCAACTCGGAGGTGCCACCGGTCAGCACCTGGCCAGCCGGCAGCAATCCATCGTAACCAGATTTCTTGATTTCCTCGTGTACCATCTCAAACAGTTCTTCCACGCGGGCCTGAATGATCTCTGCGAGTAATTTGCGCGGTACCAGGTCATTGGTGTTCGGCATGAAATGTGACAGGTCAATCATGTCATTAGCAGCGATAGTGGCAGGATTACAGTGACCATAGGTGACTTTGAGTTCTTCCGCTACGCCAAAGGGCAAACGCAAGCCGATAGCAATATCGCTCGTGATGTGGTTGCCACCGATGGGCAACACGACCGTCTGCCAGATAGCGCCATCGGCGAAGACGGCGATATCGGTCGTACCGCCACCGATATCGACCAGGGCTACCCCAAGGTCAGTCTCGCCATCAACCAGCACAGCTTCGCTGGATGCAAGTGGCTCCAGCACCAGGTCTTCGATCTCAATTCCTGCCTTATGCACACACTTAATCAGGTTGTGAATAGATGAAACCGCGCCAGTGATGATGTGGGTTTCCACCTCCAGGCGGAAACCGGACATGCCAATGGGATTTTTGATACCTTCCTGTCCATCCACCACATAGCCACGTGGAATGACGTGGATCACCTCGCGGTTCGCGGGGATAGCAATGGCGCGCGCAACCTCGATAGCCCGGCTGATATCGTTCTGGATGATATCGCGGTGACTGGGGGAGATGGCGACAAAGCCCTTGCTATTCTCCGAACTGATGTGTCCACCAGCTATGCCCACATAAGCGGTGGTAATTTTCTTTCCTGAAAGGCGTTCTGCACGGTCCAGCAAGGGCAGGTGCCAACGCCAACAATATTCAGCTTCCCGTCGCGGTCCAGCTCGCCAACAAGAACACAGATTTTTGTTGTTCCTACGTCGATTCCGACGATCACCCGCTCTTGCACGATATACGCTCCTTACCGGGCGGTCCAAATGTGGGACGCGTTTCTACGATTATTTCAATGTAAAGACGGGGCGCAGGCCAAAGCGCAGGTCAATGGTAGGCCCGTACCAGGGCAAGGGTACGTACCAGGGCGACCGCAAGGGTCGCCCCTACATTTCTACGATTATTTCAATGTAAAGATGGGGCGCAGGCCAAAGCGCAGGTCGATGGTAGCCACGTTGAGCTGCTGCTTTTGGGCGAGCGCGAGAATCTGCTGAAGCTCATGCAGCCGGTTGGACAGGGGGTTGGCATCACTGGCGCCGCCCAGGTAGGCTATCCAGCCATGGGGGCTGACGACTATGAACGAGCCGTTTCCACCGGAGGTTGCTACACCCACAGGAATTCCCACGTCGTAACGCAATATAAAGGTACCTGTCACCTGTGGCAGACTCGCAAACACCTGCAGCGCAAAGGCTACATCGGCCTGGCTTAAGCGGATTCCAGGGCCAATGGGCTGGTTAGATAGCCCGACCTGTCGACCGCGCACGTCCACAAGCGTTTGCAGGCCACGCGCGGTTAGCGTCTGGCTGGCAGGGGCTATCACCACCGCCAGCCTGTCCACGCTGTAGGTGCCATATTTCGTTTGCCAGAGCAGCACGGGGGTGCGCTCAACTACCGTCACTGTCAAGGCATTGGGCCACTGTTTCGCCAGGGTCGCAGAAGCTATCTGTGGCAAAGCTTCGATACGTGCCGCCAGAGCTGCTGTATCGATCAAAAAAATGTTCTGGCCCTGCACGCCCATATGCTGGATGCTGCCAATGACTATAGGATTTTGTGTACCTACCACATTCACCTGCTGCACGCGCAATGCCGGGCTGGTCAGGGCGAAATTGACGCCCAGCATAGTGATTACCAGGACTGCAAAGAAGCCCAGCAGCTTTGCGACGAAGGCTCCGCGACGCCTGCGCCGCCCACTGCGCACCGGTATATGCGAATCATTGTGCCGCGGCTGGGGCTGCTCAGGCTGGATTGCGCGCATTCGCCCGTTTGAGGGGGTTACATCCGTCTGAGATAGGCTACGCTGCACCATTATAGTGTAGGCTGCCGGTTTCCCATGCCTGCTGCGCAGTCGCTGTCGACGCTCAGCCAGTACATGCGATGGGGTCGGCCGAACCGGCTGCTCCGGCATCGTGACGACACGCACACGCGTGCGAGCGGTCACCAACAGCGGAGAGGGCTCCGAAGGCCTACCTTCAGCAGGGGGAGCGGGCGGGCGACCATAAAGGCCCACCCCGCCGCTCCTCGCCACCCTCGCCCCTACGGGAGTCGAAGCCTCTACAGGAGCCGAATTTCCAGCAGGGGGAGCGGGCGGGCGACCATAAAGGCCCACCCCGCCCGTCCCAGCCTCCCTCGCCCTTACGGGAACAGAAGCCCCTAGGGGAGTCGAAGCCATTACGGGAGCCGAATTTCTCCCGGAAGGATGGAGAGCCGGCTCCGAAGGGATATGGCGTTTCTTGCTATAGTAGGGATGATAGGCTGTCTGCTCTTTTAGTTGTGTTTTTTTCTGTTCCATAGTCATTGTGGTGCCTCCCACTCGCCGCGTAACTCGACCTCAAGTTCCAGGTCTACCCCAAACTGCTCGTGGACGCGGTTGTGAGCTATCATGATCAGTGTTGCTACATCGGCGGCGCTGGCGCCGCCCAGGTTGACGATAAAGTTGGCGTGGCGCTGCGAAATCTGCGCTTTGCCGTGGGTCATCCCCTTCAAACCAGCCTGCTCAATGAGGCGGCCTGCATAATCACCTACAGGATTCTTAAAGACTGAGCCCGCGCTCTGCTGCGGCGGCTGAGTCCTCTTACGATGTTGTTTATATTCCTCAATAGTTGCACGCAGTTTCTGTGGGTCCTCGCGGTGAAGACGTATGCCCAACTGCATAATGATTTCACCCGGTTCGATCAGTGCGCGCGGGGCAACCAGGGGATAGCCACGCTGATCGAACTGGATGCGGCGGTACGCGCGGAAACGGCTATGGCGATAGGCCAGGTTCAGCTCGTCATGCTGGTAGCGCCGTATCGTCGGCACTGCTGGCTGGCCTTCGAAGTCGCTGCGCGCATCCAGCACTTCGACCCACTCCAGGACCTGCCCCATATTGCCGTGATGCGCACCCGCATTACTGATCACGCCGCCGCCAAGAGTCCCTGGAATGCCCGGGCCGAACTCTAAGCCACCCCAGCCAAGGGGGGCCAGCTCGTTCAGCAGCCGGGGCCAGCTCACCCCAGCGCCCGCCACCAGGAGGGCAGTGCCATCGCCGCGCTCTTCAATGCTGTAGCTATTGAAGGCGAGGCGGGCGACAATACCTCGCACACCGGCATCTGCATAGAGTACGTTGGTGCCATTGCCAGCGGCCAGCAGCGGCCAGCGCTGCTCGATACACTGGCACACGATGCCGACCAGTTCTTCGGCGGAGTCAAGCGTGACCCACACATCTGCGGGGCCGCCGACACCGAAGGTGCCATGGCGTGCCAGCGGCTCGCCGCGCCGCACGCGCTCCCGAAAGTGCGGGTACAGCTCGGCATAGGCAAGATCGGCATCGAACGTCTTGCGCGTTCCCCTGGACGCATTTTGCAATAACATCTCTGTAACGGTATAGATATCCCCTGCTCCCATAATTAACACCACATCCCCGGAACGTAATATATGTTTCAACAACCGTAGAGTTGCCTGCACGTCTCCGCTGTGCATCACCTGTTTGCCCTGCCGCGCGAAGGTGGGGAGTTTCGCCATGGCCTCCACCAGGTCTCGCGCAGAAATGAGGCCCGTGTCATGCTCACGCCCTGGGAAAATGTCAGCAATGAGCGCGACATCCGCCAGGTCAAAGGTGTGCAAGAACTGATCAAAAAAGGTCTTTGTACGACTGAACATATGCGGCTGGTAAACCGCGACCAACCTTCTGCCAGGAAAGCGCTTACGCGCGGCCTCCAGGGCGGCGGCGATGGCCGTGGGATGGTGCGCATAGTCATCAACGAGGATGACATCGAGCGTACGCTCATCCGTTGGCAGCGGCCCCTGGTGACGCAGTTCGAAGCGCCGTTTAATGCCGCCAAAGCTCTCAAGCGTTCTCACGATCACTGCGGGATCGATACCTACAGCACGAGCGGCGGTCAAGGCCGCCAGCGCATTTTGAACGTTATAGATACCCGGCAACTGCAGGCGAATAGTTCTATCCACCGGCAGCGCGTCATCCTGCCGGGAGCGGACCCGGAAGCTGGTCTCTCCGTCCAGCTTTACGTCGTAGGCCTGGTATGCCAGGGTTGGCAGGGCCGACAGGGCGGGGGCAAGCCCCGCCCCTACATTTAGGGAGGGCGACATGCCTTCCACCGAGTAGGTCAAGAGTCGTCCAGGCCAGTCGCTGAGCCGCTCAAACAGTTCGAGGCAGCCAGGGCTATCGGTATTCAAGATGAGCGTCGGCGGCAGCGGCCAGTCACCCCGCATATCCATGCCGCGAATAAAATGTTCAAAGGCTGCGAGAAAGGCATTATAGTCAGCAAAGAACTCCGGGTGCTCGAATTCGATCGAGGTCACAACCGCCAACCTCGGATGATAGTGCCAGAAGTTGTGATTGAACTCGTCGGCCTCGTTCACAAAGTACTGCCCCTTGCCCAGGCGATAGTTGGCATTGAAGCGCGGGACGATGGCCCCTACCTCGCACGTGGGATCAAGGCCGGCATCGACGAGCATCAGCGCGAGTAGAGCCGTGGTCGTCCCCTTGCCGTGGACGCCGCTGACCGAAAGGGTACACTTCCCGCGCATCAACTCGCCCAGCATTTCCTGCCAGGTCATCACCTGCATGCCACGTGCCCTGGCGGCAAGCAGTTCCGGGTTAGCGGGATTGAGCGCCACGACCGCAGGCACGTAGATCAGGGCATCGGCATCGAGCAGGTGCTCAGGGCTATGGCCGATCTGCACCGGTATGCCAACGCTCTCCAGGGCTCTGGTGGTTGCCGAGGCTGATTGATCGCAGCCCGTTACCACACTCCCAGTAAGCTGCGCCATCTGCGCTACTGCCGAGATGCCCTGGCCGCCTATACCCATGAAATGCAAACGAGAGTTCTTCACTGCTTAACGTGCTTTCGCGATTTGAATTACTGCTGCCGCGATCTCTTGCGCTGCTTGCGGCCTGGCAAGGGCGAGCGCGGCATTGGCCATTGTTTCTTTCAATGTTTTAGATGACATTATTGATACGACACGCTCTACAAGGACCTGCGGCTGTAGATCATCGTTGCGGATGACCTGGGCCGCCTGCTTACGACCAAACATGGCTGCGTTCGCCTCCTGCGGCGAGCCACCTATAGCCGGTGGCAGCGGGACGAGAATACCCGGCTTAGCTAGTACCGCCAGTTCGCTCAAGGTTGCCGCACCGGCGCGGCACACCACCAGGTCTGACGCCTGCAACGCCAGCGGCATCTGCGCATCCAGGTAGGGTTCCAGCCTGTAGCGCTGCCGCGCGGCTTCATCCATCCCTGCCAGCTCGCGCTCGGATAAGGCGCGGGTCTCGTCAAAGAGTCCCCTGCCGCTGATGTGCAACACCTGGCATTGCGCCAGCAGGCCTGGAAGGGCCTGACATGCCACCTGGTTCAGGTGTCGCGCGCCCTGGCTTCCGCCCGTTACAAGCAGCAGCGGTAATGCCGCGTCAAATCCCAACGTACTACGAGCCTGCTGCGGCGATGTCTGGCGCACATCCAGGACCGCCTGCCGCACCGGGTTGCCCAACTGCACGGTCTTGCGGGCCGGGAAGTAGGCCACCGAATCCGCGAAGGCCACCGAGATGCGCGTGGCAAGCGGCGCAATCATCCTGTTCGACAGGTTGGGCGGCACGTCCTGCTGGTGCATCAACAGCGGGACGCCGTTGAGACGGGCTGCCAGAGCCGCCGGAACCGCTACATAACCACCGCTGGTAAAGGCGGCCTGCGCCTGGAAACGCCGCACAACGCCGATGGCCTGGGCTATACCCGCCGGCACACGCGCCAGGCCGGTGAGCGTCTGCCACGAGATATAGCGCCGCAACTTACCTGCTTTGACGGTAGCCACTGGGAAACCTGCTGCCGGCGCCAGCTCGGTCTCCAGGCCATCGTCGCTGCCGAGATACAAGATTTCGGCTTGATACTCCTGCCGTAAGTGCGTCGCTACCGCCAGGGCCGGATAGATGTGGCCCCCGGTACCTCCGCCTGATACTAGTACTCGCATACTATACCGTTGTAATCTATTTTTTGTGTACCTATTCAGGTACATTCTCATGTCGCCTGCGGCGACGGGCGAGAAAGAGGAGGGTTTAGCGGGGACACCCCGTGCCCCGGCAGGGGGACTGCGTCCCCTGCACCCCCTATGTTTTTGCCTTGCGCAGGCCAGAGGAGGGTTTAGCGGGGACACCCCGCGTCCCGGCAGGGGGACTGCGTCCCCCTACACCCCCTACGTTTTTGTCTTGCGCAGGCCCATGGTGATGGTGCGGCGTGAGAGCGCTGGCGCCTCGGGTTCCTGGATGTAGCGCGAGATATTGAGCAGCACGCCGACAGCCGCTAACGAGACGACAAGCGATGAGCCGCCAAAGCTGATGAACGGGAGCGGGACACCTGTGTAGGGAATGCTCCCGGTCGCAGCTCCTATATTGATCATAGCCTGCAGTACGAGCCAGGTCGTGATGCCGGTCGCCAGCAGTGAGCCGTACATGTCTGGCGCGCGCCTGGCGAGTCTAAACCCACGAAACGCCAGCGACAGAAAGAGTACCACGACGGCAGCGCAAGCGATAAAGCCCAGTTCCTCGCCAAGAATGGCAAAGATCGAGTCCGTATATGGCAACGGCAAATAGCCCGTTTTCTGGCGGCTGGCCCCCAGTCCCAGGCCAAACCACCCACCCGATCCCAACGCCAGCAATGACTGGTAGAGCTGCAGGTTGATGCTTGTAATATTCTTGAACGGGTCCAGGAAGCCCTCTAAACGGTAAAAGCGATAACCCTTGAAGGCTTCGGCCAGGAAAATTAACCCGCCGCAGGCCGCCGCCAGCAGGAATTGCACGATATTGGCTCCTGCCGCAAAAAACATTGCGGTGGCAAAACCAGCTATGATAATGGCGGTACCCATGTCGTTCTCCAGCAACACCAATCCTAGAACGACTCCCACCAGGATGACGAAGGGAGCCAGGCCATAGAGGAAGCTACTCACCTGGTTGCCCTTACGCGCCAGCCAATCCGCAATGTACAGGGCCAGCACCAGCTTGGCCAGCTCACTGGGCTGAAAGGATAAAAATGAGCCGACGGCGATCCAGCGGGACGCCCCATATACGTTGACGCCAAACTTGAGTACGATTATCAGCAGTGGCAAGATCATCACCATGCCGAGCAGTGAGAAACGCCGCCAGCGGCGATAGTCGATGCGCATTGTGACCAGCAGAGCGATGATGCCCAGGGCGAACCACATCAACTCGCGCTGCAGGTAGTACGAGGCGTCGCCGTAATAGCGGGCCGCGATAAAAGAACTCGCGCTATAGACCATGACTATGCCGATGCAGGCAAGGGCCAGTACGGAGATCAGCAGCCAGGAATCTATCTTACCCGCCACACGCGGAAGGCGCGCTTCTAACGCGGAGAGCTTCTTCTGCTCTTCCTCGCTGATGACCTGGACGGCGGGTTGTTGCTCCTGCTCCCATGGCGTTCGCAAGCGCCAGCCTGCCGTTATACCTGTGCGCTGTGGCTTCGGCAGTGAGGCCGCGGCGCTGGTGACGGCCATTCTTACGGGTGGAGCGGAGCGACGAGGCAGGCTTTTCAGCGGCTTACCTGAGGCTGCATGATTGACCATCGTCTTCCCAGCAGTATAGCCCACTGTACCCATGGTCACGCGACGGTGCCGCGCTGGAGGGCCTTTACCACTTCTCACGGGTCGCCGTGCAACCTGCTCGCGCTTCATCGACTCCAATGCAGGAGAGCGCATAAATGGCTGCTTGACGCCACTATTCCCTTGTCTGCTCGTGTCTCGCACCATAAATTACTCATATTTCGACTTGACTTAGAACGAATTTTCTATTATACTAATACCAGT
>WNGJ01011495.1_pt1 | contig 11272 bp, 8 predicted proteins | sample 5400611 | NCBI WGS metagenome assembly WNGJ01 (sample SAMN13153375, study PRJNA577476) | soil metagenome | isolation source: 40 cm soil or saprolite under Garry oak tree replicate 1 | place: USA:California | collected 2016-06-15 | reverse complement strand
AGCTGACGATCGCTGCTTGCTCGGGATGAGCGAGCGGCACCTTGATTACTTCGATGCGGAAGAGTGCCGAGTTCGAGTCCTTGTCCGGGGTCGCGTTCACGCAACCGGGCAGCTCGCTGGGCGAGCGCACTCCGGCCGAGCCCGAGATGTAAACGTAGACGTTCTCGGGATCCTTTGGATCCACGAGCAGAGTGTGGGTGTGTGATCCGCGGCACGTCTGCACGTTGCCCACGTACCTTGGATTGGAAATGTCGCTTATGTCGAAGATGCGGAGACCGCGCAACCGCTCGGAACTGACGGTGTCCTTCACGCCCTGTGTTCCGCAATCGAGTCGTCCACTCGTTCCCTCGCCGGAAACGAAAAGAAGATTTCTGTAAACCGAGACGTCGCTCTGCGACGCCGGACACAGGTAGGCGGTCTTCAGCGTCGGCGCGGCCGGATTCGAGATGTCCCAGACCTGATAGCCGTTGTAATTACCCTGGATGACGTAAGGGCCAAGGAACGCCAGATCGGAATTCGTGACGTCCTTGAATTTCTCCGAGGGCTGCGTTTTCGACACGACTCTCAGATTCCACGCGGCCTCAGCGGCGTCGTACTTCCCGGCGCGCAGACCAACACGCGGATCGGGAATCGGCTCGCCGACGGACATATCGTTGCTGCCGCTAACCCTATTCGATATGGCCGGGGCGCACGCCGTGACGGCAGAGAGTCCAATTGTGAGTGAGATTGACAACAGCCTGCCGACGGTCTTTTGGACCGCTCCGTCGCGAACGGTAAACTGCGGAGCCATGGTTTATACCTCTGAGGGAACGGAGTGACACACGTGGAGCTGCGACAACTGAGTGGTTACGGCGTAGAGATTCCGAGCGTGAGCGCGACCAACATTTTCTCCATGCGCGCGATCTCGGTGGACTGATCGACGTTGACGTCGGATGCGAACTTGAAGACGGTCTCGTCCTGACCTGCTCCATAGGAGGAGAACAGATCCTTCACCATTGAGACGGCGCCTTTGTGGTGCTGGATCATGTAGGTGAGAAAAAGGCGGTCGAACTCCGGTCCTCTCGCGGCATCGAGCTGCTTCATCTGCTCGTCGGTGAGCATCCCCGGCATCAGCATCATGTGCTCCATACCGCCCATCGTCATCGTCATGCCGCCCGGAGTGGCCTCCGGCACCGGCTGCAAGCGATCACTCAGCCACGTCTGCATGGTGATGATCTCGTCCTGCTGGGCGTTGATGATGCGCGAGGCGAGTGTGAGCACCGACTGGCTGGCTCCGTGCGTCGGCGCCCAGCGCGACATGACGATGGCCTGCGCGTGATGGCCGATCATGTGGGACATGAACTCCACATCGGCCGCCGTATAGGGGTGGCGGATGCTATCTGCCCGCGCCTGGGCGACGTAGGTGGGATCGGCTCTTCGATTGATGGTCGGCGTCACCGAGCCTCGCTTTACCGGATGATTCACGGCGCACGCAGAGATGGTCAACGCAGCCAGGAGAGTCGTAATTCCGCTGATTTTATAGTTCGACATCCAGTCCTGGTTCTTTCTACCTGCTATCTGATTCAGAAGAATACCGAGCGACGTTGCTAATGCTCTCCGGGAAAGCACTGATGATCCAGAGCGGTCCGCGGTGGCTGGCATCCACAGAACTGAAGCAGGGAGCTGCAAGCTTTGCAGCCTGTTCGCTGGGAGCTTTTCCGTCGGCGTCGAGGATCGCACAACCAGAATACGCGCGCATGCAAAAACTGCTGAGGAGGCAACAGTAAGATCCATCGCCGCAGTCGTAAACGCCTGTATGAAAGCTCCCAGCTGCAGCATCCCGTGCGTGTTTCCATCCCTAAGAGAATTCTCGCGGCTTCAGCTGTCACTGCAATTACAACCAGCGCGTTCTCTGCGGCGGCGCAGACCTCCATCGCCCAGCGCGTCAGCGCGGCGCCGAACGGGGTAGTGCACCTTCAATTCGCCCGCAGAGCCGGCACCTGCGGAAACGGCCGCGACGTGATCGGTTTCCGAAAAGCCCTCTTCGCTGAACATTTCCAGTCCATTGGCGACTGGCACGTAGCTGATTGCCGGCCGGGCCCAGTGCGTGTCGAGCTCGCTGTCTCCAGCGGAAAAGTGACTCGAGCCAGGACATACGTCGCCGGCCCTTGGACTCGCACCAGCGAGCGGCTCACCGAGCTCGGCATCGTTTCTCCCACCGAAGCATCCAACTATTTCTTCGGACTCGTTCCGCAGCTTGAGCGAGTCGGAGACAAGTCGAGAGTTCTGCTGCCAGCGGTGTTGGCCGATGCAGGGGACGTCATCCCACAACTCGTTGCCTTGGCCCGCGACGAATCGCGGATTCAGGAAACTCGACGCCAGGCGATTCAATGGATGGGACTCCTTGGCGACGCCAAGGTCGTTCCGACACTGGTCGCCTTCGCACGCTCGGGCGGAGCGGGCCCGGTTGCGCAAGACGTCGATGAAGATGACACAGCTTCGGGAAAGAAAGGACTCGCGACCGCGGCGATGGCGGCGCTCAGTTTCATCGACGGTGGAGCAGGAATTCCTGCGCTGATCGATCTGGCGCGGAGTGGCACTCCTGCTGTTCGCAGCTCCGCGGTCTTTTGGCTGGGTCAAACCGGTGATCCGCGCGCGATTGCGATGCTGCACAACGTCATCGAAAACGCCAGGGAAGACGAACGCATTCGCGCACACGCGATCTTCTCGCTGTCGCACGGCGACGATACGCCCGGAGCCGAGTTCGCTTACCTCCGCGGGATCTACCCTCGCCTCGTGGCCGACCGACTCAAGGAATCAGTCTTGATGGGGATGGGAGAGGATCGCTCCAACGGCTCGGCGTGGCTCGTCGAGCGCGCGCGCGACACCGGGGAATCGCTCAAGATCCGGAAGAGCGCACTGTTCTGGGCAGGGCAGCGGGAGCTGACGCCGACCAGGGATCTCGTCGCGTTCTATCGCAGCGCCGCGGAGCCAAGCCTGAGGGAGCACGCACTGTTCGTGCTGTCGCAGCGGAAGGACGAGGCTGCTCTCAACGAGCTGATGCGGATCGCGAGCGACGACAGCGACAAGCGGATGCGGGCGCGAGCCATGTTCTGGCTGGGGCAGAAGGACGACCCGCGGGTGACCAAGTTCATTGCGGATCGGGTGGAGCGGTAGACAAGCGGGTTGTGGGGTCAGTGGCCCGTTTTTCCGATGCCGGTGTCCGATTGTCCGTTTTTCCGTTGTCCGATTGTCGGACTATCCGATTTTCAGTTGCCCGATTGTCGGATTTGGGAAGTCACTGCGGGCGAATGATGTCCGTGCCGAATTCTCGGGGGTAAAGAATTCGGCGTGGCCAACTTCAGAAAGCTTCGCGTATGGCAGGTGGCGCAACAAATTGCGCTCGACGCGCACCGAATTGCCTCGCGCATGCGCGGAGCGACAAGCGCGGCACTTCGCGACCAACTGTTACGGAGCGCGATTTCGGTGCCCACCAACATCGTTGAGGGTAGCTCGCATACGAGTCCACGCGAGTTTGCGCGCTTTCTCCAATACTCCCTTTCTTCAGTACAGGAGCTGGAGGGCCACGCTCAGCTGGCGCGCGATCTGAACTTGATGAGCGAGCGCGACTTCACCACTATGCTCTCGCACATAGTCGATGCGCGCATGATGCTCTACGGGTTGCTGAAAAGTCTTCAAGCGAAGCAATAACCGACCATCGGGCACCTTACAATCGGCCAGTCGGACAATCGGGTAACCGAATAACGGACAATCGGGCACGGGCATCGGAAGGCGGGAAACGGGACCAGCAAAGAATAAAGGAGGGGCCCGACGAGCCCCTCCTTTGCATTATCAGTCCCCTTCGTATTTAAACGAAACTTTGATCTTTGCCCGGTAGCTCTCGACCTTGCCGTTGTTGAGATGCATGTCGAGCTGCGACACCTCCGCCACCCGCAGGTCGCGCAACGATTTCGACGCCCGCTTGATCGCCGCCGCCGCGGCTTTCTCCCAAGACTCCGTGCTTGTCCCAACCAGCTCGATCACCTTGTAGACGCTTTCCGCCATGTCAGTCTCCTTGTCTTCCTGCGTTCGTGGCTTTCCTTCCGCTCAGCTCCCGCAAGCTGTCACGAACGTCGCGACCGCGGGCGGACCGGATCCTTCGCCTTCGTCGTGCTTGAAGAAAACGTACGCCTCTTTCCAGGTTTGACTAGTCACACATTTCGCCCATTGCGCTAGCGCGGCTGCATCGTAGTCGAGCTTGTGCAGGCGTAAGTATCCCCACGAGGCGGTACAGACCATCGGACACCTGAACCCGTCTTGCTCCATGACGCACATCGCGATGTCGCGTTCGCGCATCGCCTCGTACACTTCGTCGTCGAACCAGCTGTCGTGGCGAAACTCGAACACGTAGCGACGATCTGTTGGTAGAAGGCCGAGAAAACCCCGGAATCGCGTCACATCTTTTTTCAGATTTGGCGGCAATTGAAACAGGATTGGTCCGAGTCGGCTGCCGAGCGTGGCCGTGTTCTTCAGCAGAAAATCGACGAGACTGGCGGACTCTTCCTTTAGCCGCGCGTGGTGCGTGATGCGCTGGCTCGCCTTGATGGCAAAGGTGAACGTCTCCGGAACCTGCGCCGCCCACTCGCGCAGCACGTTCTCCTTGGGCAGACGGTAGAACGTGTTGTTGATCTCGACCGCCGGAAATTTGCTGGCGTAGTAGCCAAGCATGCCGTCGTCCTTCAGCTCCTTCGGGTAGAACGCGCCCTTCCACTCCTTGAACGCGTACCCGCTTGTCCCCGCCAGGAGCTTCACGAAACCATGCGCTTGGACTCAGCCTTCTCCTTCTTGCTCGGCTTCTCTTTCGCGAGGCTCGCCTTCAACGCTTCCATCAGGTCGAGCATCTTGGTGTCGGAGCTCGGCGCGACATCACCGGTGATGTCCTGTCCGTCGATCTTGCGCTGGATGGTGTCGAGCATCCGCTCCCGCACGGTGTCCTTGTACTTCGCGGGCTCGAATGTCTCGTTCGACGTCTGATCGATCAGCTGCATCGCCAGCTTCAGCTCCGCGTCTTTCACTTCCCCGGAGGGGATGGTTACCTCGGTGGTGGGGCGAACCTCGTCGGCGTAGTGGAGCTGCTCCATCACCAGCACTCCGTTGAGCGGGCGAAGAAGAACGAGATGTTGCTGACCGCGCGCCGCGTACTGACCGAGCGCCGCCTTGCCGCTCTGCTTGAGCGCAGCGGCGAGCAGACGGTAAGCGCGATCTCCGCCTTTGTCGGGGCCGAGGTAATAGACCTTCTCGAGGTACTCGCGGTCGACGCCTGAGAGCGGGACGAATTCCACCACGTCGATCGTGCTCGTCGCCTTTTCCTCGAGGGCCTTGAGCTCCTCCGCGGTGAGGATCACGTACTGATCCTTGGAGAACTCATAGCCTTTGACCGTCTCGTCGCGCGTTACGATCTCGTTGTCCTTGGTGCAGATGTACTGCTGCTTGAGCCGGTTGCCGCACTTCTTGTGTAGCATGTTGAACGACACGCTCGCCTTGGACTCGGACGACGAGTAGATGTTGACGGGAACCGAGACGAGACCGAAGGAGATCGTGGCAGTACCAATGGAACGTGCTGGCATGGTCGGAGAAGAAGTAAGGTTAGCGGCCCGGCTGCGACCGGCCCTGATAAGGGCCCGGCTGCGACCGGCCCGGAGAAATCACAAATATTTCTTGCGTGGAAAACTCGCTCTACCCTATTCTTATGTATGTCACCGAAGGACGCAACAGCCAACTCCTCCGCAACGGACGACAGCCTCAGTAAATACCGCGCTAAGAGGTCTCCCGACCGGACGCCTGAGCCGTTCGGACCGGTTGTCTCCGGTCCCGGCAATCTCTTCGTCGTCCACAAGCACGCCGCGCGGAATCTGCATTTCGATCTTAGACTGGAAATGGACGGCGTCCTCAGATCGTGGGCGGTCCCCAAAGGACCGACGTATGACCAGGCCGAAAAACGACTCGCCGTCAAAGTCGAGGATCATCCGCTCGAGTACGGCGATTTCGAGGGCGTGATCCCGGCGGGGAATTATGGTGCGGGCGGCGTAATTGTGTGGGACCGCGGCGAGTGGGTGCCGCTCGAGGATTGGCGCGAAGGACTGGAGAAGGGGAAGCTCCTCTTCGAGCTCAAGGGCTACAAGCTCCACGGCAAGTGGACGCTGGTGAAGATCAAGAAATCCGATCGCGACTGGCTGCTGATCAAGGAGCGCGACGCCTGGATGAAAGCGCCGGGAGAAGCCGACGAGTTCAACGAGGACTCGGTGCTCTCGGGTCTCACCGTCGAGGAGATCAAGTCCGGAGACAGTCCGAGTCCACAGATTCGCAGCGCGCTCGAGACTGAAGAACAAGTAGTGCGCGCAAAAGTCGATGCCAACGACGTCGAAGCGATGCACTGCGAGCCGCACGATTCTGCGTTCACCCGCGAAGGCTGGCTGTTCGAGCTCAAGCTCGATGGATATCGGTTGATCGCCAGCAAGTCGCACGGCGAGGCGCTGCTGCTCACGCGGAACGGCAACGATTATACGAGCGTCTTTCCCGAGATCGCGCGCGCCGTGAAGGCGCTGCCATTCGATGATTGCATCATCGATGGGGAAGTGGTCTGCCTCGATGCCAATGGTATTCCAAGCTTCTCGCGGCTGCAGCAGCGCGGCCGGCTCTCTTCGGGGATGGAGATTCGCCGCGCCGCCGTGGAGCTTCCGGCGACATTTTATGCGTTCGACCTCCTCGCGTTCGAGGATTTCGATCTGCGTCCGCTGCCGCTGCTCCGTCGCAAGGAGCTGCTGGCGGACGTCGTGCCCAAGCTCGGCGCGCTCCGCTACCTAGATCACATCGAGATCGAAGGCGAAGCGTTTCTAACGCAGGTCACGACGATGGGGCTCGAGGGAATCGTCGCCAAGAAGTCAGCGTCCCGATATAGGGGCGGACGTTCGCATGATTGGCTCAAGATCAAAGCGGAGCGCAGTGGCGACTTTGTGATCGTCGGCTTTACAAAGCCAAACGGTAGCCGCCCGCACCTCGGTGCGCTGCAGCTCGCTGACTGGGTTGATGGAACGCTCGTCTACGCGGGGCGAGTGGGAACCGGATTCAACGATGCGCTGCTGAAGGAGCTGGGCGAGCTGCTCGATCCGATCGTGCGACGTGATCCATTGTGCGCCGGTCCGATATATGGACCGGGGAAGGAGCCACTCCCGAGCGAGCAGATTCCCGAGACGAGCACGACGACGTGGGTCGACGCGCAGCTCGTGTGCGAGGTGCGCTACCGCGAGTTCACTCCCGATGGACTGCTCCGCCACGCGACATTTCTACGGCTCAGAACCGACAAACGCCCCCATGAATGCGAGCGCCAGGGATGGACGTCACCGTCCGAACCCTCGAGCTGGGATGCCAGCACCGACGCAGCCGTCGACGCGACGGAAGAGTCGCACGATCCGCCGCCGCCTTCTCCGAAAGCGGCCGTCGAGAAGAAGATCAATTTCTCAAACCTGAACAAAGTCTATTGGCCGGCCGACAAGTACACGAAGGGTGATCTCATCGACTACTATCGGGCAGTCTCGAAGTGGCTGCTGCCGTATCTCGAGAATCGTCCGGTGGTGTTGACGAGATTCCCCGATGGAATCGACGGGAAATCCTTCTATCAAAAGGATGCGCCGGTGTTCGTTCCCGAGTGGATCCGCACCATTCCGATCTGGAGCGAGGATACCCAGCGCGAGATCCGCTTCTTCATCTGTGATTGCGATGAAGCGCTGCTCTACATCGCCAACATGGGCTCGATTCCCATCCACATGTGGGCTAGTCGCGAAGGATCGCTGGAGCTTCCCGATTGGTGCGTGATCGATCTCGATCCGAAAGAGGCGCCATTCTCCGACGTGATCCGGTGCGCCCAGGTGCTGCATCGCGTTTGCGATTCGGTGGGATTGCCGAATTACGTGAAGACCACTGGCAAGACGGGCCTCCACATCATGCTGCCGCTCGGACGCCAGTGCACCTACGAGCAGTCGCGGATGCTGGGAGAGCTGCTCGCGCGCTGCGTGCTGCGCGAGCTGAAGGACATCGCCACCATCACGCGTCACGTCACCAAGCGCGGCGACAAGGTCTACATCGATTATCTCCAGAATCGTCACGGACAAACCATTGTTGCGCCGTTCAGCGTTCGGCCATTGCCGGGCGCCACCGTGTCGATGCCGCTGCTGTGGGAAGAGGTCGACGATTCTCTCGATCCGAAGACGTTCACGATCGGGAACACGCTCGAGCGGCTGGAGCGAATGGGGACGGATCCAGTCGCACCCGTACTCGACGGGAAAGCGGACCTCATGCAAGTGTTGGGGAGCGCAGCCAGCTTGTTTGGCGAGGGCGGCGGCTCCGAATAGGCGCCGAGTATCCTACTTTGCTGACATCGCCTGCACTATCGCGCCAAACCAGGGCGTGCGGCGGATCGAATCGAGATCGGAATCGGTTTGCATTGATTCCTTGTGGCCAAAGCCGTTCATGACCGATCGCTCCAGGTAACCCAGTGCCTCCTCACGCCGGTCGATCAGTGCGTAAAGACAGGCGACGTTGAACAGCACCAGCGGGTCGTCGGGCTCGATCGACAGCGATTTCGCCGCGAAGTCCAATGCCCGCGACATGTTTCCGAGCTTGGCCAATGTCGTCGCGCCCAGATTGTACGCCCGCGCGTCGTCTGGATTGAGATCGAGTCGCTCCTCGATCAACTTCACCGCGCGCCGACGAGCCGCCGTTGCCTCCGCGTGCATCCCCATCGCCGCGTAGGCGCCACCCAGAAACGCGGGCGCCTGGAAATCTTCCGGCCGCAGCTGTGACGCGCGCTCGAGCAGCTTCGCCGCCTCCGCGTAGCGTCCCTGAAACTTGCAGGCACGACCATAGAAGTAAAAAGCCTCGAACAGCTTGGAGTCGAGACTGATCGCGGCCTCGAATTCCTGGTCGGCTTGCGCCGCGTTCCCAGCCAGACGCAGCGCGATTGCGCGCGCGAGATGCGCCTCCGCCAGCTCCGGATCCAGCTCGAGAGCCTTGAGACTGGCCACGTCGGCCTGAATTGAGTTGACCGCGCGCATGTCGAAGTACGTGTAGAGCAGCGAACAGGCGACGGCGATGCCGCCATAGGCGAGGGCGTAACTCGGGTCTATCTCGATCGCCTTCTCGAACATCTGCACCGCGTACTCGAGACTCTTGCGACGGTGCTGGTGATAGTATTTGCGTCCGCGCAGGTAATAATCGTATGCGTTGACGTCGACCATTCGCGCTTTTCCCATCGCGAGTCTTTCGCCTTCGCTCAGAATCACGCGCAGCGATTTCACGATTGCCTGCGAGATGTCTTCCTGGATCGCGAAGATGTCCTGCATCTCGCGGTCGTACTGTTCCGCCCAGAGGTGGTATCCGTCGGCGACGTTTATGAGCTGGGCGGTGATGCGAATCTTGTTGCCGGCCTTGCGGACGCTGCCCTCGAGAACCGTCGAGACTTTGAGCTTGCGCCCGATCTCGCTAATGCCCTCGGTTTTCCCCTTGAAGGCGAACGACGATGTGCGTGACGCGACGCGGAGCGACTGAACTTTCGTCAGGGCGTTGATGATCTCTTCGGCGATGCCGTCGGCGAAGTATTCGTTCTCCGCGTCGGCGCTCATGTTCGTAAACGGCAGTACCGCGACGGACTTGGCCGACGACACTGTCGGTCGGGGATTGGTGTGGATGATGATTGGAGTCGACATCGCCCCCGCGCCGATCGCGCGCGCGAACAGCGCAATGCTCTCGTACCGCGAGTCGGGATCCGGCGACATGGCTTTGGTGAGTGCGGTATCGATATGATCCGACACACCCTCGCGCAGTTTACTAACTGGCGGCGGCGCCTCCTTGAACCGCTTGGCGAACGCTTCAACGTCCGGAATTCCGCTGAAGGGACGCTCCCCCGCCAGCATCTCGTACAGAACGACCGCGAGGCTGAACTGATCTGTTCGCGGGTCCACGTGACCCGCGCCCGCGGCTTGCTCGGGGCTCACGTACGCCGGCGTGCCGAACAGCGCACCACTCTGGGTGATGCTGCGCTCTCCCGATTCCATCACGCTTTTGGCGATGCCGAAGTCCATCACCATCGCTTCGCCTTCGTAGATCATCACGTTCTCCGGCTTGACGTCGCGATGGATGACGTTCTGCCGATGCGCATAATCGAGCGCCGACGCAATCGACAACGTGTGGCGGATGGCTTCGTCGATCGGCAGCTGATTCTCTCGCTCCACGCGCTCGCGTAGCGACTCACCTTCGACGTACGGCATCACGTAGTAGAGAAACCCTTCCACCTCTCCGGAATCGAACAGCGGCAGGATGTGCGGATGATTGAGGCGCGCCACCACCTTTATCTCGCGCAGAAACCGCTCCGAACCAAGCGACTCGGCCAGTCCAGGATGCAGAACTTTCAGCGCGACGATGCGCTCGTGCTTGGTGTCCTGCGCGAGACAGACGGTAGCCATTCCGCCGCGACCGAGCTCGCGGTCGACAGTGTAGGCTGGAGCCAGCAGCTCGCGGATGCGAGCGATGGGCAAGGACAAGCGAAGACCCCCGAAGCGTGGCGGTGGGTCAGAAGAGGCTCTCCAACTTGAGCCACTTCCTGATCTCGGTCAAGCGGCCGAGAATCGCGTTTGTGATTAGCGAGATCTGCCAATACTCGGGCGGATATTCGTTACAGTCGATCGCAGTGCCGATAGCTGGCAGCGCTTTCACGCTCGCACTACGTTTACGAAGACGACTCGGGCCGCTGAGCAAGTATGAAGTCAATCGTGACTGACGAGATGATACTGAGGGAGCCGGTCGACCGTGGTGTGCGTCTGGTCGGAATGTCGCTCCTCGACAGCGCGCAGAAGGCGGGCGACAAGCTGACCGGCCTCTCGAAGGACCTCGCTGAGGGCGACTCTGCCGCTGACGAAGCCCTGCACGATTTCCGTGTTTCCATTCGTCGGCTGCGCAGCTGGGTTCGCGCCTTCAAGCCGTGGGTACGCGACGACCTATCGCGCAAGCAACGGCGACAGCTCGGCGGAATTGCTGACGCAACCAGGACTATCCGCGACGCCACCGTCCAACTCGAGTGGCTGCGGAAGGAACGTCCCGCCCTCAGTGCTCGGCAGAGAGTCGGGCAAACATGGCTGAGCGAGCGGCTGGAGTCGGAGCGACGCGACGGTGCGGATTTGGCGCTCGCGGCGGCCGCCGACTTCGCCTCGAGGGTACCAAAACTCGCGCGCCGGCTGGAGTC
>WNGJ01015623.1_pt1 | contig 11273 bp, 14 predicted proteins | sample 5400611 | NCBI WGS metagenome assembly WNGJ01 (sample SAMN13153375, study PRJNA577476) | soil metagenome | isolation source: 40 cm soil or saprolite under Garry oak tree replicate 1 | place: USA:California | collected 2016-06-15 | reverse complement strand
CGCAACTCGAAAGGAAGTTCAAGCTCGTGCCGACAGAGCACCAGAGACCGGGGCGCCCACATGGCTGGGCAAAAATTCATAGCGCGCGCGAAGCGCATGGCGTGATCAATTTGGAATGGCACGGACGCACCGGTGTGCTCATCTGCCGTGTGGTCACCAAATTTGGCAACAAGCCGAACTCAATTATTGGCGATTTTATCGATTACCTTCTTGCGCGTCATCAAGGTCGCATCCTCGCCATCCACATCATGCGGCGGTGAGTTCGGGCGTTATTGAAAATTGAGGCAAAAGCTAACGGCGTTTCGAGAGCATCGTTTCTGAAATCTTGCTCTTAGTTGTACAGTCGGGCCCAAGCGAGGCAAAGCGAAGATGAACGTCGTTATCGTTGTTGGGATTGGCGGAATAATCGGTGCACTCGACGGTGCTGGAATCTTCTTTGCACCGGGCGAACCCTTCAAGACCGAAATCTTTTTTGCGGCGATCTTGAAGGGAATTCTGGTAAGCCTTCTAACTGGGATGTCATTAACGAGCAACAGCGGCTGGTGGCAAGGGGCTGGATACGGATTGCTCTACGGTTTTGCATTTGCTCTCGTTATTTTTCTGGCCAAAGGCGGATTCAAATCGAAGGATGCTCCGTACGTTGTGCCCTCAGGTGCCGTTCTCGGCGTAGTCACAGGTCTGTTGCTTGTTAAGTTCGCGTTTCTGAGATTGTGAATGCGAACCTCATGTCAACGCCGTATTCTCACCATCACATCTTGCGGCGATAATTGCCTGAAGTGAGAGCAGGCCGAGCAGTACTAGGATTTCGCGTGAAATCGGGCTGGGCTGTTTCGATTCTCATCGGCGGCTCCGCTCGGTCGCCGCACTTGTGCGAGAGCGACGCGATCAATCTTTCGGATCCGCGAAATCCAGAAACGCGGCAGCCTTATCACGCAGCGATGGGAAGGTTGGAGACGGATACAACCAAATTGAAGCGCCGTATGCAAAGTGTACGCCAGGCTACGGAAAAATCCGTTGTCGATCTTCTCAAGCGGTGCGCGGATAAGGGCTATAAGGTCCGTCGTGCCGCGCTCGTGGTTGGAAGCGTAATTGATCCCGACTCTATCGCCAATCCGCACATTCGCGCTCATGCCTTGGAGGGGCGCCTATTTCGGACCACGCTCGAAACCGCTCTACAATCGCATGGAATTCAGTGCGCGATTTTCATCGAGCGTGATATGTACGCAGCCGCGTCGAAACTCCTCGGCCAATCACACACTCAAATACAGCGAACGCTCGTCCATCTCGGCCGTTCTGTGAACGGGCCATGGCGCGCGGATCAAAAGCTGACAGCATTGGCTGCCTGGATAACGCTGTAGCACTTCTCTGCGAGCAACGCACTAATTGGATTTACCGGGATAATACACCCAACTCGGAAACGCAGTGCGATTATGGTTCACGATAGATTCGGACTGAAACATGCAAGATCCACATCGAGGTGAGCTGCCCTTCAACCGCAGAATTTTTCTCAAGAGCGGCATTATCTTTGGCGGAGCTGCATTAGCGGGCGTTGGGCTCCTGCATGGCGCCGAGACAGAAAAGAAAGGAGACGAACAGGAAGCCGAGGTTGGTCCGCCAGAAGATTTAATGCGGGAGCACGGCGTGCTAAAGCGCGTGCTTTTGATTTACGGCGAGGCGTTGCGCCGCCTCGATGCGAAAGAGGATCTTCCGCCCGAAGCTTTGGCTGACGCTGCGGGAATTATTCGCCATTTTGTCGAGGATTATCATGAGAAGCTGGAAGAAGATTTTCTCTTTCCGCGCTTCGAAAAAGCGAATCAGCTCGTCGACTTGGTGAAAGTGCTCCGCACACAACACCAGGCCGGGCGCCGAGTCACGGATGTGACCCTGCGATTCGCGAATCTACAATCCCTCAGGAATGAATCGGAGCGGGCGCAGCTCATTGCCTCCATGCAACAATTCATCCGCATGTACAATCCGCACGAAGCCCGCGAAGACACTGTTCTCTTTCCTGCTTTTCGAAAGATCGTTTCGCCGCATGAATTCGATTCTCTAGGCGAAGATTTCGAGAAGAAAGAAGACGAGCTCTTCGGCGAGGACGGATTTGAAAAGATGGTGGACAAGGTAGCTGGAATCGAGAAGCGATTCGGCATTTACGACCTCGTCCAATTTACGCCGAAGATCTAGAGTAATTATGCGCCGCCTTTTCCTTACGAATGCACCTGCCGCGACCTTTCTCGTGCGAATTTTGGTGGGCAGCGTTTTCCTGTCTGAAGGCATTCAGAAATTTCTTTTTCCGGCGGAACTTGGGGCCGGGCGTTTTGCCAAAATCGGCATTCCTGCTCCGGACATAATGGGCCCGTTTGTGGGTGGATGCGAAGTCGTTTGCGGCGCGCTCCTGATAGTCGGATTGCTCACCCGCCTCGCAGCCATTGTGTTGCTGATCGATATCAGCGTGGCAATCCTCTCGACAAAAATTCCGATCCTTCTCGGGCACGGCTTCTTGGGTTTCTCGCTTCCGAAGGTGCCGCACTATGGTTTCTGGAGCATGATGCATGAAGCGCGCACGGATTTTTCCATGTGGCTTGGACTTCTTTTTTTGCTGCTCGTCGGTGCTGGACGAAAGTGGTCATTCGATGCATCAATTGCGCCGGGAAGCGGCGTGTAACTTATCTCGGCGCCGGCGTCAAAAGCTGGCGCGGCTGCTGCTTTGCCCGCAGGCGCAGCGCGATACTAATCCAGATCGACAGGCGGCCTGAGAGAACGCGAATATTGCGCATCAAAGGCGCGCAACGCCGCTTGGACAGTGTCGCCGAAGCCAGCTATGCCCTCTTCGATAGCTGGACCCAGTAATGCGACAACGGTGCGGCCACGAATCGACAGCCGAGGACGACGTGTCGCCGCCGGACTCCGAGGATGCGCTGCGCAATAGCATTCCATCTCTTGCATCGCCGCCAACGTTTGATTGGCAGCGTGCTGCCCGTTCAAAATTGCAGTGCCGTTTCTCATTTAACATTGGAAACGTGCGACCCGGCGGGACTGGATGTGCCTTTTTTCGACAAACACGCATTTCGGCAACTGATTAGCGGTGCATTCTTTACGAACAGGACAAGACTGCGAAGACCGTGGGCGCCAATCCCCTCGATTTTCAGAGTCAGAGCAAAACACAAAATCCGGAGCCTACGGGGCTCGAACCCGCAACCTCCGCCGTGACAGGGCGGCGCTCTAACCAATTGAGCTAAGGCTCCTCGCGAATTCAAAGTGTAAAGGCGGCTGTCTTCTGCCGCAAGCAATGTGACCCATTCGACTGTCGCTCAGGGCAGGCAGTTGCGTCCAGCATCTGCGCGTGAGGACTCCGAAAGCATTCGGGAGCAGGCACGCGTCGTCGTTGTAGCTGGACCCGCGAAGAGCAGCTACTTCCATTTTTTCTGCAACAACAAGATCGACATGATGGTTGAACGTTTTGTATGTGGATGGCGTCGAAGATTGCGCAATCCCCTGACAAAGCTATAATGACGCTCGGTTCGGCGGATTGACCCAAACCATAAATGAGCGACGAGCGCAGCGAAGGGTTTCAGGGCGGGGAAGGGGACTCGGGTCCGGATAATCTCCTCGATTCACTTGACGGTGTGATTGCGTCATTGCCTCCGGGCGATCCAATCCGGCGGGAACTGGTCCACCTGCGTCCCGAGATTTCCAATCGGGAAGAAATGATCCTCGAAGCGCGGCGGATGATCGAGAAGCTCGAGGAAGTCATTAAGAAGGTAACTTCACCTGCGAACCGGATCGGCACGTTTCTCGGGGCCACATCGAAGGATACAGCGCACATCGTGGTCGGGGGTGCCGATTATTATTGTAATGTCGATCCGCGCATTTCGCTGGCAAAATTGAAAAAGGGAACGCGCGTCCTGGTGAACGAAGCGTTCGTCATTGTTGGCGATCTCGGGTTCGAAACCGCCGGCCCGGTGACAAAAATCACCGAAGTCCTGGGGAACGATCGGTTGCGCGTCGGTTCGGAGCACGGATTGCAATCGATGGTGCTGCAGCGCTCTGCTGATCTTGCTCACTCCACCTTGAAATCGGGCGACGAGGTTCGGGTTGATTCGAACTATCGGATGGCGCTCGAGATGCTCTCCAGCACGAAATCGCACGAGCACTATCTCGACGATGTACCGGAGTTGCCGTGGGAGAAAGTCGGCGGCCAGGAGGCGGCGCTCCAGGCTATCAAGGACGCGATCGAGCTTCCGTTATTGCATGTTGATCTTTTCAAAAAATTTCAGCACGCCACACCGAAAGGTTTTCTGCTCTACGGCCCGCCTGGTTGCGGCAAGACACTTATCGGCAAAGCGACGGCCTTCAATTTGACGAAGCAGCTTCGAGAAAAGACAGGCGTGGAGATGCGGGAGTATTTCATGCACGTCAAAGGCCCGGAGATTTTGAATATGTGGGTGGGTGAATCGGAAAGGATGGTGCGCGAAATCTTTGCCACCGCTCGGGAGAAACGTGGCGAAGATTTCATGCCGTTCCTTTTCATCGACGAGGCCGAGTCGATTCTGGGCACACGCCGCGCATCGCGTCATGCAAATATTCTTTCGACGCTTGTCCCCATGTTTTGCTCGGAAATGGATGGGATCGATTCACTCAACGACGTGGTGATCATCCTGGCTTCCAATCGCGCCGATCTGATTGATCCAGCCATTCTGCGCCCTGGCCGGATCGATCGAAAAATCAAAGTTAATCGCCCAGATAAACAGGGCACGCGGGAAATCTACCGAATTTATCTCACCGACGAGCTGCCCTACGATGGTGTGCTCGCGAAAGAAGCCGATGGAATCGGCGCGTCGATCGAGCGTTTGATCGAGCGCTTTGTTGACTGGCAATTCACACGCCGTGACGAAAACAAGTTTCTAGAGGTCACGCTGCGCAGCGGACGCAAAGAAACGCTTTATCGTGGGGATCTCATCAGCGGCGCGATCATTGCCTCGATTGTGGAGCGCGCCAAGGCGATGGCGATTAAGCGGGCCATTGCCACTCAACAGGAGGAAGGAATTCGGGAAACTGATTTGCAGCTCGCGTTCAATGCCGAGTATGTGGAGAACGACATTTTCCCGACCACTGACATAACCGAAGACTGGCTCAAGTTAATCGATTACGACCCAGAAAACGTCGTCAAAATTGCACCCGTGAAACCCATCTCCGATTCAGGCTCGCGGCCTGCATCGGGAGTGATCTAATGTCGGCACGATTCTCGCATCTGTAGCATCTGTAGGGGAAGCTGTCAGCTTCCCCAGTCGTATGGGCGAACCACCCAGACTACCAGCGATTCCGCTACCCTGGGAAAAATCGGTTATTTATTTCGTGACGATGTGCGTAAAAGATCGACGCAACGTCTTAGCCAATTCCCAGGTCTTCGATGCGATCAAAGCGGCGATTGCACAATTGCAAAAATGGCATGTCTTAGCCGGGGTCGTTATGCCCGATCATGCGCACTGGGTAGTTTCGCCGGTGAAAGACCGGGATTTGTCGGTTGGAGATTTCTCGCATGGATTCAAACGAGCGCTGCGGAAACGCTCGGCTCGCAACTGTGGGAATGGCAGCGAGGCTGTTTTGATCGGCTCTTGCGCTCCGATGAGAATCTTCAGCGTAAATGGATTTATGTGATGGACAACCCCGTGCGGCAAGGCTTGGTTCAGAAGGCGGAAGATTGGCCATATTATTTGGACTTCGTTAATTGTGGGGGAAGCTGTCAGCTTCCCCTACAGTTCAGAGGCATCGGGGGATGATGATGAGGGTGGGCAAGGAATGAAACGCGTCTTTGGTCTTGAGACCGAATACGGCATCACCGTCAGCGGCGCGGAGAGCGTCGATGTCGTGGCCGAATCGATCGAGTTGGTGCGGCGTTACACTGAGAACGGCGCGCTCATGAAATGGGATTATGAATTGGAAGATCCACATCTGGACGCACGCGGCTTTCGCGCTCGCGAATTACGTCAGGATACCGACGAATCGGCTTACTACGAGATCGATAAAAATCGCCCGCTCAGCTTTGAGGAAATAAAAAGCGACCTTGTTCTTTCCAACGGCGCCCGTTTCTACAACGACCACGCGCATCCAGAATATTCCACGCCTGAATGCACCACCCTTCGGCAAATCGCGGCGCAGGATAAGGCAGGCGAACGAATTCTCGCAGAGTGCGCGCGACGTCGAAATCAAAAGTTGCCGCCTGGCTATGAAGTTCGGCTTTACAAAAACAACACCGACTTTGTTGGGCATAGCTACGGCTGTCACGACAATTACCTGATGAGTCGCGACATCGCATGGGACCGCGTCGTCGCGGGAATACTGCCGTTTCTCATTACCCGCCAGATTTTCGCGGGTGCCGGCAAAATGGGCATCGAAGCGGAGAGCGCGTCAGGTGATCCCGGCGTTTATCAAATCTCGCAACGCGCCGATTTTTTCAGCGTGCTGGTAAGCATTGATACAATGAATCGCCGGCCTTTGATCAACACGCGCGATGAGCCGCATGCTGATGCGAGCCGGTTTCGCCGATTTCACGTTATCCTCGGTGACTCGAACATGAGCGAATGGGCAACGGCCATGAAAATCGGCACCACGTCGCTCATTCTCGATCTAATCGAGCGAGGAGAGGCGCCGCAACTTGAAATCGCGCAACCGGTCGATGCAAACAAATCAATCAGCCGCGATCAAACGTACGATTGGATTATCGAACTGAAAGACGGCCGAAAAATCTCTGCGATCGATGTGCAACGGATTTATTTGCGGGCCGCGAGCAAAATCGACAACGGCGCGTCCGAAGATCGACGATGGGTTCTGCGCGAATGGGAAAATGTTCTCGACGATCTTGAGCGCGATGTGATGTCAACGCGCGATCGCGTCGATTGGGCGGCGAAGAAGTTCTTGTTGAATGCGTTGCAGGAAGAAGAAAAACTGTCCTGGAACGACCCGTGGCTGCAATCAATCGATCTCGAGTATCACAATGTCGATCTTGAGCGCGGCTTGTATTACGAGCTTGTGCGGCAGGGCTCCGCCCGCCGCGTTGTGGCTGAAGGTGATATCAAGACCTCGATCTTCAGTCCGCCCGAAACCACGCGCGCTTTTTTCCGGGGTCGCGCTGTGGCACGTTTTAACGACGAGATTTACTCGATTCAATGGGACGAAATCGTTTTTACAAACGGATCGCAATCACGTCGCGTGGTGCTACCCGAAGCGGCCATGAACGCGCGGCTAGATGCGCTCAATCACGCCGCGCGCAACGGCAAAGATTTCAGTGAATTCATCAACGCGGTTAGCGAGATCGACTGATTCTGCAAGATCAGCATCGCGATACAAAATCGAAAATCGGCGATCTAAAATCGAAAATTGCCTTACTCCCACTCGATTGTGCTCGGCGGTTTGCTCGAGATATCGTAACAGACTCGGTTGACGCCTTTGACTTCGTTACTGATTCGAGCGGAAATGCGGGCGAGCAATTCGTAGGGAAGCCGTACCCAGTCGGCCGTCATGCCGTCCTGACTTTCGACGATGCGGAGCACGATCGTGTTTTCGTAAGTCCGCTGGTCGCCCATCACGCCGACCGAGCGGACCGGAAGCAAGACGGCGAACGATTGCCAGACGCGGTAATACCAACCGGACGATTCCATCTCGCTTACGACGATCGTGTCCGCTTCACGCAAGATCGATAATCGCTCGGGCGTAACTTCACCGAGGATGCGAACGGCGAGACCTGGCCCGGGGAAGGGCTGACGATATACGATCTCTTTGGGCAAACCGAGCTGCAGTCCAGCCTGACGCACTTCGTCTTTGAATAATTGGCGCACCGGTTCCACGAGTTCGAAGTGCATCTTCTCAGGCAACCCGCCGACGTTGTGATGACTTTTAATCACGTGCGCGCGGTCTTCCTCGAGCAAATCCTCGGTCGCATGTTGAAACACTTTGATAAATTCATTTCCGATTAGCTTTCGTTTGGTTTCGGGGTCGGTTATCCCTTTGAGCAGTGCGAGAAATCGCTCGCTCGCGTCCACGTATTTCAAGCGGACGTGAAAATTTTCGCCGAAAACGCGCTGCACAATTTCCTCTTCGCGCGAGCGCAACAGTCCATTGTTCACGAAAATACAGGTAAGTTGATCGCCGATTGCTTTGTGCAGAAGAGCGGCTGTCACTGAAGAGTCAACACCGCCGCTCAAGCCGAGCACGACCTTTTGGTCGCCGACCTGTTCCCGGATGCGCATGCAGGCCTCTTCGATGAATGAACCCATCGTCCAATCCATCGCGCAGTGGCAGACGTGGTAGACAAAATTCTGAAGAATCTCTGTGCCACGCGGTGTGTGCGCGACTTCGGGATGAAATTGCAGCCCATAGAGCTTACGTTGCCGATCTTCCACCGCGGCGAAGTCGCAACCTTCGGTGGTCCCGGCGACGCGAAAGCCTTTCGGTAATGCCGTGACTTCATCGCCATGGCTGTTCCAGACCTCGAGTTGGTTGCCTAATCCATCCAAGAGTTCCGAGCCGTTTGTGATGTGCAGCATACCGGCGCCATACTCGCGCCGTCCCGTGAACACGACCCGTCCGCCAAGATGATGCGCCATCAGCATCAGCCCGTAACAAATGCCCAGAACTGGAATTCCGAACGAAAAGATTTCTGGATCAAGATGTGGCGCGCCTTTGTCGTAAACACTGGCCGGTCCGCCGGAAAGGATCAGACCGTTCGGTTTCAGCCTCGCGATTTCAGCAGCCGGTGTGTCGAAGCGAACGATTTCCGAATACACCTGGCACTCGCGGATCCGCCGCGCGATGACCTGCGTGTATTGTGAGCCAAAATCGAGGATGAGAATTTTTGAATGTGCTGATGGGGCCGCGGTCTTCACGCGCTACTCATGGGTTTGCGGCACGCTGTGCTGGCCCGCCGGATCGTCCGAAGGCCGTTCGATTGGACCAAGCGTTCCCTGTCCGGTCACGCCGCGTTCAAGCTGCCCTTGTACTTCTTGCGTACTGCGCTGTTCGAGCGGATCAGCGCAGCCGCCCGAGATCAGCGATGCGATCGCAAGCAAAACCGGCATGCGCTTCATCCGCATATCTTAGAAGGCGAGCGCGGCATTGCAAGAAGGTTGAAGCGTTGAAGCGTTAAAGAGTTGCAGGGTTGAAGGGGATTTCATGTTAGCATTTTGCCGCTTTAACGCTTTAGCGCTTCAGCGCTTCAACGAACCATGATCGATCCCGAACTCTTGCTGCAAGGCTATCGGCTCGGCGTTTTTCCGATGGCGATGGAGGACGGCGCAATCGAATGGTTCTCACCCGATCCGCGTGCCATCCTGCCGCTGGAGGACTTTCACGTGCCGCATGTGCTTCGGCGTCTCCTACGGAAAGAGGCTTTTGAAAGCACAATCGACAATTGTTTTGCGGATGTGATCGAGGCCTGCGCGGCGCGCAAAGACACCTGGATTAATCGCGAGATCATCGAGAGTTACATGCTGCTGCATGAGCTTGGTTACGCGCATTCCGTCGAAGCGTGGACCTGCGGCAAGTCCGCCAGTCGGACGGACTCGTCCCGTGGCGAGCTCGCCGGCGGACTTTATGGCGTCGCGATCGGCGGCGCATTCTTTGGCGAATCGATGTTTCATCGTGTGACCGATGCATCGAAGGTCGCATTGGTCGCGCTGATCGAACATTTGCGCACTCGAAAATTCGCGTTGCTCGATACACAATGGCTCACGCCGCATCTGGAACAATTTGGCGGTGTCGAGATTTCACGGAATCACTATCTGCGACTTCTGAGGAGCGCAGTAGAATTCACCAGCGCGGGCCAAAAGTTCGGACGGCATTGTAAACGATGCCTTGCCGGAAGTTCGATGCACCGACTGCTGCCATTGCTTCACGCAGGACACGATCGGCTGTTTCGCGGTTCACCCGTTTTTGTGGGAGCTGCTGCGTGCTGAGGTCGCCCTTTCGCTTGTAAATGTAATCGTGGACGACGCTCGGATAGGAAATGTCGTAATCATCTGGCGAGAGCCACCACCAGACCGTTCGCGGGATGGATCCCAAGTCAGTCAGGAAACCCTTTGGTATCTCGATGATTCCGCCGAGGAGCGTGCTTCGATATTGCAACGGCGTAATGAGTTCAAAATAGGGGCTGTTGGCGTCTCCGGTCTTGGCGATGGCCTCCTGGCGGCTCAGGCACCAGAGATTCAGTTCACTCAGGAATTGATCGCTCATGGAAGCGAGTGTGAGACGATTCTGGCTGCTGAACAAGGCGATTAATAGAGGCAACGGAACAGAATGCTTGCTTCGTTGTTGCTCAGCCGCGCGAATTTTGCATAGTGAACGCCCGGCTTTCGTCTGCGATTGTCGATCTTACGGCTGGGTAGCTCAGTTGGCAGAGCAGTGGACTGAAAATCCACGTGTCGGCGGTTCGATTCCGCCCCCAGCCACGATCTTCAATTCAAAGCTTATGATCGTGTTAATTTTCGCGCGAACGCGTGCCATTTGATGAAATACGATTGGAAAGATGCAGGGGAGGAGTGGTCCGCGCCGTGGGGAACGTCGGAGGCGCAATGGTTCGGCGCCATTCTTCCGCGTATTCGTGATTGCCTGCCGACGGAGACGATCTTGGAAATCGCGCCGGGTTTCGGGCGGTGGACGTACTATCTCAAAGATTATTGCAAGGAGCTATGGATCGTTGATCGCGTCGAGAAATGTATCGAAGCGTGTCGTCGGCGTTTCGCCGGTGATTCGCATGTGCGCTGTCAGGTCAATGATGGTCGCTCATTGTCGATGATTTCCGACGCGTCGATCGACTTCGTGTTCAGTTTCGATTCTTTTGTGCATACAGACCGCGAGGTGGTGGAAGCGTACCTGCGCGAATTGCGAAGCAAACTGAAACCCGGCGGGAAAGGCTTTATTCATCATTCCAATTTCGGCGAATACGCTGACTCGCTGCGGGAGCGGCTGCCGCCAGCGTTAACAAAACTCCTGATCAAAGCGGAGATCCTCGATTGGGCACATCATCGCAACCCGAGCATGAGCGCCGATTTATTTCGAGCCCTATGCGCACAGAGTGGCCTGCATTGCCTCAGTCAGGAGCTCGTTAACTGGCGCGGCCGACGCTTGATCGACTGCTTCACTTTGTTCGTGCGAAGCGATGCAGCTCAACAGAAATCGACAAAGATAATCCGAAATCCGAATTTCATGCGCGAAGCGGCGTTGATCCGTGCCAAATCGCAAATCCCAAAGGGATAATGTAATCGAGCCCCATAGCTCAG
>WNGJ01013514.1_pt1 | contig 11274 bp, 10 predicted proteins | sample 5400611 | NCBI WGS metagenome assembly WNGJ01 (sample SAMN13153375, study PRJNA577476) | soil metagenome | isolation source: 40 cm soil or saprolite under Garry oak tree replicate 1 | place: USA:California | collected 2016-06-15 | reverse complement strand
ACGCAAACAGGCGTCGCGAACCGGCCCTTGAAGCCATCCGGCATCCTCCTTCGAGGGCTGTTGCCCCCATCTGCCCTTGCGGTGTGCCGACACACCCGCAGCACACCGGCTCAGCCAGCCCCGCGGCGGATCCGTGGCCTCTCCGGGCCTCCGGTGGGCACCGCCGGCTGGCGATTGGTCGACAGCATAGTCCGCTGCGCAGCGGGGGCGAACGCTGTAGTTGGAAGGAACTGACTCGAATCTGGTGCAGCCTGGCACCGCCGTCCGGTGACTGTGACAGCATGTGCCATCGTCCTGCGCGCCGGCTCGCCTGATCCGGCGCCGATCGGGAGCCTGAGGAGAAGAAGACGTGCTCAGTGACGCGATGATCGTTCCCGCGGTCGCGGCCGTAGACCTCGATCGGGCGAGGCAGTTCTACGGACAGGCTCTCGGTCTGCGGCTCCTGGACGAGACGCCGTTCACCCTCCGCTTCGGATGCGGCGCCGCAACGCAGCTCGCCGTCCGACGCGGGACGCCAAACGTCGGTCAGACAGTGGCCCATTTCGAAGTCACCGGCATCGAGGGCGAGATCGCAGAACTCCAGTCCCGCGGCGTGACGTTCGACGACTACGAGACCCCGAAAACGGTCAACTTCATCGCTCAGCTCGGACCGGCTCGTGGGGCGTGGTTCCGGGACCCGGATGGAAACATCCTGGGCCTACGCGAGGGGACCCTGCCGGGGGCCGTCGAAGTCGGCTAGACCGAGGAGCGAACTGCCCTGGGGCGACGATCGTGCCAGCCCTGCGACGCGGGGCCGCCCCGTTCGTCCTGAAGCGTGCGATCGACCGCGGCGGCGCCTGACCTCGACCGTCGCCACGCTCGAGTCTGGAACGTCAGCCGGCAGTCACCGTGCCCAACATCTGGGGGTGGACGTCGCAGCGGAACTGATGCGTTCCCGCTGGGATGGACGGCACGTCGTATGTTCGTGATCCGGGCCCACTGAAGGTCTCACCGACGAACAGCGGCTTTTCGGCGCCGGCGTCGAAGATCGTGACGTTGTGCGGGGCACCGTCGCGATTTTCGAACAGGAGTTGGAACGGCCGCCCGGCCGGCACCCCCACCTGGGTGCGATCGAACGCGGTGTTCTGGGCGCTCATGGCCACCCCGCCCGCCGGCGCCGACGGCGCCCCCGCGTCGGAGCCGGCTGAGGCGTTGCAGCCCACGAGGAGACTTGCCGTCAGCAACAGGATCGCCCTGCCGCCGATTCTTCTGCTCACCTTGGCGCCCTCGCCGTCCTGAACGCGGCGAGACGGCCGATGAGCCGGCGGGCCTGTCGGACGACGCCGACCGGCCCCCCGTCCGTGCGCCACAGCTCGAATCCGAGCGTAGCGATCAGCCCAAGTTCAATCGTCTTGTCGACGTAGGCCAATGGGAAGCGCGCTCCGAATAGCAGCCAGCCACCGATCGTTGCCGCCGTGAACCCGATGAGAGCGATACGGACGAGCCAGCGGATCTGCCGAAAGGGCCCCGGCGCGATCATCGCGACCGCGAGGGTAGCGTAGCCAACGGCGTTTGCCAAGAACATCATCCCGCCGAGCGACGCGTGGATTGCTGCGGTCGCCAGTGTCAGGCCGACCACCATCGTGCGGGTGACGTAGGTGCCCAGGCACGGATCGACTCGATCCGCCATGTGGAGTGTGGCCATCTCGATGTCCTTTCCGGCTCTTGCTCGTCAGTGGCGACTTACTCGCTACTTCTGGATAGCACATAACCTAAACCGGAAAAGCGCTACTGTCAAGTAGCAGGTTGTTTGGCGAGCGAAGATTGCCCCGCGACGCTGTCGCAAGACGAACGTCGCGCAGTCCAAACCCCAGGATCCCGACATGGTCGTCGGAGTTCGGCGCCTCGCACGCCGCGGACAGCGGTCTGTGCGCTCTCAGCGAAGCTCGCGTCGGAGGGCAGACCTGGCGGCGAGGTGGCCCGACATCCCATGAACGCCGCCACCCGGTGGTGTCGATGACGAGCAGAGGTAGATCCCTCGGCCGCCGGTTGCATACGGATCGAAGCGTGGGACCGGCCGGAAGACCAGCTGGCGCCAGTCCTGGAACCCGCCGTTGATGTCGCCCCCGATGTAGTTGTCGTCGTACGCCTCGAGCGCGGCCGGCCCTCGGACGCTCCGGGCGAGGACGAGATCGCGGAAGCCCGGTGCGTAGCGCTCGACCTGCCCCTCAATTCGGTCTGTCATGTCGACCGTCGAGCCGTTCGGAACATGGCAGTACGCCCACGCCGTGTGCCGGCCCGCGGGCGCACGCGACGCGTCGAACGGCGTCTGCTGGACGAAGAGGACGAACGGCCGGTCCGGGTGGCGCCCGGCGGCGACGTCAGCCTCCCCACCGGCGATCTCGTCGAGCGTCCCCCCGAGATGCACCGTCGCGGCCCGCCGCGGCCCGTCCGCCTGCCACGGAACGGGACCGCTCAGGGCCCAGTCGATCTTGAAGATACCCGGTCCGGGCGTCACATCGAACAGGACGGCCCGGGCCGGCGGGAGCTCCCCGATCGAGCCGACGCGATGGTCGGTCACGATCTCGCCGCCCAGCTCGCGCAGCGCGCCGACGAGTGCGTCGGTGATGCGCTGGCTGCCGCCACGAGCCATCGGCCAGCCGAAGGCGTGACCGAACAGCCCGAAGGCGAGCCCGAACGCGGCAGTCACCGGGCGATCGAGCGCCACCATCGAATGACCGGCCAGGCCCGCAAACAGTGCCCTCGCCTCTTCGCCCCTGAATGTCGAGTTCGCGAAGCCCCTGGCCGAACGGAGGCCGGGCAAGCCAAACCGGGCGAGCGCCAGCGGGTGACGGGGCAGGTGGACGACCGGCCCCATCAGCTCCGGGACCAGTCCGTCGGCGGCTCGGACGAGCGGCCCGTACGTCCGCCGCCAGGCACGTCCATCGTCGCTGAGCTCGGCTGCCGTCTCGGCCACGGACAGCTCGAGGACGGCCGCCCGGCCGCCATCGAGCGGATGCGCCAGCGGAGAGGGCGAATGGATCCACTCGACGCCGAGTCGCGGAAGGTCGAGCGAGCGGAAGAACGGTGAGGCGAGGGCCGTCGGGTGGATCGCCGAGCACGGATCGTGGCTGAAACCGGGCAGCGTCAGTTCCGCCGATCGGGCACCGCCGCCGGCTGTCGGCGCCGCCTCATAGACGACGACCGATCGACCCGCACGGGCGATCGTGATCGCGGCCGCGAGGCCGTTTGGTCCTGCGCCGACGACGACGGCGTCGGGCGCACTCGAACTCATCCCAGGGGATATGTCGGGCGGAACATCGCGTCCAATCGTAGCGATGGCGTCGCCCAAGGGATGCAGGCATGCCGTGCGGGGTAAAGTTCGAGGCGGCTCCCGAAGGAACCGCCTCGATGCTGTCCCGGTGAAGAAACCCGCCGAAGCGGACGCTTCTGCCGCGCGTCAAGGGCATCTATCACGTCGGCTGCACCGACTACCCTGACCCTACCTACCCATGACCTTGTCGCTGGGGCAGCGTGGCTGCGTTAACAGCGCAAGGCGCATCGTACCGTTCTACGAGCCAGAATCCAAGAGTTTTGATGCATACAGCGATTTAAATTCCTTAACGTTCGGCGATCGGCTGGCCAACCCCTGACGAATGGCGGAAATCCGTTCCGATGGTCGCCCCGAGCGCGATCAGTCCTCGTGGACCGTGACCTTGGTCATGGCGACGGGTTCGTCCGGCAGGTCCTTCGCATTGCGCGGTGCGGCGACGATCGCGTCGACGACGTCCATGCCCTTCGTCACCTGGCCGAAGAGCGTGTAGTTCTTCGGCAGCTTGCCAGTCAGGTCCTGGTGGCAGATGAAGAACTGGCTGCCGTTCGTGTTCGGACCGGCATTGGCCATCGCCAGGGCGCCGCGGACGTAGTTGCCCTTGATCGGCTCGTCCTCGAATTTGTAGCCGGGGCCGCCGGTGCCGACGCGACCCTTGTTCAGGCTGGCCTTCTTGCCGTGCTCGCCATCGCCGGCCTGGGCGACGAAGCCGGGGATGACGCGATGGAACACGACGTCGTCGTAGAAGCCCTTTTGCGCGAGGTCGATGAAGTTCTGGGCCGCCCTCGGAGCGTCGGTCGTGAACAGGTCGACCTCGATGTCGCCCTTTTCGGTGGCAATGGTGGCACTGGTCATGGGGATCCTCCTGCGTCTGCGTGGGTTACGGGGTGCTGACGGTGACCTTGTCCATGGCGATCGGATGGGTCGGAAGCTCGGCGTCGGCCGCAGCGGCGATTGCGTCGACGGCCTCCATCCCGGCTGTCACCGTCCCGATGATCTGGTAGTTGTTATAGGCCGGATCGGCCAGAGCCGTCCGCGCACCGTCGCTGAGGACGATGAAGAACTGCGACCCGACGGAATTGGGTGCCGACGTGCGAGCCATGGCCACGGTGCTCCGACCATAGGTGGCGGTCACTGGCTCATCCTTGATCGTGTAGCCCGGACCGCCGGTGCCCGTTCCCGTCGGATCGCCTCCCTGGATGACGAAATCCGTCACGACCCGATGGAAGACGACCCCATTGTAGAAACCGCAGCCGGCGAGGGCCACGAAATTGCCGGCGGCGATCGGCGACAGGTCGGCCTCGATCGTGATCTGGATCTTGCCCTTTGCCGTCTCGATCGTGACGATCCGCATCTGGCCTGCGCCCAGGGCGGGCGGTTGCGAAGTCGGGCAGGACCCGGAGGCCGTTCCGGATCCTGCCTGGCCCGTCGACGGCGCGCCTGAGGCCGGCGCTCCGGATGCGGTCGCCGTCGAGCTCGGCGCAATCGAAGGCGGCGCGACGCTGCTGCCACCGCCGCCCGTCGAGCAACCTGCGAGGAACGCGGTTGCGCTGACGACAACGATGACAACGGCGGCGAACAGACGGGTCATGCGGCGGCCTCCAGGGCGGCTGAGAATTCGATCGCCCCGGACAGCAGGGCCTGCCCGAGGATGATGCCCGCGATCCCCGCATCGCGCAGGCGGTGGATCCCGTCGAGGTCCGTGACGCCGCCGGCGACGAGGAAATCGGCGTCATGGCCGGCGACCAGCCGGCCGAGCGACGAAACGTCCGGCTCGCTCCCGCCGTGCGACAGGACGAACCGCCGAACGCCTCGACCGGTCAGCTCGTCGACGAGGGCGGCAAGCGTCGGTGGCGCCGGCCTCCGCCACGGATACGCGGCGAGCCGCTCCGGACGCGGATCCAGACCGACCGCCAGCCAATCGCCCGCGACGGCAAGGCACTCGGCCAGCCTGGGGGGATCGTCGGCGACCTCCATGGCAAGGACGACCCGAGTCGCCCCCGCGGCAAATGCGAGGCGGATCTGGTCCGGCCCCTCGAGCCCGCCGGCGAGCTGGATCGGGATGGCGACGCGCGACGCGATCTGGCCGACCGCCTCCAGGTTCCCCGGCACGCCCGTCCGGGCACCGTCGAAGTCGACGACGTGGACGACCCGCGCGCCGAGCCCGACAAAGGCTTCGGCGATGCGCTCGGGTCGATCGGTCGGCGCCCCGACGCCGGTCGAGGCGCCGGGCCAGAAGACGATCCGTGAACGGCCTCGATCAAGGTCGATCGATGGAATGACCTGCACCCGTCAGCGCCGCGCGGCGCGCGATGCTCCAGCGCCGTCCGACCCGCCCGACGCATCGGCGGCCCCGCCGACGCGAGCCGCAGCCCGGAGGATGCGCCGGTGGAAGCTGATCGGCAGCGAGCCGTTGGCGAGGAGGCTGTCGTGGAACGTGCGAAGCTCGAACCGATCGCCGAGCCGACGCTGCTCGTCGGCGCGGAGCTGGAGCAGCAGGACCCGCCCGAGCAGGTACGAGAGCTGGTACGTCGGCGTGTAGGTGTATCGGTTGATCTCCGCCTGGGCGTTGGCCCGTTCGAAGCTCGTGTGGCCGACGAGGAAGTCCGTCGCCTCTTCGACGCTGAGCTCGCCGCGGTGCATCCGGACGTCGAGGATGATCCGGCAAGCCCGCCAGATTGCGTCCGTCGCCATGGCGAGGCGGAAGTTCGGGGCGTCGTCGAAGCCCTGCTCGCGCATCATCAGCTCGGAGTACATCCCCCAGCCCTCGACGAACTCCGGGGCGTCGGCGAGGATCCTTGTCAGGCTCGGGTGTCGATTGGCGACCGACAGTTGGAGATGGTGACCGGGGTACGCCTCGTGGATGCTGGTGTTGCTGATCGAGCTGCGGTTGTGTTCGCGCATCGCCATCGGGTCGTCGCCGACCGACGGCGTGACGATGTAGATGCCCTTCGGGCTCGGGTCGAACTTCGGGGGTGCGAAGTATGCGGCGAAAGGGATGACGTTGCGGAGGTATTCGGGCGTCGCGAGGACATCGATCCGCTCGTCATCCGGCACCGTCACGATCTGCCTGTCGATGAGGTGACGTCGACTGCGGACCATGACGTCGCGATAGGCCTCGAGGGCCTCCTCGAAGGTCGCGGGATGGTCTTCCTTGATGCGCTCGACGACGGTTCCCTCGTCGACCGATGAGTCGATCTCGCGGGCGGCGTCGATCCGGGCGGCCTTGTGAAGGGCGAGCTGCTCCTGGCCGATCGCCAGGATGGCGTCGGCGTCAAGGCCGTCGAAGGCGCGCAATGCGACGAGCTCGTCGTAGCGCTCGCGACCTAGAGCCCAATCGTCCGTTCCGCCCTCGAGCGAGCTCTCGACCCAAGCGGCATAGCCATCGATGGCCGAACGAGCCGTCGTGGTGGCCCGCTCCAGTCGCCGTCGATTGCTTTCCGGCAAGCTGACCGCGGCAGTCTCGATCTCGTCGAGGAACGACGGCAGGTCCCGGGCGGTCTCCATCTCGAGGCGCTGCCAGAGCCGGACCTGGGGGACGGTCGCCCTGGTTCGTGCTTCATCGAGATATGCCGGGACGGACTCGAGCCGACCACTGATGGATTCCAGTCGCTCCGCCAGCGGCGCGAAGTCCTGGGCGAAGATCAGGAACAGGCCGTCGCCGACGATGTCGAGGGCGGTCGAGCGCCGTTCCCAGGTTCGGACGACCTCGGTGTCGAAGATCGACCGACGGACGTTATGGATCTCGAGGTCGCGCTCGATCCGTCCCGTCGTCGAGAGCCCAGCGGGATCGAGTGCCTCGATGGCGGCGAGATGGGCCTTGTCGGCGGCCAGCTCGGCCAGGATCGCGTCGCGTGTCCCGTCGCCGAGGTGATCGTCCTCCGTGTGGATCCCGAGGTAGGTCCCGACGATCGGGTTGTCACGGACGATCCGCCGGAAGCGCGTTTCAACCAGGTCATAAAGCGTCCCGTCGGCCGGGCCCGCGTCTGGCGCCGGTGCGGGTCGGCTCAGGACGACGTCGGCGGAGCGGTCGGTCACTGGTTCTCCATCAGGCGACTCGGGGATCCTTTGTCGTCACCTGGCCCGGGTCTGGCCCGCAGCGATCGGGGCGGCCGACGATCGCCCGACAGTCTCGGCCAGAGCCGCAGATACGGCGGCCAAGGTGGTCTCGATGTCGGTCGCGGACACGTCGTGGTGCGTCGCCGCCCGGATCTGACCGTGCGCATATTCCTCCATCAGGATGTCTCGCGCACGCAGCGCCGCGATGAACGCGCGCTGATCGCCGGCGACGCGGAACAGGACGAAATTCGTCCGGACACGGTCGGGATCGAGCGGACCGCTGCCGGGCTGGGCGATACCGCCGGCGCTCGTGATCCCTCTCAGCCCAGTGAGTCCTTCGGCGAGTCGGCGGGCGTTGGCATGGTCGTCGGCCAGCCGCTCGATCATCCCGGCCGTCCCGGGTCGCAGCGCCACGAGCCCGGCAACCGCGAGGACGCCTGCCTGGCGCATCCCGCCGCCGAGCAGCTTCCGCGCGCGACGCGCCTTCGCGATGACGTCGCGATCGCCCACGAGCAGCGAGCCGACGGGACAGGCCAGCCCCTTCGAGAGACAGAAAGCGATGGTATCGGCCGGCGCTGCGAGCTCCCGCGGCGTGACGCCGAGGGCGACCGAGGCATTGAAGAAGCGGGCGCCATCGACGTGGAGGGGAACGCCGTGGCGATGGGCAATCTCGGCGACGGCGGCGACGTACGAGGGCGGCAGGGGAGAGTTCATCGAGTGGCTGTGGGCATTCTCGATCGCCACAAGCGCCGTCGGTGGCTGGTGGATGTCGGTCGCGTCGCGAAAGGCGTCCTCGACGTCGTCGAGGTTGAACGTCCCATCTGGTGCCTCGCGGAGCTGCCGGATGGACGCCCCGACGACGACGGCGTGGCCGGCTGCCTCGTCATTCACGATGTGCGTCTCGCCGCCCGCGATGATCTCGCCGCCGCGCGGCACGTGGGCGACGAGTGCCGCCAGGTTGGCCATCGTTCCCGACGCGACGAACAGCCCGGCCGCCTTGCCGAGCAGGTCCGCCGCGCGTTCCTCCAGCTCGTTCACGGATGGGTCCTCGCCCCAGACGTCGTCGCCAACCTCGGCGGCGGCCATCGCCCGGCGCATCTCGGCGGTGGGGCGGGTGACGGTGTCGGAGCGGAGGTCGATGAGTGCCATGGGGGCGGAGTATAGGGAGCCCTCGCGAAACCCGGCGGGATCAGTGCCGTGGGTCGCGACGCCGCTCGATCCCCGCTGCAACTGACGAGACGTCAGCGGTGTACGGTGATCGAATGGCGGCTTCCGACGACCCGGGCTTCGAGATCGCCCCGACCCGAGTCGGTGGGCAGGCGGTTGACGGCCGCCCGGCCCGTCCGAATAGCCCCGGACGGAGGATCATCCTCGTCGTCCTGATCGCGATCGCGATACCGGCGGTGGCCATCGCCGGTCCGCGGATCGAGTGGCGGCCGGCAATCGACCTCTCTGCGCTCCGCCCGACCCCGACACCAAGCCCGTCGCCGACCGTGCTCCCAACCGAGACGCCGGTCCCGACCGCGACCCCGCTCCCACCCGTCACGTTCTCCGCCGGGCCGCCGCCGGCCGGCCCGTTGCCGATCGACGTCGCCGGCTTCCGCCTGCTCGACCCGTCGAGCGGCACGCTCGGTGAGGGTCCGAACGTTCACCTCGACAACGACGCCGTCTTCCGCGAGGTCGGCGGAGACGGTTGGTGGTGCGTCTGCTTCGTGCACACGCCTGTGGATGACGCCGAGACCGTAGACGTGACGGTCCGCCACTTTGACCGCGACCTGGGGGAGATCGCGTCGTTCCCCATTGCCACGTACAGGTCCGCGGTGCCATTGCCCGGACAGGACTTCAGCGTCAGGTTCGACCTCGAGCGATCGGCGGATGGCCGGATCGCCTACCTGGCGGTGGGCGAACGGAACCTCCAGCGATGGACGATCCTCGTCGATGCGATCGACATCGAGAGCGGCCGCCTCCTCGACAGCACCAAGCTGGCCACGGTCAGCCTGCCGGCCCAGCCACAGCCCGGACCCGGCGAGGCGCCGATCGACTCCTACCTGGACGGGCCGATCATGCGTCTCGCCCCCGACGGCCGGCAGCTCCTCGTCATCGCCTCGGTCAATCCCAACACGGAGAGCGGCGAGCCCGCGCGGCACGCCTGGTTCGTCGACGTCGCCGGCGACTCATCGACCCAGCTATTCGGCAAGGTCCGGCCCGTGGCGCCGGGTCTCCTCGACCAGCTCGGGTCCTGTGGCCTGATGACCTGGCTCGGGCCGGACGAGCTGCTGATGACCTGCTGGGATCCGTTCGGCGTGTCGAGTCGCCCGAAGATCAGCACCAGCACATTCGACCTGGCCGGTCGGCAGACCGGAGTGGCGTCATTCGAGCTCAACGAAGGGGCGCAGATGACCGCGCCGCTGATCGACAAGGCAAACAGGATCGTCTACTTCTGGGAACCTGACAGCCATACGCTTCACCGGCTCGACCTGCAACGCGGCGGCTCCGACCAGCTCGTCGTGGACCCTGCCGCCCCGCGCATATCCAGCGTCGTCCCGATCGTCGGGCCCGTCCCGGAGCGGCCCCCGGTCTGGGCGAATGGCTCCTCCGATTTCCCGTCGTATTTCTGGCCCCAGTTCATTGGCGCACCTGGTTCGACCCGCGTCTATGCGCTGGGTCTGTCCGCTTCGGGAACCGCACTCGCAAGCCGGGATTACCGCTTCGGCAGCACCGGTATCTGGGTCTTCGACACGTCGCCATTTGCCCTCGTCGACCACTGGCCGGCCGCCGCGGCCTACACGGCGATCGCCCTCTCGCCCGACGGCCGCTGGCTGACCGCCGTGGGCCAGCCAGGTATCGACGTTGCAGGCAACGCCGCAGGTTGGGGATCGTCCGTCTCGATCCACGACACCGCCGATGGTCGGCTCGCCCTCCAGCTTGGCCAGCTCGGTGAAATCGGGGTGCTGACACTGCCCTGAGCCGCCGCCCCGGCGGAGCTCGTTTCGAGGCGACAAGCCCGACGGCAGGTGCTATCCTCCGCACTCGCTGCAACGGACCCGTGGTGTAGCGGCCCAACATGCCAGCCTGTCACGCTGGAGATCGCCGGTTCGAATCCGGTCGGGTCCGCCATCGACGCATCTCCCTACGCCCCGTCCGCCCGCCCGGACGGGGCGTTCTTCATGCCCGACTGTCACAATCGCGACCGTGAAGCGCCTCCCGATCGTGGCCGCCGTTGTCGCCCTCGGGCTGGCCGTCGCCATCGCGATCGGTGTCGGCAGGCAGGGATCGAGTCCCGCCGCGAGTCAGATCGCCGTCAGCCCGTCCGGCGCCGCGACGGTGTCCACTCCCGCCTCCACGGCCGCTGCCACGCCGGTCGAACCCTCACCGTCCGGATCGGGTGCAGCGCCCTCGCCGACGACAGGACCGACGACAATCGCCGACGTTCCGATCGTGCCGGTGACCCAGTTCCGGACGACCCGTGAGCGGACGAACCACGACGAGATCGGCGCGATCCTGGCCGGGTCGAGCTCGACCTATGAGGCGCTCGAGCTCGTCGCGGCGGAGTCGGACGCGATCCTCGCGGCACTTGGGGAGAAGCGTCCGACCGACGCATCCCGGCTCGTCCTTGCTCCGGATGCCGCGACGCTCGCCACGGATCTCGCGGCTCACCGCAAGCGGCTCGCGTTCCTGCGGGCAGACGCCGTCGGGCCAAGTGTCCGCGCCCTGGGTTGGGGGAACAAGACGCTCTTCGGAGTGGGCGGTGTCAAGACAGTTGCCGCATGGGGGCTGACGGCCCGCCTGATCGAAACGGCGGGCGCCCGTTTCGACCCGGCGAAAAACTGGACGCTGGTCGCCGGCGGCGACATCATGCTCGACCGCGGTGTCGCCGAGACCGTCAAGATCAAGGGCAGAGGCGT
>WNGJ01007982.1_pt1 | contig 11274 bp, 6 predicted proteins | sample 5400611 | NCBI WGS metagenome assembly WNGJ01 (sample SAMN13153375, study PRJNA577476) | soil metagenome | isolation source: 40 cm soil or saprolite under Garry oak tree replicate 1 | place: USA:California | collected 2016-06-15 | reverse complement strand
ATTGAGCGGGCGCTAGAGGAGCGAAGTGATCCAGAGACTCAAGCCATTCCCTAGTATTGCCTGGCGGTCCGCAGCGCGCTGACCGCTGATGGTCGACCACCGCTCTGCGCTTCTGGGCTCAAGCTGCATGACCGACTCTCTCAGATGACCGACTCGAGCAATCGAGTCGCTGAAAAAAAGGGGGACTTCAGCCGTCGTTAAAGCATCTGCATCATCTGTTAACGCGCGGTTTGGATGCGACGGCTTCTCTGTGGCCCCCAATCCAAATCGCTTACGGATGGGTTCATCAGGCTGCTCATCTGCTCGCGAATCACGAAAAGCTGACGGAGGAACAAGTCCGCACGCAGTATCAAGCGTTGTTAGAACAGATGGAGACTCAGAAGGGCACAGTAGGCGGCTTGAGCAGTGCCATCGATCACTTTCTCCATATTACCAAGAACTTTGCTTCTGGCCTATTTCACTGTTCCACGACCGCCGATCTGCCGCGCACCGTACCCCGATCTGGAACAATGTTTTGGGTCTGTGCGTGCTCATGAACGACGAGCAACCGGACGGCGAGGAGCTATCCCAGGGCTGGTGGTACGAGGGTCAGTGCGCGTGCTGACAACCCTTGTCACGAAAATGCAACCGCTGCAGGTGAGCGACCTGCACCCAACTGATTATCAAGCGTGGTGGGACTTGCGTCACCAATGAGAATACCGAAAGGCAAGCGCGGCGACAACAATTCCGTTTTCGCAAAAATCCGCAGGCATATCTGGCGGCCATCGAAGCCCGCTTGATCACATGAAGTTTGCCGTTCTTGGAAAAAAATACCCTCCAAATTACAGGTGTACTACACGGATGTCACTTTTCAAGAGAGGGACACCTGTAATTCTGCTTGGGAAGCGCTATCTAAGGAGAAGTGTCTGACCCTTGTGGCTACTGTTACTAACAGAGCGGTTACGTGCCGGGAAGTTTCCACCTTCGGGCTGCACGCCCAGGGGGTATTCAGTTACAAGCACACCCTGCCCCGACTCGACCATGCGCCGCGCCAATCCCCGGTTCGTTGATGGGTAGATGATATCCAATCCGCACGCCAGGACTGCTATGGTGCGTCCGCCTCCATCTAATGCGGCTGTGTGCGCAATCGTATCGATACCCAGCGCCAGGCCGCTCACAATTGTAACCTGTCCCTTCACTAGATCACCTACGATACGTTCGGTTACCTGCCGGCCATAGGTAGTCGAATTGCGTGTACCGACCACGGCCAGGGCAAATTGATCGACCTCCGTGAGTTTGCCATAGGTGTAAAGTACTGGCGGGGAGTCGTCAATTTCGCGTAGTAGCGGTGGATAGGCCTTGTCCTTCCATGTAATCACCCGAATGCGCAGCCGCTCCAATTTTTCCAGCTCCCGCTGAGGTGTGCTGGTCGCGCGCAGTTTTGTCAGATTTTCGATGGCCTTCTGGGCAAGACCTGCCTGTGCCAGTTCTTTACTACCGGCTTGCCACGCTGCTGGCAGGTCGCCAGCGAAATAATTGAGCAGCGACTTGAAGCTAACAGGCCCAATGCCAGAGACGCGGTTGAACGCGATCCAATAGGCCAGTTCATCCAGCGGCATCGCATCCGATGGATAGTAGTGGGTCGGAGAATCGAACACTTCCATCTCTATCATCCTTATTTTTTATACTAAACTCCCTAGCACCCTTTATTATTCCTGCGGAGCCTGCTCCCAGGGAGGCGTAGCCGGATATTCCTGGTTCTCCACGGACGGCGGAGGTGGCGGGGATGGTTGGGCATATATCGAATTGTGCATGTATGACGATGGATCAGGGTATGGGTAAACTACAGGTTGGTTCCCCTGCGGCCAACTGGCTGGATTGCCGGTATGGATCTGTCCGGCAGCCTGTGCTGCCGCAGTCCTATTGCGGCGCACACTGTAAAGCACAAGCACTACCAGCACGCACATTGACCCCAGTACCAGCAACACTCCCAGACCGATAAGTAACCAGAAACTCGTATCGCTGGTGGCGACGCTCTGCTTTAGCGGTGTCGCTACCTGTGGTGTCGGTGTCAGCTTAGCAAGCGGAATTATCCCTGGTTGCTTCAGGTGGAGAAGCCATTGATTCTCCAGGTGCAACACATCTAACCCCAGTGCCTGCTGCAAATCTCCGCTAAAATCTGTTTGAGGGTTGCCTAATAGCTTGATCAACTGTGCCATCTTAGGCTGACCAAAGGTACTATACATGTAGTCAACCAGGTTCCAGCTCTCGGCATAAGCCAGGTAGGCTTTGTCGGCATTGGAGGGAAAACCGGCAGAGATGTCGTCCAGCCGCAGCAGCGCATGTGCTGCTAACGCTTTCTGGAAGCGCAGCAACATGTCAGGTTCATGGTAGACCTGATTGTAGACCGCTAAGCCCTCATCGAACCACGTAGGTATATCGATGCGATTCTCGCTCAATTGATGAAAGATAAGATGCGTCAGTTCGTGTGGCATATCTCGCACCAGCGTATCATCGGAGGTGCTGGCAACGACAATTGAAGCTTCACGCAGTGCTGGAAATGCCACGCCTCCTACCCACTCATAAGCGTGTGGGCCAAGTGAGCCATGAAATTGATCGTAGTATTCGTAGACCCACAGGTTGATCGGGTGGATCAGCCCTGCGCCGAGTACCGAGCTGATACGTTTTACGCTGGCACTTGCCTGTTGGAGCATTACCTCCCCAAAATCTTGAGGGCGGTTGTACCAGTCGACCTGGAGCATGCCTTGTGAAAGGTGCTGCCACGCAAAACGCGTGTCTGTCGTAGAAAATTGCTGTTGCGTATCTGTGAGGGTATTCCCTGCGCTATCCGAGAACTCCCAGTAGTAGCTAACCTGTGATCCCGGCGGAACAAAATTACCGCCACTCGTATTCTCACGCCAGGACGCGGATGTGGTATGTCCCACCCTGCTAATAGGCACACCGTGTAGTTCTTGTGGCGAATTTTCGCTCAAAAAAATAAAGAGAGTGGCCTGGTCGATAGTGCTAACAGGATCGGTTGCGCTTACACTGAGGTCGATATAGTCTGGGAACTTCACTCTGTATGTTCGCGAGGTGACCGTTATCGGGCTGGATAAGCCCTGGGCGTGAGCATGCCCGGGAGTAACGGCAGGCGAAAGAAAAAAAGTACAAAGACAGAGTGCCAGCACCAGAGAGCGGAATAGATGACGCAGAGGCATTAAGAAGCTCCTCCCGATGCGAGAATTTGGGAACATCCTTCTATGTTCACAATGAGAGCATGGATAATGGTTGTTAGCATGATAGATGTACCTTGCCCATATTGTACCTGATTAGCGAGATTCTGTATAGTTCGATCCCTCGCGGCACAACCCTGTAATGGCCTGAACAGGTAAGCATGTTAATACCGCGCGACTTAAACGTTTTCACTCGTAGATCATCTTTCCCTGAATCCATCAAAGCGATTCGTTCTTTAAGAAGGAAGGTAGACGAAAGGGCGGAGGAGGGTTTGTGCAGGCGGCATCTGAAAGAGTGTAGAACCCAATATATGTATAGAAAGTAATCGGCAAATTGTGTTGTGAATCAATGAAGGAAAGCTATGAGTAATCAGTACTGGAATCAACACCCCGACAATAATCGCACTGCCCAAAACAATGGAACTGGACGTCCGGGCGGCCTTCTACGCAAATACTCAGAGCAGCACCGGCAAGCATCTACCCAGTATGCTGCTCCACCTGCAGGGCAGGCGCCCCAGGGAGCGCCTGCGCACTCAGGGCTGCCACCGGCACCAGCACCTCAACAGCAAACCTGGTCTGCACCGCAGGCATGGGCCTCACCGTCATTCTTTGCCAATGCCATGCAAACCGTGCGCCGCTTGTCCGGCAAAATGGCGGCCATACGCGGCGGCAGCATCGACCAGGGGCCGCTGGTGCTCTATCATCCCCCAGCGCAGCCCCTACCTGCCAGGCCGCAGCCCTGGAAACGCTCGCGCTCCATGCGTATCGCCATGCAGATGCGCCACCGCCGCGAACGCTGGATGAAAGCTCACCCGAGTAACACAAAAATCTGGGTGATAGCACTCACCGTTTTCCTGGTCTTACTGGTCATTACTGTATCTTCGGGGACTGCCGCTGCCTACGCCTACTACCAGAGCCAGTTGCCGCGCCTGCAGGGGCTGGCAAACCAGCAGGTTGAGCAGACCACCCGTATCTATGACCGTAATGGCAAGCTCCTCTATCAAGCATATGATAACAAAGTTGGGCGGGGTACCCCTGTCACTTACAATGATATACCAGGAGTGATGCAGGACGCGATGATTTCCGCGGAAGACCCCACGTTCTGGGATAATTCGGGCGTAGATCCTGTGGGCATCCTCCGCGCGGCTACACAATACGCATCTGCTGGTTCTGTAGAGAGTGGTGGTAGTACCATCACCCAGCAGTTAATAAAAAATCTCACGCACGATACGCAGGTCACGCTGCAGCGCAAGCTTCCCGAGGCTGCCCTGGCGATTGGCCTGACGCAGCAATATCCAAAGTGGAAGGTCCTGGAGATGTACTTCAACGTCTCCCCTTTCGGTGCACAAGAGCTTGGCGTCGAGGCTGCCGTGGAAGATTACTTTGGTCTCAAGCCCCAATGTAACAAGCATTTTAACTGTATTCCGGCTATAGCATTCCTTGATTACAACCAGGCGACGCACAAGCACGACCCACTCCTGGCCCTGGCACGTGCCTCGCTCCTGGCAGGCCTGCCACAAAGCCCGGTCAGCTATGACCCAACGCTGGGTTCATACCATATGAAACTTGCCCTGGCACGCCAGGACTACGTGTTGAATCAGATGCTGGCACATAACATGCATATCAATACGGCGCTCGGTGATCAGACCAAAGACCTGGGCCCGATTACGCCCGAAATCATCAAAAAAGTCGAAGCCATGACCGCGAAAATGAAATTCGTTGGCTATCAATATAGTAAGCTTGCCCCACATTTCGTAAACTGGATCATGGGCGTGTTAGCCAATGCCCTGGGCAACGGCGACGAATCTTTAGGAGTACACCTGCTGCTCACAGGAGGCTTCAATATCCGCACGACCATCGACGCCAACCTGGAGGCGTTTATCGAAAATAACGTGCGCCACCACCTCCGCGACCCCGAATGGCAAATCTTTGTAAATGACTGGGGGCCGCTCAATACAGTACATAACGTCAACGACTCTGCAGTCGTGGTCATGAACGCGAAGACGGGTGAGATTCTGGCCATGGATGGCAGCGCTGACTATAACTCTAACGATCCAACAATTGCAGGCAATGTCAATTCCGCGCTTGCTCTGCGCCAGCCAGGTTCATCCTTCAAGCCTATCGTCTACGCGACAGCTTTTCAGATGGGCTGGTATCCCGGCATCGTGCTGCCAGATCGGAAAACCTACTTTCCAAGTACTACTGCGCCGGGGGTGGATATTACTAATCCCGATAGTACCTATCATCCCACTGATTATGGTAGTACGTACCACAACATCGATTCCAATATTCTGCTGAACATCGCCAACTCGTTTAACATACCGGCCATCAAAACCCTGGAATTTGCTGGCCCCCAGAACGTACTCGATATGGCGCGGCGCTTCGGCATTACCGATATAGATCAGGATGTTGCTATCTATAATCGCACACATCATGCCACCAATACCGTTGAGCAGTATTTAGGACCTTCTATGGCGCTTGGTACGGCTGGTATCTCCCTGCTGCAAATGGTAGGCGCCTACCAGGTCTTTGCTAACCAGGGCATGCGCGTCCCGGCGCAGGGCATCCTGGACATCTGGGACAATTATGGTCATAACCTTTACCACTATGATCCCACCCATCCACCCAGCGCGCGGGTCATCAGCCAGCAAATCGCTTTCCTCATGTCCTCGATACTCTCTAACAACCCGGCAAGGGCCATTGAGTTCACAGGTGATCCTGTACTTACTATGGATGATTGGGATGGACGTCCCGTGGCCGCTAAAACCGGAACAACCGATAATTTCCAGGACAACTGGACGATTGGCTATACGCCTGATATCGTAGTCGGCGTCTGGTCGGGTAATGCCAATGGAGCTTATATGACGAACAATGTCGTTGGTATCACTGGTGCCGCTCCCATCTGGCATGATGCGATCGAGTATGCCAGCGGTAGATGTATAGGGGGCTGCGGCGATCTCAGTTTCCCGCCAGATCAGTTCGTGCCACCTGCAGGAGTGATCCAGCAATCTGTCAACACCGTTAATGGCCTGGCTGGCAACGGCTATCTTACCTGGATGCTCGATAGCGACGTACCACAGCAGAGCGGTCTTTTAACCCAGACCGGCACCGGCACCGGCACCGGCAATGGTAATGGTAACGGCAAAGGTAATGGCAATGGCAATGGACAACCCACGCCAGTACCTTAAATACGCGGTGAGCGTGGTTGATACGCATGCGCGAGTGCTTGCGTATCAACCACGCTCACCGAAACAACGAAAATTCTCTCTTGACAATCCCCCTCGCAGAGTGCTATTCTGTATTTGCAGTCTCCTTGCGAGACTGCTAGCAATCATGATTGACAAATGAAGTATCATACAAACATATCTCTTTAGTGCGAGGACGTCCTGATAGATGATACCACTGAGCCAGCGCAAGCAGCAAATCCTGCGCGCGCTCGTTGAAGAGTATATACATGGCGCGACTCCAGTCGCGTCCGAAACTCTTGTGCGCAAGTACGGACTGAATTTCAGTTCCGCCACTGTGCGCCATGAACTTGCCGGGCTCGAAGAGGCGCATTTAATCTATCAGCCCCATACCTCCGCCGGGCGTGTCCCCACTGACCTGGGATACCGCTACTTTGTAGAACATCTCATGCAAGAGTCGGCGCTCTCGCTCAGCGAACAGCGCCAGATTCGCCACCAGTTCTACCAGGTACAGGACCAACTGGATCAATGGGTGCGCCTGACGGCTTCGGTGATGGCGCGTTTGCTGCATAGCGCGGCGGTCATGACATCCCCGCGCGCCAGTGAGGGACGGCTAAAGCATTTTGAGGCCCTATCCGTTACCGACCTCTCCGCGCACCTGGTGCTTGTACTGATGGATGGCACGGTAAGGCAGCAGCGGCTGCTGTTGGAAACCCCTATCGACCAGGACGAGCTCAGCGCCTCGGCTGATCGTTTGAATAAATTCTTCCAGGGGAAAAACGCGGAACAGGTAAAGGTTCTCCTCGGCCAGCACGAACTTTCTCTAATAGAGCGCTTGATCGGTACCACTATCGTGCGCATCCTGGAGCAGCACGACGACCCGCTGGACGATGTTTTTTATCGTGAAGGCGTGTTGAATATACTCGAACAGCCCGAATATAGCCGCATGGGACCGGAAGAAGAGCGCAACGAACGCGTGCGTAAGGTGATGGAGGTATTAGAGCAGAATCGCTTCCTGCCCGCTCTTGCATCCCAGTTGCGCACGTCCGATGGTGTACAGATCATTATCGGTGGTGAGAACGAGTGGGACGAGATGAGAGATGTCAGCCTGGTAGTGGCGCGTTACGGCCAGGAGGGCAAAATCGGTGGACTACTGGGTGTGATTGGCCCAACGCGCATGCAGTATGGACGCGCCATTGCCGTAGTGCGCTATATGGCGCAGGTAATGAATGAACTGCTGGCTGAAGTATACGGATTCGAAGAGTAGCGTAGGGAGTACCTACGCAAACAACAACTAAATCAAAATAATAGGAGGCAATAGTGCCAAAGGTTATAGGAATCGATCTGGGAACAACTAACTCTTGTGTCGCCGTCATGGAAGGTGGAGAACCTGTCGTTATACCCAACGCAGAAGGTTCGCGCGTCACCCCCTCGATAGTGGCTATGAGCAAGACTGGCGAGCGTCTTGTCGGTGAAGTGGCGAAGCGCCAGGCTGTCACCAATCCTGAAAATACGGTCTACTCCATCAAACGCTTCATGGGCCGTAAGTATGACGATCCGGAAGTGGATCGTGACAGGCGCCTGGTGCCGTTTAAAGTCACGCGAGCAGCTAATGGAGATGCCTGGGTAGAGATACAGGGCAAGCAGTACAGCCCGCCGGAAATCTCTGCCATGATTTTGCAGAAACTCAAGACCGACGCCGAGGCGTACCTCGGTGAGCGTGTGCTGCAAGCCGTCATCACTGTGCCGGCTTACTTCAACGATGCACAACGCCAGGCCACCAGGGATGCCGGCAGGATTGCAGGGCTTGACGTGCTGCGTATCATCAACGAGCCGACCGCCGCGTCATTGGCCTACGGCCTTGATAAGAAAAAAGACGAGCGTATCGGTGTGTATGACCTTGGTGGTGGCACGTTCGACATTTCTCTGCTTGAGTTGGGTGATGGTGTTTTTGAAGTCAAGAGCACCAATGGTGACACCCACCTGGGTGGTGACGATTTCGACCAGCGCATCATCAACTGGCTCGCCGATGAGTTCCGCCGTGAGAACGGCATCGACCTGCGCCAGGACCGCATGGCCCTGCAGCGTTTGAAAGAAGGTGCCGAGAAGGCTAAGAAAGAGCTTTCCAGCTCGATGCAGACAGAAATCAACCTGCCCTTTATCACGGCAGATGCCAGCGGCCCCAAGCACTTGAACGTAACGCTCACACGCTCTAAACTGGAGCAGTTAGTCGAGGACCTCATCGAGAAATCACGTGGCCCGGTCATGAAGGCGCTCTCCGACGCAGGGGTTCGTCCTGGCGACATCAATGAGGTGGTGCTGGTTGGTGGTCAGACACGCATGCCGGCCGTGCAAACGTTGGTCCGGCGTATCTTTGATCGTGATCCAAATCGCGGCGTGAACCCTGATGAAGTGGTGGCCGTCGGTGCTGCTATCCAGGCAGGCGTTTTGACCGGCGATGTCAAAGATGTGCTCTTGCTCGACGTGACTCCGCTCTCGTTGGGTATCGAAACTCTTGGTGGTGTCTTCACCCGCCTGATCGAGCGCAACACCACTATCCCGACGCAGAAGGGCCAGGTCTTCTCAACGGCCAGCGACAACCAGCCAAGCGTAGAGATCAATGTGCTGCAGGGCGAACGCGAGTTTGCCAAGGACAATCGTTCCCTGGGTAGCTTTATCCTGGATGGCATCCCGCCAGCTCCTCGCGGCATACCTCAGATCGAGGTCACATTCGATATTGACGCTAATGGTATCGTGAATGTGTCTGCCCGCGATAAGGGCACAGGGCGAGAACAGAAGATCACCATCGTGCCGTCGAGCGGTCTCTCAAAGGATCAGATCAACCGTATGGTGCACGATGCAGAGACGCACGCAGCTGAGGACAAGCGCCGCAAGGAAGAGGTTGAGGAGCGCAACCTGGCCGATAGTGCAGCCTATCGCGCGGAAAAGAGCATTGCTGAACTGGGTGACAAGCTCACGTCGGAGCAGAAGGGCGAATTGGAAACCAAAATCGCCGATGTCCGTGCCGCTCTTTCGACCGACGACGTGGCTCGCATCAAAGCAGCTCGCGAATCCTTGGAGCAGGCTTTCTTCAAGATCAGCGAGGGCATCTATCGCCAGCCTGGTGCGGCCGGCCCCAGTGACTTCGATGGCACGCAGCAGCAGGAGACACCACCCGACCAGGGTGGCCCCCACGACGACACCATCGAGGGCGAATATAAAGAAATGTAAAATGGCAGGGGGCTACGGCCCCTTGCCCTACCTGGCTAAATACTTGCATATACCGTATAAAAAACGTACTATACAAGACATACCGTAGATCGGTGTAGAATGAAGGAGCGCGAATCAGGCCGCGTCTTGTTTTTGATGGTAGGTAAAGGACCAGTTAATGGCCAATAACAAACGAGATTATTATGAGGTACTGGGAGTAGCTCGTAACGCGAGCGACGAGGAACTGAAAAAAGCATTTCGTCGCCTTGCCAAGCAATATCACCCGGATGCCAACAAAGAACAGGGAGCGGAAGCCCGCTTTGTAGAAATTAATGAAGCTTACGAAGTGCTGAGCGATCCGCAGAAACGAGCTGCCTATGATCGCTATGGGCATGCGGGGGTGAATGGCGGCACAGGCGCAGCGGGCTTTGGTGACTTCGCAGGGTTTAGCTCTATCAATGATCTTTTCGAGACCTTTTTTGCCGGGACGACAGGTACAACGCGCCGTTCGGGTACACAGCGCGGCGCAGACCTGCGCTACGACCTTACGATTACCTTTGAGGAAGCCGTTTTTGGCTGCCAGAGAGAGATAGAACTACCTCGCTGGGAAACCTGTACCAACTGCCGGGGTAGTGGTGCACAGCCCGGTACATCGACGACGCGCTGTTCTGCCTGCCAGGGCACAGGCGAGATTCGCCGCGTGCAGCAGTCGATTTTTGGGCAGTTCGTCAATGTGACGATGTGCGAACGCTGCCGGGGCGAGGGCCGCGTCATTACAACTCCCTGTGAGAAATGTCGTGGTCAGGGGCGCGTACGCAACAATCGCCGCGTGGTCGTCAATATTCCCGCCGGTGTAGACGATGGCATCAATGTGCGTGTTACCGGCGAAGGAGAGGTGAGTTCCCGCGGCGGTACACCGGGCAACCTGTACGTCATCCTTACGGTAAAGCCCCACCCATTCTTCAAGCGCTCGGGCAACGATATCATCTATGAGCTGCCCATTAGCTTCGCGCAAGCCGCGCTTGGCGACGAGGTGGAGGTTCCCACCGTAGATAGCAAGGCAACCATGCTCAAGATACCTCCTGGCACGCAAAGTGGCCGTTCGTTCCGTCTCAAGGGCTTGGGAGTACCTGTTGTGCATAGCAGCGCTCGTGGCGATCAACACGTTATCGTGAAAGTGGTCACTCCGACCAATTTGACCGCAGAACAAAAACACTTGCTTGAAGAATTCGCTCGCCTCGAACGCGAGCAGGCTGAGCAAAACGACAAAAATATATTCCGCAACCTGTTTGAGAAGACAAAGGACGTGTTCCAATAAGCAGGTGAGCGAAAACCAATACACCTGGCGGTCGCCGTGCCAGGTGCATTGGTTCACTACTCTACTTTATTCTCCCGCATACTTAGCGATATAATACAATATATCGCTAATTTTAACGATATATCGTTATTTGTCAGGACTCTCATCTGATGACCACTCATAATGCTTTTAGTTCCCATCCACCCGCCTTAACCGCAAGAACATACTAGTACAGCCTCGCGGAAATAGCGCAGGAGTCTACATGCTTCCACCTTGAACTTGCGGAATACCTTGTGTAAATGCTATCATGAGAATGACGTTTACACAACTTTTCACTGGAAGCATGTAGACAAGCTAACTGAACGAGAGA
>WNGJ01033020.1_pt1 | contig 11276 bp, 6 predicted proteins | sample 5400611 | NCBI WGS metagenome assembly WNGJ01 (sample SAMN13153375, study PRJNA577476) | soil metagenome | isolation source: 40 cm soil or saprolite under Garry oak tree replicate 1 | place: USA:California | collected 2016-06-15 | reverse complement strand
CTTCCAGAAATTCTTCGTCGGTCGTGTCTGCCTCGAAGGTCTCTTGTTCGCTGTAAGATTTGGCCGGCGCGCGCGCGGGCACAATTGGCCGCTCGTCAATGCCCAACGCAAAGCTCCTTAACTGCGGCGCCAGGCCGCCTACCAGCAAACCCAGCAGGTCCGCGGGTGTGCGCGCAATCTGGCCGATCCGGGCCAAGCCGGCGGCATTCAACTCATTGGCGGTCTTGGGCCCCACCCCCGGAAGCCATTTGGCGGCCAGCGGCGACAGGAACCGCGCTTCCTGGCCGTGCGGCACAAATTCAAAGGCAGCAGGCTTTTTAAGCTTGGACGCGATCTGGCTGATGAGTTTGTTGCTGCCGATCCCTTCGCTCACCGACAGTTTGAGCGACTGTCGAATCGCACCGCGGATCCTTTCCGCAATGCTGACAGCAGGCTGCAGGCTCCACGCTCCACGCTCCACGCTCCCACGCTCCACGCTCCCACGCGCGCCGCTCAGATCGAAGTAGCCCTCGTCAATCGATCCGATCTCCACGTCCGGCGTGAAGTCATACACATACGAAAACATCAGCCGGGAGAAAAGTTCGTATTTATCGAAGTCGCCGGGCAGAATAATCAACTTCGGACACAGCCGGCGCGCCATGGCCGTCGGCATCGGTGTGTAAATGCCGAACTGGCGCGCCTCATACGAAGCCGAGGCGATGATGCCCCGTTTTTCACCACCCACGGCTATTGGCTTGCCGCGCAACCGCGCATCCGCCGCCTGCTCCACCGACGCGAAAAAGGCGTCGGCATCCAGGTGGACGATGGACCGTTGTGAACAGGCGGACATGTAAGAAAAACGCTGAAACGCCCCGCACATGCGCGCATGTGCGGGGCTTTTCAGCTTTTCAGCTTTTTTTGGATTACTTGCGCTTCCGGATCAACGCCACCATCACCCCCTGAATTTGGAGTTCTTCCCGGGGAATAAGACTCGGATAACGCGGGTTCTCCGCCCGCAGATACGGTTTGCCTCGCTGCAGGACAAACGTCTTGAGGGTCACCTGGCCGTCAATCAGCGCCGCCACCACGTCCCCGGCGCGCGGTTCCACGCCGTGTTCGATAATGGCAACGTCTCCATCCACGATGCTTTTGCCCAGCATCGAATCGCCTCTGACTCTTAGGCCAAAGGTCCGCGCCGTTGGTTTGATGCCCAGCATATCCACGTCAATCAGCACACAGCCTTCCAGACCCTCACCCTCTCCCATTGGGAGAGGGTAGGGGTGAGGCTCTTGGTCTGCGGGCTCGCCGGCCGGGATCGAGCCGTAAATCGGCACCGACACAACCCGTGGCCGAGGCGCTGAAACGCTGAAACGCTGAAACGCTGAAACGCTGAAATTTGATATATGAACCTGGAAACCTTTCAACTTTTCAGCTTTCAGCTTTTCAGCTTTTGGGCTTTCCACCACCTGCAGTGAGCGGGCGCGACCGGGCAGGCTTTTCAGAAAACCTTTGCTGCGCAAGGCTTGCACGTGCGCCAGCGCCGCGTTCGGGCTGTTGAAGCCGAAATACCCCCGCCTCTGGCCCTGATGAAAATCTTCAATCTTCAAACTCCAAGCTTCCCGCGGCGCGCCAAAGCGCGCCAGCGCGGCGGCGGCAGGGAAACTCCAAGCGCCAAGCTTCAGGCGGGCCGGGCTTGTAACTTGTGGCTTCCCGCCTTCGCTCAGAGCTACGGCGCGGCGTGCGTTGGGCTTGCCGCGCCGTAGGCTCTGCGTAGGCGGGTGGCTTCCCTGGTGCTTGGAGTTTGGTGCTTTCCTCATTCCCGACTGTCGCAGCGGGGAGCCCTCTTATTCACTCGTTGACACAACCCCTGGGTTTGTTAGAGTCCGTGACCTGTTTTTGAGGAATGGCCTCCGGCGAAACCTGGATCGTGAGATTTGTTTTATGAGGACGAATTCGAAACCCGCGAAGTACGTTTATTTGTTTGGAAACAGAAAGGCCGACGGCGACGGCAGCATGAAGGCGTTGCTCGGCGGCAAAGGGGCCAACCTGGCTGAGATGGTCCGCATCGGTTTGCCGGTGCCGCCCGGGTTCACGATTTCCACGGAGGTCTGCACCTACTACTACGAGAACCGAAAGTCTTACCCCCGTGAATTTGAGGGCCAAGTCAGGAACGGCGTGGCTTTTGTCGAGAAACTCCTCGGCAAAAAATTCGGCGATATGCAGAAGCCGCTGTTGGTGTCGGTCCGCTCCGGCGCGCGCGACTCGATGCCGGGGATGATGGACACGATCCTCAACCTGGGACTCAACGACCTGACCGTCCTGGCTTTGGCCGCCCACAGCAATAATGAACGGTTTGCGTGGGACTGCTATCGGCGGTTTGTGCAGATGTACGGGGACGTGGTCATGGGGGTGCAGAAGCACGCGGGTGAGGACCATGAGCCGTTTGAGTTGGTCATTCACGGGCTCAAGCACGAGCGTTACCACGCCGACATCGAGGACCCGAGGCTGACGGTGACTGACCTCAAGGAACTGGTGGCGCGCTTCAAATCGCTGATCCAGGAGCGCACCGGCAGCGAGTTTCCGCAAGACCCCTGGAAGCAGCTTTGGGGCGCCATCGGGGCGGTGTTCGGCTCGTGGATGAATGATCGGGCCATGGTGTATCGCCGCAAATACAACATCCCCTCCGAGTGGGGGACTGCGGTGAACGTGCAGGCGATGGTCTATGGCAACACCGGCGAGAAGTCCGGCTCCGGGGTGGCGTTCACGCGCGATCCGGCTACGGGTGAGAAGGTGTTTTATGGCGAATTCCTCATCAATGCGCAGGGAGAAGACGTTGTGGCCGGGGTGCGCACACCAGAACCGGTTGCACAACTCAAGAACCATCTGCCCAAAGCTTATGCCGAACTGGAGAACATTCGCAAAATCCTCGAGGCCCATTTCAAAGATGTGCAGGACTTCGAGTTTACCATCGAAGACGGCGAGGTCTTCATGCTGCAGACGCGCAATGGCAAGCGCACCGGCCTGGCTGCCGTTCGATTCGCCATTGAGATGGAAAAGGAAAAGCTGATTGACTGGAGGACAGCGATTCGCCGCGTGCCGGCCGATCAACTGGACCAGGTGCTGGCGCCGGTGTTCGACCGGAAGGCAATCAAGAACGCCAAATGCATCGCCCGAGGGTTGCCCGCCGGTCCCGGGGCGGCTTCGGGCAAACTCTATTTGAACGCCGAGCGCGCAGTCCAGGCCGCAGCCAAGGGGGAGAAGGTCCTGCTGGTGCGCACCGAAACTTCGCCTGAAGATTTGCGCGGCATGATTGCCGCCGAAGGCATCCTGACCGCCAAGGGAGGCGTGAGTTCGCACGCGGCGTTGGTAGCCAGGCAGATGGGCAAAGTCTGCGTTTGCGGCGCCAGCGAGTTGCAGATTGATTACGCCGCCAAGACCGTGGCGGTGGACGGCAGTATTTTTAAGGAGGGGGACGAGTTTTCAATCAACGGCACGGCCGGCGAAGTGTATTCTGGCGCCCTGCCGACTGCCGCATCGGAAATCGTGCAGGTGCTCGTCGAGAAATCCATGAGGCCTGGCGAAAGCCCGACTTGCTTGAGGTTCAAGAAGTTGATGAACTGGTGCGACAAGGCGAGTCGGATGGAGGTGCGCGCCAACGCCGACACTCCGGAGCAGGCCGCCAACGCCGTGGCGTTTGGCGCGTGCGGCATAGGCCTGTGCCGCACCGAACACATGTTTTTCGAAGGCGAGCGCATTGACGCGATGCGCGAGATGATTCTGGCGGAGAAAATCGAAGATCGGAAGAAAGCGTTGGCCAAGCTGCTGCCTTACCAGAAACACGACTTTGTCGGCATTTTCCGAGAACTGAAAGGGTTGCCGGCCACGATCCGGTTCCTGGACCCGCCGCTACACGAGTTTCTGCCGCACGATCACGGAGCGCAGAATCTGCTGGCTCAAAAGCTTAGGCTGAGCGTGGATAAGATTTCCAAGCGGGTCCACGAATTGCACGAGTTCAACCCGATGCTCGGATTTCGCGGCTGCCGCCTGGGGCTGGTCTATCCGGAGATTTCAGAAATGCAGGCCCGCGCTGTCTTCGAAGCTGCGACGGAGGTGCAAAGGCAGGGGATTAAGGTCAGGCCCGAAATCATGATTCCGCTGGTCGGTTTCAAGAAGGAGCTCGACCTGCAGGTCGAAGTGGTTCATCGGGTTGCGCGAGAAGTGATGGCGGAAAAAAAGGTCAAGTTGAACTACCTTGTCGGCACGATGATCGAAGTGCCGCGCGGCGCGTTGACGGCGGACGAGATCGCCCAGACGGCGCAGTTCTTCAGTTTCGGCACCAATGACCTGACGCAGATGGGCCTGGGGATGAGCCGGGACGATGCCGGCAGCTTCCTGGGGGCCTACCAGGAGATGGAAATCGTCAAGAAGAATCCCTTTGCGTCCATTGACCAGACGGGCGTCGGCCAACTCATGCAAATCGCTGTCACCAAAGGCCGGGCCACCCGCCCGGACATCAAGCTGGGTATTTGCGGCGAGCACGGCGGCGACCCCGACAGCGTGAAGTTCTGTCATCGAATTGGGCTCAATTATGTGAGCTGCTCACCGTTCCGGGTGCCGGTGGCGCGCCTGGCTGCAGCGCAGGCTGCGCTCGAAGACAACGCGCCGGCGACCAAGACTAATGGTCAGATGAAATACACCAGAAGCGCAAGAAAAGCCATCAAGAGCACACGGCGCCTGCAGTACGTCTGATCGTAATCGTAATCGGTCCTCGTCGTCTTGGGTCGGAAGCTCCCGCAGGATTACAGCGCCATTAAGTCGCAGATAAGTTGCTGCTGCTTGAAGGCGCAGACTGTGTCTCATCGGGATGGTACAGCATAACCCCTGCTCCACCCAATCTTCTCAGTAACTGCCAGGCGGCCAGGGCAAGAAACGCCAGCCCACAGAGGTTGAAGTAGAGGGTCTGGCGCTCTGTATCGAGACCGGCTACGGAAGGATAGAGGATGCCGAACAAGAGTAGCTGAAGCGCCAGCAGTTTTCCGGAAGCCGGGGCGGTGCGCGCCAGCAGCCATGCCAGAAAGACAAACATCGGCAGGAGAATGAAAACGGCTGTGCCCCAAAAGCCAAACAGTAAATCGCTGAAATCGCCCAATAATCCATAGATACAGGCGGTGGCGGCGGCGAACAGCACGCTCAACAATGCGCCGAAGGCGACCCGCCGACCGCAGGGGCACCCTATGGCCTCGGCATCGTGCGACGCACGACGGTCAGCTTGCGGTAATGGCCGGCGGTCATAGACCACTGCCAGGGTCAGACCGAAGACCAGCATTGCGAAAATCAACAGCCAGCCGCGCTCGACTTCGGCCAGAACGGCGCTGGTAGTTGCGCCAGGTTGGGGCAAGGTGGGCAAGGAAATGCCCATGCCTTTGGTGGAGATGGCGTGGTCAAGGCGATATAGGAGAATGGAGCCTTGGTTGTCTGTCGTCGGTTTGATGGCCGTCGGTGTCATGCAGCCTTCGGGATAATTCAGGCGCGCCTTTGGCAGGTCGGGCAGATCCAACGTCAGGGTGAAATCGCGAATTTCGCGAGGCTCTTTGACCTGGAGGTACCAGAAGGACATGCCGCGGCTCTTGAAGGCAATGGCCAGCTCAAGGGTTTCATTCGGTTTCAACTCCTGCGTGAGAATCAGCGAATCGTCTTTGAGCTGGATGCGGGGCAGAACGTCTTCGTCATTGAGTGTGGCAAAGATCTCGTCGTACATGGCGCCGGCTGCCGGGAGCGGGAATTTGAGAATCGAATTCAGATCGCGGTTGGCGGGATTCTTCAATCGCCAGGTGAAACGACAAACAGTTTCGTAACCGCCATAGAGAGCGGAGCCCTTCTTGCGGGGATTTTGGCGCAGGGTCACCTCATGGTGCGCCGCCACAAACGGATTGGCCGTGATGTCATGTCGAACGATCTTTTTGCGCAACAACGCCGGCTTGCTGAGGTCCTCCGACTCGATTCGTTCGGTGACTTCCTCTTCATAGAAAATATCCATGCGCAATTCGCCTTGGTTCTGTTCGGCGCCCCAAATGCTTCGGACGGCGTTGTAATTCGCTTCGGTGATGCGCCCGTGGGTGCGCTGAAAATGGGCGAGAGTCTGATGCAGGTAAACACGGAGCAAGGAGAGCGCCGCGACGAGCAGCACCACCACCATCAGGGCGCCAACCAGCCTGGTGAACTGGTGATGCAGCGTCCATAGCAGACCGGATTTTGCTTCCGGCTCATTGGCCGATTTGGATTGAAAGAGTGCGGCGAAGAATACGGCGAGCAATGCGCCGGCCAGGAACAGGCCGATGACGGGTTGGACATCGGCAAGGTCGCTGGCGCGGCCGAGCAGTTTGAAGAGGAGAGACTTCATGGCTTTGGCGATTGGCCGGTGCAGCGCAAAGCTGGAGTGCTGAAGCGGTGGAGGAATGCAAGAAATGCATCACTCCAACACTCCACTGCTGCGGCTGCATGGCGGCAGTTTTTTTGTTTTTGGTTTTTGTTGTGCCTTGGCGCAGCTAAAAATCGGAACAACGGGAATCAAAAGCACGCCAAGGTTTTACTTCCTTGCATCTGGCACAGTTGAGGAAGCCAGGCGGGATGCAAGACTCAGGCCGCTCGAATACTCTTGGCCGACACGACTGATTAAAAACCGACTCCCGAGGCTTGTCCAGACATTTTTTGTGGGTTCCAACTGCCGCAACTGCCGCAAATGCCGCGCGACACGCAACGCAAAACGAGCTCAAGAGTTCCCGCATGACAACTCTTGAGTTGTAAGGAAGCCGCCCCTGAGGCCTGCGGTGTATTTTGTCACGGCTTCGACCAACTTGAACGGCACCGGGCGCATCCCGACATCGCCACCACGACAGAGGAAAGTCCGGAGCCGGCCAAAGAGCGGTGCTCAAATGTGCCCGCGCCTGCACGGCTGCGCGGCTGCGCGGGCTGATTCGATGAACTGGCCAAAGGAATGGCCAAATCTGTCACGCGCCGCGAGGCGCTGAAGAAATTCGGCGTCGGACTGGCGGGTGTCGCGCTGGCGGGTGTTACAAGTACTGCCTCTGTTTCTGCAGCGGAGGCGGGCCGGGCGGATGCTAAAGTTCAAAAAACGAAAGAAATAAGCGCCGTGCGCGTGTCGTGCCTGGCTGGCGAACCGTGTCCTTATCCATTCAATAACAAAACAAACCAAGGGTCTGTATGTGAGCGAGGTCGTCAATAAACCTCGTCGTGGGTCCCGACAGCCTCCAGCAGAATGGCCTCACGGCCCTTGTGTTTGACGAACTGGAATACTACCGCAGGTCATGCCCGGCACTGCAAGCCCATGAACCCGCCAGGTTGCCCTTGAGCTTGTGGGTTTTGAGCTTGGGCGCGAAGGCGTCCTCCGCCAGCAGTTCCAGGGTCGCCTGCACATCGCTGGCCGCGTCAGGATTCCTTCTAGTCCACCGCTTGGCGGAATGCACAAAGGCCGTGGTCGGTAAGAGCAGCCGCTTCAACCTTGGATTTGCTTCATGATCCTATCGGGTGATGTTGGGCGGCAACGCCCTGCCCGGAACTGGCGCCGCGATTCCCTAACTGCCGCAAGCACTTGCGCCCGGCGCTGCTCTCTCAGTCGCGACTGAAGGATCGAGACAAGGCTCTCCTGCTCATCCGCGCTGAGTTCATCCGCCCATTCAAGCACCTGACCAAACGTTCTCATGCGCTCAAGGATAAGCCAGGAGCGAGCCGCAGGCAAGTGCGCCCAAAACTGCAAAACTACACCCGGATCGGCGGAAACATCCACCATAACGCCGGGAGAACCGTTGAACTGATCGCGAGCCTCTCAAGCAGACCAATCCCCAACGGTCCGAAAGTCATTAGGAGACACTCGGCACCAGAGCGCGAGCAGGCGCCGGATCCCGCTCAGTCCTTCTCGGAAGAGGATGCTAAGGCTCGCGCGAACGTGCTCCAGCCATGCGAATGGAGTGCCCATCCGTATCCATCTTAAGATTCACTGCCGGTTCACGCGGCTTGAACGTTTTCGGCTCCCGCACTTCGTTGATACTAGGGAGATGCTTCCAACGGCACGCGGATTTCTCAGCAATTCTCATTATGGACCAGATGCGGACGCCGGGTGAGGGCACCCGGCCTACAAGAGGGCGGTTCTGTGGGGCGTGTAGGCCGGGTGCCCTCACCCGGCGCGGATCGAAGCGGCCATAATGAGAATTGCTGCGGATTTCTTTTGCCATCTTGCAAAAAAGAAGCCATTCTTCGGTCGCGCCGAAGAAGCAATGCTTTGTCCGCGCTGCAGCAGTTTGCCGCGAAAAGTAGAAGAGACGAGAACGGCTGGCGGTGGCGGCACGGGCATTGCTGACGACCAGGCGGTTCAATTGTTTTTATTGAACAGACGTCAGGACCGATTGTTTCATTACTATGACTGCTACTATGATCAAGACTACGAAAAGACCGAAAAACAACTTGGCAAGACCGGAAGTGACGAACACCGAGGCCGCGAAGATGAACACAGCGAAACCCAATTCAACCAGAGCGAATCGGGTTTCCCTGGAATTGGTGAGGCCTGGAGCGAAGCGCGTCTGCGTGGCCGGCTCCTTCAATGAATGGCAGCCGGAGAAGACTCCGCTGGCTCCCCTCGGCAATGGCCGATGGGTGGGCGATCTGACGGTGAATCCAGGGCGATATGAATACCTGTTCGTGGTGGATGGACAATGGCTGCCCGACCCGAACGCGAAGGAGAGCGTTGCCAATCCTTTTGGCGGCAGGAATTCTGTTCTGCGCGTCTCGGGCTAGAGCAGAGAATGCCTCATCGGCGGGAAGGCCGTGCAGTGAGGTCGGCGGTTGTGAACTGCGAGCGTGTTTGTCAGGCTCGCAAGGGTTGATGTTTTGGCTGCTGCCGGTGGAGACCGCTCCCGCCACGAATACGGACATTTGTGCGAAATGCAAAAGTGCACGCTCAGCCTCGGCCACTCACCCGACCCGGATGACGCGTTCATGTTTTATGCGCTGGCTAAGGAGTTGATCCCAACGCACGGGTTTGGCTTCGAGCATGTCCTGCAAGACATTCAAACGCTAAACGAACGGGCGCTGCGCGGCGAATTGGATATTTCGGCCATCAGCATCCATGCCTATGCGTATGTGAGTGACCAATACCGGCTGCTGCCCTGCGGCGCAAGCATGGGTGACGGCTACGGGCCGGTGCTGGTTGCAAAAGAAAAGTTTTTGAAGGGCGAAATCGCCCGGAAAAAGGTTGCCGTGCCAGGCACAATGACCAGCGCGTTTCTCGCTCTTCAATTGTGGCTGGGCCGGCCTGGAAAGGAGTTCAACTATGTGGTCGTCCCATTCGATGAGATCTTCCAAACCCTGCGCTCGGGCAAGGCGGACGTGGGGTTGATCATTCACGAGGGCCAACTGACTTATCAGAACGAAGGATTGCAGGTTTGCGAGGATTTGGGGGTCTGGTGGGGGCAGGAGAACCAGGGCTTGCCCTTGCCGCTTGGAGCTAACGTGATCCACAAGCGAATCGATCCCGCCGTTTGCAAACCCGTTTCGGACATTCTGGAGGCGAGCATCCGGTACGGTTTGGAGCACCACGCTCAAGCCGTGCAGCACGCCCTTCATTACGCCCGCGACATGGGGCGGGAGCTGGCCGAAAAGTTCGTGGGTATGTATGTCAATCACTGGACGCTCGACTACGGCGAACGAGGCCGCCAATCCATCCGCCGCTTTCTGGGGCGAGCATTCGAACAAGGCTTGATTCCAGGCCAGCCGGAGCTGGAGTTTGTGGGCTAGGCTGGCGTGAGTGAAGGGTGCACATTTCTGCCTCGGCAAAAGTGCTTTACAGCCTTCGGGGCGGACACTAAACTTTCGGTCAAATTGAAAGAGCGACGGACTGGTTTGAATGGAAACTATGGAAACGAAGACAAAAACAATCGACGATTTCAAGCTGCATGAGCGCGATACCGGCTCGGCCGACGTGCAGGTCGCTTTGCTCACGCAACGGATCAACCATTTGACGGAGCACTTGCAGAAGTACAAAAAGGACCACAGCTCGCGTCGCGGGCTGCTCATGATGGTGGGCCAGCGCCGCCGGTTGTTGGACTATCTGCACATCACCGACGTAAACCGCTACCAGGCAATCACCCGGAAACTTAAGCTGCGCAAATAGCCCCGTCGGAAAGCGGGCCGCAGGGGACGGCGGCCCCTACCTTCTGCAGAGGGGGTGGTGAGGCTTTGAATTTAATTGAGCCGGAAACCGCGAACGGCCCAGTTTTCGCACCTGAACATATCGCGCAAGAAAAAAATTCCGTTGCCCTGAGTAATTTCATTCAGCTCCGAAAAGGTTCGGGGTTCACTGAAGTTTCTCTGGGGCGACGGAGAAAAATCAAAACTATGTCAGAGAAAGTCAGCGCCCCTATTGGGGACAAACAAATCGTCATTGAAACCGGAAAACTCGCCAAACAAGCCGACGGCGCCGTCACCGTCCAAATGGGCGAAACCATCGTCCTCGTGGCGGCAGTCGGCGCCGCCAAGGCCAAAGAAGGCCAGGACTTCTTTCCGCTGACGGTGGATTATCGGGAGAAAGCCGCCGCCGCCGGCAAGTTTCCTGGCGGTTATTTCAAACGGGAAGGCCGCCCAACGGAAAAGGAAATCCTCACTTCGCGGCTCATTGATCGGCCGATTCGGCCACTCTTTCCCAAAGGCTGGTACAATGAAGTGCAAGTCCAGTGCATTGTGTTAAGCGCCGATGGTGACAACGATCCGGATATGCTCGCGGTCGTCGGCGCCTCCGCCGCGCTAATGGCCAGTGACATCCCCTGGGCCGGACCGCTGGGTGCCGCGCGGGTGGGCCGCCTCAGAGGCCAGCTTGTCGCCAACCCAACCCACAGCCAAATGGTGGAGAGCGATTTGGACCTGGTCTATGTCGGCAACGAAACCGACCTCGTCATGTTCGAAGGATCAGCCAAGGAAATCAGCGAGGCGGACTTCAATGACGCCCTTAAATTCGGGCACGCCGCCATTCAACCGTCCATTACCGCCCAAAAGGAGCTGGCGGCGCGAGACGGCAGGCCCAAACGGCACATTACGTTGAACATCGTTCCCGACGAAATCCTCAACCAAGCCAAGGCGCTGGCGGGCGACCGCATCGTGACGGCTTTGCTGACGACCAAGAAGCTGGCTCGCGAAGCGGCGGTCACCGCGCTGACGGATGAAATCGGCAAAAAACTGGTAGAAAAGTTCGGCCAGGAGAAAGTAACCGAGTTTGTCCTCAAAGACGCTTT
>WNGJ01023808.1_pt1 | contig 11277 bp, 10 predicted proteins | sample 5400611 | NCBI WGS metagenome assembly WNGJ01 (sample SAMN13153375, study PRJNA577476) | soil metagenome | isolation source: 40 cm soil or saprolite under Garry oak tree replicate 1 | place: USA:California | collected 2016-06-15 | reverse complement strand
GGCAGGGCGCGCCGGAATCCGAGACCGGCCTCTCGATCATCGGGGCAGGGATGCGCGTCGTGGGCGACATCACGGCCGAGGGCGTGGTGAAGATCGAGGGGACCGTCGTCGGCACGGTGCGCGCCGGGCGCCAGGTGCTGGTCGGGAAGGGTGGGGAAGTGGAGGGCGACGTGATCAGTCGCGAGGCGATCATCGGCGGCGAAGTCCGGGGTAGCATCCGCGCCGACGAGCGCGTCGAGATCCAAGCGACGAGTGTCATTCACGGCGATGTCGCGGCCAAGCGGCTCCTGGTCCAGGAGGGCGGTGAGATCAATGGCGTGGTCCGGATGGGCGAGGGCGCCCTCGAAGCAGTGCCAGCCGAGAAGGCCGAGCCGCAAAGATCATACTGATAGGGATTTCCACACGGTGTCACTTCTCGCGTGTGGATTGTCTATTTCAAAGCAAGACAGTTACTTGCGTGTATTGGGCATGTGGGAATCTCGTCGCAGTGTCGATAGTCTGGTGAGATAATGTCATTATACTGTCTTCACTGCGTCGGATAGTGTTGCTGGCCGACCTGGTCCGTTACCTCGACGACTATCTGCGCGTTCGAGAGGTGCCTGACGCGCCTGAGGCGTTGAACGGGTTGCAGGTCGAAAACGCAGGAGCAGTGACGCGCACGGCCGCTGCGGTAGATCTGTGCGACGCGACCGTGCGGCTGGCGGCGGAGCAGGGGGCCGACCTCCTGCTCGTGCATCACGGGCTGTTTTGGCGCGGCCTCGGTCCCATCTCGGGGCCGGCCTACCGGCGCATCGCCGGACTCATCCGACACGACATCGCCCTCTACAGCGCGCACATACCCCTCGATCTCCACCCCGAGGTCGGCAACAATGTCATCATGGCACGGAAGCTGGGCGTCGCTCCGTGTGGCAGCTTCGGCGAGCACCACGGCACCGCCATCGGCGTGTGGGGGGCGCTGGTGTGCACGCGGGAGGCCCTCCAAGAGAAGCTTACCGGAGTGCTCGGCATTGTCCCCCGCGTCATGCCGTTCGGCCCGGGGGAGGTGCGGCGCGTGGGAATCGTCACGGGCGCAGCCGGCTCGATGATCGGACAGGCAGCGGCCGCCGGGCTCGACACCTTCATCACGGGCGAGGGTGCGCACCACACGTTCTTCGACGCCGAGGAGTTGGGGCTGAACGTGTTCTACGCCGGCCACTACGCCACGGAGACGCTCGGCGTGAAGGCGCTCGGGGAGCACTTGAGCGCTAAGTTCGGCCTGCCCGGAACGTTTGTCGACCACCCCACCGGTCTGTGACGGGTTTGCGGGAACGGCAGGGTGTGGGCCAGGGGTCGGTTCACCCGCGTCGCGTCCTGGCCGTCCTGGCGCTGGCGGAGCTGCTCGCGATGGCGCCGTGGTTCAGCGCGTCCGCCGTGGCCCCGACGCTCTCGCGCTTGTGGCAGTTCGGCAGCGCCGGCACGGCCTGGCTCACGATTTCCGTCCAGCTCGGCTTCGTGGTGGGGGCGCTCGTGTCGGCGATGCTGACACTCGCCGACATCTGGTCGGCGCGGCGTCTGGTCGCCGCCTCGGCTGCGGTCGCGGCGCTCGCTACGTTGGGCGTTGCGCTCGCGCCGAGTCCTGCGGCCGTGATCGTGCTCCGGATGCTCACGGGGGTGGCGCTCGCGGGCGTCTACCCGCCGGCAATGAAGATTGCGGCGGGGTGGTTCCGCGAGGGACGCGGGCTCGCGATCGGCGTTCTGGTTGGAGCGCTCACCCTAGGGTCGGCCTTGCCTCAGCTCGTGCGCTGGGCTGTGCCCGCGGCGTACTGGCGTCCCGTGCTCGCCGTTGCGGCGGCGTCGGGGCTCGCGGGCGGCCTGCTGGTGCTGCTCGTCCCGCACGACGGCCCGTTCGCGGCGCCGGCTCCCAAGCTCAGCTGGAGCGCCGCGCCGCGGATCCTCGGGAACCGTGCCGTGACGCTCGCCAATCTCGGTTACCTCGGCCACATGTGGGAGCTGTACGCGATGTGGACGTGGATCCCCCTGTTCGTCACGGAGAGCGAGCGCGCCCGCACGGGCGGGGACCCGACGGTGAGCGGGCTGCCGGCGCTCGTTACTTTCGTGGTCGTCGGGAGCGGCGCGGTGGGCTGCTGGCTGGGTGGCGCGTACGCCGACCGATGGGGCCGCACCACCGTAACGAGCATCGCGCTGGCGGTGTCGGGTGCCTGCTCGCTCGCGGTAGGCGCCATGTTCGCGCGACCCCTCGTCGTCCTGCTGCCCTTGCTCCTCGCGTGGGGCGTGACGGTAGTGGCCGATTCGGCTCAGTTCTCGGCTGCCGTGAGCGAGCTCGCGCCGCGTGACCACGTTGGTACCGCGCTGACGTTGCAGACCAGCCTGGGATTCTTGCTCACCTGCTTCACCATTTACCTCCTGCCGTGGGTCGCGGCGCGCATCGGTTGGCGCTGGAGCATGAGCGTCCTCGCGCTCGGACCGGCCGGGGGCGTATGGGCGATGCTGGCGCTGCGCCGACGGCCTGAGGCGCTCGCGCTCGCGGGCGGCCGGCGCTAAGCGTCCTCCGCAACCCCGACGCGCGCAAGACGCGTCAGTGCGGCGGCACGGCCGGTCGGTGCGGGGTGCACGTGCGGTTAGCCCGGGGCCGCCGGCCCGGGTCAACCCACCCGGTGGGGCTGACGGCGACTCAACGCGGTGCGGTGAAGAGGCCGTGCACCGCAGACCTCCCGTCCCGCAGTCCTGCTCTGCGACTGGGCACGAACCGGAGCGCGGACTGACCCAAATGAACCCCGGGGCGATGGCCCGCGGTTCTGGGTGAGTAGCGCCCGAAACCGACCTAACACGATGCCTAAAAAGGTCGTTGAGGGGTTGGGACGGGTGATCGCACGGGCCGAGGGCGCCCTTCAGGGCGTCCAATCAATCCGCGTCGGGACTCTTTTCAGGGCGTTTTCAGCACACTGCTTAGGGCACCGCGAAGATCCCGACCTCGCTGCCGTACTCGTCGGCCGCCCAGGTGATGCCGGCCGGCGCGACCCACCCCGCGCCGTCAATGCGGACGTTCACCCGGTGCAGGCCGCTGGGGATCTGCAACACCGACTCCCACACGCCGTTCCCGCGCCCGACGAGCGCCAGCGGTTGCCAATCGGTGAAATCTCCGGCCAGCTCGACGTGGGTGGCGCCGGGGGCGTGCACGACGAGCCGCACTAGCCCGCCTCGGTCGGCGTGCACCTCCATCCGCACGGCCGGCAGGGCGCTCCCACCATCGGCGCCGCGGTGCGGTAGTGCCGTGGCGTCGCGTATGGTCAGGCGGCGCGGCGCCGAGGTGCGCAGTCGTACCGAGGCTGTGAGATAGCGCCCGGCAATGGTCCCGCTGATCGCGTCAGTGGCATAGCGGCCGCCCGACAGGACGAGCGCCGTGCGTCCCCGGACCCAGACGGCGGCGCTCGCTTCGCCGAACACGCCGCGGCCTCCGCCCTGGCTCCAAACTCGCGTGCCGAGCGTCGCCTCGAGCGCGACCGAACCGGGCGCGGCACGGGCGGAGGATTCGAGGTCGGTGTAGGTCGTGTCGCCGACCTGGGAATGGTTTGCCGTCAGCTTCAGCGTCAGCCCGGGCAGGCGGACCCAGGTTCCGATGCCGGCGGCGACCACGGGGCGGGGCGCGGCGCCATAGGACGTCCTGCCAACGGCGGCACTGATCCAAGCGCCGCGCTCAGCCCCCGGGATGTGCAGCCGCGCCTCCGCGACGGCGTGCCAAAAGCTCGCGAAATCAACGTAACGGCTTGCACCGGCCGACACGGCGAGTTCGCCGCGCCAGGGACGCGGCGTAGGAGGTGTGAAGAGCGAGCCTGCCAGGAGCCCCTGCAGGCTACGGTGGCCACTCTCAAAGCGGAGATACGTGCCGCTGGCGGTCACCGTGCCAGCGGGCCGGTCCCAGCGCAGGGCGGGCGTGACCGCGGCGGCGCCGGACGGGAGGAACCCGTCGTAGCGCACCGTCGAGACGCCGATGTCGACGGTGCCGGTGATCTGGGCGGCCGCCGCGGGCACGCCGACAAGCAATCGCGCCGCGGTGACGCACGCGCCCCAGGCGCGTCTCGCGCCCGTGGCGAGTCGCGCAGCGACGTCAGGGGCGACCGGGGCGCTGCCCGCGGGCCCGCGCATTCACCTGCAAGGCCGCGGTGGCCGCGGCGTCCGCGGCGGCCGCGGCGGCAGCCGTTCCGGGCGGCGCGCCGAGCGCGATGTCGCGCTCGACGGCGCGCCGGAACTCCACGAGGTCGGCGTCTCCAGCCCTCGCGGCGAGGGTGAGCACGGCGGCCGCGGCGCTGTCCATCGGGACTCCGCTGGCCACGAGGTCGGTGAGCACGGCGAGCGGCATGGTCACGGGCTGTCGGCGAGCCCGCCGGAGCTTGGTGAGGACCGCGGGGGGCGCCCCGGCGCGCAACGCCGCGGCGCCGGCGCTGAGCTCGGCCGGCGACGCCGTCGAGCCGAGCGCGTCCCGGGCGCGGCCGAGATCAGCCGCGAGGCGCTGCACGGCGGCGACGATGAGGTCCCCGGGTGCCTGCTTGGTCGCACCTTCGAGCGCGCGTTGCACAAGCGGCTCCGCGGGGAGCCCGGCGGCCCGGGCGGAATCGACGAGGGCCCCCACCGGTGCCTGCGCCTCCGGCGGGAGGCGGGTGAGCCGCGGATCCAAGAAAGCGTAACGGTACCGTCCCGGCCGGAGCGGCAGGACCGCGGTCCATACCGAGCCCCCCTGCATGCGCCGCATCGGAGTGCGCGCGGCGTCCCAGTCGTTGAAGTCGCCGACAAGCGACACCCGAGCGGCGTGCGGCTCAACCACGACGAACTCGAACTCCCGCATTGCGCGCTCGGCAGGCGGCGTGGAGGGCGAGCCCGGCCGGCGTCCGGAGAGTGCGAGGACGAGCGCGGCAAACACCGCGGCGATCCCGAGCCCGCCCAGCGGCGAGAGCGAGATCGAGCGCGGTCGCGTGAGCCAGCGCCAGGCCGCCCCCGCCGCATGGCCTCCACCGTGGCCACGCCGCACCGGGAGACGCGCGATCTCCTCCATCACCCGCGTATCGACGGCCGGATCGACCTGTACCGGCCGGCGCAGCTCGTCGACGACGCGCTCGATCACATCCTCATCGTGCTCAGACACGTTCCGCCTCTCTGAGAATCACCTGCAGCTGCTCGCGGGCGCGCTTCACCCGCATCTTCAGCGCCGACACGCCCGCACCAGTCAGCCGCGCCATCGTTTCGTATTCGAGATCCTCGACGTGCTTGAGCAGGAAGGCCTCGCGGTATTCGGGCGCCAGCCGCGCGAGCGCCCGGTGGACCGCGTCCTCCCACTCGGTGCGCTCGGCCGCGCTCGGGTGCGGGACGCCGTTCAGCGCCCCTTCGTCTCGCACGAACACTCGCCCGCGCCTCGCCGCCCGGGCGCCCGTCGTGCGGCACCGGTTGACCAGGATGCCGTACAACCAGGCCCCGAATCGCTCCGGATCGTAGCAGCGAGCGAGCGAGCGATACCCGCGGACGAACGCGTCCTGCAACGCTTCCTCCGCATCCTCCCGATCCCCGAGCATATGCATGGCGTACCGGCCCAGCCGGTCGCGGTAGCGCGCGACGAGCCCGGCGTAGGCGCGCGTGTCGCCGGCCAGCACACGGCGCACCAGGTCGGCGTCGCTCGTCTCCACCTTGTCAGTACCCACGCGTCCACTCCGGGCGTCACATCGTGCGAGACGTTGAATATGTGACGCGGGACGGCCGCGCGTGGGTATTGCGAGACGGAGCCGTCGCGGGCCCGGCGCTCGGTAGCGCCGAGGAAAGCGAATCCCCTACTGATTGAGCCACCGATGCCGAGCCGCCTCCCGCCGTTCCTGCTTGTTCTGATCGCCGCCTTGATCGCGACCGGGTGCTACCAGGACGAGGCGGTGTACGCTCCCCAGGGAGCCCAGCTGCTCGCCCGCGTGTTCTTGACCGACGCACCCTTCCCCTATGATTCGGTCGCCAGCGTCAACATCCACATCGTCCGCATCGAGGCCAACGCCCAGCCCGACACGAGCGGTGGGGGAGAGTGGGTCTCGATCGCCGAGCCGGACCGCAGCTTCGACCTGCTCGCCCTCCGGCAGGGCACCACGGCGCTGCTCGGCGAGGCCCAGCTGAGCGGTCGTCTGTACCGGGCCGTCCGAATGGTGATCGACGCCGACCGGTCGTCCGTCGTTTGGGGCAACGGATCCCCCGCGAGCGTCGCCTGGCCGTGGCCGGGGAGCGGCCGGATCACGATGTACGCGCTCGTGGCGGAGCCGCTCTTCCTGGTCGCCGATCAAAGCACCTTCGAGATCGTGATCGACTTCGACGTCGGCCGAAGCTTCCTCTACGACTACTACGGCACGGGTGTGTTCACGGTGCTCCCGTGGCTGCGGGCGGTGCATCGGGCGTCCACCGGCACGATCGCCGGTGTGGTGACCAGCGCCTATACGGGCGAGACCCGACCGATCAAGAACGCGAACGTCACGGTGTACGCCGGCGACCCGAACCAGTCGCCGCTCACCTGGTACGTCGTGGCGACGGGGCGGAGCGATGCCGCGGGGCAATACACGGTCGCGTTCGTGAGCGGGGGCACCTACATCGTTCGGATCGAGCAGCCCGACTATCCCTTCCTCGATGCCGTGACCACGCCGAACGTCCAGGTCTCCGCCGGGGCCACAACGGCCCTCTCGGTGTCGCTCCCCGAGGCGGGCTCGACCGGCGGGGCGTACATCCGGATCTCCGGGCCGACTTCCGTCGGCGTTGGCGGGACGATCACGCTGAGGGCCGCCGTTGGAGATGCGCAGGGCCAGGATGTCCCCAATCCGGCGGTGACGTGGACGAGCAGCGATACCGCCATCGAGCAAGTGTGGGGAGTCGGCGACACGGCCGCGGTCGCCGGCCGCCGGCCGGGCAAGGCGACGATCCGCGCGACGAGCGGCGGGCTGAGCGACTCGCTCGCGATCCGGGTCGTCGGCTCGCCGGCCCCGGTGGCCACGGTCACCGTCATCCCCGGCGACGCGAGCCTCGGGGTGGGGGACAGCGTCGGTTTCAGGGCGGAGCTGCGCGACTCGGGCGGCAACGTCCAGACCGACCGGCCGGTCGCCTGGTTCGTGAGTGACAGCACCGTGCTGAGCCTGTTCCCATTCGGGGCGCAGGCGATCGTCCGGGCTCGCACCACGGGAACTGCCGTCTTGAGCGCGACCAGCGAGGGCAAGACCGGCCGGGCCACCATCACCGTGCACTGAGCGTCGGCGTGCGGGCCGGCGGATGGGCGGCAGGTCGTGGCGGCATCGCGACCTGCCGTTTAGCTTGTTCGGCCCGTGTTATCTCGCCATCACCGGCTGAGCCCTGTCGATCCCTCGCGCCCCACCAGTCGAAGGGTGCGGCCGCGGTCTTTGCGCGTGAATCGGGGAGGTTGCGTGCGCCGTCTCGGACTCACCGGGCTGTGTCTTGTCCTGGCGGCCTGCGCGCGCCACCCCCGCCCGTCGCTCATAGGCCCATCGTCAGCGCCGGTCATGCTGCCCCCCCAGCTCTTCAATGGAGGGGTGCCCCGAACGGCGGAGGAGTGGCGTGCAGTCGGCCGCGAGGCGACGACGCTCTTGTCCCAGTACGTCAGGATCAATACGACGAACCCCCCCGGGAACGAGCTCAAGGCGGCCCAGTGGCTCAAGGCGGTGCTGGCGCGGGAGGGGATCGAGTCGCAGATCTTCGAACCCCGGCCTGGAAAGGCGAACCTGTACGCCCGCGTGCGTGGCGACGGTAGCGCGCGACCGCTCATCTTCCTCAACCACATGGACGTGGTGCTCGCCGCACCGGAATACTGGAAGGTGGATCCGTTCAGCGGTGTGGTGAAGGACGGCTATGTGTGGGGGCGCGGCGCGCTCGACATGAAGGGCGAGGCGATCGCGCAGCTGATGACCCTCATCACCCTCAAGCGCGCGGGCGTGCCGCTCAAGCGGGACGTGATCTTCTTGGCGACCTCAGACGAAGAGGTCGGCGCGGGGGTCGGGGCGGGATGGTTCGTGGAGGCCCATCCGGAGCTGGTTCGGGACGCCGAGTTCCTGATCAACGAGGGGGGCACGATCCGCGCTGACGTGAACGGGCGGATCGAGTACTACGGCGTCGGCACGACCGAGAAGTCTCCGTTCTGGCTCGATGTGACGGCGCGCGGGACGTCGGGTCACGGCTCGCGTCCGACGCCGGACAACCCCGTCCACCGGCTGGTCCGGGCGCTGTCCCGGATCGCGAACCATCAGACGCCGCTCATCGTGACGCCTGCAGTGGAGCGGTATTTCCGCGACCTCGCGACGATCGAGCGCGACCCGGCACGGCGGGCCTGGTTCGCCGACATCCGGGCGGCGTTGCGCGACTCCGCGGCGGTGCGAGCGGTCACCGCGGATCTCACCTACAACGCGCTGCTGCGCAACACGATCTCGATCACAGGCTTGCGCGGGAGCGACCAGACGAACGTGATACCACCCGTCGCAACGGCGGCGATCGACGTGCGCCTGCTCCCGGGCCAGGAGCCGGCGACGCTCCTGGCAGAGCTCGTGCGCGTCGTGAGCGACACCGCGGTGTCCATCACGCCCCAGGGGCCGAGTTGGCCCGCCACCGAGAGCCCAACCGATACCGAGCTGTTCCAAGCGATCGTCGCTGCCGCCCGGGCGCGCGACCCCAAGGCCCTCGTCACGACCCCGCCGCTCCCCGGGTTCACCGACAGCCACTACTTCCGCCGGCTGGGGATCGTCAGCTACGGCCTGTCTCCGTTCCCGCTCAACGAGGCCGAGTCACGGGGCGTGCACGGGAACGACGAGCGCGTGAGCCTCGAGGACCTGAACTTCGGCGTCCGCTTCATGTACGACGTCGTCTCGCGCGCCGTCGTGAGGTGATCGGACCGCTCTTCTATCCGCGGCCGTACCCGCCCAGTCGCACGCCCCGGCCCCCCGTGTGGCAGCGGCGGATCGAGGCGCCGTTGGGCGCGGCGGTCGAGCTGGTGCTGGCGCCGTTCTGGCGTTGGGACCCAGGGGCGCTGCGGCTGCCCGAGCTCACCTTGACGGTCCGGGGACTGCCGCGCGCGTTCGAAGGCTACCGCATCGCGCTCGTCACCGACCTCCATCACAGCCGTGCCGTGCCCGATTGGTGGATCCGGGAAGTCGCGGCGCGCTCAGCGGCGCTCGCGCCGGATCTGGTGGTCCTGGGAGGGGACCTCGTTAGCCACCGGCGGCGGGAGCTCGACGGGTTGGCCGAGTTGCTCGCGCGCTTCACCGCACGCGACGGCGTGGTCGCGGTGCTCGGCAACCATGACCATTGGGTTGGTGCCGAGGCGGTGGCGGACGCGGTGAGGGCCGCGGGCGCGGATCTGCTCGAGAATCGGCATCGCCTGATCGAGCGGGGTGGGGGAGGGGGGCGGGATGGCGGGCGGCTCGCGGTCGCCGGGGTCGGGGACTTTAAGCACGGGGCGGTGCGGCTCGACAGGGCGCTCGGGGATGTGCCGGCCGACGTGCCGCGGGTCTTGGTATCACACAGCCCCGACCTGATCGAGTACCTGCCGGCCGGGCTCCGCGTGGACGTCATGCTCTCGGGGCACACGCACAACGGACAGCTGCACTTTCCGCTCTTGGGCCCGCTCACCGTACCCTCGCAGTTCGGGAAGCGGTATCTCCACGGGTTGAAGCAGGTGAGGGGTACGTGGCTCTACGTGTCGGCGGGGGTGGGGACGTCGGCCGTCCCGTTTCGGTGGGGCAATCCGCCGGAGCTGCCGGTGATCAGGTTGGCGGCGGACCAGGAACGGATGGCTGACGGCTGACGGCTATTTCAACGATACGACGAACCGCACCGTGACGGACTCCGCCGTCTGTGGCGCCACGGTACAGAAGCAGTCGGCGCCGATCACGCGCTTCACGCCCAGGACCTCGGCTTCGGCGATCCCAGGCACGTCCCGGTACGTGATCTCGAAGGTGGATCCATCGATCACCCGGTAGTGCACAGGCCGGCCGAGGAGCCGGTGGTACGGGTCGATCCTCGCGAGCCCCTCTGCGAGGCGCCGCTGGATCTCGTTGATCTGCTCGCTCTGCGCGGCCGGAATTGTCTCGCTCATCGTCACGTCCCGCCGAGCAGAGCGGTGACGTTCCGGCGCATCCCGCGGTGCCCCGGCCGCTCGAAAGGGGTGTCGCCGTAGCGACGGGTGAACGTGTCCTGGTCCATCTCGAGCAGGGCCGGCAGATCGGGGGCCGCGAGGTCCGGACGCGGTGCCAGGTCCGGATCCTCGCTCGCGCAGGCGAACTTCACGTTCCACGGGCACACGTCCTGGCAGACGTCACAGCCGAACACCCAGTCGCCCAGCATCTCGCGCTCGGCGTCGGTGAACTCGCCGCGATGCTCGATCGTGAGGTACGAGATGCAGCGGCGGGCGTCCATCACCCCCGGCGTCACGAACGCCTCCGTCGGGCAGGCGTCGAGGCAGCGGCGGCAGGTGCCGCAGCGCTCGGCGTCGAAGGGAAGGTCGGCCGCGAGCTCGGCGTCGGTGAGAATGACACCAATGAACGTGAAGGACCCGAGCTCGGGGTGGATCAGCATCATGTTCTTGCCGATCCAGCCGAGCCCGGCGCGCTGGGCCAGCTCCCGCTCGGGGACCGGCCCGGCGTCCACATAGCAGCGGGTTGCGGCGCCGGGGGCGACCTCCCGGATCGCACTGGCCAGAAGCTCGAGCCGACGCCCGAGCACGCCGTGATAATCGGCGGACCAGGCATACTGCGCGACTCTTCCCCCACTGACCCCGGGCGCCAGCCCGGGGTTCCCGGGGTCCCCGGGCTCGCGCCCGGGGTTAGCGCCGTGGAAGTAGTTCGTGAGCGTGACCACGGCGACCTTGGCATCCGGCAGGATGCGCTGCGGCTGTTTCCGCCGTGGCGCTTGGCGGTGTAGATAGGTCATCGTGCCCGCATACCCCGCCGCGAGCCAGCGGTCGAGGTCGTCGGCGTGCCGGCTCGGCTCGAGCGTCGCGATCCCCACGCCGGCGAACCCCAGCGCCATCGCCCGGCGCTTCACCGCGACGCTTCTCAAAGGACGATTCATGCTCGACGCCTCGGGCTCGACGAGCTACAGATGCATCGTCTCGCGCCGCCAGCGTGCGAAACGCACGACGTCCTCCACGGGCGGGACCGCGGCATCGTCGCCGTAGGCGGTGAACATCCGCCAGCGGAGGTATTCGCGGGGCGGAAGCGGGAGAAAGGGCGCGCGGCGGTACCAGTCGCGCGCGCGGAAGCTCCAGGT
>WNGJ01029065.1_pt1 | contig 11279 bp, 8 predicted proteins | sample 5400611 | NCBI WGS metagenome assembly WNGJ01 (sample SAMN13153375, study PRJNA577476) | soil metagenome | isolation source: 40 cm soil or saprolite under Garry oak tree replicate 1 | place: USA:California | collected 2016-06-15 | reverse complement strand
ACCCCACGTTGTAATACATGTTTTGTGTGTTTTGCGTGCGCTTCAGCGCACGCAAAACACACAAAACATGTACAAAAACTATAAAAAGGTGCAGGCAGAGCCTCTGCCTCTCCCTGCACTGGCACAAACATTTGCTTGACCCTTGCTCCACAACTTGTTATACTCTGCATGCAAAAGCTTCGTTTCTTCATAATCGACTACGGAGGTGCAGGAGGCGGAGCCTCCTGCCGGGGTCTGGGGTGTCCCCAGTCATTCTTTTTCCTGTACTGGCTGCCGCAGGCAGCCAGTACGAAAGTGATATAGAGGAAGGAATAATCCCACATGGAACTCACCCTCACCCGCCAGGCCGGAACCCAGGTTGCCGTCGCGTGCGACGGCCAACCCTCCCACACCTTTGATCTACCTCCCCTTCCAGACGAGAAGAAGCTACTATATTCACCTGACTATCCTATCACCTACGGTAAAACCCTCTATACCGCCGTCTTCCCGCCAGAGACAGCGGCCCAACGCACCCTTGCCACTATACCAGAGCGTATCTTACTTGTCACCACCAACCCTGACCTCGACGCCATTCCCTGGGAATACGCCAATGGCCCCGATGGCTTCCTCGTCCTCGATTGTCATTTCGTACGCGGCCTGCCTGCTGAGCAGCGCGTTCCGCCGCCTGTATTGAAAGATATCAACCTGCATATCGTGGCGGTTCCCTCCAATCCTCTCAGTCATTACGTGGAGCCACTCGACATCGATGGCGAATGGATGCGCCTGCGAGACATTGTCCAGGAAATACCAGAGAGCATCGCTCTGGAGCGAACCCGCCCTCCTGGCATCGAGCAGCTGCGTCACCTCGTGGCGGGCAAGCGCCATCAGGTCGTGCATTTTATGGGGCATGGAGGGCGAGATGAACAGGGGGGAGCCATCCTGTGCTTCGAGCAAGACAATGGCGATCTGGCTGTGATAACGGCCAGGGAGTTCGTGAAGCGTGTGCGAGACACTGTCTTCCTGGTCACCCTCAACGCCTGTAAGAGCGCGACCCCGGGCGAGACCCATTTCAGCAACCTGGCTGCCGCTCTGGTTCGCCAGAAACCCTATGCCCTGGGCATGCGCTTCAACATTCTCGACGATGATGCCCGCGACTTCTCTCGCGAGTTCTACGGTGACCTGGCGCGCGGCACCACCGTCGAAGAAGCCCTCTTACAGGCCCGCCTCACCCTCGCCCGCAGCCAGCGCCCCTGGGTCGTTGGCGTACCCGTGCTCTACACCGCCCTCGCCGAACCCGCCGCCGGCTTTGCCTCTCACACGGGTAAACCCATCATCCTAGAACACCAGCCACGCGTAGAAGCTGGCGTTCTGCCACGCGCGGAAGGGACCTTCCAGGGACGCATCGATGAACTCAAAACCCTTGGCACGGCTCTGACCGGCGATAGCCGCCCCCGCATCATCACCATTCATGGCGGCGGCGGCCAGGGCAAGACCGCCTTGGTCCGCGAAGCCGCCGAACGCTTCGCGTTTGCCTGGCCTGCCGGCGCCTGGATCACTACCCTGGAGAACCTGCCCAATCGACCCGTCTTTGTCGCCGAGTTAGCCCGCTTCCTGGGTCTCAACCCTCAGGAGGTGAGCGAGCCGACCGAACTCGAACGGCAGGTGCTGCTCCGTCTCGCGTCACAACGCACCTTGCTTGTCCTGGACAATGCCGAAACCCTGGTGGAGGCAGTGGAGGCGAAGGATGCGCCAGCCATCCAGCTGGCGCAGTTCATCCAACAATTGCCGGGTACGTCCGTCAGCCTGCTGGTGACCTCGCGCCTCCCATTGGGCTGGAGTGGAGAGGTGTCTCTCGAATTGGGCGGTCTCTCGCCGGCAGAAGGAGCCGCTCTCTTCCAACAAAGCGCACCCCAGCGCGGCGAAGATATTGCCAGCGTCCAGGCACAACAACTCAGCCAGAAGCTAGACGGCCACCCTCTGGGCCTGTTGCTCCTGGGAAAAGCCTTCAATGAAAGTTCCATCTCCTTGCAGGCATTCATCGCCGATTACGAAGCGCACTTGCTCAAGGCCGAAAACAAATATGCCGGGATAGACCATCGCCACCGCACTCTCTACGCCTGTATCGACACCAGCGTGCGCTACCTGGATGCCGAACTCCGCACTCTCTTTAGTAAACTCTGGCTATTTCATGCACCTTTCGAACCTGAAACAGCCGTGGCTATCTTCGATCCGCAGGCTGAAGATACTGAAGGCAGTCAAGACAACCGCTCTCCCATTTACGATCAGTTACACACCCTCTGGCGACGGAGTCTCCTAGCGCGTGAAACAGTCACCCTGCGCGAGGGCACACTGTTGCTCTACCGCCTGCTGCCGACCATGCATCCCTACGTCGAGCAATACCTGGCGCAGAAAGACGAACGCGAGACCCTGCTGGCAGGCTTTGGAGCTGCGTATGCCCAGCTGGTCCGCTTTCTGCATAGAGAGCTGGATCGCGGCAGCCTCGCGGCCTACCTGGCCCTCCAGTTGCGTGAGGATCTTGAGCGAGGGATATCATATGTGACAGGCGTAGAGCGGGGCTACTACCTGCTCCGCTGGGGATGGATACTGCAACGGCTGGTTGATAGGCGCCTTGGGTTGACATTGACCCAACAGGCGCTCAAAATTGCTCAAGAGCTAGGAGACGAAGAACTGAAGTTGCAAGCTTTCAACAATATCGCCCTGGTGTATGCCGGTATCGGCCAGCCGCAGCAAGCCCTCGAGTACTATGAGCAAGCTTTGCCCATCAGCCGCGAAGTAGGCAACCGGGCAGACGAAGCCGCCACCTTAAATGGCCTGGCCTACCTCTACCAGTCTCTGCAACGCTATACAGAAGCCTTGGGGGCCTTCGAACAGTCTGTATTGCTCTCACAACAAATCATTTACCCTGCTGCTGAGGTGGCTGGATTGGTTGGTCTTGCCTTACTGCTCTACCAGCATCTCAATCGCCCTCAGAAAGCGATCACACACATGGAACAGGCTATTGCTGTACTCCGAAAAACCGGTTTACCTCAGGATGCCGCTGGCAATACAACTGAGAAGTTGCAGCGCTTCTTGGAGACAATGCGTAACGGCGCTCCGATTGGAGGACAGACAGGTGCTTCCTCCACTATATCTACAGAGGAAATTCAGCAGATCATCTCAAACACGGTTGCCGTAATGACGACAGTGCAGGATTGGCGTGCTGGATGGCGCGAGGTAATAGCAAAAGCGTTACAGGATGCCAAGCAGCGGGGAGCTGACTGGCAGATCGAGATCGACTTCTTCTCTGCCGTCCTCGGTATCCTCGATGGGGGAGCACCTACACTACCCGCCGATCATCCCTATGATCAAGCAATAGCAACAATTCAGGCTGGTATTGCTTCGGGTGGACCACAGGTCATCGAAGTTTCAGAAGAGGTAATGCAGGCCGTCCAGGATTTCGTCAATGCCGGGAATTGGGATGCTACGCGACAGGTGGTGGAAGCACTACAGGCGCTTCTCTTCCAACCAGAGGTCGAAACCATCTTAGAGCAGAACATCGAACAGGCCAGAGCCACTGGGCAAGAGGAAGCGGCGAGCATCCTGGAGCAGCATCTCACGCTCCTACGCGCTTGCAAAGCCAACGGCATCGCGGCAACCTTCGAGCAGCTCGCGGTCGCGGCCGGGGAGCCGCTCCCCTTCGACGCCCAACTGGCACCCCGCAGCATCGAGGCCCTTCTGGGTGGCCCGCAGGAAAAAATGGAGCACGCCCACAATACCTGGCTGCACTCTCGGCCCAGACGACGAACGAGGAGCTGAAAGCCCTTATCAACACGATCCAACTGGCACTCTTCGGCAGCGACCCCTCCCAACTCGGCCAGAACTTGCAAGGCGCGTACCGCCAGGCCTGGGAAGATATCGTCGCGGGAGTTGAAACAACAGGAGGGACATCATCATGACCACCATCTTCATCTCATTGGCACAGGAGGGATATGGATAAGTTTTTATGTGGTCACTTGTGGTGCTGGCGGATCGCGTAGGGGCGGGAGAGGTGTGGAGGAGGGTGGGGGCCCTTGTGGCCGCCCGTGTGTGGGATCATTGTACGTGTAGTTTGTGCATAAGGAGGAAAAAAAGCACGGCGGGCACCCACAAGGGGCCCCACACCACCCGACTCCGCCCCTGCCCCTACGCGGACCACGATGGGGTTGAAAAAACTTACCCGTGGAGAGGGACATTATGTTCGGCAGCTTTGCGAGCAAAGCCGGGCACGGCAAATTGATAGTTTGAGAGCGCATTAGGACGCAGGAGGTTCTTAACACTATGACACAACAACAACCGAGCAGTGAAGCACAGCATATCTTTGGCGTGAAATGTAAGAATGGCCACGTCAGCTACTTCGACAAAAGACGTGTTTGTTCAGCATCCAGAGATGTGGCCCGTGAGATTGGGAATAGTGCGGACGCGGAACTGGATGAGCTACACCTCAAATGTGACACGTGTGGAGTAGAAGTCGTAGCGTACGAGGATTGCAGAGGTTACAAATGAATGAGCAACAGCAGATTCCCATTCAGGACTCGCAAGAGCCGTCAGAAGAAAGTAAGCAGCTTGTTGCCCTTTTTAACGATATGGAGAGCAAGCAACTCGATTTTCTCGACGAGTCAGGTAAAAGTGTCATCGAACGCATTGCCACCTTCCTCGCGGTCTTGTTTGGGGTGACAGCATTCGGAAGCAATTTTCCGCCCGCGTACCTCAAAGGCAATCTTCTGGCAAAAGAACTGGTCATCATCACGCTCATTTTCTACCTTGCGGCCATGGGCTCCGCAATCTGGGCCATTCAGCCGCGCTACTACAGACGGTATACGTATAATGTGAGCAGGTTGGGCAAAGAACTGGAGAAGATCACAAAACACAAAATGTTCTGGCTACGGATAGCTGGCATCCTCTTTGCCCTCGGATCGGTAGCCCTGGCTGTGCTCATCATCTCCATCATCTGGACATTATAGAGAGGATCACCCGATGCCAGAACTGCATTTGCAACGAACTGATGATATCCTGACCATTCGCCTCGGTGAACAGTCTGCTTCCGTTCCCTGGACCAATATTGCCCCGGACGCTACCACGGGCCAGCGCATCTACGACGATGCCATTGCTTACGGGAAGGAGCTGTTTGAAAAAACCTTTCCTGCCGGGCCGCTGCGCACGGCCCTGACCACACTACGGGCCAATGAGCGGCTGGTGCTGGTGATCGATGATCCCCTCGTGGCAGCTATCCCCTGGGAATACCTGCGCGATGCGGAGGGTAGGCTGCTGGCAGCGCGTCTCAACCTGGTGCGCTCGGTCTCAGGGGCGCAGCAGAATGCAGAGCTGGACTTCACTCTTCCACTACAGGTCATCGCTGTGCCCGTCTCACCGGTCGATGACCCACGTGTCCTGGACACAGAAGGCGAGTGGCAGCGTGTGGTAGGTGCAGTCAGCAAGCAAGGGAAGGCGCTCACTTTGACACGAGTACGGCCGCCCACCCTTGACCTGCTGGAGAGGGCACTCAACAGCGAGCGCACGACTCTCGTCCACTTTATGGGGCATAGCGACAGCCGGGACGGCAAAGGTTTCCTGGTCTTTGAGGAGGCGCACGGGTGCTCCTATTTGATCGAGGCTGCCGATTTCGCCGATAGCCTGGTTGCTACCAACATCTTCCTGGTCGTGCTCAACAGTTGTCGCTCGGCAGTGGCCTGGGACTGGACGGCCTTCGGTAATATCGCCCGCGGGCTGGTACGCGAGGGCGTGCCCTATGCCCTTGGCATGCAGTTTGTGCTGCCCGACGATGTGGCCCTGGCTATGAGCCAGGCCCTGTACGATTTCTTGCTGCAAGGCCGTGGCGTCGAAGAGGCAGTACGGCGTACACGCCGCGCCCTGGAGCATAACACAAACCTGCGCAACGCTCCCTGGCTGGCCGGTATCCCCGTGCTCTACACCAGCCTGCGCGAGCAACCTGCCGCCCCGCTCAAGCTTGTGGATGGGCAACCCAGCATCCAGCCTGACCCGGAGCGTTTGCAGAAAACGTGTGATCTCACTGCGCTCCCGCAGGCGACGCATTTCGTGGGCCGCGGCAAAGATATCAGTGAGGTCCTGGATGTCCTGCTCGCCTCTCGTCCCGCCGACTTTGTGGTGTTGCACGGGCTGGGTGGCATCGGCAAGACTTCCGTGGCACGGGCCACCGCCGAGCGCATTGGCTGGCATTACGATGACCGTGTGCTCGCCATCTCTTTCGAGACCCTCGCTCGCCTCGATGCCAACGACCAGCGCGTCGTCGATGAGACCTTTGCCGACCGCTTCTACAACCGCCTGGCTCGTTTCTATGAGCTCGACCCTGGGCAGTATCCCACCAGTATCGAACTCCAGCAGGCTATCCTGCAGCGCCGGGCGCATGTGCGTTCCCTGCTCGTCTGCGACAACATCGAAACCCTCATCGATACCCAGAAAGATCACCCTGCTGCACGATCACTGGCCACCTTTATCAGCCGCTTGAAAGAAGGGAATGGCGCGCTTCTCCTGACCTCGCGCATGGTGCCGCCCGCGGACTGGGGTGAATGCCAGGTGATAGAGCTTGCTGGCCTCGAGGCGCACGCCGGAGCCGACCTCTTCCTCGCTTTGCTCCCCACCGACCGTGAACACCTCGCTCCCCCTGCTGATCGTCTGGCCCTCAGTCGGCGAGTCCAGGGCCATCCACTCAGTATCCTCCTCCTGGCTGGTCGCTTTGCAGAAACCACCACCGACCTGGCCACCTTCCTCAAGCAAAGCGAAACGGAACTCGAAGTTGCAGAACAGGCAACACCCACCAGCCTGGAAGACCCCGATCGCCAGAGAACCCTCTACGCCTGTATGGATAACAGTATCCGGCGCCTCACACCTGAACAGCGCAGCGTCCTCGACGCGGTCAGCCTCTTCCAGGCGCCATTCCTTGTAGAGTTCGCAGCATACATCTTGAACGACGAAGAGCAGACGCCGGTTCACCTGCAAAACCTGGTGCGCCTGGGCCTANGTGCGATCGTGAAAACCTTCAAAGAAGACGAACTGATCCTCCTGGACCTGCATCCCATGCTGCGCTGGTACATCCAGCATCATCTATCAGCGCGAGATGCGGCACTGCAAGCACGTTATGGCGAAGTGTATGAAAACCTTGCACGCCAGGCATACCAACCCAAAGGAGGCTACGATCAAAGTTCACTGACGCGCTACCTGGTACGCCAGAGCCTGCCCGATTTTGAAGCTGCCCTGCTGTATCTCCCTCCCGCTGGCAGAAGCTCACTGGCATATCACCTTGCCAGACCTTATGAGAAGCTAGGCCAGAATCGACGCGCACTGGCCTTATATGAACTGGCACTGGAAATATATCAGCATTTGGGAGATGTGCGTGGTGTAGCGTTGACGCAGCATGCGATGGCGAACGTGCTGAGGCAGTTAGGCAAGCCACAGGAGGCGATGACCCTCTATGAGCAAGCCCTGCGCACCTTGCAGAAACTGGGCGATGTGCGCGGTGTGGCGGCGACACAGAATTCGCTAGCAAGTCTGCTGGTGGAGTTAGGCAAGCCACAAGAAGCGCTGGAGCTCTATGAGCAATCGCTACGTAGTTCGCAGGACCTGGGTGATATACAAGGGGTAGCAGTTGCACAGGCTAACTTCAGCCGTCTCTTGTACCATTGCCGTGATGACAGTCATGCCGGAGAAACGCGATGAATGGGGTGACACGATAAGCGATATGTTGAAGCAACCCCAGAGCCGGGTGCAAGACATGGAGTTTTTTACTGCTATCCTGACCATTCTCGCTGGTCAATCCGCTTCTCTGCCAGGCGATCACCCCTATGCTGATGCGATCAACTCAATCCAGGCTGGTATCGCTGCAGGAGGCCAGGAAAGCGGAACCGGTTCAATCACTGTTTCTCGTGAGCTCGTGCAAGCTGTGAATGATTTCGTCAATGCAGATAATTGGGGTGCGACGCGCCACGTGGTGGAAGCACAGCAGGAACTGCTCTTTCAGCCGGAGGTCGAGACCCTCTTTGAACAGAATATCGCCCAGGCCCGATCTGCCGGGGAGGAACGTACTGTGCGTATGCTGGAACTTTATCTTGCGCTGTTGCGCGATTGCAAAGCCAGTGGCATCGCAGAGGCGTTTGCAAAGCTGGCCGCGGCCCAGGAAGTTGATTTGCCTTTTGATGGTGAACTGCTGCCTCGCAGCATTGCGGCTTTGCTGGGCAGTCCGCAGCAGAGGATGGAGCACATGCAGTATCTGGCTGCTATGGCCAGCGAGACGACAGATGATAATTTGAAGGGGCTCATCAATACGATCCAGTTGGCCTTGTTCAGCAAAGATCTCTCACAGTTCGGGCGCGATCTCAAAGGAGTTTACAGGCAGGCGTGGGAGGGCATTGTTGCTACTGTCGAGGCCAGTGGCGTGGACCCGCGCATCTTCGACACCATTATCAGCAATACGCTGGCGGTGCTCGGTCCGGCCTCTGAGCGGCGCAGTGAGTGGCGTAACAATCTCGTTACGATCCGCAATCAGGCCACGGCAGGTGGCAACCGCAATATGGTGGCGCTGCTGGAGGCGGTCATTGGGCTGCTGGATGCAGGCGGTAATCGCGCCGGGCTGGGTGAAGGGTTGGCGGGGGTTTACGCAAATACCTGGCAGGCGATTATGGGACAGTTGCCAGGGTGAACTTGATGATTTACCGGGAGTGTTTCCTTTTTTTCCTCGGACTTCTTTGGCTATGGTCAAGCAGTGAGAGTCCTCCCTAAGTTGCTGAACCGTGTCATCCTGAGCGAAGCGAAGGATCTGTCTCGATGGGCCCAGAGATGCTTCGCTGCGCTCAGCATGACAGTCAGGATGGCACCTTTCGTAGCGGTAGACGAACATCGGGGGCGCAAAGATCCTTCGCTACGCTCAAGATGACAGACATGTGAGCGAAACGAGCATTGTAGGCAGGGCAAGGACGCAAAGATCCTTCGCTGCGCTCAGGATGACACTGGTTGACAACTTAAGCTCACCCTTATGAGGGCAAGCCCTGCCACTACTATACACGGCTGCCTGCTTACCATAAGTGTGCTAAATGCAAAAAAGTGAAAGGCACTTCTTGCCTTCTTCTGCTCATGGATAAATATTGGGGTTTTCGACACTCAATCCCTCCTCAGCAGCAATAGTAAGCAGGTTATTATCAGCACAGACAAAGATAGGAGCTCGGGCTTGTCTTACTCTAGCTTTATCACGGAGACCAAGCGCGCAGGCTAATTGCACAGCATCATATGCCCGCAGCCGGTATGAGCGACATAAATCACCTGCAGTGATGAAGAGAGCCGTTGTGACCTGCCAGATGTCGTAGGCATTCTGGCAGTCCTGCCGGAACGAGTTGATCAGCCGATCTCGGTCGTCCATGGAGATGCTTTGCTCACGAGCTCTTCGGCAGATGGCTGCCACGACTTCCACGAGAGCTGCTTGCGAGATGTAGAGTTCGTGACCTTGTGCAGGATCACACAGTGTAACGATCCACTCTTGCCCTCGCTCAGGAACGTAGCGTTTGGCAATGGCAGACGTATCTAGAAAGTAGGTGGCCACTAGTAAGGTCCCCGGTCCTCAATGACCATCTCGGAAAGCGGCTTGCCGTGAGCAAACACCTGGGCAAGTCGCTGGCGCTCAGCTTGTTCTTCAGATGTTAACGGTTTTCGTGTTGCAAGATTGAGCAACGTGCCTTCGCGGTAGAGCTGCTCTGCCAATTCACGTTCTGTTAACGGTCGGGTTGTTGGCTGAGGTGGTTGGAGCTTTTGCAGCATGATTTCATGCAGTACCGTCTCAGGCTGCTTGCCGCTTTTAGCTGCTTCTGCTGCCAGTGCTGCATACTCTTCGTCAGTTAAGCGAATAGTCATCTCGTAGGCCATGAAACTCCCTCCTCACATCGGAGAAATACACTTGCTTACTAGTATACCATGTTTGTCTCTTTCCAATCCTCCCTGATTTCTGTCAAGATGTCCGGTATCTTTTGGTAAAAAGCTCGCAGAAAGCTGGCAGAACTAGTATAATCTTGTTCAGACACCTGAAAATATATAAGAATAAAGAAAAATACGGGTGACGACGGGGGAATGATATATTAATGAGTATTCTCAACACTTCATTATTCGCAACAAATGGACACAGAAAAATAGGAGTCGGCTTCCATAATGTCGGCAGCGGAGTTTTACGAGCATCTAATGAGGCTATGGTCAAAAAAGTAGAAGCCCACTATGGAGAAAGATGTGGGCATATACCTCTTGATTGCGAAAGAACAGGGGTCTTAGTCGGTGTTCATACAGTTGACATTCAGACACAAATGGCCTATCTCAGCCAACTTTTTGGCAAAGAAATGAAAGCCTTTACTGCCGATGAACTAAAAGATGAACAAAAAACCTCTCTAGAGCACAAGGCCCTGGTTGTGCCATATGTGAATGTTCCCGAGGCAACAAAACGCATAGAGGGTGAGCTGGGAGCAGAGTCATGGGGCTTACCAGATAGCATGGTCGATATTCTGAAAAACAAAGCTGATTTTTATCAACTTGTTGATGAATTCAACCTGGATGGTTTCCGCACTCCGGATTATAAAATTTCAAACCTTCATCATAGTAGTGCCAGACGGAGATGCTGAGCATGCAGAGTACTATACCAATTGGAATGAAGCCTTAGCCGTCTCACAAAAACACCTTGCTGCCACCATGAATCCACAGAGAGAAGCAAGAATCGTCATCAGCCGTTTTCTAGATATGGCTGATTCTCCGGGTATGTCTGTTGTTATCATCGACGGTCGGGTAGAATCCCTGCGCTGGAATGGCCAGTTACAAAAAAAAGGTAGTAAGGCCTGTATTGGCACAAGTACCTACACACCAAAAAACACTTACCTGTCCCGCCTGCAGCAAGAATATGAAGATCAAACGGCGATCTTCTTTGAGGCCTTGCTGAGAAAGACTGCACAAAAGTGCGACATTGACTTTGCCTCGATACGCGGTGTAGCCAACATCGATATCATGATCCCATCCAGGCTGGAAGAAAGGCTGCAGCAGAAAAGAGGCCAGAAAGCGGCTCACTATCTTGCCGAATGTAATCCCCGCTGGACCAATTATACTGATGCCATCATGACCGTTATAGGCGCAAACAGGAAAGAACAAACCATCAATAATATGAGGAGAGTCATACAAGAAGGGATCTTTACCCTCGATAAACATCACCTCCCTGAAAACGTAGACCCTGTAAGGCTAAGAGATTTGATCTTTAAAAGGGATGATGT
>WNGJ01027972.1_pt1 | contig 11280 bp, 14 predicted proteins | sample 5400611 | NCBI WGS metagenome assembly WNGJ01 (sample SAMN13153375, study PRJNA577476) | soil metagenome | isolation source: 40 cm soil or saprolite under Garry oak tree replicate 1 | place: USA:California | collected 2016-06-15 | reverse complement strand
ATGAAAAGTAACGACAAACTCACGCATCTCTCGCGTCGGGGAGCGCCATTTGCGGTGATGTGAGATCGAGGTCTTAATTATCGCGCAGACGTGCGCCGTTATTTTTTGTCATGTTTGCCTCGTCAATCATGCTTAGGGAATCAAGCGCCTGCGTGCTTCGCATCTTTTGACGGCCAGCCCGGAGAGCAGAAGCGTAATAGGTTAGCCAAAGAAAATGAAATTCGAATTATGACTCTACGTAAGATATTCATTTTATTACCACTTCTCGCATGGTTGTTTGTCGCGGTGAGTTGTAACCGCAGCGTCGTTACAGGATCGAGACTGACCCTCAGTAATTACGATCAAATCACTACCGGAATGACCAAGGCACAGGTGGAGAGAATTCTGGGGCCGCCCACTACAGTCGAAACGAAGGATATGATGATCTTTAAAAAAACAACTTACCGGTACGAAGATGGCAAGAAATTCGCCATGTTCACATTCAAAAACGACGAGCTAGATAGTAAAGAAGGAAATCTTCAGCGCGAACCGTGATGGTCGTGCGAGAGCTCAGCGGCTTCAATGCAAGAAAGCTAGATCAAACTGGGTAATGCTTTGGTGGTTTTCACAGCGAATCGGCACGGCCGAAGATTTTCCTTCTTGCTGCGCCGACTCGTTAGGCGATTCTCGATGGGTGGCTGGCAAGTTTTCGGTAAATCTTGACCATCGCACACGCGATCTGGTATGAGTCACCGGCATGAGCAGAAACATCTTTTACATAATTGGAGTGATTGTCGTTATCGTGATCGTCCTCAAAGTCCTAGGGCTGTTCTAAGTGTCCGCCCTGCCGGGGGCAATTGCTACAAGCGAACGATCCTTGTTGCTGATGCACACCGCGAGGACCGACAGCGGGTCGTTGTGCGAGCGGACAAGAACCCGAGGGCGTTCCTAGAACTTGAAGGACTCGCAGACGAACCACTTCGGCTTTGTGCAGTTGGGCAGATCGGCGACTTCCGCCTGCTTGCTCGTTCGAAATGACCTTTTGATGTTTGCCGCCGCCAAAGTTTTCCTTTTTTGAACCAAGACAAAATGCGCTGGTTCACTTTTATTTTAGCGTCGTTAGCAACCTTCAGGTTGAGCCATCTGTTTACGAAGGAGCGTGGTCCGTTTGCTGTTTTTGAGCGTCTTCGCAATGCAATGCCAGGTGGGCGCGGCTCAGCCAAGGAATGGCTCAGTTGTATCTTCTGCTTTTCTCTCTCTGCAAGCGCGCTGGTTTGCTCGATTCTTTGGCTGGGGGGAACGAATCTCAGCTGGGAGGAATGGATCCTGACTTGGCTCGGGTTTAGCGCCGTCACGCTGATAATAAATCAGGCGCTTATGTTTCAAAAATGAAATATAAGGGGCGCCAAGGCTATAACAGACGACGCCCTGCCACTTTACCTATCCCCAAAGCAAGTCGATGCCGGAAAAAAACGTCGATCTGCACGGCAGCGCACCAGACAAACATAAGTTCGCGCTGCTTTTAATCGACGTCATAAACGATTTTGATTTTCCCGAGGCCCATCAATTACTGAAGCATGCACGACCAATGGCGCGAACGCTTTTACGCTTGAAACGGCGAGCGCGGAAAGCGGGCGTCCCGGTGATTTATGTGAACGACAATTTCGGCCGATGGAAATCGGACTTTCGGCACACCGTGGACTACTGTGCACGACATGGCCGCGGCCGCGACATTGTGGAATTGCTGCGACCCGAAGAAAACGATTACTTCGTTCTCAAGCCAAAGCATTCCGGCTTCTTTTCCACGACCCTTGAGACCCTTCTCCGGTACTTGGAAACGCAAACTTTAATTCTCACGGGCATTGCCGGGAATTTTTGCGTGCTCTTCACAGCAAACGATGCCTACATGCGCGATTTCAATTTATTCGTGCCCTCGGATTGCACAGTATCAAATACAAAGAAGGAAAATGACTCCGCGCTTGGGCTCATGAAGAAATTTCTGAAAGCTGATACGCGGTCGTCTTCTCGAATTCTGTTGCGTAGGACGCAAAAGAGAAAAGGGAAACGACGTAACCACTCGGGGTAACACAGTGTAATCGAAGGTATCATTCAGCATTACTTCTCTGTGGAACTCCGATGTTATTAAAACCACCAATACCGCCTATGGAAGCGCGTCTGGTGGACGAAATTCCGACCGGTAGCGGCTGGCAATACGAGCCGAAGTGGGACGGATTTCGCTGTGTCGCATTTCGCGATGGGGAACAAATTCATTTGCAGTCAAAGGCCGGTCAGCCGCTCGCTCGTTATTTTCCCGATATCGTTGGCGCTCTCTCTCGGTTGCCCCAGCAACAGTTCGTCCTCGACGGTGAACTTGTTGTTCCTGTCGGCGGCGCGCTTTCATTCGATGAATTGCAGCTGCGCCTGCATCCAGCCGCAAGCCGGGTCCAGAAGTTGGCGAAAGCTCACCCAGCAATCTACATCGTGTTCGACCTCCTCGGTCAGAGTAGACAATCGTTCTTGAAGGAGCCCCTGCACGAACGCCGTCAACTTGTGGAAAAGTTCGCACGCTCGAATTTTAAGTCGGCCAAAGCTCTGCGCCTTTCTCCGGCGACAACTGATTATCGAACCGCTAGAATGTGGTTCAAAAAAGCTGGCGGCAATCTTGATGGAGTCATCGCGAAACGCCTTGACGCTGTGTACGCTTCCGGTGAGCGCACGGCGGCGGTCAAAGTAAAACAAATCCGCACAGCTGACTGCGTCGTTGGAGGGTTTCGTTACGCGCGCGGCACGCGACTGATTGGTTCTCTCTTGCTGGGGCTTTACGGAGATGATGGTTTACTACATCACGTGGGATTCACCTCTTCTTTCAAAGCATCGGAACGTCGTGAGCTCACAAAAAAATTTGAAGCACTCAGGAAACCACCTGGTTTCACCGGCGGCGCGCCAGGAGGCCCGAGTCGTTGGAGCACGGATCGCACAAGCGAATGGGAGCCAGTGGCTCCGAACGTAGTTGTCGAAGTCACCTACGACCACTTCACCGGAGATCGGTTCCGACACGGGACAAAGCTTCTGCGATGGCGTCCCGACAAAGCGCCTCGCCAGTGCACGATGGATCAAGTGCAGCATCGCGAAGGCAAATCGCTTGCGCTTTTGAAGCCCTAACGACTAATAAGCTCTGTGCGTTCGGTATCCGAAACCGATCGAGAATGATCGAATAGGGCATCGTGAAGGTTATCCCATCGCGCTTCGAGTTGCTCGCACCTCGGGCGAAAGTCCATGTCTGGCGCGAACCCTCTCGAATCCGCTTTCATCATCGCCAAGATTGTTTACCCGATCGTTAGTCGTTAATAGACCGAATCGGGAAAATTTTAATCTTTCAACGACCTCAAAAATCTCAGGACGGCAAGTTCGGTCGATCGAAGACGGCTGCCTCGGGGCTTTTTCATTGCTTCACTCATCCCCGGGATTCCCGTTTTTGTGAGGTATGCTTCGAACACGGCAGGGTGCACGTAACATTTGCGGCAAATCGCCGGGGTATTGCCAAGAAGCTCTGCGACCGCGCAAACGGCTGCTTTGACATTCGCCTTTGCCTGTTTCTTCGTTTCAGAGCGGTCTTGGGCATTAAGAGCCAATACCGCGAGAAGCGTTCCCGCCCATGTCCGGAAATCTTTCGCAGTGAAATCTTGGCCGGTTATTTCGCGCAAATAATCGTTCACGTCCTGTGATGTCACGTCCTGCACTTCGCCATTGTCACTGACGAACTGGAATAGATCCTGGCCCGGCAGCTCCTGGCACTTTGCGATGATTTTCGCGATTCGCCGATCGGTCACATCCACTTCGTGTTGGCGTCCACTTTTTCCACGAAACCGAAAACGCACGTTCGGTCCCCTTACCTTCACGTGCCGATTTTTCATTGTGGTTAAGCCAAATGATTTGTTTTCGCGCGCGTATTCTTCATTGCCTACGCGGATGAAAGTTCGCTCCAGCAATCGCACGACGGTGGCGAGCACCTTCTGCCGCGAAAGCCCTGGCAACTTCAGGTCCTTGGCAATTTGCCGCCGAATCTTTGGCAATGCTTGGGCGAACGCGGAAAGGCGGTCGAATTTATTTTCGTCGCGTATCTCGCGCCATCGGTCGTGATAACGATATTGCTTTCGCCTACGCGCGTCGCGACCAGTCGCCTGAATGTGACCGTTTGGGGAGGGACAAATCCAGACATCGGTCCATGCGGGCGGAATAGCCAGACGTTTGATTCTTACCAAACGCTGCTCATCACGAATTCGTTTTCCTGCTGTATCTAAATATTCGAAGTGGCCATTCTTCGCGACGCGCGTGTAGCCCGAACGATCATCACTGACGTACTGCAGACCGGCGTCCTCGGCCGCCTCCGCAGAATCACAGGCGACTCTAGGTTCGATTGTTTTCCTGGTTTTTCTCCCACATGTCCCCATTAGAAACAGAACTCTGAATCAATCGTGCCGCGTAAACGCCTCTTGAACTGCGCGAACGCGTTGCGCTTCGATTTGTTCGATTTGTTGCTCGGCCCGACGTTGTAATCCCTCGAAGTCGTAGCCGCTCAGTTGCAGCAAATTCGCCGCGGCTAGTGCGCGCCACAGAAGTTTTTTCCCGACAATTCCAAGTATCAGTCCTTCCAAAGTCAGCACCAATCCCAACCTGTCCGACTCTGTTCCTGCAATCATCAATCGCGCGCGACCCACCTTTTCCGCGGCCCATGCACTTGCTTTGCGTACGTTGCTTTCTTTAATGTCGAAAGAATTCATCACATTTCGCAATGTATTTTGATCGGCACGAACCTCCGCCTCGATTTCGGAGAAAAAAGCACCCAGCCGCTTGCCTTCGTGCAGGTGTGCCCAGTGCTCAAGGAGTTCCAGTGCACCAACGGAGCCAGCGAGGTGATCGTTGAGGTATGAGTCTAGCTCTTTCATTAGGCGAAGTGAAGCAGACTTCAGATCGGTGACAGCGGTTCTTCAGCCGGTCCCGCTATTACTTCGCCAGTAGGTTTGAAACGCGAGCCGTGACATGGGCAATCCCAAGTCGATTCAGCAGGATTCCATTTAACAATGCAGCCAAGGTGCGTACACACAGGCGAGAGTTGGAAAATTTTCCCTTGGTCATCGCGAAAGACGGCACGTTTCTTCGCACGCGAACCGATAATCATGCCGTCGCCACGTTTTAGCTCCTTTACGGAATCACTTTCGGGACGAGCGATCCAGTCTTTGATCATGTAATAGGGATAATCCTTGTTCTCTCGGAGGTAATTCCAGGTAGCGCCTTTGATTTTTTTCCGATCCACAGCAAACAGATCGGTCCATGGATTTTTTCTGCCGGTAGCCCAATCACGAGCCATCATTGCCGCTATCGTTCCGAACGTAATTCCGTTTCCGCAATAGCCCGTTGCCACGAACTGGTAATCCGCGTTTTCGCCGATGTAAGGCAAACCGTCAGGAGTACAGATAACCTGGCCCGACCAGCGATGATCGATACGCACCTTTGGAATGATGTTTTTCAATGTGGCCACCAACCGCGCATAAGCCTTTTCGGTGTCGTTCTTTTGCCCCGTCTTATGATCCTCACCGCCGTAGATGACGTAATCAAAGTCCGGATGTCGATCGATTCGTACGTAATCGTATGGTTTTCTGGTGTCCCAGAAGAGCGCTTCCGGAACTGTTTCTGACGGGACGCGGCCCCCGACCGCATAGCTGGTATACAGGGAAAGTTTTGTCTGTAAAAGCGTCGCGCTGGTGACACTGGCCAAGCCGACGAGCGGGTTGTTCGTTGCCATAACTATACGATCAAACCCTATCCAGTTGTTGTTGACTTTGACGCGGCGCTTTTTCCGGTCGAACTCAATCGCGGCGCTTTTCTCGAAAACGTGCGAGCCATTGCGAGATTGGCCTCTTTCTTGAGCGAGGAAATTTCTTTTGGGGAATAGTCCTTTTTGCACAAATGCACATACGCGGGCACGCGAGTAAATTCGCAATCTATCGCTTCCTCCCGGATGATTCTTTCGATCTCGTCGATCGCCGCCGCTCCTGCGTCCCAGGCGGCTTGCGCGTGGTCATTGCCAAAATTGCGTGCCAATTCTCGTAGCTCCACATCGGTGACATAGGTTAGATGAGCAGTTGTATGGCCGGTATCGATCGAAGCTACGCACTCCCTCTCAATCAATGCCACGCTCAACCCACCTTGCTTCAGGAGATATGCAGCGGTGATTCCAGTCACACCCGCCCCGACGACGAGGACATCGACCTCAACATTTTTCAGTAAACGTGGAAACCGCTTGATAGGCGCGCTGTCGATCCAATAAGGAACATCCTCCATCTTTCATTGTTCGCTCCGGACGCACATTTTAGACGTGCGCATACTTCCTAATGAACAGTTTGCAGGGCCGGGGCCGCTGGCGATACAGCTTCATCAAAGAATCCAACACGCGCAGACCCAGCGGGACGCGACTATATTGGTATGAAAGAGCAAAAAGAAACTTCACGACTCGACGATTTAATTCAAACACTTAGAGATGGGGAGGAAGGCTTCAAGCAGGCGGCTGAAGCGGTAAGAGACTCGCAGTTGAAATCGCTTTTTACGGAATATTCCCAACAGCGCTCGCGCTTCGCAACAGACCTGCAGAGTCAAGTGCGAAACCTGGAAAAAAAACCGGAAATAAACAGCAGTGCCGCCGGCGCGTTGCATCGCGGCTGGATCAACTTGAAATCCGTTCTCACGGGTGGTGACGACCATGCGATCCTGGCCGAATGCGAACGCGGCGAAGATTCGGCAGTAGAAGAATACAAAACGGCCTTGGATGATGATCTACCGCAGCCGTTGTACGACCTTATTTCGCGTCAATACACAGACATCAAGGAGGCCCACGATCGCATCAGAAACCTTCGCGACACCAGGAAGGACTGATGACGCCCAAATACAATTAAGTGTGGCTGTGACACACGCGCATCTGAAAGCGGCCATATTTAGTAACATCCAAGTCTCGCCTTAGCGGCGAAACAATTTTGTTATGCCAGAAGAAGATGCAATTGAACGAGCGCGTGACGACGAGCGCGAAGGTAAATCCCCTTCTACTCAGGCGGGCGAGTTCGTGCGCGAAGAAATGGAGCATATTCGAGAAGGAGAACACGGCGCTCGGTCGCCTGAGCAGGCGATTGCCATTGGTCTGTCCAAGGCAAGGAGGGCTGGTGTAGGGTTGCCTCCACCGAAACGGGGTCAAGCGCGAACCAAACGGCAAGCCAAACGTGATTTGACCAAGGGCCGCGCGGGACGCCGCAAAAAGCCTTCGCGCAAACGTTCGCGTGCGACCAAGGGCGCGCTGAAACGCGAGAGTCGCCGGTCGGCGTCTAAAAAGGCGCTTTCACGACACGCGAAGCGAGCGGCTGGACGACGCTCTGCGAGGTCTCGCTCGGCTGCTGCGAAAAAAGCGGCACGTACACGCAAACGCCGACGCTGAGCTATCATCGCGTTTTGCGTCGACAGGGGTGGATTATGCCCAAAAAAAAGAAGCTTCAGCCGGCTCAGCACCAACACCAAAAGCCAGGCCGCGAACACAAGATGGAGCCGCCGCCGATAGCCGAGGACCGGCAACGTCGCGGCAGCGATAAATTGCGAAACAAGGCGGCTATTATCACCGGCGGTGACAGCGGAATTGGCCGCGCGGTTGCCATTGCCTTTGCAAAAGAAGGCGCTGATGTCGCGATCGTTTATCTGGAAGAGCACAAAGACGCCAACGAAACCAAGCGTTTGGTTGAGCAAGCAAAAGGCAGATGTCTCCTTATTGCAGGAGATGTGGGGCAGGAGGTGTTTTGTCGAAAAGCGATCGAACAAACCATAAAAGAGTTCGGCAAGATTGACATTCTGGTAAACAACGCTGCGGAACAACATCCACAGGACTCGATTGAAAAAATCACTGAAAAACAGCTCGAGCGAACCTTTCGCACAAACATTTTTTCATTCTTCTACATGGTAAAGGCAGCCATGAAGCATTTGGAAAAAGGTGCTGCCATTATTAACACAACTTCAGTTACTGCTTACAAAGGTAGCGCACACCTTCTCGATTACTCATCGACTAAAGGGGCGATTACCGCTTTTACTCGCTCGCTTTCGCAGGCACTCGCGCACAAAAAAATTCGCGTAAATGGCGTCGCACCAGGTCCGATTTGGACACCGCTGATCCCGTCTACTTTCCCGGCGGAGAAAGTCGAGAAGTTTGGCTCAGACGTTCCGCTCGGTAGGCCGGGCCAGCCAGAAGAAGTTGCGCCAAGCTTTGTGTTTCTTGCATCGGATGACTCTTCCTACATGACAGGCCAGATTTTGCACCCGAACGGAGGTACCATTGTAAATGGTTAAGGGCGATGCCAACCGCCGACCCAAAGAAGTGCTCGCGGCAACCGTGAGTTAGGCTAATGCCTCGTCGTGCGAGAACAAGTCCCCTAAAGAGATTTTTCTCACTCCTTGGTCCAGGTGTTACTACAGGCGCAGCCGATGACGATCCCTCTGGCATCGCAACGTATTCCATAGCCGGGGCACAACTCGGAACCTCACTCCTCTGGACAGCGCTTATCACATGGCCCCTGATGGCCTTTATCCAGTTGATGTGTGCACGCATTGGCATGGTAACCGGCCGCGGCTTGGCCGGCGCCCTACGTCAAAGTGTCCACGATGGCTGCTATCTATTGGCGCGGCCGCATTGCTTATCGCGAACATTATTACCATCGGCGCAGATCTCGCTGGTATGTCCGACGCTGCGAAAATGCTGACCGGGATCAATTCGCAGGCTCTTACAGTCGTCTTTGGAGTGGGCATCACCGTCGCCATAACTTATTTTCGATATTATCAGATCGCCTCGGTCTTGAAGTGGCTCACGCTTACACTCTTCGATTACGTCATTACTGCGTTTATTCTCAAGCCGCATTGGGGAAGCGTGTTGTATGGCACCTTTATTCCATCCTGGCCGCGTGGACATGACGCATGGCAGAACCTGGTGGCAGTCCTCGGTACGACTATCAGTCCGTACTTATTCTTCTGGCAAGCCTCTCAAGAAGTAGAAGAGGAGAAAGCGATGGGACGCCGAATGTTAATTTCGCGTGAGGGTGCGACTAAACGTGAAATCTCCGATCGACATAGACGTGGCAACCGGGACATTTTTTTCCAATCTGGTCATGTATTTTATCATTCTGACGGCAGCGCTTACGCTGCATGCACACAACAACACAAACATTGAAAGCTCACGCCAGGTTGCGGAAGCGCTCAGACCACTAGCGGGTTCATTCGCAGCAATTCTCTATACGATCGGCCTTGTTGGCGTTGGCTTTCTGGCAATCCCCATTCTTGCCGGTTCAAGCGCCTACGCGTTTGCTGAAACGCTCGCCTGGAAGGAAGGCTTAGCCCTACCGGTTACATCTGCTCGCTATTTCTATGCAGCGATCGGCATTTCAACCCTTCTCGGTATGGTGATGGTTTTTGTAACAATCAATCCGATCAAGGCGCTATTTTGGGCGAGCACTATTAACGGCGTCCTTGCGCCATTTCTTTTAATCGGCGTACTGCTAGTTTCATGTGATCGCAAAGTGATGCAGTGTCAGCCAAGCCCTTGGTTGTCGCGAGTCATGGTCGGACTTACGGCCGCATTGATGTTTATCGCTGCGGTTGCAATGTTTGTTAGGTAAGGCGGCTTATCTTCGTCCGCCCTTTCGCCCTCCCTTGCGGGAACTTGACTTATTCCGCTTTTTCCCGCGGCCGCCTCCACCCTTCTTACGACCACCTCTATCCGATTTGTTTACGGTTGCCCACGCGCGGCGTTCCGCCTCTTTGCTGGTGACGCCACGTTTCTTGTAGCCTCTCTCGATCTTCGATGCCTTCCGCTTTTGTTTTGATGTGTATTTCTTTTTACTTCCTCGTGCCATGTAATGCCTCCCACCTAAGATTTTCCGATATAACAACGAATGTTATGTGCCGATCGGATTTAAGTTTATTTCAGAAGTCTATACCCGCGTGTGAGTTTCTTCCGGCGATAGAGTTTTGAGACATGAATACCTTCTCACAATTTGCTGAAGCCCTGCTTGGTCTGGGCGTGGAACCAAAGGAACTATCGTTTCTGCGGATTTCGTTGCGGGGGATAATCGTATTTGTCGCCACTCTCCTAATGGTGCGCATTAGCAGTAAACGATCTCTTGCAGAAAAGACGGCTTTTGATGCCGTTCTACTCGTGATCATCGCCTCTGTGCTAGCCCGCGCGATTAACGGCTCGGCCCCTTTTTGGCCAACGCTTGCCGCCGGATTCGTTCTCGTTGTACTGCACCGACTCCTTGGGGTCGCTGCGTACTACTCACATGGTTTCGAAGTATTGATTAAAGGCAAAGCAGTAATCCTCGTGGAAAATGGCAGGATGCAACGCCAAAATATGCGGGCAAATCATATCTCCGAACGCGATCTGGAAGAAGATATGCGCCTCGAGGCAAAAACCGAGGATCTCTCACGAATAAGAGTCGCGCGAATCGAACGAAGCGGCGACATCACCTTTATCAAAACTGAATAGGCTGAGCTCGTCGCCGGTAGATCAGCTCGACGTGGCCGTGCAAGTTTCAAAGATCCAGGATTACGCGATCATTGGAAACGGCCGTTCAGCGGCGCTTATCTCGGAGCGTGGTTCAATCGATTGGCTTTGCTGGCCACGATCGATCTCAGAATTGGCGGCCACTGGAGCATTCATCCCGCAAATGATTCATAAATAACCCCACGCTACATTGATAACACGAACGTCCTGGAATAATTGAATCAACGTGACGCCGAAGCGTTTCATGCCAGGGTGTTCCGCAACGAAAAGGAATCGGAAGTCGAGCGCACAATCGGCGCGCCCTTTTCAAAATGCCGATTGAATACGATGCGGTCGTAGTTGGTTCGGGACCGAACGGTCTTGCGGCCGCGATTACGCTAGCCCGCGCGGGGTGTTCTGTTCTTGTTTGCGAAGCGAACGCGACCATCGGCGGCGGCACACGCTCGGCGGAACTAACACTGCCGGGATTTGTGCACGACGTTTGTTCAGCAGTCCATCCCCTCGCGGCAGGTTCTCCATTTTTCAAGACCCTTTCCCTCGAGCGTTTTGGCCTCACATGGATACAACCTGAAATCCCATTGGGACATCCGCTTGATGACGGTTCCGTGGCCTGCCTGCATCAGGACATTGATGTTACGGCAGAACAACTCCGCAGCGATTCGCGCGCCTACCGGCGCCTAATGCAGCCGCTTGCACACAATTGGGAAAAATTGGCTAAT